>Ga0335072_10007365_pt1 | contig 16030 bp, 7 predicted proteins | sample Lox_Sample_21_FD_206725 | JGI IMG/M metagenome (GOLD analysis project Ga0335072, IMG submission 206725) | Soil microbial communities from Loxahatchee National Wildlife Refuge, Florida, United States - Lox_Sample_2.1 | ecosystem: Environmental > Terrestrial > Soil > Wetlands | place: USA: Florida...
CTGATCTTGCGAAGTTGGTGACCGAGCTCTCGAGCCTGACCGTCCTGGAGGCGGCAGAGCTCTCGAAGATGCTCGAAGAGAAGTGGGGCGTGTCGGCGGCGGCGCCGGTTGCGGTGGCCGCGGTCGGGGCGGGCGGCGCGGGTGCGCCGGCTGCCGAGGCTGCTGCCGAGAAGACGGAGTTCAACGTGATCCTGGCGAATTCCGGCGAAAAGAAAATCAACGTTATCAAAGAGGTGCGTGCGATCACGGGCCTTGGCCTCAAGGAGGCGAAGGACCTGGTCGAAGGCGCGCCCAAGCCCATCAAGGAGGGCGTCAACAAAGACGAGGCCGCGAAGATCAAGAAGCAGCTCGAAGAGGCGGGTGCGACGGTCGAGGTTAAATAAGGTAGACCGAGCCATGCCGCGGGCCGGGGAGCAGGCGAGTGCCGCCACTCCTTCGGCCGGCGGGGTGCTCGAGCCGGGGCGTGCTGTGGCGGCGCGCCGGCCGGCTTTTTGCGTTTGGCGGGCCTCTTGCGTGGGGCTCGGCGAGAGGGCGCCAGGCGACGCGCCGCCGGTTGCCGCCACATGAGTGCTCTGAACTATGCGTGGCGGATCACCGCCGCGCGGCGGGTTTGACTGACGAGGACCATCCATGACGAAGTCGTTCACGGGTCGCAAGCGTATTCGCAGGAGCTTCGGGCGCATTCCTGAGGTGGCTCCGATGCCGAACCTCATCGAGGTGCAGAAGAGCTCCTACGACCATTTCCTGCAGATGGGCGTGCCGCCCGAGGGCCGGACCAGCGTCGGCCTGCAGGAGGTGTTCAAGTCCGTCTTCCCGATCCGCGACTTCGCCGACCGCGCCCGCCTGGAGTTCGTCCGCTACGAGCTCGAGGAGCCGAAATACGACGTCGAGGAGTGCCAGCAGCGCGGCATCACGTTTGCCGCGCCGCTCAAGGTGACCTTGCGCCTGGTCGTCTGGGACGTCGACGAGGAGACCGGCTCCCGCTCGATCCGCGACATCAAGGAGCAGGATGTCTACATGGGCGACATGCCGCTCATGACCAAGAACGGCACCTTCATCATCAACGGCACCGAGCGCGTCATCGTCTCGCAGATGCACCGCTCGCCCGGCGTGTTCTTCGACCACGACAAGGGCAAGACGCATTCCTCCGGCAAGTATCTCTTCGCCGCCCGCGTCATCCCCTATCGCGGCTCCTGGCTCGACTTCGAGTTCGACGCCAAGGACCACATGTACGTGCGCATCGACCGCCGCCGCAAGCTGCCGGTGACGACGCTGCTGATGGCGCTCGACAGCAAGCAGACGCAGGATCTGCGCGCCCAGCGCGCCGCCGAGGGCAAGTCGCTGCAGCCTTATGAGGCGCAGGGCATGTCGCGGGAGGAGATCCTCGCCTTCTTCTACGACAACATCCTCTACACCCACGCCAAGAAGGGCTGGACCGCGCCGTTCGACCCGCAGCGCTATCGCGGCGGCGTCAAGCTGATCGCCGATCTCATCGATGCGAAGACCGGCAAGGCGCGCGCCGAGGCGGGCAGCAAGCTCACGCCGCGCGGCGCCCGCAAGCTCTTCGACGACGGCCTGCGCGAGATCCAGGTCACCAAGGAGGAGCTGGTCGGCCGCTTCCTCGCCATCGACGTCATCAACGAGGACACCGGCGAGGTGCTGGCCGAGGCCGGCGACGAGATCACCGACGCGCTCCTCATCCAGATCGAGGAAGGCAAGACCAAGAAGCTGCCGGTGCTGGCGATCGACCACGTGGCGGTCGGCCCCTACATGCGCAACACGCTGATGATCGACAAGAACGCCGCCCGCGAGGACGCGCTGATCGACATCTATCGCGTGATGCGCCCGGGCGAGCCGCCGACGCTGGAGACCGCCGAGGCCCTCTTCCAGGGCCTGTTCTTCGACCAGGAGCGCTACGACCTCTCGGCGGTCGGCCGGGTGAAGATGAACTCGCGCCTCAACCAGACCACCGACGACCAGGTGCGCGTCCTTCGCAAGGAGGACATCCTGGCGATCCTCAAGGTGCTCGTCGAACTGAAGGATGGGCGCGGCGAGATCGACGACATCGACCATCTCGGCAACCGCCGGGTGCGGTCGGTGGGCGAGCTCATGGAGAACCAGTACCGCGTCGGCCTCCTGCGCATGGAGCGGGCGATCCGCGAGCGCATGAGCTCGGTCGAGATCGACACCGTGATGCCGCACGACCTCATCAACGCCAAACCGGCGGCGGCGGCGGTGCGCGAGTTCTTCGGCTCCTCGCAGCTCTCGCAGTTCATGGATCAGACCAACCCGCTGTCGGAGATCACCCACAAGCGCCGCCTCTCGGCGCTGGGCCCGGGCGGTCTCACCCGCGAGCGCGCCGGCTTCGAGGTGCGCGACGTGCATCCGACGCACTACGGCCGCATCTGCCCGATCGAGACGCCGGAAGGCCCGAACATCGGCCTCATCAACAGCCTCGCGACCTATGCGCGGGTGAACCAGTACGGCTTCATCGAGAGCCCCTACCGCAGGGTGAAGGACGGTCACGTCACCGACGACGTGGTCTATCTCTCGGCGATGGACGAGGGCCGCTACACGATCGCCCAGGCGAACGTGCCGGTCGATGACAAGAACCGCTTCGTCGAGGACCTGATCTCCTGCCGGAAGGGCGGCGAGTTCGTGATGTCGCGTCCGCAGGACATCGAGCTCGTCGACGTGTCGCCGAAGCAGCTGGTCTCGGTGGCCGCCGCGCTCATTCCGTTCCTGGAGAACGACGACGCCAACCGCGCCCTCATGGGCTCGAACATGCAGCGCCAGGCGGTCCCGCTCATCCGCGCCGAGGCGCCGCTCGTCGGCACCGGCATGGAGGAGACGGTGGCGCGGGATTCCGGCGTCACCATCATCGCGCGCCGCTCGGGCGTGGTGGACCAGGTGGATGGCATGCGCATCGTCATCCGCGCCACCGAGGAGATGGCGGCGACCGCCTCGGGCGTCGACATCTACAACCTGCTCAAGTTCCAGCGCTCGAACCAGAACACCTGCATCACCCAGCGTCCGCTGGTCCGCGTCGGCGACGTGGTGAAGGCGGGCGACGTGATCGGCGACGGTCCCTCGACCCAGCTCGGCGAGCTCGCCTTGGGCCGCAACGTGCTCTGTGCCTTCATGCCGTGGAACGGCTATAACTTCGAGGACTCGATCCTCATCTCCGAGCGCATCGTCTCCGACGACGTCTTCACCTCGATCCACATCGAGGAATTCGAGGTGATGGCGCGCGACACCAAGCTCGGCCAGGAGGAGATCACCCGCGACATTCCCAATGTCGGCGAGGAGGCGCTCAAGAACCTGGACGAGGCCGGCATCGTCTATATCGGCGCCGACGTGAAGCCGGGCGACATCCTGGTCGGCAAGGTGACGCCGAAGGGCGAATCGCCGATGACGCCGGAAGAGAAGCTGCTGCGCGCGATCTTCGGCGAGAAGGCCTCCGACGTGCGCGACACCTCGCTCCGCCTGCCGCCGGGCGTTTCCGGCACGGTCGTGGAGGTGCGCGTGTTCTCCCGCCGCGGCGTCGACAAGGACGAGCGCGCGCTCGCCATCGAGCGGGCGGAGATCGAGCGGCTCGCCAAGGACCGCGACGACGAGCGCGCGATCCTGGAGCGCAGTTTCCAGGCGCGGCTCAAGGAGCTCCTCATGGGCCAGACCGCCCAGGCCGGCCCCAAGGGCTTCAAGGGCCCGGTGAAGGTCACCGAGCCGGTGCTGGCGGAGTTCACGCCCGGCCAGTGGCGGCATTTCGCGGTCAAGAGCGACGAGCAGCAGGCCATCATCGAGACGCTGAAGAAGCAGATGGATGAGGCGACCGAGGAGCTGCAGAAGCGCTTCGAGAGCAAGGTCGAGAAGCTGCAGCGCGGCGACGAGCTGCCGCCCGGCGTCATGAAGATGGTCAAGGTCTTCGTGGCGGTGAAGCGCAAGCTGCAGCCCGGCGACAAGATGGCGGGCCGGCACGGCAACAAGGGCGTGATCTCGCGCATCGTCCCCGGCGAGGACATGCCGTACCTCGAGGACGGCACGCCGGTCGACATCGTGCTCAATCCGCTGGGCGTGCCGAGCCGCATGAACGTCGGACAGATCCTGGAGACGCATCTCGGCTGGGCCTCGGCAGGCCTCGGCCGGCAGATCGGCGACATGATCGACCGCGTCAGGCGGAGCGCGAACACCCAGGACCTGCGTCAGTACCTGACCAAGCTCTATCCGGACCAGACCGATCGCAAGGACATCGCCGCGATGGAGGACAACACCCTCATCGAGCTCGGCGAGAATCTGAAGCACGGCATCCCGATGGCGAGCCCGGTGTTCGACGGCGCGCGCGAGGAGGACATCGTCAAGATGCTGACCGAGGCGGGTCTCGACGCCAGCGGCCAGGTGACGCTCACCGACGGCCGCACCGGCGAGACGTTCCACCGCAAGGTGACCGTCGGCTACATCTACATGATGAAGCTGCACCACCTGGTGGACGACAAGATCCACGCGCGCTCGATCGGCCCCTACAGCCTGGTCACCCAGCAGCCGCTGGGCGGCAAGGCGCAGTTCGGCGGCCAGCGCTTCGGCGAGATGGAGGTGTGGGCGCTCGAGGCCTACGGCTCCGCCTATACGCTGCAGGAGATGCTGACCGTGAAGTCGGACGACGTCTCCGGCCGAACCAAGGTCTACGAGGCGATCGTGCGCGGCGATGACAACTTCGAGGCGGGCATTCCGGAATCCTTCAACGTGCTGGTGAAGGAGCTCCGCTCGCTCGGTCTCAACGTCGAGCTGGAGCAGCGCAGCTTCTGATCTCGAGCCAACCATCCATGGGCGGGACGGCCTGTCGCCGTCCCGGCCCGACGGTCCCGGCGACGGGATCGCGAGTTACCTCAGAGAGGGATCGTTCATGAACGAGTTGATGAACATCTTCGGTCAAGTAACGGGGCTGCAGAGCTTCGACCAGATCAAGATCTCGATCGCCAGCCCGGAGCGCATCCGCTCCTGGTCCTTCGGCGAGATCAAGAAGCCGGAGACGATCAACTATCGGACCTTCAAGCCGGAGCGCGATGGCTTGTTCTGCGCCCGCATCTTCGGCCCGATCAAGGACTACGAGTGCTTGTGCGGCAAGTACAAGCGCATGAAGTACCGCGGCATCATCTGCGAGAAGTGCGGCGTCGAGGTGACGCTCTCGAAGGTGCGCCGCGACCGCATGGGCCATATCGAGCTGGCCTCGCCGGTGGCGCATATCTGGTTCCTGAAGTCGCTGCCGAGCCGCATCGGCCTGCTGCTCGACATGACCCTCAAGGATCTGGAGAAGATCCTCTACTTCGAGAGCTACGTGGTGATCGAGCCCGGCCTCTCGCCGCTCAAGCTGCATCAGCTGCTGTCCGAGGACGAGTTCGTCAAGGCGCAGGAGGAGTACGGCGAGGAGGCGTTCACCGCCTCGATCGGCGCCGAGGCGCTGCGCACCATGCTGTCCGCGATCAAGCTCGAGGACGAGCACGAGAACCTGCGCGTCGCCCTCCGGGAGACCACCTCCGAGGCCAAGCGCAAGAAGCTGGTCAAGCGCTTGAAGCTGGTGGAGGCCTTCATCCAGTCGCAGAGCCGGCCGGAGTGGATGATCCTCGAGGTGGTGCCGGTGATCCCGCCCGAGCTCCGCCCGCTGGTGCCGCTCGACGGCGGCCGCTTCGCGACCTCGGACCTCAACGACCTCTACCGCCGCGTCATCAATCGCAACAACCGCCTGAAGCGACTGATCGAGCTGCGCGCGCCTGACATCATCGTGCGCAACGAGAAGCGCATGCTGCAGGAGGCGGTGGACGCGCTCTTCGACAACGGCCGTCGCGGCCGCGTCATCACCGGCGCCAACAAGCGCCCGCTGAAGTCGCTCTCCGACATGCTGAAGGGCAAGCAGGGCCGGTTCCGCCAGAACCTGCTCGGCAAGCGCGTCGACTATTCCGGCCGCTCGGTGATCGTGGTGGGTCCGGAGCTGAAGCTCCATCAGTGCGGGCTGCCGAAGAAGATGGCGCTCGAGCTCTTCAAACCCTTCATCTACTCGAAGCTCGAGCTCTACGGCATGGCGAGCACCATCAAGGCCGCCAAGCGCATGGTGGAGAAGGAGCGGCCGGAGGTCTGGGACATCCTCGAGGAGGTGATCCGCGAGCATCCGGTGCTGCTGAACCGCGCGCCGACGCTGCACCGCCTGGGCATCCAGGCCTTCGAGCCGATCCTCATCGAGGGCAAGGCGATCCAGCTGCATCCGCTGGTCTGCACCGCCTTCAACGCCGACTTCGACGGCGACCAGATGGCCGTCCACGTGCCGCTGTCGCTGGAGGCGCAGCTCGAGGCGCGCGTCCTCATGATGTCGACCAACAACATCCTGTCGCCCGCCAACGGCAAGCCGATCATCGTGCCGTCCCAGGACATCGTGCTCGGCCTCTACTACATCACCATGGAGCGCCCGAAGGAGAAGGGCGAGGGGATGTCGTTCGGCGACATGGGCGAGATCGAGCACGCGCTCGACGAGGGCGCGGCGACGCTCCATGCCCGCGTCACGGCGCGCCTCGACACCGTCGACAAGGAGGGCAAGCCGATCGTCGCCCGCGTCACCACGACGCCGGGCCGCATGCTGCTGTCCGAGATCCTGCCGCGCAATCCGAACGTCGGCTTCGACCTGATCAACCGCCTTCTCACCAAGAAGGAGATCAGCAACCTGATCGACCAGGTCTACCGGCACTGCGGCCAGAAGGAGACGGTGATCTTCTGCGACCGGCTGATGACGCTGGGCTTCACCCATGCCTGCCGCGCCGGCATCTCCTTCGGCAAGGATGACCTCATCATCCCCGCCGCCAAGGAGAAGCTGGTGGCGAGCGCCCAGGAGAAGGTGAAGGAGTACGAGCAGCAGTACCTCGACGGCCTCATCACCCAGGGCGAGAAGTACAACAAGGTGGTCGACGTCTGGTCGAGCTGCACCGAGAAGGTGGCCGACGAGATGATGAAGGTCATCAAGGCGATGCAGCCCGGCGAGCCGATCAACTCGGTGTGGATGATGTCGGACAGCGGCGCCCGCGGCTCGGCGGCGCAGATCAAGCAGCTCGCGGGCATGCGCGGCCTGATGGCCAAGCCCTCGGGCGAGATCATCGAGACGCCGATCATCTCCAACTTCAAGGAAGGCCTCACCGTGCTCGAGTACTTCAACTCGACGCACGGCGCGCGCAAGGGCCTCGCCGACACCGCGCTCAAGACGGCGAACTCCGGCTATCTCACCCGGCGTCTCGTCGACGTGGCGCAGGACGCGATCATCACCGAGGAGGATTGCGGCACCACCCGCGGTCTCTCCATGCGCGCGGTGATCGACGGCGGCGAGGTGATCGCGCCGCTCTCCGACCGCATCCTCGGCCGCTCCGCCTCGGTGGACGTGGTCGATCCGCTCTCCGGCGACCTGCTGGTGAAGGCGGGCGACCTCATCGACGAGGAGGCGGTAGAGCGGATCGAGCGCTCGGGCATCGATACGGTGATGATCCGCTCGGTGCTCACCTGCGAGAACCGCATCGGCGTCTGCGGCAAGTGCTACGGGCGCGACCTTGCCCGCGGCACCATGGTGAACATCGGCGAGGCGGTGGGCGTCATCGCCGCCCAGTCGATCGGCGAGCCCGGCACGCAGCTCACCATGCGCACCTTCCACATCGGCGGCGCCGTGCAGCGCGGCGCCGAGCAGTCCTCGGTCGAGACGACCTTCGAGGCGACGGTCAGGATCAAGAACCGCAACGTGGTCATCAACTCCAGCAAGGTGCCGGTGGTGATGGGCCGCAACTGCGAGGTGGTGCTGCTGGACGAGGCCGGCCGCGAGCGGGCGCGGCATCGCGTGCCCTACGGCGCGCGGCTCCTCGCCGACGAGGGCGCCAAGGTGCAGAAGGGCCAGAAGCTCGCGGAATGGGATCCCTACACGATCCCGATCATCACCGAGAAGGACGGCTTCGCCACCTACGTCGATCTCACCGAGGGCGTCTCGATGCGCGAGGTGGTCGACGAGGCGACCGGCATCTCCTCCAAGGTGGTCATCGACTGGAAGCAGCAGCCGCGCGGCAACGACCTGAAGCCGCGCATCACGCTCCGCGACGCGCAGGGCCGCGTGCTCACCCTCGCGAACGGGCTGGAGGCGCGCTACTTCATGTCGGTGGACGCCATCCTCTCGGTGGAGAACGGCGCCGAAGTGAAGGCGGGCGACGTGCTGGCGCGCATCCCGCGTGAATCCTCGAAGACCCGCGACATCACCGGCGGTCTGCCGCGCGTCGCCGAGCTCTTCGAGGCGCGGAAGCCCAAGGACTTCGCCATCATCAGCGAGGTCGACGGCCGCGTCGAGTTCGGCAAGGACTACAAGACCAAGCGCCGCATCGTCGTGACCCCGGGCCCGGAGAGCGAGAAGCAGCCGGTCGAGTACCTGATCCCCAAGGGCAAGCACATCAGCGTGCAGGAAGGGGATTACGTGATGAAGGGCGACCTGCTGATGGACGGCAACCCGGTGCCGCACGACATCCTGCGCGTGCTCGGCGTCGAGGCGCTCGCGTCTTATCTCATCAACGAGATCCAGGAGGTCTATCGCCTCCAGGGCGTGCGCATCAACGACAAGCACATCGAGGTGATCGTCCGCCAGATGCTGCAGAAGGTGGAGATCGAGGAGGCCGGCGACAGCACCTTCCTGGTCGGCGAGCAGATCGACCGCACCGAGTTCGAGGAGGAGAACGCGAAGGTGGAGCGCGAGGGCGGCAAGCCCGCGATCGCGCATCCGGTGCTGCAGGGCATCACCAAGGCGAGCCTGCAGACCAACTCGTTCATCTCCGCGGCCTCGTTCCAGGAGACGACGCGCGTCCTCACCGAGGCGGCGGTCTCGGGCCGGGTCGACGTCCTCTCGGGCCTCAAGGAGAACGTCATCGTGGGCCGGCTCATCCCCGCCGGCACCGGCAGCGTGATGGCGCGGTGGCGCCAGCTCGCCGCCGAGCGGGATCGCGAGATCGCGGCCATCGCTGCGGCCGAGAGCTCCGCGACCCCCGCCCTCGAGGCGGACCAGAAGATCGCCTGATCCCGGGCGCATCCGTGGTCGGTATCGCAGGCCAGCCCCCGGGCTGGCCTGCGTCTTTTTGGCGCTTCTGATAGCCTGAGGGAGTGCTGCTCAATGCAATGGTGCTCTAGACGATGACTGGTCCCGGCAATGGTCGAAGCGGAGCGGGAGCGGCGCCGCTCACCGAGGACGGCCGCCTCTTGCATCGCGCCGGCCGCCTCGACGACGCCGAGCGTCTCTATCGCCAGGCGCTGACGCTCGAGCCGGAGCACGCGGAGGCGCATCACCTGCTGGCGGTGCTGGCCGGTCAGCGCGGCAATCTCCCGGGCGCCATCGCCGGCTTCCGGCGCGCCATCGAGCTGGCGGGCCCGAGCCCGGAGCGCTGCTACAACCTCGCCGAGGCGCACCGCCTCGCCGGCGATTTCTCCGCCGCGCTCGCGGCCTACAACCAGGCGCTCGCCCTCGACCCGGATTTCATCGACGCCTATCGCGATTGCGCCGATGCCGCCAAGGAGAGCGCCGCTGCCGCCGAGCGCAGCGGCGATCCCGCCGCGGCACAGCGGCTCGGCAAGATCGCGGCGCATTACCTGATCGGCCTCGGTCATGCGCACGCCCGGGCGGATCGGCTCAAGGAGGCGGATGCCGCCTATCGCGAGGCGCTGCCGCTGGCGCCCGAGGATGCGGAGCTGCTGAACGCGCTCGGCGTGCTCGCGCACAGCCGGAGCCGCGACTTCGACGCCGAGGGGTTGCTCCGCCGCGCCATCGCCGCCAACCCCGTCGTCGCGCGCTATCATAACAATCTCGGCGCCGCGCTGATGGCGCAGGTGCGCATCGACGAGGCGGCGGCCGCCTTCCGCCGCGCGCTCCAGCTCGATCCCGGTTTCGCGGACGCCCGGGCCAATCTCGAGGAGCGGCTGCTGATGCAGCTGCATTATCGCGCCGACATGCATGCGGAGATGGTGGCGGCTCTCCACAAGGACTGGGGCACGCTCGTGGTTTCGCGCGCCGCCGCCGTGAGTCCGCCGGCGGCCTTCGCCAATTCCCGCGATCCCGCGCGGCGGCTTCGGATCGGCTACGTCTCCGGCGATTTCCGCGACCATGCGGTGCGCTTCTTCCTGGAGCCGCTGCTGGCGCGCCACGATCCGGCCGCGGTGGAGGTCGTGGCATATTCCGAGGTGCGCAAGCCCGACGCGATAACCGAACGCTTCCGCGGCCTCGTCGCCCAGTGGCGGCCGACGCTGGGCATCGCCGATCGCGACGTCGCGGCGATGATCCGCGAGGACGGGATCGACATCCTGATCGATCTCGCCGGCCACAGCGGCAGCAACCGGCTCGGTGTCTTCGCGCTGAAGCCGGCGCCGGTCACCGCGACATGGCTCGGATATCCCGCCACCACCGGTCTTCCCAACCTCGACTACCGCATCACCGACGCGATCGCCGATCCGCCCGGCCCCGAGGAGGCGCTGCTGCACAGCGAGAAGCTCTATCGCCTGGAGGAGGGTTTTCTCTGCTACCGGCCGCCGGCGGAGGCGCCGCCGGTGTCGCCGCTGCCGGCCGCGGCGCGCGGCTTCGTCACCTTCGGCTCCTTCAACAACCCGATGAAGACCTCGCGGCACGTGGTGGAGCTCTGGAGCGAGATCCTCAAGGCGGTGCCGGGCTCGCGTCTGCTGCTGAAGGGCATGGGCTTCGCCGACCCGCAGCTGGCGCAGCATTTCTTCGCCAATTTCGAGGCGTTCGGGGTGGCGGCCGAGCGCATCACCATCATGGCGATCACCGAGACCATCGAGGAGAGCCTGCGGCTCTATGGCGACATCGATATCGGCCTCGATCCCTTCCCCTATAATGGCACCACCACCACCTGCGATGCGCTCTGGATGGGGGTGCCGGTGGTGACCTTCCGCGGCGACCGCCATGCGGCGCGGGTCGGCGCCGACCTGCTCACCCGGGTCGGTCTTACCGACCTGATCGCCGGCAGCCGTCAGAGCTATCTGGCGACGGCGGTGGGGCTCGCGGCGGATCTCGATCGGCTGGCGGCGCTGCGGGCGGGCTTGCGCGAGCGCATGCGCCGCTCGGCGCTTTGCGACGAGGTTGGCTTCGCCCGCCGCTTCGAGGCCGCGCTCCGGGAGATGTGGCGGCACTGGTGCGCCGCGGCCTGAGCTGATGACGTCGCAGGGCGGCGAGGCGCCTGCCGTCCTCCTGCGGGAGGGCCTGGCGCTGCACAACGAGGGCCGGCTGGCGGAGGCGGAGCGGCTCTATCGCGAGGCGCTCGCCCGGGATCCTGGGAACGGCGAGGCGCTGCATCTCCTGGGGCTCGCGATGGGTCAGGGCGGCCGCGTCGAGGCTGCTGCCGAGCTGCTGCGCCGCGCCGCCCAGCGCGCCCCCGGCAACGCTCAGCTCTTGAACAATCTCGGCGAGATGCTGCGCCAGCTCGGCCGCCGGCGCGAGGCGCTCGACGCCTACCGCCGCGCCATCATGGCCGATCCCGGCTTGTCCGCCCCCTATGCCAACGCCGCCGATGCCCTTCGCGCCGAGGCGGATCGCGCCGAGCAGCTCGGCCATCGCAAGCCCGCCCGCGAGATGCGGCTGCTGGCGGCGAAATATCTTGCCGAGCTCGGTCTGAACCACTGGCGGCGGCTGGTGCTCGACAAGGCGGAGGATGCCTGTCGCCAGGCGCTGGCGCTCGATCCCCGGAGCATCGCGGCGCTGGTCAATCTTGGCGCGATCCTCGGCAAGACCGGCCGGCTGGGCGAGGGCGAAGCCGCGCTGCGCCGGGCGATCTCGCTCGATCCCGATCACGCCGATGCGCATGGCCAGCTCGCCATCCTCCTGCTCGAGCGCGGCGACCATGAGACCGGCATGGCCGCGCTCCGCAAGGCGCGGGAGCTGGGCGCCGGCGCGGCCGGCAGCGCGCTCGCCCACAGCGCGCTCTACTACCTCTCGTTTCGCCCGGAGGTGACGCCGGCGGCGCTGTTCGAGGCGCACCGCGACTGGGGGCTTGCCTATCTGGCGGAGCTGCGGAAAGCGGGCCGCGACCGAACGCCTGGCTTCGAGAACAGCCGCGATCCCGGACGACGGCTCCGCGTCGGGTACCTCTCGGCGGACATGCGCAAGCACTCGGTCGCCTATTTCCTCGAGCCGCTGCTGGAAGCCCACGACGCCATGGCCGTCGAGACCTTCTGCTATGCGGATGTGGCGGTGCCGGACACGGTGACCCGCCGCCTGCAGGGCCTGGCGCACCACTGGCGGCCGGTGGCGGGGGTGGAGAACGCCGCGCTCCAGCGCCAGATCCGCGCCGACGGCATCGACATCCTGGTGGAGCTTGGCGGCCACACCGGCGGCACCCGCCTTACCGCCCTGGCGCCGAAGCCCGCTCCGGTGACGGCGACCTGGCTCGGATACCCCGCCACCACCGGGCTTCCGACCGTCGACTATCGCATCACCGACGCCGTCGCCGACCCGCCGGGCGAGGCTGACCGGCTCCACACCGAGACGCTGGCCCGGCTTCCGGACGGCTTTCTCTGCTATCGGCCGGAGGGGGAGGCGCCGCCGGTGGCGCCCCTGCCGGCGCTCGCCCGCGGCGTCGTCACCTTCGGCTCCTTCAACAACCCGGCGAAGCTCACGCCGGAGACCATTGGGGTCTGGAGCCGCATCCTTGCCGCCGTCCCGGTCTCCCGCATGCTGCTCAAAGGCACGTAGTTCGCCAACCCAGCGACCGCTGAGCGGATCCGCAGGCTCTTCGCTGGCGGCGGAATCGGCCCCGAGCGCCTGGAAATCCGATCCCGGGCGACCGCGCCGGCGGAGCATCTGGGGATGTATGGCGAGGTCGACGTCGCTCTCGATCCCTTCCCCTATAACGGCACCACCACCACCTGCGAGGCCTTGTGGATGGGGGTGCCCCCGGTGACGCTCCGCGGCGACCGGCATGCGGCGCGGGTCGGGGCGAGTTTGTTAACGCCGCTCGGCCTCGCGGATCTCATCGCCGACGGCACCGACGCCTATGTGACAGCGGCGGCGACGCTGGCGGCGGATCCCGAATGGCTGGCGGCGCTGCGGGCCGGCCTCCGGGCGCGGCTCCTGGCCTCGCCGCTGCTGGATCGAGCCGGCTTCGCCCGCCGCTTCGAGGCGGCGCTCCGGGACATGTGGCGGCGCTGGTGCGCTGCGCCCCGGGCGTAGCAGAGGCCCAGAACTGCGGGTCTTTTTGCCCGGGATACGGCTTGACGGGGGTAGGGTCGGTCAGTAGTATCCGCGCACTTTTCGAACGGGGCTGGCGGTAGCAGGCCATCCTAGACGCAGCCCGATAGCTTGATCTGGTGGCCCGGCGCCCTTGCAAGACGGCGCAGTTTCCGTGGGGATCATCCCTGTTGGCCGTGACGGCGGTGCGAAGAGCACGTCGCGCGGCATTGTCGTTTGAACGAGGTCGCGAGCGATGCCGACGATCAATCAGCTCATCCGCCGCGCGCGCCGGCCGCAAGCCGCGCGCAACAAGGTGCCGGCCCTGCAGGCCAGCCCGCAGAAGCGTGGCGTTTGCACCCGCGTCTACATCACGACGCCGAAGAAGCCGAACTCGGCGCTGCGCAAGGTGGCGCGCGTCCGGCTCACCAACGGCTTCGAGGTGACGAGCTACATCCCCGGCATCGGCCACAATCTGCAGGAGCACTCCGTGGTGATGATCCGCGGCGGCCGCGTGAAGGACCTGCCGGGCGTGCGCTATCACATCATCCGCGGCACCCTCGACACCCAGGGCGTCAAGGATCGCCATCAGCGCCGGTCGAAGTACGGCGCCAAGCGGCCGAAGTAAGAGGAAGAGCGAGCCATGTCGCGTCGACGCGCAGCGATCAAGCGGGAAGTCCTGACGGACGCCAAGTTCGGCGATCCCGTGGTGACCAAGTTCATGAACTGCCTGATGTACCAGGGCAAGAAGTCGGTCGCCGAAGGCATCGTCTACGGCGCCTTCGAGCGCATCGCCAAGCGCTCGGGCGCGGATCCGCTGCGCATCTTCCACGACGCACTCTCCAACGTGCGTCCGGCGGTCGAGGTGCGCTCGCGGCGCGTCGGCGGCGCCACCTATCAGGTGCCCGTCGAGGTCCGCGCCGAGCGCGGCCAGGCGCTGGCCATCCGCTGGCTCATCGGCTCGGCGCGCGACCGCTCCGAGCACACAATGGAGGAAAGACTTTCGGGGGAACTGCTCGACGCCGCGAACAATCGCGGCACTGCCGTGAAGAAGCGGGAAGACACGCACCGCATGGCCGACGCCAACAAGGCCTTCTCGCACTATCGCTGGTAGGCCGCTCGCAGCGCCCGATCCCCGGAGTTCACCATGCCCCGCACCACACCCCTCGATCACTACCGCAACATCGGCATCATGGCCCATATCGATGCCGGCAAGACGACGACGACCGAGCGCGTCCTCTACTACACCGGCCGCACCTACAAGATCGGCGAGGTGCATGAGGGCGCGGCCACCATGGACTGGATGGAGCAGGAGCAGGAGCGCGGCATCACCATCACCTCCGCCGCCACCACCTGCTTCTGGCGCGACCACCGCATCAACATCATCGACACGCCCGGCCACGTCGACTTCACCATCGAGGTGGAGCGCTCGCTGCGCGTGCTCGACGGCGCCGTCACCGTCTTCGACGCGGTCGCCGGCGTCGAGCCGCAGTCCGAGACCGTGTGGCGCCAGGCCGACAAGTACGGCGTGCCGCGCATCTGCTTCGTCAACAAGATGGACCGCATCGGCGCCAACTTCGAGCGCTGCGTCGAGATGATCAAGGACCGCCTCGGCGCGGTGCCGCTGGTCTGCCAGCTGCCGATCGGCGTCGAGAGCGACTTCGTCGGCGTCGTCGATCTCATCCAGATGAAGGAGATCCGCTGGAAGGACGAGACGCTGGGCGCTCAGTTCGAGGTGCTCGACATCTCCGACGAGTACAAGGACAAGGCGGCCGAGTACCGCGCCAAGCTGGTCGAGGGCGCGGTGGAGCAGGACGATGCCGCCCTCGAGGCCTATCTCGGCGGCCAGGAGCCGGATATCGAGACGCTGAAGAAGTGCATCCGCAAGGGCACCATCGGCTACAAGTTCGTGGCGGTGTTCTGCGGCGCGGCTTTCAAGAACAAGGGCGTGCAGCCGCTGCTCGATGCGGTGGTGGACTTCCTGCCGGCGCCGACCGACGTCGCCGCCGTCACCGGCCTGAAGATGGGCAGCGATGAGCCGGTCGTGCGCAAGACCTCCGACGAGGAGCCCTTCGCCGGTCTTGCCTTCAAGATCATGACCGATCCTTTCGTGGGCTCGCTCACCTTCGTGCGCGTCTATTCCGGCGTGCTGGCCGCGGGCTCGCAGGCGCTCAACTCGGTCAAGGACCAGCGGGAGCGCATCGGCCGCATGCTGCAGATGCATGCGAACCACCGCGAGGACATCAAGGAGGCACGCGCCGGCGACATCGTGGCGCTGGCGGGGCTCAAGAACACCACCACCGGCGACACGCTCTGCGACCCCAACAGCCCGGTGGTGCTGGAGCGGATGGAGTTTCCCGATCCCGTCATCGAGATCGCGGTCGAGCCCAAGACCAAGGCCGACCAGGAGAAGATGGGCCAGGCACTGTCGCGCCTCGCCACCGAGGATCCCTCGTTCCGGGTCTCCGTCGATCACGAGAGCGGCCAGACCATCATCAAGGGGATGGGCGAGCTCCATCTCGAGATCATCGTCGACCGCATGAAGCGCGAGTTCAAGGTCGAGGCGAATATCGGCGCGCCGCAGGTGGCGTATCGCGAGACGATCTCGCGGACGGCTGAGGTCGATTACACCCACAAGAAGCAGACCGGCGGCTCGGGCCAGTTCGCCCGCGTCAAGATCCGCTTCGAGCCGCTGCCCCCGGGCTCCGGCTATCAGTTCGAGAACGACGTGGTCGGCGGCACGGTCCCGAAGGAGTACATCCCCGGCGTCGAGAAGGGCCTCAAGGGCTCGATCGACAGCGGCGTGCT
>Ga0335072_10007366_pt1 | contig 16029 bp, 16 predicted proteins | sample Lox_Sample_21_FD_206725 | JGI IMG/M metagenome (GOLD analysis project Ga0335072, IMG submission 206725) | Soil microbial communities from Loxahatchee National Wildlife Refuge, Florida, United States - Lox_Sample_2.1 | ecosystem: Environmental > Terrestrial > Soil > Wetlands | place: USA...
TTTATTGGCTCCTCAGGTAGGACTCGAACCTACAACCCTTCGGTTAACAGCCGAATGCTCTGCCATTGAGCTACTGAGGAGTGTCTAGCGGACAGGCCTATTCTCGCCTAACTTGTTTATATCAAATGCTTATGGTTGAGTCAAAGCATGGCATAGATTGCCCGTCGGTTGATTCTTTGCTTTCCGATTGACTGGTTCCGATGCCTTGGTGTTCCCACCTTTCCCAGCTACATACCTACGGGCAATGCACAGACTTTTCCCTTGATTTCGGTTCTGCTGCGCCCGCATGATCGTGATTGCCAACGCGCGTGCCTCAATTTGTCGCCCTGGGCTGTCCAGATTGAACCGATGAATTGCTTTCTTCTCCTGATCTGCCTCTTTGCAAAATCAAAGGTGTCGAGAGGAAGACCATGCCGACGCAAGCATTTTCCCCAGACGTACAAAGCACGATCGTCCAGTATGTGCGTGCTGCAAAGCAGGCGAGCACGATTCCGGTTCTGCTTGATGGCGATACTGTCCAGGTTCCCTATCCCTACCCCTCGCCCACAGACTGGCGCGATTGCTGGATTTACTTCCTCATGATTGATCGCTTCAACAATCCCGCAGCCGCGCCAAAGTTCACGTGGAACAAGAAATACGGATTTCGGCAGGGAGGCACGTTTGAGGGGGTGCGGATGCAGCTTCCGTATCTGCAGCAACTTGGCGTGACTGCAATCTGGCTGTCTCCGGTGCTGAAAAATACGCGCCCGGAGATTGATGGTTTCGCCTATGCCTACCCAGGGTATAACACCCAGGACTATTTCAATCTTGAAGATCGCTTCTCTTCTGACGGCACCCAGGCAACGGCGGAACGAGAGTTACAGGCGCTCGTTCAGGAAGCCCACGCGCGCGGCATCTATGTGATCGTGGATATTGTTCTCAATCATGCGGGGCGCATCTTCGATTACGTGTGGCAGAACCAGATTCAGAGTTCATTTACTGATGCAACATTGCTGTACGGGCCTCCGGGGAATGAGCCTTCTATTCAATGGATGAACGGGTTTGGAACTCCGCGGGCTGATTGGCAGGATGCGATCGATCCATCGGGAGCCGGACAGGACGACGCAGTATGGCCGCTCGATTTTCAGCGCCCGGTCTTTTTCAGAAGGCGAGGTTCCACGGTCTCTGACTCGCCCGGCCCTCAGGGGTTCGTTGCCGGCGATTTTTCCGTGATGCGTCAATTGGTAGTGGAATACGACGCCAGTGTTCCGGGGCAGGAGCAACTTCGAGAGCAATACGGGGTCGCGCCTGTCCTGGGTGTTCTTATCCGCGCATATCAATATCTGATGGCGAAGTATGACGTCGACGGATATCGCATCGACACAGTGAAGTATGTGCGCCCGGACATGATTGCCACTTTTGGGAATGCGATGCGGGAATTCGCGCTCGGCGCAGGGAAAAGGAACTTTTTTACCTTCGGAGAGATTTATGACCAGGAATCGCTCATCGATCAATTTGTAGGCCGCAATGCGGCTGACAATCAAGGCTTCGGCATTGATTCAGCCCTCGACTATCCGCTCTTCTACCAGCTGCCGCCTGTTATCAAAGCATTGGGTTCTAATCCTCCGGGAGTAGAGACGATTGCGACAGTCTTCAACAATCGCAAGCTTGCGGAGGAGAATCAAATCTCTTCTCATGGCGAGGCTGGCAAGTATTTCGTCAGTTTCATCGACAATCACGATCAGAATTCGAGGTTTAACTCGCCGGGAACGCCTCCGGAACAGGTGACCATGGCATTGGCTTTAATCTTTGGACTGCAGGGAATTCCATGTGTTTATTACGGCACGGAGCAGGGCCTGCAGGGAACAATAGATGGACTCGATGCACTGGAATCTGTGCGGGAAGCGCTCTGGGGCAAGTCGCAGGCATTCGATCCAACTTCGCCTTTTTATGTAGATTTACAGAAGATTGCGGCTGTCCGCATGTCAGAACCGCCATTATGTTATGGTCGGCTTTATTTTCGCGAGGTCTCAGGAAACGGCACGGACTTTGGCCAATCTGTCGGGGCCGGCGGAGTCGTCGCTTTCTCGCGGATTCTGTCGGACCGCGAAGTCCTGATCGTTGCGAACACCAATGGGACGAATGCTTTTACCGGCAAAGTACTGGTCGACATCGACCTGAGCCGGACAAGCCGCGTTATGAACATTGTTTATAGCAATAAAGCTAGTAGCGGCGCTCAAACTACCAGCATAGCGCCGGGAAATATCTATTCTGCCGGACAGGCGCCCGCATCAACGCAGGTGGCATCACTGGCCGTATCGCTCGCCCCCTGGGAAGTTCAAATCCTGGCCCCGCAGTAGCCTTGGAGAACTTCGCTTCCGGCGCCGATTGTCAACGAGGGCTAGATTTAAGGGCGACGAACTGATCCTTCGATGTATATGCTGACTCCGTGCCCCTGAATGTGTTTTTGTAAAATTCTCTTCTTTCCACAGGCGCTTAGCCGCATCGGCTGCGGAAGTTTTTTGCCGGAAAAAGGAAAAGCCCGCCGTTGGGGCGGGCTTTTCCTCTCTTTATTACATTGGTTTCAGGAATTAATCACGACACATGGCACTGTGTTGGGGAGTAGTGGCAGGTCTCGCTTTACCCACTTCTTCCCCGAAGCTGGATTTTGGGCCGACGAGCTAGACTGTGGGAACAACCCAGACACGATGGTTGGGCCGGGCTTAAAAGCGAACTTGGATTCATGCACAGGCTGAAACGCACCCTGCGCAGCTGCCGCAGTCGCTACACCGGGGCGGTACTTAACTTCGGGCGCCGCCTGAGACGCAATCGGCGCGGCTGCTCGAAATGCCGGCAGTCGTGGTGGCGTCAACTTGTCCTGCGCGGCACCAAATATGATCTGCGCCTGTGCCGCTACGGCAGCCATGTCCGCCTGTTTAGACAGGGTCAGCGCAGTTGCAAGCCTGGCCTGCCCCATCTTCATAAGCTGTTGGGCAGTCTTCCCCTGAAGGTAGTCCTGTAACTTCTCAGGCGTCAGAGTTGTCGAAACCGGGATTTTCGGTGTTGGCGGCAATGGTTTAGCGTTGCCATTGGTGGATTTGGGATCAGCCTGCGTCGGGGCTGACCAGCTGACAGGCTGCGGTGGGCCTGGCTTGATAGAAGAGTGCTTGCTATCCATACCATCGTCGTTATTGGAATCTATCAGGTTGGAATTTGCTGGATTGGACATGCTGGGAGCGCGTTTGGGTTCGCTCTTGGATTCCCCAGAAAGCCGAACAACAGAGTCACCTTTAGAAGCAGGAGGAGTCGCGGCTGAGCCCCACTCGCGCCACCCATGGGGCCTTTCGGCGTGCATCGACTGGCCCTCTTCAGTGTTGGTAAACAGGTCCCACTCTATATCTTCCATCCTCGCGTATATGGTGGCGTAGGGAAGGTCAAACGAAAACTTATCGAGGCCTTTCTGGTAGCACTTGTTAACGTAGCCGCGGATAGTTTGGCTGAGTCTGCACTCGCCCAACCGGGAATAAATGAACCTCAAGCGTAGCCAGTTATTGATTGTCCAGCCCGGAAAGAAGTTCCTTGCGTGCGCTCCAATGGCCGGATACACGACGCGGACCAACTGCAGAAACTCTATCTCTTCTATCGTATAGGCAAATGTACCCGGGTCCTTTTTCTTCAGGTTTACATAGTGTGCGTAAAACACGTCGAATTCTTTGGGTGATCCCAGCATTTCCTTAAACTTCATGACTTTTACTCTCCAATCTTCAGGCGTTTTATCGGTGGCTCCTCCTGGTGGACAGCCGCTCACCAGAGGGATATTTGGAATCTGCGGGGTCGGGAGTTCCGCTCCCTGGCCGCGCAAACCCACCGTAGGAAATTTGCCCGCCCAATGTCCTTTGGAATACCTAAGATTTATGTTGGCTTATTGTGGGTTAACTATTGCAGCAAAACCGGATGTGGTTGCCTGGTAAGATGGGTCCGATCTTCAATACAGCAGTACAGCAACGCGGTATGTGGTGAATCCTTGATTCGCAGCCTGCTTGTTGTTGCAGGTACCTACCGATGCGGTTTTGTATCTCCCGGTGGCCAGTCGTTGCTCAAGTTGATCGGGCAGGCGGTCGAGGTCCGTTCCTTCCCATTCCATGACGAAGAGCGGATGAGTACCGCTGGCATCGCCTTCATCTACAGCGCAGTCTTTGCGGGCAGCATCGGGTGAGCGGGACGGATCAATGCCGCGCTGACGCAGGAGAGCCGCGATTTTCTGCTCGATCTGGTTTGTGGCAAGGCTCTGAACTGCGCTGTCGAAGTCGACGACGGCATACCAGTAGCCGGCATGCTCGACCACTCCGATGCCGATGTCGCTCAGTCTTGGATCGAGAATGTTGGCGCGATGGGCGGGAGAGTTCATCCACTCCTTCTGTACGCCTTCGGCGCCGTTACCCATGGCTACGTTCTCGGCAATTTCTCGGAAGTGGGCTCCGGCCTGTGCGGCGCGTGTCTGAAGATCCGGCTCACCGGGAAGTTGGTGAGAAAGAGAATGCTGATCGAACATCTTCTGCGCGTGCGACTGCGCGGCAGCAGCGAGTGCCGGGCTCCAGTGAAGGGGCTGGAGGCCCTGATCGCTTCGGGCTCTGTTGGTCAGATCGAGAAGGTTTTGCTGCTGGTCGTTGGGGAACTGCTGCGATGACAGGGTTGCCGTGGCTGCTAGCAATATGACAGCAAATACGAGACACGCGCGCATAACCACCAGGACTTTGATGCTGGATATTGGGTTAGAGGTATTCTTCCTCACCTCATTATTAGAGGGACCAACCGCAGTCCTTCAACTGCGGCTTGACTTCACTGAACCTCTGCTCAATTGACAATTTGAAGCATTTACTTTGCACTTGGAGGTTGTGCCGGAGTCTTTTCTCCCGGTTTGTCATTCAAAGTGTAGATGACTTCGCCGGGTCGCGTGTAATGCAACCGCGCGCGGGCTTCATGCTCGATGGCGTCGGGATCGTTCTGCAGGTGCTCGACGTGGTCTTTCATGCGGGCGTTTTCGTCCTGCAGTTCCTGGATCTGTTTCTGAAGCTCTTTGTCTTCGACGCGCTTCTGCTCAAACGCGGTAACCCCGTTTCGGCCGACGATAACGTGGTATCCGAGAAAAATTGCGAGGGCTACGGCCGCAGCCGTGGCAACACGTCTGCGCATCCGATAGGCAAAACCGGCAACACGAATGAGGTTGGAGTTTTGTACGTCTTGTTTCACTACGCTATATGGCTCTCCCCTCTGTACTGCGATGCGCGGATGTAACCTTGCGGCTGACCGTTACCATGATTATCGGCCATGGAATTTATTTAAGCACTCAGTCTTTCGCGGCTTTGCTGAGTGGTTCACTATCGTTCTCTTACGGGCTTCGGAACAGACGCGCACAACCGGCTCTGTTCCTGAAAGGCGATAGCAGACCCAGGAGCCGTCTTCGAGAATGAGTTTCAATCCGTCGGTGCGCACGACCTGCGTTACTTTGCGGCTGCCCAGCGACTCGGGATCCTCCTTCACCTTTTCAGTAAATTTTTCTTTCACTTCCGGCGTCAAGCGAAAGTTCTCCCTTAATGGATAAAAGGAACCAACCTTGGCAAATAATTCGTCCAGTCGCAGGCCCATGACGGCGCGGCGAATGTTGGCAATGGTGAGTTTCTTCGGCGACGATGGCCCGCCAGCCGGACGTTCCAAATTTAATTTGTGCGACCATGGCTCTCACTTAAGCGCTGAGTAGAATACAAGATGCGAGTTGTATGATGCATCCCGCGCGTGGTTCTTTTTCGTAGTGATCTTATATTGCCGAAAGGCCATGGACTGAAGCCCCGCTCATTCATTTTTTCTTCATTCACCGGCTGAAGGCCGCAGCTTCTGCCCCGTTCATTGCACAACGAATCACTGGAGCGACGATGGAGCCTTACCGGATTGTTCTTACGACGGCCTCTTCGATGGATGAGGCGAAGCGGATGGCTCGCGCGCTTGTGGAAGAGCGGCTGGCAGCTTGCGTGAATCTTGCCGGAGATGTCGAATCTGTCTATCGCTGGCAAGGCGCGGTGGAAGAGGCGCAGGAAGTGCTGTTGCTGATCAAAACCCATGTGGACAAACTGGAGGCGCTGGAAGCGGCTGTGCTCCGGCTGCATTCCTATGCTGTGCCGGAATTCCTGGTTCTGGAAATAAATCGAGGTCATTCAGCATATCTGAAATGGCTGGATGAATCTCTCGAATAGCATCTGCCAGTTTTGTTATTCTCAAGGTTGCCCATGCGTGTGCTTTACGTTGTTTTCGTGTTGAGCATTCTTGCGCTCATCTGGACGGCAGTTGCTGTGGCTCGTCATGTACGCCGGCATGAGGCTGGCCGCAAGGCAGCCGGGGAGACAAATCCGGAGATTCTGGAAGAAGCCGAAACCGTTTCTAGATCCGATTCTGAGTAAACAGGGGGAGACAAATCTAATGGCACAAACCTCGGTATCATCTGCAGTTGCCGGCAATTTGCGCGCTTATTCCTCCATTCGCTGGGTTGCCTCGATTGTTGCGGGAAGCGTACTGGTAGCTATTTGCGCGCATGTCTCCGTGCCTCTTTTCTTCACTCCGGTGCCGATGACTATGCAGCCTTTTGCCGTGCTGTTGCTGGGTCTGCTGCTGGAGCCTTCGGCCGCATTTGCTGCATTGGCGCTATACCTGGTGGAAGGAGCTTCAGGATTGCCCGTATTTACACCGCAGGGACCGGGCGGCGTGCTGCAACTGATAGGACCTACAGGCGGTTATCTGATGTCGTACCCGCTTGTTGCCGCGCTGGTCAGCTCTGTATATCGCAGGCTCCGGGGACGCCGTTTTATCTCTGGTCTGGTGGCCGGTGCAGCCGGCGATCTGCTGATTCTTGCCTCAGGCGCCACGTGGATGTCTGTCGTGACACACCAGCATTTTTCAACTTTGCTTTCTCTTTCAGTGGTCCCTTTTCTTCCCGGTGATGCGCTCAAGGTTTGTGCGGCTGCGGCAATTGCTGCGGGCTGGCTGCGAATGCGCAAACCGGAGGAAGCAGTCGGCCGCTGATTCCCCCACTCATTGCGCAGTCATATGAAAATATGACTGGCGCGTTTTATAGAAGTAGAAAGGAACGAACCTGTAGTGACCGCATCCGCTTCTTCGCCCAAGACCGAGTCGGCCGAACCACACGCGCCCCCCGCGCAGCCGCGCGAGATTAAGATTGCACATAGCCCGGACTCCGATGATGCCTTCATGTTCTACGGGCTGGCGACGAACAAGATTCGCGTGAACGGCTACAAGTTTACCCATACGCTCTGCGATATTGAGACGCTGAACCAGAAGGCGATGAACGATGCCTTCTACGATGTGACGGCAATTTCGTTCCATGCCTATCCCTATATTCAGGACAATTACGCGCTGATGGCCTGCGGCGGCTCGGTGGGCGAAGGCTATGGACCGATGATTGTGGCCAGCCAGAAGTTTTCACTGAGCGCCGTGAAGAAGCTGAAGATTGCCGTGCCGGGGACGCTGACAACTGCGTTTCTTGCACTGAAGCTGTTTGCTCCGGAGGTTGAGACGGCGGTTGTTCCCTTCGACAAGATCATTCCTGAAGTGATTGCGGGGAATTTTCAGGCGGGGCTGATCATTCACGAAGGGCAGCTTACTTACGGGCAGAGCGGGCTGCATAAAGTTATCGATCTGGGGCAGTGGTGGCGCGAGGAGACGAAGCTTCCGCTGCCGCTGGGCGGGAACGCGATCCGGCGCTCGCTTGGGAACGACGTCATGCTCAAAGTCACGCAGGCGCTGCGCGACAGTATTCAGCATGGGCTCGATCATCGCGAAGAAGCATTGTCATATGCGATGCAGTTTGCGCGCGATCTGGATACGAATCTCGCAGACAAGTTTGTCGGGATGTATGTGAATGAGCGCACGCTGAATTATGGCGAAGATGGGCGCGAGGCGATTCGCAAGCTGCTGACGCTCGGGCACGAGCGTGGGATCATCCCGCATCCGGCGAAGGTGGATTTCGTGGGATAGGACTACTCTTTGGCCGCTTCACTCATTTCAAAAACCATTCGTCGACAGCCGCTTGCCGTGATCGGCGTGGCGCTGCTGATTCTGTTTGTGGGCATGGCGCTGCTGGCTCCGTTGCTTGCACCGTACAATCCAGCGGCAATCGACCTGAATCATCGCCTTATGCCGCCCGGGCATGGGCACTGGTTTGGGACCGATGAGCTGGGACGTGATATCTTTTCGCGCACGCTCTACGGAGCGCGGCTGTCGCTGCTGGTGGCGACGTCTGTGGTCGGGTGCTCGCTGTTGCTGGGGCTGATCCTTGGCGGGCTTGCGGGATATTACGGCGGCGTGCTGGATACGGCGTTGAATGTTTTTGTGATGAATGCGTTTCTGGCGCTGCCTGGGATTCTGTTGGCGATTGCGTTTGTCGCGTTTCTAGGGCCAGGGCTGATCAACCTGATTCTTGCGCTCTCGATTGGCGGATGGGTTGGATACGCGCGGCTGGTGCGGGCTCAGGTGCTGGCAGTGCGCGAGCGCGAATTTGTTGAGGCCGCGCGGTCGCTGGGCGCAAGCGATCTGCGTATTTTTACGTGGCATATTCTGCCGAATATTTTGCAGCCCATTATTGTGCAATCGGCCATCGGAATGGCTGGCGCAGTACTGGCTGAGGCTACGCTGAGCTTTCTCGGCCTGGGCGTTCCGCCTCCGGCGGCGAGCTGGGGCGCGATGCTCAACGACGGGCGCTCGCATCTCTTTGATTCACCGCATCTGGTGATTTTTCCGGCGATTGCCGTGATGCTGTGCGTGCTCTCGTTCAATTTTCTGGGGGATGCGCTGCGGGATTATCTTGATCCTCGGACGCGAATGAGCGTTGGACTGTGACCATCCTGAAATAGGCATTTTGCTGTCCCACCCTTTGCTTCGCAAAGGATAGGGCACCCCGTATCGTGCTGCGATATCAAGTTTAAAAAAAACAGATCCTTCCCCTTCACTTCGTTCAGGGTCAGGATGACAATTTTGGATTGAGCGGAAGAAAGTTGCTTGGGGAGCGCGGTCTTCTGTGTAGACTACGCCCAAGCATGCCTACTGTTACGTCACCTGAAAAGCGCGGGGGCATTGTCTCCGCACTGGAGCGCTACTTTCTTTTCGAGTCGCTCGGAACGAACTGGCGCACGGAGGTACTCGCGGGTTTCACGACGTTTATCACGATGGCTTATATCGTCTTCGTGAACCCCGCGATTCTGCATGAGACGGGGATGCCGATTGCCGCGGTGACGGCGGCGACGTGCTGTTGCGCAGCGCTGGGCAGCATCCTGATGGGCACGCTGGCGAATTATCCGATCGCGCTGGCGCCGGGGATGGGGCTGAATGCTTATTTTACCTATACCGTCGTAAAGCACATGGGCGTGCCGTGGCAGACGGCGCTGGGCGCGGTGTTTATTTCAGGCGCGATTTTTCTGCTGCTGACCGCAGGCGGTATTCGACAGCTGCTGGTGAGCGCGATTCCGCATGAGCTGCATGCGGCAGTTGCGGGCGGCATTGGATTGTTTATTGCGTTTATCGGGCTGCACAATGCCGGGATTATCATCTCCGATCCGGCGACGATGGTGGGGCTGGGAAACCTGCGCAATCCGCAGACGGTGCTGGCTGTTTTCGGGTTGCTGCTGATCTCAGTGCTGCAAGTGTTTCGCGTGCGTGCTTCCATGCTGATCGGGATTCTAGGCACGGCGCTGACGGGATGGACGTTCGGCCTGGTGCACTGGAAGCCCCAGGCGTACCGCATCTCTGACATTACGGCGACGGCGTTTAAGCTGGATATTCGCGGCGCGCTGCACATTGGCGCATTCGAGATTATTTTTGTCTTCCTCTTTGTCGATCTCTTTGACAATATCGGCACGCTGGTGGCGGTGAGCCAGAAGGCGGGTCTTATCGATGCGCAGCACCGTATTGCGCGGCTGAACCGCATCTTTTTTGCCGATGCCACGGCGACAATTGCGGGGTCGCTTACGGGAACGAGCAGCGTGGTGAGCTATATCGAATCGAGCGCGGGCGTAGCGGCCGGAGGACGTTCGGGCGTTACGGCGATTGTGACCGGGCTGCTGTTTGTAGTGGCGCTATTCATTGCGCCGCTGGTCGGGGCGATTCCAACGGCTGCGACTTCGCCGGCGCTGATTATCGTAGGCGGGCTGATGCTTTCATCAATCAGCGAGATCAAGTGGTCTGATCCGCTGGTGGCCTTTCCGGCGTTTCTGACGCTGGTGACGATTCCGCTGACCTACTCGATTGCGAATGGGCTGAGCTTCGGCATCATCGCATTTGCGCTGCTACACCTTCTCAGCGGGCGCTTTCGCTGGCAGGACTGGCTGCTGTATGTGCTGGCGGCGCTGTTTGTGCTGCGGTTCTTTTATATGGCGCACGGCTGACGATAGAAGATAGTTACATCAGCTTCTGCGCGATGCCAGAGATGGGAAGCGTCCGGCAACTTTGCTCCAGAGCAGAGCGCGCACTTCATCAACACGGAAGATCCGGTAGGAGATGGCTGCGGTGATGGCTGTCGCAACGATGGCGATGGCTGCCTGGGCTATATAGGAAAAGCTGGCGATGTGGTAAACGGGCCAGAGAAATGCCACGCTGGCGACGGCGAGAAAAACGAAGAGCTGGTAGACGGGCTTGCGGTCGACGCTGGCTGTTCCGGCGAAGAGCTTTGCGTTGAGGCTGAGCAGATAGAAGAGCTGCAGGATTTCGCTCACCAGCCAGGTGATGAGGTAGCCGACAAGTCCGAACCTGATCATCATGGGGACTGCAACGACGATCTGCGCGCTATAGGCGAGCACGGTCAGGTAAGAGATTTCGCGCACCTGATTGCTGGAGAACTGGAACTGGTACTTGTGCTCCTTGATGCTAAGGACGGAGACGGTGAGGCCGAGGATCAGGCAAACGCTGGGGTTGAACAGATTGCCCTTATGCAGCCAGAGCTGCAACAGCAGCGGCGTCGCCAGCATGGAGCCGAAAGTGATGGGCGTGGTCATGAGCAGGATGATGCGCTCGGAGAATTCATAAAGCTTGTGCAGCTTTCGCCAGTCGCGCTGGCCGAAGGTGATGGTGATCTCGGGGCCGATGGAGTTGGTGACGATAAAGAGCAGACGACGACTCATCGAGTAGACGGTGCGGGTGACGCTGTAGACCACGACCGTCGCCGGGCCAAGGATTCGCTGCATGAGCAGCGTCGGTATCTGGTAGGCGAGGACGTTTGACGAATAAAGCAAGGCATACTGCGCGCTGGGCTTGAGCATGACGCCGAGCGAGCCGGGCTTCCAGTAGCGCAAGGTGGGGCGGATATCGGGCGCGAGACGGCTGAAGTCAAAGATCAGAAAGATCGAACCAAGAAGCGTGAGGGTCAGTTGCGCGCCCGCGATCAGCGGGAAAGCGGAATGCCTGAGCGCGAGGCCGACCTGCAGCAGCATGATGAGTAGCTGGTTGAGATTGCCGAAGTTCTGGCCGCGATGCGGCATGCCAATGACCATATAGCTGCCGTTGAAGAAGCCGAAGACCATTCCGGAGATGACCTGGCAGCCGAGAATGTAGAGCGTCCATTGCGCTTCGCGCTGCGGAATGGTGAGATGAAGGAGCGAATCGAGCGGAATAAGGAAGATGACCGACAGGGCGGCGCCGATGATGACGAAGGCGGCGAGCAGAATGCGCAGTCCCGCGGACTGCACTTCGCGCGTCTCCTGCAGCTCTCCACGATGGTAGTGGATCGTCATCTGCATGTTGGTGAAGGTCTGCAGGCCGTAATTGAAGGTTGTGAGGTAGGCGACGGCTGCGCTCAGGGCGAGCCATTGGCCATACAGGCTTACTCCATAGGCGTGGAGAAAAGCGGGTGGCAACAAGAGTTGCGTGAGCACTGTGACCAGCTGCCCGGCGTTCTGGGCGGCGAATAGTTTCCCGATGCGGCGTAAGCTCATGCGGTCGTGCCGTTCACCGACACTTAGACTCCAAATGTTAAATAGTGGTCTTGCTTAAGAACGCGATCAGGCCGTTGCTACATCTTGTAGCGGCCTAGATCTTCGTCGTTCAGATTTTCCAGCCAGCGCCGCAGCTCTTCCTGCGTTGCCTGATCGGTGGGGTTGGGGATGACTTTGGCGACGCGCAGGACATCTTCATCCACATAAATTGGGCAGTCGGCGCGCAGGGCAAGGGCCAGCGCGTCGGACGGGCGGCAGTCGATCGTGACGAGTTCGCCATCCTGCTCAAGCCACAGGACTGCATAGAAGGTGTCGTTCTTAAGCTCGGTAACGACAACGCGCTGCACTGTTGCGTTCAGGCCCTGGACGAGATTCTTGAGCAGGTCATGGGTCATGGGCCGGGGCGTAGTGGCCTTTTCGACTTCGAGCGCGATGGCATTGGCTTCGTACAGACCGACCCAGATGGGCAGCACAGTGTCTCCCTGCACGTCTTTCAGAATGACTATCGGCGCATTGGTGGATGGATCCACCATCAGGCCCCGGATTTTCATCTCGATTTCCATGCAGTGTTCCCCTTATGCCACGGCTTCACCCACCAGGCTATTGGGGAAGCTCTTAGTGACTCGGACCGGCAGATAGCTCCCCGCTGCGGGAAGAATAGGCTGCGCGGTGGTAAAGTTCAACGTTTTATTCTGCGAGGTGCGGCCAATGACCTGGCCGCGGGCCTGGTTATGACCTTCAACCATTACTTCCAGAACCTCGCCTATGTGATTGCTGTAATTAGCTCTCTGAATTTCGCGTTGACGGTCAAGCAGAATTTGCAGGCGCTCGGACTTGACCTCGTCGGGAATCGAATCAGGCATATGAATAGCGGGCGTGTTGGGTCGCGGCGAGTATTTAAAGGCGAAGACGCCGTCATATTGGACTTCGTGCAGCAGCGTAATAGTCTGCTCGAAGTCTGCCGGGGTTTCGCCGGGGAAGCCTACGATGATGTCTGTCGTCATGCTGATCTGGCGTTTTGCCGCCTTGATCCATGAGATGCGCTCGAGATACCAGTCGCGGGTGTATTCACGCTGCATCATGTGGAGGACATCGGACGAACCACTTTGCACGGGCAGGTGGACATGGTCGCAGAGCGAGGGGACGGCGTCAATGGCTTCGACAATGTCGCGGGTGAAGTCGCGCGGATGCGAGGTAGTGAAGCGCACGCGGCGGATGCCGGGAATTTCACCTACGGCAGCGAGCAACTCGGCGAAAGACTTCTTCCCTTCCGGATCGCTGTAGGAATTGACGTTCTGGCCGAGGAGCTGAATTTCGGTGTAGCCGTGATTTGCCATGCGCTGCGCTTCGGCCTGTACTGAGGTCGAAGTCCGGCTGCGCTCCTTGCCGCGCGTGTACGGAACGACACAATAGGCACAAAACTTGTCGCAGCCTTCGATGATGGTGATATAGCCGCGATGCCGATTGCTGCGGGCGGTGAATTCGGTTTCGAAGGTCTCTTCCGTCTGGCGGTCATCGAGGCCGGTGATGCGCTTCTCGCCCAGTTCGAGTCGTACAAGCATCTCCGGCAGCTTGCGATAGGAGGCTGAGCCGGAGACGAGCGAGACATAAGGAGCCCGCTCGAAGATGCGCTCGCCTTCCTGCTGCGCGACGCAGCCTAGGACGCCGAAGCGCTTGCCCTGCGCTGTGAGCTTCTTGTAATCGTTGAGGCGATTGAAGACCTTCTGCTCCGCTTTGTCGCGGATGGAGCAGGTGTTGTAGAGGATGAGGTCGGCGGCCTCTTCGGTTTCGACCTGCTGGTAGCCCTGCTGCGAGAGTGTGCCGATGACTTTTTCCGAGTCGTGCACGTTCATCTGGCAGCCGAAGGTTTCCAGGTAGAAGGTCTTTTGATGCGCAGTCGTTGCCTGAGGCTGAGGCGCATCGATGATTTTAAAATCCGGCATAGCTGGTTTGATTATATCGCCGCTGGTTGACTGACTTCGGTTGATTCCTGGGATGCGTACTCATTCGCGGCACCCTGGAAAAATTTGTTAGCTTAGCGATGGGAGCGCCTCATCCACATCTCATGTTGATACCTACCCTTGAAGAGATTCAGCGCGCAACGCATCTGGTTCGTACCGTAATGCCGCCAACGCCGCAATACACCTGGCCGCTGCTGAATGCCCGTGCTGGAACGGAAGTGTGGGTAAAGCATGAGAACCATTCACCAGTGGGCGCTTTCAAGCTGCGCGGCGCGACGATTTATATGGATTGGCTGAAGAAGAACCAGCCAGCGGTGACAGGCGTGATTGCGGCTACGCGCGGCAATCATGGACAAGGGGTGGCGCTGGCTGCTTCGCGTCTTGGGTTAACTTCGGTGATCGTGGTTCCGTATGGCAACAGCCGCGAGAAGAACCGCGCCATGCAGTCTGTGGGCGCTGAACTGATTGAGCATGGCGATGATTTTCAGGCTGCGCTGGAGCACGCGATGACGCTGGCGGAAACCCGCGGACTGCATCCAGTGCCGTCGTTTCACCCGCTGCTGGTGCATGGGACAGCGACCTACGCGCTTGAGCTTTTTCAGGGCGCGTCTGCGTTGGATGCCGTGTATGTGCCGATTGGGCTGGGGTCTTCGATCTGCGGGATGATTTCGGTTCGCAATGCTCTGGGACTTAAGACGAAGATCATCGGCGTGGTGGCGGAAGATGCGCCGGCTTATGCGATATCGTTCCGCGAGAAGAAGGCGGTTTCCCATGCGGCGAATACGCGGCTGGCCGACGGGCTTTCGTGCCGCGTTCCTGTTCCGGAGGCGCTGGAGATCATTCTGGCCAACGTCGATCATATCGTTGCAGTGAGCGAGGATGAAATTGCCGCTGCGATGCGGGCCTATTACGAAGACACCCATAACATCGCCGAAGGCGCTGCGGGAGCCGGGCTGGCTGCAGTATTGAAGGAGCGCGGCAGTCTGCGCGGCAGACGCGTGGGCGTGGTGCTTACAGGCGGCAATGTCGACCGCGAACTCTTTCTGGATGCGATGAAAACGGCATGAAATCGAAGACGCTTACACCCTTGTCGCATGGCGCACCGCATCATTGCTTTGGGTGTGGGCTCACGAACCGCTCGGGATTGCGCCTGAAGTTTTTTGTCGATGACCAACAGCAGGTGGTTTGCCGCGCGCGCTTGGCACGACGGTTTGAAGGACCTCCCGGACATGCGCATGGCGGGGTGATTGCGACTTTGCTGGATGAGGCGATGAGCAAGGCGAACCGTTTGCACAATGTAGTGGCGATGACACGACAGATGGAGATTGAGTACCTGCGTCCTGTGCCCCTGGGGCATGCCCTGACGGTAACGGGCCGCCGGGTTTCACATGAGGGGCGCAGAAATTATTGCGAGGCTGAGATTGCGTCTGAATCGGGCGCGGTTCTGGCGCGCGGCAAAGCGGTGTTTATCGCTGTGGACCGAAGCATACTGCAGCGATGGAGAAAGGCTGATACATGATGAAAGCCCTGATATTGGATGGTCCGGGAAAACTGGCTGTTGGGGCCCGGCCAAAGCCTGAGCCTGGGCATGACGAAGTCCTGTTGCGCGTGCAACTGGTGGGACTTTGCGGCACGGATCTCAGTTCTTTTCGCGGGAAGAATCCGCTGGTTTCTTATCCGCGCGTTCCTGGGCATGAGATTGCAGCAGTTGTGGAAGATGCAGGCGTGAGCAATGATTTGCGGCCGGGGAGCGGTGTCACGCTTCTGCCTTATACGGGATGCGGCAAGTGCGCGTCGTGCCTGCGGCAGCGGCCGAACGCGTGCGAGTTCAATCAGACGCTCGGCGTACAGCGCGATGGAGCACTTACGGAGTTTATTTCGGTTCCAAAGGCAAAGATTGTGCGCGGAAATCTGAGCCTGAAGGAGCTGTGCCTGGTAGAGCCTCTTTCCGTTGGATTTCATGCGGCTTCCCGTGGTCAGGTGACAGCGCGGGATACGGTTGCTGTTCTTGGCTGCGGCGGGGTCGGACTGGGCGCGGTTGCGGCTGCAAGTTTTGCCGGAGCAGCGACGATCGCCATCGATATTGACGACAGGAAGCTTGA
>Ga0335072_10007367_pt1 | contig 16028 bp, 13 predicted proteins | sample Lox_Sample_21_FD_206725 | JGI IMG/M metagenome (GOLD analysis project Ga0335072, IMG submission 206725) | Soil microbial communities from Loxahatchee National Wildlife Refuge, Florida, United States - Lox_Sample_2.1 | ecosystem: Environmental > Terrestrial > Soil > Wetlands | place: USA...
CGTCGGTCGAGGCAATCATCTCACCGGCAAACAAAAAGAGCGCCAGCGGCTTCAAGTTGAGGCGGACGCTGTCGATGATTTGCGGCATTACCTGCTTGAGCACTACGCGATAGGCAACATCGAGATTGGTCGACTTGAGTGTGAACGCCTTGACGATCTGCTCGCGGGGTACGCCGCGCGCGATATTGAAGGTGTCGAGGATGAGCGTGGGCGCTACGCCGATGACCATCAGCATGATCTTCGACCATTCCTCGATGCCGAAGGCGATGAAGAGAATCGGCAGCAGCGACAGAGCGACGATCTTGTCGAAAAAGAGTACAAAGCGCTGGAAGACGGCGCCAAAGTAGGGAAAGACGGCCATGTGAAGGCCGAGCAGAACTGCGGGAATGAGCAGCGCCAGCGCGATGAGAAATCGGCGAGAACTGGCCAACGTGTCTTTCCACAACATGCTGTGGGTGAGTCGCTGCCAGAGCGTCGCGCCGGGATCGACAGGGTCGTCTTCTTCAGCCGGTTCGAGCGCCGCGGACTTTAATCCGTTGAATAGCTGCGTCGCAGTTGGCGCAATACGATCTTCGGGATTTTCTTTGTGGCGCGCGATTGACGTGTTGACGTATAACGCAATTCCAACCAGGAACAGCACCCAGCCCAGCGATTGCGTCCACAACCGCGAGGGCCGCACCTGAATGCCGGCCAGGTCTGCTGGATGGAACGACGGCTTCATGACTAAAGCTTCCCCTGCGAAGCGAGCCTCATGTAAGTGGCGTCCATGCGGAGGCGCACACGGTCTTTCCTGCCCTGGATGCTTCCATCGGGATAGATAATTGCCACATCGTCGACAGACTGAATGTTCTGGCCGAGCAGCGCGTGATGAAAACAAAACTGTCGAACCAGATCCATCTTCTGCTTGAGCGCGCCTGCCGTAGCAAATTGCTCCGCCGATTGCGGCGATGAAAAAAGGAACGTCGTGCGCAACTGTTCCTTGTACGATTCGACGGTATCGTCGCTGGCCGAGGCGCTGCCCTTGATTGCCTGCAACGACATGGGACCGGAGCCTGTAAGCTGGGCCATTGTTTCGTACCACGCTCCAGTGATGGCCTTGGCGAAACGAACGCCCGAACCATCGGGACGATTGAGAACGTCAGTGCGTATTACGAGCAGATCGAGAATCTCGCCCGGAATCTTCGAGGAATCGAAAAGCTCGTGTACGCCGGAATCCTGGCCGAGAATTTCCGAGACCAGAGGCTTCCATGTGACTGCGACCTGGTTGCGTTTGTCGCCCAGATAAGCGCCCACAATGTCGGAGTCGCTGGTGTTCACCAGCTTGAGTTGCGGCAGGTCGGAGCCAAGGCCATTCAGCACCATGGCGCGCTCGAGCAGATACTCCGAGACGGTCTTCTGCACCAGCAGAATCGAATGGCCGGGCAGTTGCGCGAGCGAAAGATTGCTGCGCGCCAACACCGCGTCGTTGCCGTTCGAGTAATCGCCGATGATGATTGACGTAGAGTCGACGCCGGCAGCGGCAGGCATGTCGAGCGCCTCCATGTTGGTCATGGTGCAGGCGTCGATGTTCTTCGAGACGAACGCGTCGAGCGAGGCGGCGTAGTCGAACCGCTGTACCTTGATCGCCACGCCGTACTTGTCGGCCCACTTCTTCAGGATTCCCGAGCGGGCCATGTAGAAGTATGGGTTCCAGCCGGCGTAAACCGACCAGCCCACGGTAAACGTAGGCGGCTCTGCAAAAGCAGTTTTGGCCGACACAATTAAAAGCAGCGCGACTGTTACGATGACGCGGCTGAGTAGAGTCCACCTGTATGAAAGAACCCGGTACAAATCCTTCCGCCTTTGGAGGTTGACTTGAGTTTGGTTTGGAGCTGGGGCAACTCTGGCGCTTAGCTAGAATTTACTCCAGCGGAAATAAAGAAAGAATGGGATTCAAGTTATTTATTTGACTCATAAGCAATGCCGATTAGCGTACAAACAGCGAAGAATTCCGATGAAGTTGGGGTGACTGCGATAAATAGGTCGCCTCAATTCTCACTTCGGCTGATGCGCCCATTCTCTGATAACCAGACAGCTATTACTTGGCCATTTAAGTTTGCAATGCGGTTAACGCCCGCGATCGCTATCTGGCAGGAACCGATAGCCGCGTAACTTTAGCTCCCGAATAGCTGCTGAGCCAGACAGAATCGAGCCCCACGCGAATGCTGTCTCCTCCCGCTCCGTGCCACTGACTAGTGACTTTGTTGGTTGCGGGGTCAATCAGTGTAATTGGGAAGTCAAAAACCGTTGCCCAGACGGCCCCGCTTCCAAAGGCGATCTCGCCACCGAAGCCCGGTATTCCGGCTGGAATCAACGCCGTGCGCTTTCCCGTTACTTCGTCGACTCGCGCCACGGTGCCGTCGCCCTGATTGAGAACCCAGATTGAACCTGCCCCGACGGTGAGGAAACGCGGCATGGGGCCGACCGGTGTTTGGCTGGCAACTGAGTTGGTTGCCGGATCGACTCTTACCAGCGTTCCACCCGCGTTCGAACTGACCCAAACAAAGTTGCCGGCAAAGATGGGATTGAAAGAGCCCGGAGGAATTCGAATGGTGGCTGAAACTGCATTTTTTGCCGGGTCGATGCGGACCAGATCGCTCGCCTTGGAAGTGACGATCCAGATGCTGTCAGGGCTGGCGGCGATGCCTCCCTCAGAGTCCGCAGGACCCGCGGGAATCGTCGCCTGGAGCGCACCGGTTTTCATGTCGACGCGGACTACCGTGTGGTCGCCGCAACTCGGAATCCATAGGCTCCCGAAGCCGATCGCAAGGCCGGCGCACGGCTTGTTGACCGTGACGACTGCTCCCGGCTGATTGCTGGTTGCATCGAGCCAAACCACATGGTTGGCGCTTGAACTCGTAACCCAAACACCGCTGCCGGCGACGGCCATCCAGTCCGGGTGACCGGCTACAGCGAAAGTCGCAATCGGCATCAGCTCCTTTATGTCGTGCTGAATGCCTGGAGCTTGCACGCCGGTTTTCGGAGGAAAGTGGGGCTTATCGCCGGCTCCCTGACCGCAGGCAAGCGGACCAGCGGCGAGCAATACTCCGGCGCAAACCAGAGAAAGAGCGGCCGCGCGTCGATTTCGGGCGTGTCGATTTCGAGATTGATACATCCTTACCCCCGGAGAAATCGGTTTCAAATTAACGCGCCGCGCGCACCGGACGCGCCAGGCGCACGGGTGGATAGGCCGCCAGCGTCGAACCGTTGGTAGCAATTTCAAGAAAGGCCTGAGCAGCGTGGGTGAGCGTGCGATCCTTACGGAAGATAAGCGACAGTTCACGATGAATGCGCATGCCTTCGACTTTGGCGATCTTAAGCAGTCCGGCGTGAACGTCATCCATTAGGTTGGCGCGCGGCAGGAAGCCCATTCCGAGTTCGGCGCAAATCAGGCGCTTGAGAAGTTCGCTTGAATCCAGCTCCATGGCAATGCGCGGATGGGCGTCGACAGTGTCGAAGAAGTTGTTGATGAGTGTGCGCTGGCGGCCCTGCTTAAGAAGCAGGAGAGGATACTGCAGCATCTCATCGATTTTCACCACATCGCGTCGCGCCAGCGGGTGCGTGGGCGCGACCGCAAGCACGATGTCATCTCGATGAATCACATGGACGACAAGGCGCGGGTCCTTCACAGGCATTGAGACAACGGCGAAATCAACCTCGCGGTTCAGCACCGACTCGAGCGAGCGCAGATGCTCGGCCCTCACGATATTCAGGTTTACCCGCGTGTAGTGCTTTTTGTATTGAGCCAGGACAGGCGGCAGAACATATAAGCTGGTTGCCTCGCTCGCGCTTACAGACACTTCGCCGCGAGCCGAACGATAGAGTTCGTTGACGGCTACCACGATGTGGCTCTGGCATTGCAGACAATGCTCCGCGAATGGCTCAAATAGACGCCCCGCAGCCGTGAAGGTTACTTTGCCGCCGTCGCGATCGAAGAGCCGCGCGCCGACTTCCTTTTCGAGCGAACGTATCTGCGCTGAGATCGCGGGCTGAGTCATTCCCAGCTTTTCCGCGGCGCGAGAGAAGCTCTTGAGCCTGCAAACCTGGAGAAAAGTCCTCAATTGTTCGAAGTCCATACTACGCATCCATTGATCCGCGGCCCGCAACGGCCCGGCGCCGTCGAATTCGAGCCGGTTGTAGATTGAATCGGTGCGCATAACTGGACTCATGAAGTGAGATGGTCCAGCTTAGCCTGTGTCGGTGAACGATTCTGACATCAAAAACAATTCGTATGCCGCGCAGAAAAAAAGTTTGCCCCGTACGATTCGTAATGCATGTAGCCGTGGGCAATGGCAAAATGCTGATAAAGATGCTTTTCTTAGTTCATTCCTTACGCTCCTCCCGTTTGCTTGCAGCGTTACTTCTGACTGCATGCGCCATGTGCCTTGCACCTGCCCATGGCGAAGAAACAAAACCAAAACAAAGCGTGTATGACTTTTCCCTTGTTGATCAGGATGGAAAAGTGGTTTCTCTCTCCACGTACAAAGGGAAACTGCTGTTGATTGTGAATCTGGCCAGCCAGTCAATTTACAGCAACCAGATTGCAGCGCTTAACGAGTTGCAAAAGACCTATGGATCGCAGGGCCTTCAAGTTATCGGGATCCCTTCCCCGGACTTCGGTGGTGAAGAGTTGAAGGATCCCACGGCGATGCGCAAGTACTACAGTGATACCGCCCACGCGGAGTTCCCCGTTTTTGCCAGTGCAACGCTCAGCGGCGTGAACGAGATTCCGCTTTACCAGTTTCTTTGCGATCCGAAGCAAAGCCTTTCAGGCGGAGAAATCCGTTGGAACTTCACCAAGTTTCTAATCGACCGCGAAGGCCATCCGTTAGCCCGTTACGAACTCGAGGTCGACCCCGCCGATATTGAGTTCCACGTGAATATCGAAGAAGCCCTTGCCGGCAAGCTGAAAAAGCAAACAGCCAAAGACAAAACCGAATCGGCCAGCGATGACGACGATGACGACTGAAACTGCCACGATTCATCGTTCGATCCGCTAGGTCCTTTTTTGAAAGAGAACTACTCGCTCTTCTGTGTAACGAATCTTCTCCAGCCTCCAAAATGCGTAATTTCGTTCGCACCCTCAATGCCTGCCGGCTCGCATAAAAAGCCCTTCACCGCTGATCCGTCGGCGAGTCGAACCGTTCCCAATGCCAACGGCGGCGGAATGGCATTGAGAAATCCACCCACTGTCTCCTCAGGCATGGCCCACACTTCAATCTCGATACCCGCGCCGTTCAAGCCGGGCGTATACACAAGTCCAGGCTTTGGAGGGTGGGTGTTGGCAAGCGCATACAGGCGGTAATCTCCGTCGGTCCGCGTGCGGGCAAGCAAGCGCGCTCGGCGCTGTGTAAGCTGCCAGTTGAGTGGTTGGCCCGCCAGATGCGCACCGACCACTGCAATCGGGATGCACCCCGGTGGCGCATCTGGTATTGCAATCCTTGGCGTGGCGCTCAATTCGCGTTTTGATCCTCCCAGCTTGACTGCCAGCCTGCGATGCAGCCCGTCGGCAATCTGCAACAGGCCCTCATCGGTAAATGCCTTGCCGATGAGAGAAACTCCGAATGGGAGGCCGTTGGTCTTGAAGCCCGCCGGAATGGCAACGGCTGCCAGATCGAGGAGGTTGACGAAATTGGTGTAGTAGCCAAGATTACTATTTAGCTCGAAGGGCTCCGCATTGACCTGGTCGATGGTATATTGCGTCGGAGCAGTAGGAAGCAGAAGGAAGTCGAGCTTCTCCCACACCGCTGCGCATTGGTTTTCAATCGACCTCAATGCGTAAGCGCCCTCAAATGCGTCGGCAGCGCTGAATCTTGCAGCTCCGCCGATAATGGCTCCGACCGTTGGATCGACGGTCTCAGGATTTCCGCTCAAAAAACTGCGCAACGATGCAAGCCGCTCGGCAACCCAGGGCCCCTTGTAAAGCAGGTTCGCGGCTTTAACGAATGGCCTCAAGTCAAATTCAATTGCCTTGCCTCCAAGCTCAGTAAGATTGGCGACCGCATTGCGGTAACACTCTTCAGCGTCGCGATCGCCAAAAAAATTGAGACTTTCCAGTGTGGGCACACCAAAACGGAAATCCACCGATCCGCTCCACGGTGCGGAGCCCTGGCAACTGCCTGGAGTACGCGAATAGGGGTCGGCCGGGTCGAAACCATGCGCAACTCCAAAAACCCGCGCGGCGTCCGCGCAGGTCTCGGCAAATATCGAAACACAGTCGAGAGTACGGCAGGCCGGCAGCAGCCCGTTCGCACTGAGCCACCCGCGCGTTGGTTTCAATCCAACAAGCTGATTGAACGCCGCTGGAATGCGGCCCGAGCCGGCAGTGTCGCTGCCCAGCGAAAAACTAACCGTGCCATTTGCAACGGCAACTGCGGAGCCCGAGCTTGACCCGCCTGAAATATAGCGCGAGTCGAAGACGCTGGAGCAAGTGCCGTACGGGGTACGCGTTCCCACCAGCCCCGTGGCGAACTGATCCATGTTGGTTTTGCCAATCAGGATCGCACCCGCTGCAAGCAGACGCTCAACCACCGTCGCGGTTTGAGTTGCGGCTCGCGAGAATGCCGGGCACGCGGCTGTGGTCTGCATTCCGGCCACGTCGAAGTTGTCTTTTACCGCAAATGGGATCCCGTAAAGCGGGAGTGTGCGCGCTGCTGGCTCGCTCTCGAAAGCAGCGGCGCGCCGTAGGTTCAGGTCGCGGTCGACGAGCGATATCCAGACGGGCCGTTCGCCGCCGCGAGCGATCTCCTCGTAGATCTCCGCAATCACGGCAGTCGGAGTCAGCGTTCCATCGTTGTACGCGCTCTCAAGCGTGGTAATGTCCACGTTTTCATTTCCTCCTCTCCGCTTGCGCCCGGTATCTAAATCATTCCTAAACCCTATCCCATGTGGACCGCATCAAGAATCGCCGGAAACAGTTTGCAAAATCGCCAGTTGTTGCCCTGCGTTCACCATCTGTCCCGCTTGGCAGAGCAGTTCGCAAACAACGCCGCCCGACGGCGCGGCAATCACCATTTCGATTTTCATTGCGTCCAGTACCAGCAGCTTGTCACCGGCTGCTACGCGCTGGCCAGGCTGCGCAGCCACCTGGAAGACACTGGCCGTCATTGGCGCCACGACTGCTTCGCACCCCTCAGGAACTGCTCGGACAGCGATCTCAGGTTCCGGCACATCTGCCGCCGGCGCCGTCGTTTCAAGCTGGCCGTTGATGCGCCATCGCTCGCGCTCTTCGTCGAATGCGCGGGTCTGCCGCTCTTTGAAGGCCGCGGCGCCCTTCTCGATTGACTTAAGGAAATCTTCATGCTGAGCGAGGTTGAATTCGCCGGGCTCGATCGCTGGGTCGAATGCGCCGTGAAGAATTTCGCGGCGCATCTGAGAGAGTTCGTGTGTTGAAACCGAGTAGAAGCGTATCCGATCGAAGAAACGAAGGGACCAGGGAAATCCCTCCGGGAAGGTTCTGGTCACGCGATTTGTGTTCCAGACCTGCACGGTTCGCCCCACCAACTGGTAACCTCCTGGGCCCTCCATCCCATACACGCACATGTACGCGCCACCAATACCGACGGCGTTCTCGGGAGTCCAGGTGCGTGCGGGATTGTACTTTGTGGTGACCAGCCGGTGCCGCGGATCGAGAGGGGTCGCCACCGGCGCTCCAAGATAAACATCGCCAAGACCAAGCACAAAGTAGCTGGCCTCATAAACGATTCGGTAAACATCCTCAACGCTGTCGAGGCCGTTAATGCGGCGGATAAACTCGATGTTGTCAGGACACCAGGGCGCATCTGGCCTGACCGCCTGCATGTACTTTGCCTGGGCTAGTTGCGTGGCCGGATCGTTCCAAGAGAGCGGCAGGTGCACCGTGCGCGATGGAAATGAGGTCCGTGGGTTTTCAGGTAGCTCTGCATTGATTGAATCGAGTGCGGCAAGCAGTTCTTCGCGGCGCAACTTGCGGTTATCGTAATGTATCTGCAAGCTGCGCACGCCCGGAGTGATATCGATAATGCCGGGAAGTTCTGACGCGCGGAGTTTCTCTTCAAGCAGGTGGACGCGGATGCGGATGTTGAGTTTGAGCGCGCGGGGTCCATACTCAACCAGAAGATACTTGTCGCCATCGGCGCGATATACAGTAGCCGGCAGCCGGGAGTTGTCGGCATGCAGAATGGCCGGTTCGCGGGGCTCAGTCAAATCGGCTGGCAGTTTCGGCAGCGGGCCATTGAGCCCGGCGATGAATTGCTCCAGCAATGCTTCCAGCGCTTCTGCCTGCGCGAGCGTGATGCGGCGAAAACGGACCGTGTCTCCGGCTTTCAACTGACCGAGTTTCCAGCGCTCGGCTTCGACTACAACAGCGGGGCATACGAATCCGCCCAGGCTTGGCCCATCTGGACCGAGCAGGATCGGCATATCGCCTGTGAAGTCGATGGAACCGATGGCGTAGGCGTTGTCATGAATGTTGGAGGGATGCAGTCCCGCTTCGCCGCCGTCTTTGCGCGCCCATTCGGGCCTGGGTCCAACCAATCGAACCCCGGTGCGATCGGACTGATAGTGGACGCGCCATTCCGTCGAAAAAATCATCTCGATATCGGCCGGGGTAAAGAAGTCGGGCTCGCCGTGCGGGCCATAAAGAACGCCGATCTCCCACCCGCGCGAGTATGCGGGTTGTTGTTCTTCTTCAAGCGAGAGTGCAGGACCTGAAGCCGGTGCATCGCCATTGAAGTGCACTACATCGCCGGCGCGCAATGACCGCCCGGCGTGGCCGCCAAAGCCGCCTAACATGAAAGTCGCACGGCTGCCGAGAAAAGGCGGCGCATCGATCCCGCCGGCGATGGCAAGATAGGCGCGAGCCCCGCCATTCTTTGCCGCGCCGAGTTTCAGCACACTGCCTGCGTTGACGTTGAACGCCCTCCATATTGGCGCTGCTTTGCCATTGATGGTAGCGCCCATATCCGCGCCGGCAAGCGCGATCGTGGCGTCGGCATCGAAGCGCAATGTCGCGCCCAGCGTAGTCATTTCGATTGCGGGAGCGTCGGCGCGATTTCTCACCAGGCGATTGGCGAGACGGAACGCAAGCATGTCCATCGGGCCAGAGGGTGGTACACCTACATGCCAATAACCAAGGCGTCCGGGGTAATCCTGAATAGTTGTCTGTGTTCCGCCGTCAAGCACTTCAAATGCGCTCCGGCCAACCTCGAAGCCGCCGAGGAAAGACGTGGTTACCGCTCCCGAAGCGAAAGTGTCTGAAGCAACCACCGCGCGAAGATAACGAAGATTCGTCTCTGTACCGTAGAGCGCGGTCGCGTCCAGCGCGCTACGCAGCCTGGCAACTGCGTCGGCGCGGTCCGCACCGGTAACAATGATCTTGGCAAGCATAGGATCGTAATACGGAGAAATCTCGGTTCCGTTTTCGATCCATGTTTCCACGCGCGCAGTTTCCGGCCCAGGGAAAACCACATGAGTCAGTTTTCCAGGAGCGGGCAGAAAGTTTTTTGCCGGGTCTTCAGCGTAGATTCGTGCCTCAATGGAACAACCATTCGGCTCAGTGCGCATCTCGGCGAGCGGAGGCAACTCCCGGGCAGCCTCGCGAATCATCAGCTCAACGAGGTCGAGACCCGTCACCTGTTCAGTGACGCCGTGTTCAACCTGCAGGCGCGTATTCACTTCAAGAAAATAGTAAGCGCCGGTTTCAGTGTCGAAGAGAAACTCCACTGTGCCTGCTGAAGCATAGTTGACGGCCGTTCCGAGCAATTCGGCGGAGCGCAGGATGGCTGTTTCAATTGCCGGATCGAGACCGGGGACTGGAGTTTCTTCAATTACTTTTTGATGGCGGCGTTGCGCGGAGCAATCTCGAAGCCCAAGGACAAGAATGCCGCCGTTGCCGTCGCCGAAGATCTGCGCTTCAACATGCTTGGCGCGGGCAACAAATTTCTCGAGATATACACTCCCGTCGCGGAAGCTGTTCCGGCTGAGCCGGACCACTGACTCAAATGCATCCTCCAGTTCGGCAGGCGCGTAGCAAACGCGCATGCCGATTCCTCCACCGCCTGCTGAACTCTTGAGCATTACGGGATAACCCAGAAGAGCGGCGCGCTCGAGCGCCTCAGCGGACCCGCTCAGGATTCCCGTGCCCGGCAACAGCGGAACGCCGCACCGCTCGGCAATGGCGCGAGCCGTATGCTTCAGCGCGAAGGCCTCGATTTGCTCGGCGCGCGGCCCGATGAAGACAATTCCCTGCCGGGTACACTCTCGGCAGAATTCGAGGTTCTCGCTGAGAAATCCGTAACCCGGATGAATCGCTTCAGCGCCCGTCTCTTTTGCAGCCGCCAAAATGCGATCGATCACAAGGTAACTCTCTGCAGCCGGTCCAGCCCCCAGCAAAACCGCCTCATCGGCCATGAGCACATGTCGGGACTCGTGGTCCGCCTCTGAATAAACAGCCACCGTGCGAATGCCGATGCATTTAAGTGTGCGCAGAATGCGACATGCGATGACGCCGCGATTCGCCACCAGAACTTTAGAGAACATTCGCGTCCCAAATGAGAATCTGCACGGGCGTGGGGTTATAGGCGTTGCAGGGGTTGTTCAACTGCGGGCAGTTGCTGATCACCATCAGAACATCCATTTCGGCACGCAGTTCCACGTACTTTCCAGCATCCGATACGCCATCTTCAAAGGTCAGCACCCCTTCGGGGGTGACAGGGACATTCATGAAGAAGTTAATATTGCTGGTAATATCTCGCTTCTCGAATCCCCTCTTCCAATTCTGGATGCCTTTAAGAAAACTCTGCCGGCAGGCGTGCATGCTGCGCTTCTCGATTGCGTATCTGACCATGTTGCTCTCGGCCGCGCATGCGCCGCCGAGAGTGTCGTGGCGGCCGCAGGTATCGGCAACGATGGTAAGCAGGACGTTTCCTTCAGTTGAAATCAACCGGGTTCCCGCGGTGAGATAGATGTTCCGCTGCTCGCGAATTGTGTCCTGGGCGCTGTAGCGGTCGGAGTAATCATGCGCGTTGTAAAACAAAGTGTCGACCGCCTGATTGCCTTCAAGATCGACGATTCTCACGATTTGTCCACGATCGATCTCATGCACAAACGGCTCCCCGGCCTCCACCACAAAGCGGTTCAGAGCCGACTCCGGTTCTAGCGAGCTGATCTGCAGATTAATTGTCGCCACGTCCCTGTTCCTCTCGCGCCGGGATTACAAAAAGTAGAATTCGGTGAGCAAGAATCCTCGCGTGTTTTCGCGGCAAAGCATTCGGCAAGGGTCGTCGGAGCGCGGAGCGGGAACCCGCGAAATGCTGAGCGTTACCGGCTTCGGCGCATACGTACCGCTCGGATCGAGTGGATGCTGACAACAATTCAACAAGACAAGAACGTTCATCTCGGCTCGCAATTCCACGTGACTTCCCTGCTGCGAGTGATTCGGGCAAAAATGCATGTTTCCTTCGCTGTCGACCGTCACCTTGCTGAAGAAATTGATTGTCGCATGAAGGTCGCGCGAGCTGAGTCCGTACTTACCCAGCTCAATCGACATGGAATCGCGCGCATTCTGATGCCAGCCGTTCCGCGCTTCCTGATAAGTGAGCTTTCCGTATTTCTTTTCAACAATCGACGCGTTAGGAACTCCCGCAAGAGGATCGTGCCAGCCCACTGTGTCTTCGGTAATTGAGCAGAGAACGCGACCCATGTCTGAGTACAAAACGTGCCCTTGGGTGAGTCTTGCCGTATGTTGTGCTTTCAAGGTGTCGGGAAGATTAAACCGTTCCGCCGGAAGCTCGAAATTAAGGAAATACGCTGCAACATTTGCGCCACCCTCCGTGTCGGTAATGCGCAGCGCCGTGCCTCGCTTTAGAACGTGCGACCATGTGGCGCCGCCGGGCAGCACTTCGCTGCAAAGCACATTTGACTCCATAGACACATCCTCCTTCGCGCCGACCTGCGCTTTGCGAAAGCCTTGCGGATGAAAGTGCTCCCGGCCCTGAGTGCACCGCCCGGACTGAAAAGCGGCTCCCATTCAGGATTTCGACCTGGAGTTCTCAATAAGCTTTCGCTGAATGAAGATAGGCTTCGGGCCGCCCAGATCGGGCGACGCCGATGCACTTACCTTTTCCGTGCTAAACGTGGGAATGACTGCGCTTCAGATTAAGCGAGGAAGGAAGACGGACGGAGGTCCGCAGCACACATCCATGTGGTTAATCCGCAACTGTACCTTGATGGAAGTACGTTTACGTGTGCGCCGCATAGTCACTTCGCTAGAGCGTAGCATGAATCCGCGCTCAAGCGTCGATTCTTTATACCGTCTTTATTTGACGCGATTGACCGATTTCCGCACGGAGATCTCGAACTGCCCGTTCGCGGCCAGCTCGCGCTCTCCATAGTCTCCGAAGATTGCTTATGGAAGGGATAGGAATTTCCTATACATTCGGCGATCTGAACCGGGCTGCATAGAATCCTTCCAAGGTCGCGCATTTTGCCCCGTCCCTGGTCGCGGCACTCTATTGCTTCTTGCGACCTTATGAGGATTTCGCGATGGCTCCAATTCATGCCGATGACGTTACCTCTTACCAGAATGCACAAGCCGCAGCCGCTTCCCCTTGTCAGGCTCCTGCGCCCGCTCCGAAAGATTATGGGAATGGCAATCCCGATGCGCCGTATAACCCTCCCGGCGCGCGCAACACCGACTCCTGCCTGAAGCTGAACCCAACCGGCGAAGTGGTGCATAACTACGCGACGAATGGACCTGCTCCAGGGGATCTCGTATTTCGCTGGATCCATGGCTCGGTATGCGCGGCAAAGAACACCGATCCTCGCATTCAGGTCGTGGCCTATAACGAGGATACGTACGTCCTGCGCGAGAATCCGTGCGTGAATTGGGAAGCTCCTTTTACCTATCTGCTGCTCGGCAATCGTGGAGCGCTCCTTATCGACACTGGGGCTACGCCGGAAGCCGACTTCTACCCGCTGCGCGTCACCGTGGACCAGATCCTGGCTCGTTGGTGCCGGGTCCGCAGAAAGAGCAGCGTGCCGCTTAGAGTCGTACTGACTTCAGGCGAAGATGTTGCCCAGAACCAGGGAATCGGGCAGTTCGCCGATCGGGCTCAGACGCACGTAACCCCGCTCGAATTCAGCGCGCGCATGGAGTTTCACGGACTGGGCAGCAACTGGAGGCAGGGACTGGGGCGAATCGATCTTGGGGATCGCGTCGTGGAAGTGATTCCAACGCCGGGAACGCACAAGGACGGATTGAGCTTCTACGACTCGTATACCTGCCATCTCTTTACAGGCGATCTGCTCTATCCGGGCCGAGTGCAGATTGCGAACGATCGGGACTATGTGGCCTCGCTCGAACGCCTACAGCAATGGAAGCAGAGCCACCCTGTGAAATGGGTGATGGGCGGCCACGTGGAGATGATGTTTATTCCCGGCAGAGCCTATCCACGATTTTCAACCAACAGGCCGTTTGAGCATGTGCTGCAACTTGAAGCAGTGGCGATCGATGAAGCTCTGGAACATGCGCGCGGAGCAGTGGGCACTCCAGGCGTGGTCTTCCGCACCGACTTCATTCTGCTTAACCGCGTGAGCCCGGACGAGAAAGTGTATCAGAGCGCTCCCAATCTGCCGTTCGTACCGGTTCCGTACTGGATCAGCTTGCAGTAAGAGAGAAAAGTATGCCTATGGACCTGAAATCGCTGGATCGCAGAACATTTCTTTCCCTGCCGGTCCTATCTGTGGTGCTTCCTGCAGTTGCCGCCTCGATGACTCCCAAAGCAGAGGCAGCCAGTGCGCTGCCAACGCCTGCAGCCGACAATGGCCCCATCGACTTCAAAAGGAACGTGCCTGCGCCGGGTAGCTTTCCGGAAAGGTGGATCTGCGGTTCGCCGTCGTGCATGGACAATCACGATCCTCCCATCCAGGTGAATTGGTACAACGAACACACGGTGTTCATGCGGCAGAATAAGGCCTACAGCTTCGAGGCTCCGTTCATGCACCTCTACTTTGGCAATGAGCGGATTCTGATGATTGACCAGGGATACACTCAGCTAAGAACTGATTGGCCCTTGCGCGATGTTGTGGATAGCTGCATTGCCGAGTGGTGCGCAAAGCATGGGCGCAAGGTCGAGGACATGGAACTGCTGCTTGCATTCACTCATCTGCACGATGACCATTACGTAGGAATCAATCAGTTTTACGACCGGCCCAACACACGATCCATGGGCCAGACGCATGAGGAGATGGTCGGGTTCTGGGGCATGACGAACTATCCCGAGGAACGAGTCGTTCTGGACCTCGGCGGCCGCAACATCCTGGTTATGGGAAACCCAGGGCATGTGTTCTCAGAGTTTGCTTACTATGACACCTACACGCAGATTTTGCATACAGGAGACATGTTCTATCGCGGTAGGTGTTATATCAGTTTCTGGGATAAGTGGTTCGCAAGCCTGCAACGCTTGATGAAGTTTCTTGAGGAATATCCCGTAACGCACGTGGTGGGTTGCCACGTCGAGATCAGCCGCACGGGCCAGGACTACCCCTACGGCATTACTTACCAACCGGATGAAGCGCCCATGCACATGCCGGTTGAAGATCTAAAACACGCCTACGAAGTGGCGAAGACGATTACCAAGCCTGGGATCTATTTCACCGGCGCAGTGTTTCTATGCAACGAGACACGGGATATAACGACGATTGACAAGATTGCTTACGCTTACGACTAGACGGTTTTGGACTCAGAGGCGTTGATCTCTGTTGAAACTTGTTGAAGTCTGTTGTTGCCGATGGATTTATCCCATCGGCATCGTGGCGGCCTTCACCATGGCCACAGCATCGCGAAGGAGGAGTTCGGCTTGCCCTGAATCGCCAGCGTCTAGGCGAGCTTTTGCCGACTGATTGCCACTACGCGATGTCAACGAGCTCGCTGGAGCCTCGCTAATGTGAAGGCCGGACATGAACCGTGTCCGGACTCGACAGCACGCCTTTGTTCAACACATTTATTGAACGGTCAGTGAATACGTAGCGGTTTGCGCGAGGGAACCAGCTGTCACAGTTATTTGGATCGAGTAGGTTCCAGCGGGCGTTTTAGGCCCACTGCTGCCGCAACCGCTCATCCCCATCGACGCGATTACAGCGATCAAGATCGCGCAGCTGACTCTGAGCAAAAGGCGCCGTAGCTTTCGATTTCTCGCGCCCAATAGCGGAAACAGGAGGAATGCCACCAGCGCGCCCGAAATAACAACCGGCCGCCGAACCGGCGAGCGTGGAGTCGTCGATCGTGAGATTTCAGAGCTACTGTCTGCCGAGTTGGCCTTGACGTCCGTTGCGATCGTAAGCGTCGAGGTTGCCGTCCCCGAGACGGTTGGCGTGATGCTGGTGGGTGAAAAGGTGCAGGTCGTGTTCTTAGGAAGACTACCGCACGCGAGACTAGCAGCCGAGTCGAAGCCATTGACCGATGTGACGGTAACCGTGACCGTTGCCGGGGCGCCGGCCTTGAAAGTGCCGCTTGACGAAGAGAGGGAAACAGTAAACGCAGACGCCCCAGGCCAGACAGTGACTGCAACAGCGGAAGAGGTCGACGTTGCGTTATTGGCGTCGCCCGCATAATCTGCAGTCACGCTATACGAACCTGCGGCAAGTGCTGAGGTACTGTATGTTGCGGTACCCGAACCGTCCAGTGTCCCTGTGCCAAGGGCCGTCATGCCGTTCATAAAGGTTACGGTTCCGGTGGGCGCTGGAACCCCCGAAGCTCCAGTCACTGTCGCAGTGAAGGTGACGCTTGATCCCACTGCAACGGAAGATGCCGAAGCCGTCAAGGCGGTCGTTGTCGACCCGAGCGTTACGTTGACGGTGACAGTGTTGGACGTGGATGCCGTGTTCCTTGCGTCGCCTCCGTAGCTCGCAGTGATGCTATGCGATCCCAATGCAAGCGATGAAGTGGAGTAGGTCGCGACACCCGATCCGCTCAAGGCTGCGGTGCCAAGCGTGGTTGAGCCATCCATGAA
>Ga0335072_10007368_pt1 | contig 16028 bp, 15 predicted proteins | sample Lox_Sample_21_FD_206725 | JGI IMG/M metagenome (GOLD analysis project Ga0335072, IMG submission 206725) | Soil microbial communities from Loxahatchee National Wildlife Refuge, Florida, United States - Lox_Sample_2.1 | ecosystem: Environmental > Terrestrial > Soil > Wetlands | place: USA...
AGAGCATGCACCTGAAGAAGGCGCATCCGGAACGCTATGCCGGGCTGTCGCATCCGGGTGACGCCTGGTCGTTCGACATTTTCAGCCAGGCCGGGCACGCGCTGCGCGGCGTGCTGCCGCCGCCGGAGAGCACCCGGCCGGTGCGGCTGCTCGCCAGCGGCCACTCTCAGTCCGGTGCGTTCCTGGTCACCTACGTCAACGCGGTTGATCCGCTGGCCGCGGTCTACGACGGCTTCCTCGTGCACGGCCGGACCGGCGCCGGCGCGGCGCTCGACACCGGCTTCCAGCCGGGCGGGACAACCGGCGAGCAAATCCGCGCCGACCTGCGGGTGCCCGTCATCGTGCTGCAGACCGAGACCGACGTGACCCTGCTCGGCAGCGGCCTGGCAAACCAGCCGGACGGCGACCTGCTGCGCAACTGGGAACTGGCGGGCGCGGCCCACGCCGACACTTACCTGCTGTTCGCCAGCGGACAGGACGACGGAAACCTGCCGCCCGCGCGGCTTGCCGAACTGCTGCGGCCCACCACGGACATCCTGATGGGCCGGACCGTCTCGCCGATCAACAGCGGACCGCAGCACCACTACGTGGAGTGCGCAGCGATCGAGCACCTGGATGCCTGGGTGGCAGGACGAGGTACCCCGCCGGCCGCGGCCCGGCTGAATGCGTCCGGCCGCGACTACGTCCGAGACGACCTCGGCATCGCCACGGGCGGTATCAGGACGCCGTGGACCGACGTTCCCGTCGCGATCTTGTCGGGAACGGGCCAGCAGGGCGAGATGTTCGCCTTCCTGTTCGGTACGACGGCGCCACTGCGGGCCGGAGACCTGGCCCGGCTGTACCCCGGCGGCGAAGCCGATTACCTGGCACAGTTCGAGCGATCGCTGGATGCCACCATTAAGGCGGGCTTCCTGCTGAGTGAGGATCGGAGTGAGATCCTGGCGGTGGCGGCGGCCTCCTGGCCTGACGACCGCTAGCCGCTGATCTCGTCCGCGAGCCATTCGATTCCCGGAACTTGTCTGCGGTTGCGGGAAGGCCGGCGCCGTTGGTGTGAGGATGGTCAGATGTCACCTCGGGGGCCAGCTGTCGATCCCGCCGGCCTTGCCCGGTGGTGCGCGGAGCATCTGGGCAGTCCTCCTGCTGCGGAGCTGTTCAGGTCCGGGTATCTCTCGGCAGTGATCGGGCTGCGGCTGGCCGATGACCGCGAGGTCGTGGTGAAAGTGCGCCCTGACTCCGCCAGGGTGGTGGCATGCGTTGAAGTCCAGCGGCGGATGTTCGAGTCAGGTTATCCGTGTCCCGAGCCGCTGTCGGGTCCTGCCCGGCTCGGCGACGGCGCGGCAACCGCGGAGGCCTACGTGCCGGGCGGTACCGTACTCCCTGGCGCCGACCAGGCGGCGCGGCTATTCGCTGAGGCATTTGCGCGCCTCATCAGGCTTGCTCCCCGGCCTGCCGAGGTGCCATCCCTTGACCCGCCGCCATCGTGGGCGGCGTGGAACCACGCTGAGGCCGGGCTGTGGCCACGTCCTGACGACGGCGACTTCGACCTCAACGCGGTTGACGGTCCGGAGTGGATCGATCAGGCCGGGCGTTATGCCCGCGACCGGCTGCGAGCAGGCGCGTCCGAGCCCGTGATCGGGCACTGCGACTGGCTGCCCGCCAACCTGCGGTGGAGCGGCGACGAGCTGCTGGTGGTGCACGACTGGGACAGCATGGCCGCCGACAGCGAGGATGTCCTCGTCGGATTTGCGGCCGCCTTGTATTCGACCGTCAGCGAGAACAAGTGCGCCACCGTCGCGGAGACCGAGCGGTTCCTCGACGCGTACTGCCAAGCGCGCGGCCGGGCGTTCAGCGCAGCTGAACTGCAGCGGTCGTGGGCGGCTGGTGTCTGGACGCGGGCCTATGACGCCAAGGGTCAGCACGCGGCCGGGCAGCCAGTCGCATCTCTTTCCGAGAACGAGGCTCGTGAGCGCCTGCGCAGGGCGGGGATCGAGAGCGGAGACTGCATCACCCAGGTCCGGTAACCACGCAACGGGCGTGAGTTACCGATCCAGGCCCCTCTTCGGGCGGCGATCGGTAACCCACGCCCTGACTGCGCATGATCAGTGGCTGGCTGACGCCGCGCCGAGGCTAGCTGCGTCGTCCGGCGCTGCCAGTTCGGCCGCGAGCGTTGCTTCCAGATCGGGCGCGGCGTGATCGTTCGCGGACTTGCGCAGAGCCAGGTAGCCGACCACCGCGCCGAAGGCCAGCAAGGCCACGGTGACCAGCAGTCCGGCGTGATAGCCGGTGAGGAATGCGCTGCCCGACGACGCACCGTGCTGCAGTGCCGCGCTCTCGCGGGTCCGCAGCACCGCGCCGATTACCGTGATGCCCAGCAGGCCGGCCACCTCCCGCGAGGCGTTGAACAGGGCGGACGCCACTCCGGACCGCTCGGGTGGCATGGAGTGCAGGACGGCGTTCGTGAGCGGCACGTTCATCAGCCCGGCACCCGCGCCGAACATCAGGAGGCCCGGCATGAGGCTGCCGAAGGTCGCTGACCCGCCCAGTCTGGCGAACAGGTACAGCCCGGCGGTCATGGCTGCCATGCCCAGGGCCACCGTCCGGTGCGCGCCAAGGCGTGGTGCCACCTGCGGGGCCAGCGAGGCGAAGATCGCCATGCAGATCGCCATCGGCACGAAGGCCAGGCCGGCCTTTGTCGGCGAGAAGCCAAGCATCGTCTGCAGGTAGATCGAGGTGAAGAAGTAGATGCCGAAAATGCCGAACGCCCACAGCATCATCACCGTCGTGCCGCCGCCGAAGACCCGGGAGCGGAATAGCCGCACTGACACCATCGGGTAGCGCGACCGGGACTCGACGATAGCGAAGACTGCTGCTGCGATGGCCGCGACCGCGAAGCAGGCCACGATCAACGAAGATGTCCAGCCCTTGTCCTGACCCTCGATCAGAGCGTAGACCAGCGCGAAAAGCGCGAGCGTAGAGCTGACCAGGCCGGGAACGTCGAGTCTGCGCGCCGCCGATTCGTCGCGCGACTCGCGCATCACCGCAACCGCGATCGCCAGGGTCACCGCGCCGATCGGCACGTTGATGAAGAAGATCCAGCCCCAGTGGAAGTGCTGGCTGATGAAACCGCCGATCAGCGGGCCGAAGGCCAGCGCCATCGCACCGATCGCGGTCCAGGCGCCGATAGCGCGCGTGCGCTCCCTTGCGTCGTCGAAGGTGGCCATGATGATGGCCAGCGTGGTCGGGACCAGGAGTGCCGCGCCAAACCCCTGGACGATTCTGGCGCCGATCAGCACGCCGCCGCTGGTGGCAAGGCCGGCGAACAGCGAGGCAAGCGTGAAGATCGACAGCCCCGCCAGGAAGAGCCGGCGTCGGCCGAACATGTCGGCCATCCGGCCGCCGAAGAGCAGCAAGCTGGCAAACACCAGGATGTAGCTGCTGACTACCCACTCCAGGCCCGCGATCGACAAGTGCAGGTTGCGCTGGATTGTTGGGATCGCGACGTTCGTCACGTTGTTGTCGAGATAGGTCATGAAGGTGGCCAGGCTCACCGCCACCAGGATCCACCAGCGTCTGCGCATGCGATTGGCCTTCCGTGTTCGCGCTGTGTCCTGTACCGAGCACCTGTACTGAGTGCATGTACAACGTTCTTATACGTCGTACATGAACATTGGCTAGTGTTACCCGTACGGCGTATAGTTGTCAACTGTGAATGAGACCCGGACGGCCGAGACGGAGCGACCGCGGCTGAGCAAATCGGCCGTCGTCGAACGTGGTCTGGCGCTAGCCGACGCCGAGGGCCTGGAAGCTGTCACCATTCGCCGGCTGGCAGCCGACCTGGGTGTCACCCCGATGGCGCTTTACTGGCATTTCCGCAGCAAGGACGAGTTGCTCGTCGGCCTGGCCGAGCGGGTCTGGGCCGAGATCGACGTCGACGTCGAGCCGGACGCCGCCTGGTCCGCCCAGCTGCGCTTCCTGCTGGAGTCGCTGATACGCGTGCTGCGAGCCCACCCGTCGGCTTCTCAGCTCCTCCTCTCGGGTGAGAAGCGGACGAGCGAAGCGGCGATGGCCGCCAACGAGGTAGCGCTTGAGGTGCTGTCTCGCGCTGGCTTCGATGCCGAGCATGCTGCATCAATTGCCCGGAATGCGCTATTTAACGGGATCATGCTGGTCATGAGCGAGCCCGGGTTCGAACCTGGCCTGACCGAGGCTGAGCGGGTCGAGCATCAGCGGCTGGCCAGGGTTCGCCTGTCCCTGCTGCCGCCGGACAAGTTCCCCCGGCTGGTCGAGTGTGCCATCCCCCTGACGGCGTGCGACGACCCGGACTTCCACTACAAGCTGGGCGTCGACCTGTTCGTGGCAGGCGTCCAGGCACTGGCGCCGGCCGGGAACTGACCCCACCGAAGCAGGCAGGCTAGCTTGGCCGGTCAGCCTGATTGTCGACTTATCGATGAAATGGCCGTCTGTGCCGCGGCAGCCGCGCCTGTGAGTCATGAACGTTGCAGCTACTGTCCGTAATTGGACGATTTCGGGGCGTGATTCGAGTCACTCCGAGGAGCTTCGCAGGTTCTATGTGGCTAAAGAAGTATTGTGACGCTCTTACCCTGGTCTCGGGATGGTCAGAAGGCCGGGTTCCGGGGGCCCCGGCAGGTAAGCCCGAGAAAGGGCCCGGCGTGACGGTGGAGGGTGGATGCGGCTGCGTTCGCGGCGCTCTGCCGTTGTGCTGGCGGCCGTGCTGGCGATCATCGGCCTAGTTATCGCGGTCCGCCCCTCAGCCAGCTCGGTTCAGACACAGTCCGCCCGCTACGGTCAGACATCGACCGTAGGCGCGCTGTTCACGCTGACTTCGGCTGACCAGCTCGGCACTCACTTCTGCACCGCGAGCGTGGTCGACAGCCCGGCCGGCGACTTGGTCGTCACTGCCGCTCATTGCATGAATGGCCGCACACCGAGCGAGATTGCGTTCGTTCCCGGATACTCGCACGGCCTGGCCCCGTTCGGCGTCTGGACGGTAAGCCGGATCATCGAAGATCAGGCATGGCTTTCATCCGCTGACCCCGATGACGACTTCGCCTTCCTGGTCGTGCATCAGACCGGGGCCAACGGCGGGGTCCAGGCGCTCACCGGCGGCGAGGCCGTCGGGATCGGCGTGCCGGCCGGCCAGACCGTCAAGGTCGCTGGTTATCCGGACGATAAGGACGCGATGATCAGCTGCGAGAACACTGCCACTTCCTTCAGCCCGACCCAGTATCAGTTCGATTGCGGCGGGTTCACTGGCGGTACGAGCGGCAGCCCGCTGCTGGCCGACGCTGGCACGCCGGGCGGCGCTACGGTGATCGGCGTGATCGGCGGCTATCAGGGCGGCGGAGATACGCCATCGGTGTCCTACGCCGCTAAGTTCAGCTCCAGCCTTTCGGCTCTGTATAAGACCGCCCTGGATGAGGCGGGGTCGTTACAAGGCCGGTAGCGTAGGTGTCCGGGGGCTGGCTTTGTCCGATACGGCTTTGCCCGGTACGGCGGAGATCCGAGCTCAGGCGCTGGTGCTGGCGAGTGCATGGTCGCAGCAGGACTGTCCTGAGCCTTGGCGGCTTACCGCTGCGCTGTTCCGCCTCATCGCCGCGCATGACGGGTTGCTGGCGATGCTGACCGAACTGCCGGCTGACCGGTTGCCCCCGCTGCTCGCCAGTGCCGCCATCCGCTTCCTGGTCCACCGCGATCAGCCGGAGCCGCTGGCCCGTTATTTCCCCGAGCCTGGCTTGCCGCAGCCGCCGTTCGACGACGGCTTCGGGCCCGCGGCCACCGCCTTCGTGTCAGCCAGCCTTGGCGGGCTGCGCACCCTCTGCCGCAGCCACCGGTACCAGATGAACGAGGTAGCGCGATGTGCGCAGATCGCCCTCGGCATCGCCGCTGTCACCAGTCCGGCCGCCGGGCCGGCTGCCCTGGTAGACCTGGGAACCGGTGCCGGGCTGGGACTCCAGCTGGACAGATACCGGTACCGGATCGGCAGGACTAGCGCGGGGCCGGCTGACGGGCTGAGCGTGACCTGTGAGCTGCGTGGTGAACGACGGCCGCCACTTCCTGAGTTGCCGCCGATCGCAAGCCGGGTCGGGATCGACATCGACCCCGTCGACTTGCGGGATCAAGGCGCGCGAGCGTGGCTGGCCGCGTGCGCGCCGCCGGAGGCCTCGGCCTTGAGCCGGCTCACCGCGGCGATCGAGGTGGCACAGCAGCATCCGGCCCCGATCGTCGCTGGTGACGTCGTGGCGGTCTTGCCTGGCGTGCTGGACGGCCTTCCGCCAACGGTGCCTGTGCTGGTTACCGATGCCTACCTGGCGGTCTTCCTGCCGCCGGACCAGCGCGCGATGCTACTCGGCATCCTGGCCGACGCGGCCCGCCGCAGGCCTGTCACCTGGCTGTCACTCGATCCGCTTGTCCCGCTCGGCCCGGCGGCCCGCGACAGCGTCCAGGGGATTCACCTGCCAGACCCGCTGGTCGCCGACTACCGGCAGAACGGACTGTTCGCCATACTCGGCGCCCGCACCTTCGACCGCGGCTGCGAAGCGGACCGATTGCTTGCCCGCGCGCACCCGTCCGGGCAATGGGTCGAGTGGCTCAGCTAATCGCGGGCGCAGCCGACGGGCGCCACCGGCCGCGACGAGGCAGCACGCTAATGTGACAGCGTGATGGCTCAGGCGGAGTACCCGCAACCGCCCGTTCCCGCCTTTTTGTTCGATTTGGACGGAACGCTGATCGACAGCGTCTACCAGAACGTTATTGCCTGGCGGAACGCGCTGGCCAAGCTCGACATCGACCTGTCGGTGTGGCGGATACACCGCCGGATCGGGATGAGCGGCGGCCTGTTCGTGTCGGCGCTGCTGCGCGAAACCGGGCGGTCGCTTTCCGCGGCCGATATCGAGTCACTCCAGCTTGACCATAACGCCGAGTATCTGGCTCAGATCGACGGCGTGCGCGCGCTGCCCGGCGCTGCTGCCTTGCTCGCCGCGCTGACCAGGCACGACGTTCCGTGGGCCATTGCTACTAGCGGCAGAATGGCCGTGGCGGAAAGGGCTCTGGCGATGCTCGGCCTGCCTGACGACGCTCCGATGGTGACTCGCGAGATGGTCCGGCATGCTAAGCCCGATCCTGACCTGTTCCTCGCGGCAGCCGCGCTCATCGGCGTCGACCCGCGGAATGCCTGGGTCGTTGGCGACAGCGTCTGGGACCTGCTGGCGGCCCGCCGGGCTGGCGCGCTCGGCATCGGGCTGATGTCCGGCGGGTACGGCCGCGAGGAGCTGGAGCGAGCCGGCGCCTACCGGGTCTATGCCGATCCAGCCGAGCTGCTGGCCCGCGCCGACGAGGTCGGCGTGCGCAATCTCACCGGCGGTCCGGAAGACCTTTAGGAGACGGCCATGTCAACGGGGCCTACCGGCGGAGAACACCGCCAGCGCGCGCTCGTCACTGGGGCGACATCCGGTCTTGGCCGGGCGATCGCCCGGCAGCTCGCGCGCGACGGTTTCGAGGTGATCGTGCACGGGCGGGATCCAGGGCGCGGCGCGCAGGCGGTTGCCGAGATAGAACAGGCTGGCGGCACCGCGGTGTTTGCCGCCGCCGATATCAGCGACGCCGCGGGCATCCAGCAACTAGCCAGTGCGGCCGGCGATGTCGATGTGCTGGTGAACAACGCGGGGTTCAGCTGGTTCGGCGCGACAGCGGACCTGACGCCGGACACGTTCGACGGGCTGTTCGCCAGCAACGTGCGCGCACCTTACTTTCTGGTCGCCGCGATCGCGCCCGGAATGGCGGCCCGCGGCACCGGCAGCATCATCAACATCAGCAGCATGGCTGGCCGGATCGGGCTCGCTGCCGGGGGCGTCTACGGCGCGACGAAAGGCGCGCTTGAATCGCTGACGCGGTCGTGGGCGGCGGAGTTCGGGCCGCACGGTGTGCGGGTCAACGCGGTGGCCCCCGGACCGGTGTATACCGAGGGCGCGGTGCGGGAACGGACTACCGCGCTCGGCGCTACCACGCTGCTCGGACGGGCGGCGGATACCAGCGAGATCACCGGGCTCGTGAGCTTTCTCGCCGCACCTGCCGCTAGCTATCTCACCGGCGCGGTGCTCCCGGTTGATGGCGGCCGCACGGCTGTCTGAACCACTCCATGATCCTGGAGAGTTGTTCATGCCAGGACATGCACAACTCTCCAGGATCAAGGAAAATGGCAACTAATGCGGGTCAACGGGAAAGTCGCGGCCAGTGTGATGCTCGGCCTGGCGGTAGTGGCGGTGCCGGTGAGTGCGATTGCCGCGGACCGCGCTGATGTCGGGCGACCAGCCCACTTTCAGGAAATCCTTACTGTGACCGCGGCGTCGCGGTCGACCACGTACGCGACTTTCCGGGCGTACCGGCTGGCCAACGGCCGAAAGGTCGCAGTCTTCGGCCCGTGGACGGCGCGGGTGGGCTACAACGGCATCGCCAGGCCGGGCAAGAAACGCGAAGGAGACGGCCGCACACCGTCCGGTACCTATGGCTTCAGCTTTTTCTTCGGCGTGCAGCCGGACAAGGGGTTCTCGTTTCCGTTCCGGCACGCTTACCGCTCCGACTTCTGGGATGACGACCCGGCAAGCGCCCGGTACAACGAGTGGGTCAACGCGCGCAAGCACAACCCGGGTACCGATCCCGAGCCGATGCACCAGGAGCCGGCCTACGACTATGCCGCAGTGATTGCCTACAACACTCGCCGTACTCCGGGCCTTGGCAGCGCGATCTTCCTGCACGTCGGGACCGGCACGGCGACCGCCGGGTGTGTCTCGCTACCGCGCGCCGAGCTGCTGAAAATCCTGCACTGGTTGCGGCCGCGCGACCATCCCAGGATCACCATCACGGCGCGCTAAGCCGGAGGCCTCGGCGAACCTCGGCGCGCCGCTTCCGGCTAGCTGGTCCGGCCGCGGCGCCACTGCGGCTTGCGCTTCTCCAGGAACGCGCGCATGCCCTCCCGCGCGTCAGGAAGCTGGCTGGTAGCCGCCATCACCTCAACGGCGTAGTCGTACGCCCTTGGCAGGTCGAGGTCGATCTGCGCGTAGAGCGCTTGCTTGCCGATGCCCTTGCTCTCTGCCGATCCTCGCGTCACTCGCTCGAGCAAGTCCGTGGTCGCGCTGTCGAGCTGCGCGGCCGGCACGACCCGGTTGACCAGGCCCCAGTCCAGCGCCGTCCGGGCGTCGATGACGTCCCCAGACATTGCCATCTCGGCCGCCCGCTTCCGGCCGATGTTGCGAGCAATGGCAACCATCGGCGTATGGCAGAACCAGCCGCCGGCCCCGCCCGGTGCCGCGAAGCCGGCCTCTTCACTGGCCACTGCGAGGTCTGCGCTAGCTACGAGCTGGCATCCTGCGGCGGTCGCGAGCCCGTGCACTCTCGCTACTACCGGCTGCGGCACCTGCTGCATCAGGGTCATCAGCTCGGTGCAGGTCCTCAGGAGCGACCGGACGGTCAGCAGGTCACCCTCGGCCACGTCGGCGAAGTCGTGCCCCGCGCTGAACACCGGGCCGTTGCCGGCCAGCACGATACCGAGAGCGTCGCTCTCCCCCGCCTGGCCGAAGGCCGTGATCAGCTCTTCCATGTGCTGACGGGACAGGGCGTTGCGCCGCTGCGGCCGGTTCATCGTGATCGTGACGAACTCGCCGGACCGCTCTACCAGGATGTGCTCGAAGCTCATCGGGACCTCCTCGCTCGCTTTCAGCCTACGACGGCAGGCCGCGGCTTACCGTTCCTGCTCAGTGGGCCGGATCAGCAGCTCGTTGACGGCGACGTGCCGCGGCCTGGTGACGATGTAGCCGATCGCTCGATGCTCCGGTCACTAGCGCCACGGTGCCGTCCAGAACTTTCGTCATCGCTATCCTCCTGACAGGCCCGATAAATCACCCGAGATCGGGGAACGAGGGAAACCGGCCGGTCGCCTGCCCCCGTCGCGGGCTTGCCCGGCGCCGCCACCGACCACGCTAACGTCAGCGGGCGTGCGTGACTGCGGGGCCGTCCGGATGACGGTCACGGTGCCGTGATTAAGCTCGTCACCATGCCTCTTGACGACGACACCATCCGCCTGGCGAAGGCGCCGACGCTCGCGACCGTGGTAACGCTGATGCCGGGCGGGCAGCCGCAGGCACTGCTTACCTGGATCGACACCGACGGCGAGAACATCCTGGTCAACACCGAGCCGCAGCGGCAGCGGTCGAAGAACATCAGCCGCGACCCGCGCGTCACCGTCCTGCTGCACTCGTCGGACAATGCGTATGACTGGTCCGAGGTGCGCGGCCACGTGGTGTCCACGATCACTGGTCAGCAGGCCAGGGACCACATCGACGAGCTGTCGCGCAAGTACGTCGGCCGGGACTACGCGAACCCGATCGGGCCAGATGGCAGGATCATCTACGTCATCCAGCCGGACAAGGTGAACACCCCGAAGTCCGTCGGCGGCGGTTGAACTACACCGGGAGCGCGACTCCGTTCACCAGGTGGGCGTCCGGGCTGGCCAGGTAGACGTAGTTGATGGCGATGTCGCGCACCTTCGGCCAGGCGTCGTGATTGGCGTTCGGCAACGCTTCCCGGTTCACCTGCGTGTCAATGATGCTGGGGACCACGCAATTGACCGTGATGCGGGTCCCGCGGACTTCGTCGGCGGCCATCGCTACCAGGTGCAGCACGCCCAGCTTGCTGACCGAGTAAGCAAAGCCGTTGCCAGCGGTCACCGTCGCGGCCCGGCTGGCAGTGTGCACGATCCTGCCTTCGCCGGCCGCCGTCATGACGCGCAGCGCGTGCTTGGTGATCAGCGCGGCCGACATCAGGTTGAGCTCGAGCTGCTTGGTCAGCTCGGCGCCATCCAGCTCGACTAGCGGCCGCTTGGGCGCATAACCCCCAACGGTGTTAATCACGGCCCAGGGCGCGCCGGCTGCATCGAAGTACGCGCCCAGGGCGGCATCGTCGAGCACGTCGACGCTTTCGTACTGCACTCCGGTCAGCTGACGATCGGCGGCGGGCACCGACCGGCTCACTCCCCTGACCACGGCCCCCATGTCGGCGAATGCCGAAGCCAGTCCCGCTCCCAGCGCGCCCGTCGCGCCGAACACCAGTACCTCACGACCGGACAGGCCAATCTCCACCACGTTCCCTCCCCGAGGTTGATATCGCGTCATGTTGCGGCGAGAGCGTGGCGACGAGGTATGCCACGCCGAACGGGTCGTCGCAGTATCTGATCACGCTCGCGGGATGCTGCTCCCCCATGGCGCCGGCCAGCACCTGCCAGGCTGGCCGTCCGGTGGCTATCAGGTCCCTGGCGAGGCTGGCATCCAGTGCCAGCAGCGCGGCCATGTCCCCGTCCTGGATCGCTTCGGTCACCTGAGCGTCGAACGGAAAGCTCCGCTCGTCCAGGTAACCAGGTGCCTTCAGCCCGCGGCGCGCGCTGCCGTCGGCCATGACCAGCACAGCGACCCGTGCCGCGGCGGCGGCCAGGCGCGCGCCAAGCGCGGCGCAGTCTGCCGCGCTGGCCCTGTCACTGACCGTGTGCAGCACGGGCTGGCCGGCGTAACCTGCCTCATCCAGTAGTCGGCAGCCAAGGCCGAGCGGCAGCGGCAGCGGCAGCGGCGCTACGGACCCGTCCATTCGGCCCTCATCCAGCACGCCACTATCGTGCCCGCCCCTATGGTGCCCGCCCCCGGCCGGCCCACCCGCGTCCAGCCGGCCCAGTGCAAGGGCCGGCGCATAGGCTGCCAGGTCGAGCCCGCCTCGCGTGCCGAACTCGCGCGTCTGCTCGCCCGCCCCGACCACAGCGATTACGTCGGGACCGGATCGAACCAGGTCTGCGGCGGCGTCGAAGCACGCCTGCCGTAGCTCAGGCACGACCGGGTCGGTGCCAGTCAGCTCGCGCGCGAGCAACGGCGGCGCGGGGCACAAGGCGGCTGCGGTCAGCACCGGCTAGGCCAGCCCTCGCACCGCGCGGGCGGGCGGGCGATCGCCGCGGATGGCGCTCACCATGTCGACCACCTGCCGGGACTCCGCTACCTGGTGCACGCGGAAGATCCGTGCACCGTGCCAGGCGCAGATGGCGGTTGCCGCGAGCGTACCCGGCAGCCGCTGCTCGGGCGGCAGGTTCAGCGTCTCCCCCACGAAGTCCTTGTTGGACAGCGATACCAGGACCGGGAATCCGGTGGCCGTCATCTCGGCGAGCCGCCGGGTGACCTCGAGCGAGTGCCAGGTGTTCTTGCCGAAGTCGTGCGCCGCGTCGATCACGATCCGGTCGCGCTGCACGCCCGCCGCCAGCGCACGTGCCGCCAGCAGCTGCACCTGGTCCAGCACGTCGGCCATGACGTCGGCATACGCGACGCGGAACGGCCTGGTCCTCGGGTTCTGCCGGCCCACGTGAGCGCACACCAGCCCGGCACCGAACTCTGCCGCAACCTCCGCGAGCACCGGGTCGTGCCCGCCCCAGCTGTCGTTGAGCAGGTCGGCGCCGGCTTCGCAGACGGCCCGGCCGGTCTCGTGCCGCCAGGTGTCAGCGCTGATCACCACATCCGGATACGACGACCGGATTGCGCCGATAAACGCTGCTGTGCGCCGGATCTCCTCCGCGACGTCGACGTCGGCGCCCGGCGCAGCCGGAATGCCGCCGACATCGACGATGTCGGCACCGTCGGCGATGACCTGATGCACCCGCTCCATCGCGGCTCCCTCGTCCCAGGTCACCGCGGGCCGGAAGAACGAATCCGGGGTCCGGTTCACGATTCCCATGACGATCGCCTCACCGGGCGGGAACGCGCGGTTGCCAAGGCGCAGCACGCCCTGCTGCGCGGCCGGAGCCAGCTGATCACTCACCGGATCGGAACTCCGCTACCGGGGGCCGCTCGGTCACCGGAACCGGCCGGGAGACCTCGCGTGCCTGGCCCTCGTCGTCGCGGACGAACTGGTGCAGGTCGACGGTGGCAGGCGCGCGCTGATCCGGCAGCCGGCGGGAGCTCCGGGGGTCGCCCCCTGAGCCTGCCCGGTCCGGCCGCCGCCGCTCCGCCACCATCAGCAACTCGGCCGCCATCAGCGCCAGGTCATGGTTGGCCTGGTGCCGGTGCGCCCGGCTGCCGAGGTCGACTTGGGCGACGGCGTCGAGGCCGTACCGGGAGACCGTGTCCATCAGCGTCGCGAGCTCGACGCCGTAGCCGACCGGGATGCTCAGCGACTCCATCAGGCTGCGCCGGGCGGCCCACTCCCCGGCGAGCGGCTGTACCACTGCGGCGAGCTGCGGCCACCACAAGCTGATCAGCGGGCGGGCGACCAGCTCGGTGACGCGGCCGCCCTCGGTCGATGTCGATCCGTCCGACTCGGTGCGAATCCGGGTGTAGAAACCCTTGACCAGCCGGACCTGCTCGTCGGCGAGCAGTGGTCCGAGCAGTCCAGAGACGAAGTGCGGTCCCCACTGGGTCAGGTCGGCGTCGATGAAGACCAGCAGGTCGCCCTTGGTGACCAGCAGCGATTTCCACAGCGCCTCGCCCTTGCCGGGGAAGCTGCCAGCAGCGGGCGCCACCTTGCCGGCCGAGTGGACGATCGCGCCCGCGTCGACGGCCGCCGACGCGGTGCCATCGGTCGAATCCGAGTCCATGACCACGAGCTCGTCTACGAGCGGGACTTCGTCGACAAGCGATCGCGCGATAGCGCTGACCACTCTTCCGACCGTGCGCTGCTCATTCTTCGCGGGGATGACCACGCTAATCGTGACGTCGAGCTGCCGCTTGGCCGCCAGCAGCAGGTCCGGCGGCCAGTTCTGCCAGCGTGACGTGCGGCGGCCGAACCAGGCTCTGGTGCCCTCGTCGGGGAGTCGGCCAGCATCCATGACTCGGCCAGCCTAATCGGGTCGGTGGCCCGCCTTGACAGCCACCCGCCCGCGGTCAGTGAGCTGAGGTCAGCGAACTGACCGAACCGGCAGCACGGCGAGCGCGCTGGCGATGCCGCAGCAGCCCCCGGCAATGAACAGCGTCCGGTAGCCGCCAGCGTGGCTGATGATGAGAGCGGCGAGCAGCGGGGCGAGTACCTGCGGCCCGGCGTTGGCGATGTTGAGCACGCCGAGGTCTCTGGCCGCATCTTCGCTGCGGGGCAGCACCAGGGTGACCAGCGCGGCGTCGACGGACAGGTAGCAGCCGAAGGCGATCCCGGCGAACGCGGCGAAGATCTCGATGGTCGTGAAGGTCGGCGAGAGCACCGGCAGCACGCAGCCCGCGCCGGCCACCGCGGAGGAGATGATGACAAACGGCTTGCGCCGGTCCAGCCGGTCCGACACCGGGCCGGCGATGGCGGATGCCAGCAGTGCGCCGACCGCGCTGATCGCGGCCAGAATCGTGACCCCCTGAGCAGGCCGCATACCCCCTGGCAGCCTGATGTAGTCAGTCAGGATGTACAGCTCGTAGCTGATCACCAGGTAGTAGCCGAGGATGGCCCCGGCGCGGCTCGTGAACACGAGGGCGAAATCGCGGTGCCGCAGCGCGGACAAGAAGTCGGCCAGCCGCGCCGCCAGGTTCCTGGTGTCGCGCGGCCGCCGGGGCAGCCCGGCGGCGGGCGCGTCTGCGGTACTGACCACGAAGTAGACAGCGGTTGCCGCGAGCAACACGCCGAGCGTCAGGTAGCCCCAGCCGAGGTGCCCGGTGAACTGGCTAGCCAGCCCCACGCCGGCGACCCCGCCGAGTACCGACGAGACGCCGGCCACCGCGGATGCCGCGCCGCGCCGCTGCCGGCTGACCCGGTCCGGGATGACTGCCGACAGCGGCGCCTGGTACAGGTTCGCGACTGCCTGCGCGAGGCACCAGGCAACAGCGACCAGCAGCACAGTTCCGGCGCGGCCGAGGAGTGCCAGCGTCACGATCACCGCGACGGACGCCACGACCAGCCACGGCGCGCGGCGGCCGAACCGGGACCTGGTGCGGTCCGACAGCGCGCCGCCGATCGGGTTGAATACCAGCGCGAACAGCGCGCTGACCCCGGATACGAGGCCGAGCGCCGCGACCTTGTGGGCCCGGTCGATGTGCTCGACCTGGAGCGGGAGCAGCACGGTGAGCACTCCCGCGTACAGGGCGGACAGCGCGCCGTTGGCGATGCCAAGGCTGACCAGCAGCCGCCGGAAGCTGTGCCGCCCGCCCGCGGCGTCCGCGCGTCCGGCGTAGCCGGACTCGGCCAGGTCCGTCATCGGGTTGCCGTTCGGCCGCGGGCCGGTCAGGCGACGGCGATGGTAGCGGTGCCGCGCACGTCATCGAGGCTGTGCGCGACCTCGATAAGGTAATCGCCCGGCACTGTCGTCCAGCCGTCAGCCCAGATCTGGAAGGAGCGCTCTGGCAACGTGATCGTGACGGTCGCGGTCTCCCCGGGGCCGGCCGTGACAGTGGCGAAGCCAGCCAGCCACCGGCGCGGGCGCTCGTTGTCCGGCATCACGGGTCCGGCGTAGACCTGGACGACTTCGCGGCCAGCCCGGCTGCCGGTGTTGCGGACGCTGACGGTGACCTCGCGGCCGTCCGCTGCCAGCTGCTCGTACTCCCAGCTCGTGTAGCTGAGGCCGTGGCCGAAGGAGAACCGGGGCGTGATCCCGGCCCGTTCGTAGGCCCGGTACCCGATGAACACGCCCTCGTCGTACCGCAACTCCCCGTCGACCGGGGTGACGGACAGTACCGGGCTGTCTGCCGCGGCGAGCGGCCACGTGGTGGGTAGCCGGCCGCCCGGCTCCGCCGCGCCGAGCAGCACGTCCGCGATCGCGTGGCCGGCTTCCTGACCGGGGAACCAGACCAGCAGCACCGCCGCGACCTGGTCCGCCCACGGCAGTTCTACCGGCGAGCCGGCGTTCACCACCACGATGGTGCGCCGGTTGACTGCTGCGACCCGCCGGACTAGCTCGTCCTGGCGGCCCGGCAATGCCAGCGTGGTGCGGTCGAAGCCCTCCGACTCGACCTCGTCAGTGGTGCCGACGACGACGACAGCGACATCGGCCGCGCTGGCGACGGCCTCAGCTTCGGTCA
>Ga0335072_10007369_pt1 | contig 16027 bp, 14 predicted proteins | sample Lox_Sample_21_FD_206725 | JGI IMG/M metagenome (GOLD analysis project Ga0335072, IMG submission 206725) | Soil microbial communities from Loxahatchee National Wildlife Refuge, Florida, United States - Lox_Sample_2.1 | ecosystem: Environmental > Terrestrial > Soil > Wetlands | place: USA...
TGTGCACTGGCTTTTAGCACGCTGTTGAGTTCTCAAGGAGCGGACGCTCACCATCAGTGGTCTTGCGACCGCCTCCGGGGCAACCCTGCTAACTTACCTGTTCAGTCCGATACTGTCAAGTCCGTCAGCGGGGCCGAGCTTGGTTCATTTGCTTTCGGTGCATTCAGCATACCCACACCTAGGCTGCCCGATGCCTGATGTTCGACATCCAGCTACCACGAGTTAAGGGGATTTGCTGGCCCCCGAAACCTTGGGGCCCTAGCGGACCCCCGCTCTCTCGGGGCAGGACGAAACATTAGGCAGCACGGGCGCTCAAGTCAAATCGGGGCGTTCGCCCAGGGCCCGCTACCGCGCTCCAGCCGGGCCCGGTGACGCTAACCAGGCCTCGCATCAGCCCTTTGACCTGCGGCGATGGACATGCCAGCGATTGCGGGGCGCACAACCAGCTGGGCGAGCGTACGAGGCAGATCTGCCATATCGTGCCAGCGGAGCACTTGTGAGGAATGCCACTCTAATTGGCCCATAATCGGCGTCGGCCATTGACGGCTCGGCCCTGATGGAGGGTCGCCAGCCGCCCGTCTTCCGCCCGGCCAGGGCTAGGGATAGGCGCGCAAGGCCACGTTCCCGGTCGGATAAATCTTGCGTCACGATTTCGGCCCGGCCGGCGTTCAGCCTCGGCGCACGCGGACGGCCCCGGCCGTGCGCTTGCCGCGCCGCACGATCAGGTACTCGCCGTGCAGCAGGTCGGTCTCGGCCGGGACGGCATCCTGCTCGGTCACCTTTTCGTTGTTGAGGTAGGCGCCGCCCTCCGCGATCGCTCGCCGGGCCGCCGATTTGCTGGGCACGATGCCGGTCGCCGCCATCAAGTCAGCCACCGGCGGGAGGGCGCTCGCTGCGCCCGCTGGTCCGGCGTCGACCTCGGCATGGGGCACCTCGGCTACCGCAGCCGCGAGCGTCGCGGCATCCAGCGCGCGCAGGTCCCCCTGCCCGAACAGCGCCTCGCTAGCCGCCTGCACCCGCTCCAGCTCAGCCTCGCCGTGAACCAGGATCGTGAGCTCCTCGGCCAGCAGCCGCTGCGCGCGGCGGGCGGCGGGCCGCTCGGCGATCTCCCGCTCTAGCTCCTCGATCTCGCCTCGCGACCGGAATGAGAAGACCCTCAGCAGGCCGGGTACCTCGGCATCGGCCCGGTTCAGCCAGAACTGGTAGAACGCGTACGAGCTCATCAGGTCCTGGCTAAGCCAGACGGCCTCGCCCTCGGTCTTGCCGTACTTTGTCCCGTCCGGCTTGGTGATCAGCGGCGTGGCCAGCGCATGCACCGTGTGCTCGGTAACCCGGCGGATCAGGTCGACGCCGGATACCAGATTGCCCCACTGGTCGCTGCCACCCAGCTGCAGCGTGCAGCCGTGCCGGTTGTGCAGCTCCAGGTAGTCATTGGCCTGCAGGATCTGGTAGCTGAACTCGGTGTAGCTGATGCCAGCCGACTCCAACCTGGCGCGCACGACTTCGCGGGACAGCATCTGGTTGACCGGGAAATGCTTGCCGATGTCGCGCAGGAAGTCGATCGCGGACAGCTGCCCAGTCCAGTCCAGGTTGCTGACCACCATCGCCCCCGTGGGACCAGGGCCGAAGTCCAGGAACCGGCTGACCTCCGCGCGGATCCGCTCGACCCAGTCGGCAACCAGCTCGCGCGGGTTCAGCACCCGCTCGACCGACTTGCCCCCGGGGTCGCCGATCAGGCCGGTCGCGCCGCCGACGACGGCGATCGGCTGGTGTCCCGCCTGCTGCAACCGCCGCATGGTGAGCAACTGGACCAGGTTGCCGATGTGCAGCCCGGGCGCTGTCGGATCGAAACCGCAGTAAAAGGTGACAATCCCGGTGTCCAGCGCCTTGCGCAGGTGATCCAGGTCAGTGGACACGGCGATGAGGCCGCGCCAGGTCAGCTCGTCGATGATGTCGCTCACCGCAGCATCGTCCCATCCTCGGTCGCAAGGCCGGTAACTGGTTTCTGCCGTGCTGATCTGGGCTTCGAACGACGATAGAGGGAAACGTGCTCGTCGCCGGCCAGCCAGTACCGCCACGGCCGGTCAGCTGCCTGGCTGACACCCACCCTGGGTCCGGTGCGGATGTCGGCTTGCCCGTTCGCAGCCGGCCCGGGCGTTGCCGGCCCGGGCGCGGGCGCGGTGCCAACGTGCTGCTGACCGGGCCCGATCCCGAGGGCCGAGCCAGGCTCGCAGACATCGGCGCCATCCAGCCCGCGATCGATGCCGAGCGCTTGACAGAGCCTGGCCGGACCGCGAGCCAGGTCGATGGCGCGCAGGGGCCGGCCGTTGCCAGGCGCGCGGCCGTTCTCCCGGATCCGACGCTCTGCCGCGAGTTCCTCCCCGGCAACTACCTCGCCAGCCCGCAGCAGCACCGCCTCGGGCTGACCGGGCGGCTGGCAGACGAGGTTGGCGCAGAAATGCATGCCGTAGGTGAAATAGACGTACACATGGCCCGGCGGGCCGAACATGACGGCGTTACGCGCAGTCTGCCCGCGGAATGCGTGCGAGGCCGGGTCGGCGGCGCCCGCATAGGCCTCGACCTCGACCAGCCGGACGGCGACGCTGCCCGCCGGGCCGTCGTGCCAGAGGACGCAGCCGAGCAGGTCAGGCGCTACTTCAGTAGCAGGCCGGTTGAAGAATTCCCGCGGCAGCCGCTCCATGCCGATCCCCGCCCGGTGCATCAGCGTCTGCAGTTTTCAGCGCTATGCGCTGAAAACTGCAAACGCTGACTCGTGGGCACTGTCAGAGCGTACCTATACCTATACCTGTGCCGTCCCGCCTACCGGCTAGCCAGGCAGGAGCTCCGCTCGGGACGACGGACGCGTCCCGGGGCGTGTGGTCAGGCGGCCTCGTGCTCGTTGGCGGCGCGTTCGTTTACGGGGCGGCGGCGAAGGTCAGGCTGCTGGAGGGCCGGAGGCAGGTAGGCGGACTGGTCGGGGGCGCCGACGTCGGTGCCGGGCGGAACGATCTCGTCGATCCGGTCCAGGATGTCGTCGCTGAGCGTGACGTCGACTCCGGCCAGCAGGTCGTCGAGGTGCTGCATCGTGCGCGGGCCGATGAGCGCGCTGGTCACGCCCGGATGGGCGATCGCGAATGCCATAGCGAGGTGCGTCATCCGCAGCCCCGCCTGCTCGGCGAGCTTGACGACCTGCTCGATCACGTCGATGCGGAGTTCATCGCTGAAGCTCGTGAAGATATCGGCTCGGCGGAGATCTGTCTGCTGGCCCTTGCGGATTCGACCAGTGAGCATCCCCTTCGCGAGCGGGCTCCATACCACCACGCCCATCCCGTAGCGCTGGGCGACGGGCAGGACCTCAGCCTCGATGCCGCGATTGAGGATCGAGTAGGGCGGCTGCTCGGTCCGGAACCGCTCCAGGCCGCGCCGCTCGGCTACCCACTGAGCTTCCACCATGTCGGAGGCCGGCATGGTAGAGGACCCGATCGCGCGGACTTTGCCGCTGTGGATCAGGTCCGACAGGGCCGAGAGCGTTTCCTCGATGTCGGTGTCCGGGTCAGGCCGGTGGACCTGGTACAGGTCGATGTAGTCGGTCTGCAAGCGGCGCAGAGAGTTCTCGACCTCGGTCATGATCCAGCGCCTGGAGTTGCCTCGCTGATTGGGATCATCACCCATCGGGCCATTCACCTTGGTGGCGAGGACCACGTCGTCGCGGCGGCCCTTAAGCGCCTTCCCCACGATCTCCTCGGACTCGCCGCCCGAGTACCTGTCTGCGGTGTCGACGAAGTTGATCCCTGCGTCCAGCGCCTTGTGGATGATGCGGATCGAGTCGTCGTGATCTGGGTTGCCGATGGCAGCCCCGAACATCATGGCGCCGAGCGCGTAGGGGCTGACCTTGATGCCAGTCCTGCCGAGGGTGCGGTAGCGCATGCGGGTTCTCCTGAGCTTTGCGGACGAGTTGTAGCTGGCGTTTCTCTTGAATGCCGTATTTCTGATCTAAGCGGAACGGTGTTCCAGAACTATACGGAAGGTACTTCCGGTTAGCAAACTGAGGAGAGCTGTGTCAGAGAGTGCCACGTCGCCAGGTGCCGGCCCGGATGGCCCCGGCGTACCCGAGCGCGCGCCGGGTGGACTGCGGCGCTGACGCGCAGCGCAACATCGGCCCCTGCTCGAGGCGGCGAAAGCTGTCTTCGCCATCGCAAGCGTCGATGCGCCCGGACCTCCTGCACGCCGTGGCTAATCCGTGCATGCCTGTGCATGCCGGTAGCTGCAGAGGGACCGGCCTATCGCCAGCGCATGGTTGCGCTTCTCGTCGACGGTCTGCGCTATGGCGCCGATGCGAGCCAGTCTCGCCGCTGAAGTCACGCACGGACTATCCGGCAGGCGATCTGCCGGCAGCAGAACGCCAAGCGTGCCCGTCCGGAAGCTGCTTACTGTTCCTTATGGACATCGTCCGGCTGATGCCGCGTCTGTACTTCCTCCGCCTTCCTGCCGGGCATGTCTACCTGTGGCAGGATCCCGACGGGCTCACGCTCATCGACACCGGCCTCCCGGGCTCGGCACCCCTGATCGCAGAAGCGATCCATCAGGCCGGATTCAAGCCCGCGGACCTGCGCCAGGTGGTCCTGACACACTTCCACGCCGATCACATCGGCGGCGCCGCTGACATCACAAGCTGGGGCGAGGTCGAACTGCTCGCGCACCACGCCGACGCGCCTTTCATCCGGGGCCAGGCCGCCGGACCGCCGCCAGACCTGGCCGCCTCCGAGCAGCCCGTCTACGACCAAGTCATGAGCCAGCTCCCGCAAGAGCCGGCAGTGCCGCCCCGGATTGACCGCGAGCTCGCCGACGGCGACGAACTCGGCTTCGGCGACGGCGCCATCACCGTGGCGGTTCCCGGCCACACGCCAGGCAGCGTCGCGCTCTACCTTCCCCGGCACCGGGTGCTGTTCACCGGCGATGCCGCCGCTCGCAGCCACGACGGGAAAGTCATCTGCGGCCTATTCAACGTTGACCGCGCGGAGGCCGCGGCGTCGTTCCGCAGGCTGGCCGGTTTCAGCGTCGCTGTCGCGTGCTTCGGTCACGGCGAGCCGCTCACCGAGGATGCCGCAGCGACGCTGGACGTCTCCCGGCGCAGCTTGCCAGCGAGCCAGAGCTGACCAGGAAGGCAACCACGCCGGCCAGGCATAGCGGCATTCCAAGCCGTCAAAGTCCAGCGCAGTGCGCCAGCCTGCACGTCCGCGGTCCGCTGTACGCTCAGATTCAGCTCAAGGCACTTCGGAAGCGTTCCGCTAGGCACTTCGGGAGGGTTCGTGTCCATCGAACAAGCAGAGTTCGGCCGCACCGGGCACCAGAGCAGCCGGGTACTCTTCGGCGGGGCTGCCCTCGCTCAGGTTTCCCAGCGGGTCGCAGACGAGACACTGGACGTCCTGCTCGCCCACGGGATAAACCACATAGACGTGGCCGCCGCCTACGGCGAGGCGGAGGTGCGCATCCGGCCGTGGCTGCAGCGTGAACCGGGCCGGTTCTTCCTGGCCACCAAGACGGGCGAGCGCACCGCAGCCGAGGCCCGCGAGGAACTGCACCGATCCCTGGACCGGATGGGCGTTGACCACGTCGACCTCTGGCAGCTGCACGCCCTGGCCGATCCGATCGAGTGGGACATCGCCCTGAGCCCTGGCGGGGCGATCGATGCCGCAGTTGAAGCCCGGGAGCAGGGCCTCATCCGCTGGATCGGGGTGACCGGCCACGGCACTCAGATCGCCGCGACGCACCGGCGCAGCCTCGACCGGTTCGACTTCGACTCGGTGCTGCTCCCGTACAACTTCGTCACCATGCAGAACTCGTACTACGCCGGCAACTTCGACGCTCTGTACGCCACCTGCCGCGAGCGGCAGATCGCGGTGCAGACGATCAAATCGATCGCGCTGCGCCCTTGGTCGGGCCGAACGCACACCCGTGCGACCTGGTACCAGCCGCTCGAGCAGCAGGACGACATCGATCTCGCGGTGTGGTGGGCGCTGAGCCGGCCCGGGGTGTTCCTCAACAGCGTGGGGGACACAGACCTGCTACCGAGGGTGCTCGACGCGGCCAGCCGGTTCACCAGGGCGCCGGACGACGCGGCGATGAGCGCGCTGGCCGAGCGGACGGCAGCCGAGCCACTGTTCGTCTGACCGCGGCTCTGCCCGTCGGGCAGCGTCAGCCGCCGAGCCCCGGCGGGAGCTGGCGGAGGGCCTCCCCAGTCACCTGGTGCAGCGCCATGCCGGTCGCCCGGGCCGCAGCGGCCACGTCATCGTGCTCGGGTTTGGCCCGGTGCGGGCCGAGCTTGACTCTGATCCCGTACCCTTGCACGGTTACCTCGGTTTCCTGCCGGGGCAGAGCCTCGCGCCGGACCTGATGCTGCCGCGCGCCCAGGCTGCCGGTCTCGTGCAGCAGCCGGGCCTGGACCGGGCCGGCCGCCTCCGGGCGGCACAGCGCGGTCACCACGTGAGCGGGCCGGCCCTTCTTACCGGTCACGGCGGTGATCCACACATCCAGCGCCCCCGCGGCGAGCAGCAGGCCGGGCAGTTCGCCGAGCAGCTCCCCGGTCACGTCGTCCACGGTTGTTTCAACCACCAGGAGCGTCTCTACCGTGGCGGGATGCCGGCTGGTCCCTCCGGCCTGGCCCGCGAGCTCGTCCTTGGCGCCGTTCGGGGACGCCTCCCCGGCCCGGCCAGCAAGGAGGTCCTGCGGCTGAACCCTCGTGCCATCAGCCGCCGGCTCACCGAGCAACACGGGCAGCACGTTGGGCCGGCCTGGCACGTCCCGGGCGCCAGCTCCGTACCCGCTGCCCACCACCCGGAGCGCGGGCATCGGCCCGTACCGGCACCCCATCGCGCGCAGCAGCGCGGCCCCGGTCGGCGTGACCGTCTCCCCGGCCAGCGGCCATGCCATCTCCCCTGCCGCCTGGCCGCCCGTTGGCCCGTCCGCGGACCCGGCCCGGCTGGCTGGCGCCCGAGCCCCGGGGATACCGGTGACCTGCGCCCCCTCCAGCAACGCGACCGTAGCGGGAGCCGGCGCCGGGAACTGGCCGTGCGCCATGTTCACCACGCCGGCGCCAAGGCCGAGAGGTGCCGACCAGACCGCGCTGATCCCCAGGGCGTGCAAGGCTGCGCCTACGCCCACGGTGTCCACGACCGTGTCCACCCCGCCCAGCTCGTGCAGGTGCACCTCATCCGCGGATACCCCGTGGAGCCGGCCCTCGGCCTCGGCCAGGGCGCTGATGGCTGCCGCGGCCAGCTGACCGGCTGCGGCGGGCCGCGCGGCCCGGGCCATGGCCAGCAGCTCCGCCGCTCGCCGCCCGGGCACCTGGTCATCCACCTGGACCAGGGCCCGCAGGGCGGTCAACCCAGCCCGGCGCACGGGCTCAGTGGTCAGCGTCCAGCCAGTAATGCCGGTGCTTGCGATGGCTGCGCGGACCTCGGTCGTCGGTGCGCCGAGGTCCAGCAGCGCCCCGAGCAGCATGTCCCCGGAGATCCCAGAGAACGGGTTCAGCCAGAGGATCATGGCCGGCTCGCCCGGGTCCGGCGCCCCAGCGCGAAGGTCAGCCGGTGGGCAGCCATGGCCGCACCGAAGCCGGAGTCGATATTGACCACGGTCACCCCGGCCGCGCACGACGACATCATTGCCAGCAGCGCGGTCACGCCCTCGAGCGCGGCCCCGTACCCGGTGGAGGTGGGCACCGCCACCACCGGGACGCCCACCAGGCCGCCCACCGCGCTGGCCAGCGCCCCCTCCATGCCCGCGATGACAATAACCACGTCGGCTGCCGCGATGTCGTCCGCCACGGCTAGGAGCCGGTGCAGGCCGGCCACGCCCACGTCGCGGAACTCGCGGACATCCAGCCCGATGGCTGAGGCCACGGCGGCTGCCTCGGCGGCCACCGGCCCGTCCGCGGTGCCGGCCGTGACCACGGCTACCCGGCATCCGCCCGGTGCGGCGGGGCGCCAGGACAGCAGCCGGGCCGCAACGTGGTAGCGACCCGGAATGCGCACTCCAGCGCCGTCACCCTGCGCCGTATCCGGCGCACCGGCCACGCCCGCAGGACCGCCAACGCCCGCAGTACCGGCAGCAACCTCGGCGAGGACGTCCTTTGCCGCTTGCGGCGCCAGCCGGGTCACCAGCACCGGTCCGGTCGAGCTGGCTAGCAGCGTGGCCGCGATGGCCGCGATCTCACCCGGTTGCTTGCCAGGCGCGTAAATAACCTCGGGCAGCCCCTGCCGCCGCAGCCGGTCCAGATCTACCGTCGCGAACCCCAGGGGTACAGATCCCTGAAGCAGCGATCCCGCGAGTCCGGACGCCGGGAGCCCGGATGCCGGAGGCCTGGATGCCGAGGACCCGGACGCCGCGAGTCCCGATTCCACAGGCAGCTTGTCGTCCGGCTGGTCGTCATCCACCTACGGCGCGCCTCCGGCCTCGGCAGCCCGTCCCGCCCCGTCCAGTACGTGGAGCGGGAGCAGTGCGTTCATGCTGCCACTCCGCAGCCCGGCCAGGTCCAGCGTGACGAACACGAAACCGGCAGCGCGGACTAGCCCCGCGATCTCCTCCCGCCGGGCGAGCAACGCCTCCAGGTCCTCCGGCGGCACCTCGATCCTGGCTACGCTTCCGTCCGCATGCGCCCGCACCCTGCACGCTGCGAACCCTCCGTCGTGCAAGGCCGCTTCGGCCTGCTCGATCCGGCCGAGCAGCTCCGGGGTTACCGGGTCACCGTAGGCAATACGTGAGGACAGGCAGGCCGCGGCAGGCTTGGCCGCGGTGACCAAACCTAGCTGCCGACTCACCGCGCGGACAGCGGCCTTAGTCAGACCCGCATCAACAAGCGGGAACACCGCGCCACGGGCGCGGGCGGCGCGCTGCCCGGGCCGGTGATCGGACAGGTCATCCAAGTTGGTGCCGAGCGCGACCCGCGCACCCATAGCCGCCGCGACCGGGCCCAGCGCGTCGAACAGCGCGCTCTTGCAGTGGAAACAGCGGTCGGCCCCGTTGCTCTGGTACTCGGGCCGGTCCAGCTCGTCAGTGCACACCTCCACATGAGCCAGGCCGCCAGACCGGGCGAAGTCCCGCGCCGCAACCCGTTCGGCCGCGGGCAGGCTGGCCGACACGGCCGTGACCGCGAGCGCGCGCGGCCCAAGTGCCTGGTGCGCCACGGTGGCAAGCAGCGCTGAGTCGGCCCCGCCAGAGAACGCGGTGACAAGCCGGTCCTCCTGCTCGAGCCGGCGCCTCAGCCGACCCAGCGCCTCCGCCACCTCAGGCTCGCTCACCGCATACCCCCAGCCGACATCGGGACTTGCGCTGGCACAAACCGGATGGCCTGCGGGCCTTCCCGCACCGCGAACGCAGTATGCCGTCAGCGGGCGTCAAGGTCCGTCCGCGCATTGTCCGGTACCACCGTAGCGAACCGGGCGAGGACGGCGGCGACCTGCTCGCTGATGCGTCGCGGAGCGCCGGTCAGCTGGCGGCCCAGGCAGCCTGGTCCTGCACGTCCGCGCGCAGCCGGGTTAGCTGCTCCGCGACCCGCGCGGGCGCCGTGCCGCCCCGGCTCGCCCTTGCCGCGATCGCGCCCTGCACCGTGAGCACGTCCCGCACGTCGGGCGTGAGTAGCGGCGATACCTTCTCCAGGTCTTCGTCACTGACATCGGCTAGCTCGCAGTCATGCACCTGGCACCAGATGACCAGGTGCCCGACAACCTCGTGTGCCTCCCGGAATGCGATACCCCGGCGGACCAGCAGCTCGGCCAGGTCGGTTGCGAGCGCGTGACCGGCTGCCGCAGTGGCGGCAAGCCGCTCGGTGTGGAACCGGAGCGTGCCGATCAGCCCGGCCATCGCGGGCAGCACTGTCAGCAGCGTGTCGACTGCGTCGAACACTGGCTCCTTGTCCTCCTGCAGGTCCCGGTTGTAGGAGAGCGGCAGGCCCTTCAGGGTGGCGAGCAGTCCGGTCAGATTGCCGATGAGCCGGCCCGCCTTGCCCCGGGCCAGTTCTGCCACGTCCGGGTTCTTCTTCTGCGGCATGATCGACGAGCCGGTCGCATAGGCGTCGTCGATCTCCACCCAGCCGAACTCGTGCGACGCCCACAGCGCGACCTCCTCCCCCAGCCGGGACAGGTGGACTCCGAGCAGCGCCGCGACAAAGCAGAACTCGGCCGCGAAGTCCCGGTCGCTCACTGCGTCCATCGAGTTGTCCGCCGCGCGGGCGAAGCCGAGCTCGGCAGCGACGGCATCGGGGTCCAGCGGCAGCGACGATCCGGCGAGCGCACCCGAGCCCAGCGGGCTCACCGCGGCCCGCGAATCCCAGTCACGCAGGCGGCTCGCGTCCCTGGCAAACGCCTGCACGTGCGCGAGCAACTGGTGCGCGAGCAAGACTGGCTGGGCATGCTGCAGGTGCGTCATGCCCGGCACCGGCGTCTGCTGATGGCGCTCAGCCTGGCCGATCAGCGCCAGCTCGAGCTCCGTCAGCCGCGCCGTTACGATCCGCGCGTGATCACGCAGGTACAGCCGCAGGTCGGTGGCGATCTGGTCATTGCGGCTGCGCCCGGCTCGCAACTTGCCGCCCAGCTGGCCCACTCGCTCCAGCAGGCCGCGCTCGAGCGCGGTGTGCACGTCCTCGTCCGCCGCTGACGGCCGGAACGTGCCGGCCTGGCATGCCCGGCCAAGATCCTCGAGCGCTGCCAGCATGCGGGCCGCCTCAGCGTCAGTGAGCAGGCCCGCCTTGTGCAGTACGCGCGCGTGCGCTGCCGAGGCCAGCAAGTCGTAGGGCGCTAGCCGCCAGTCGAACTGAACGCTAACCGACAGCCGGGCTAGCGCTTCTGCCGGGCCGGACTCGAATCGGCCGCCCCACAGCCGCACCGGCCCGCCCGTCGCTGGTTCCGGTTCTGTCGTTGCCTCAGGTGTCACAATCAGTCTCCCGGCTTGGCACTCGGCTGGGCACCGAGTCTGCTTGAGTTAATCGGACAATCCAAATTCCAGTCACCGGAACGCCCGCGATCCGGGCCGGTGATTGCGCCCGAGCCCGGAGGAGGTCAGGTGCCAGCTAGTTCCGGCGAAGTCCCCGTCGTCGCCGTCGCCAGCGGCAAGGGGGGCGTTGGCAAAACCACTGTCGCAGTGAACCTCGCGCTCGCGCTCGCAGCCAGCGGCCTGCGCACCGGCCTGGTGGACGCAGACCTGTACGGGCCCGACGTGCCGCGAATGCTCGGGCTGCGCCGCCGTCAGGACACCAGCCAGCTCACCGTATTCGGCGCGCGGGGCACGGCTGCCGCCAGGCTGCAAGCGGTCGAACGCCACGGAGTCCAGCTGGCCTCGGCCGGCTTCCTCATCGGCGAGGGCCAGGGCCTGGGCGTCGCAGCAGGGCTCGCCGAGCTCCTTGTCCGGCGGCTCATCGTCGACACCGACTGGGACAGCCGGGATTGCCTCGTCGTCGACTTGCCGCCGGGAACCGCTGACATCCAGCAGTTCGTCTTCGCGCTCCACGGCCGGCCGGTGCACGTGCTTGTCGTGGTGACCCCGCAGGTGATCGCTCACCAGGACGTCCGACGCTTGCTGGCCCACCTGCAGCTGGCCGGCCGGAGATCCGGCGCGGAAATTCTCGGCGGCGTCGAGAACTACAGCGGGCTGGTCTGCGCGCACTGCGGCGAGCTCACGCCGATGTTCCCGCCCGCGCCGCCGGATGAGAGCGTGTGGGGGCAGATCGAGCGCATCGTGAGCGTGCCGTTCAGCCCGCAGGCGGCTGCCGACGCCGACCAGGGCAAGCCGGTAATGCTCACCAGGGCGGTGCCCGAGCAGGTCACCGCCTTCGAACTGCTGGCGAGCCGGGTACGGGAGCAACTCGCCCAGCCAGGGCTGCCCGGCCGCGCCGCCGGCGGGTGACCGGCGGCAGACCAGTGACTGCGGCGGCACCGGTGGCTAGCTGGCAAGTTTGCGATCACGGTCGGCCGATATCTTGGCCGGCAGTCCGAACAGCTCGATGAAGCCCTTGGCCAGCCGCTGGTCGAACATGTCGCCGGTGTCGTAGGTGGCCAGCGAGTAGTCGTAGAGCGCGGCGGGACTGCGCCGCCCGGTGACTACCGCCCGGCCCCCTTGCAGCGTCAGTCGGACGTCGCCAGTGACGTGGCGGGAGGCCTCGGTCATGAATGCGTCGAGTGCCTGCTTCAGCGGGGAGAACCAGAGACCGTCGTAGACCAGCTCGGTCCAGCGCTGCTCGGCCTGGCGCTTGAACCGGGCCAGATCGCGCTCGACGCATACGCTCTCCAGCTCCGAATGCGCGGTGATCAGGACCATGGCGCCCGGCGCTTCGTAGATTTCCCGGCTCTTGATCCCGATCAGCCGATCCTCGACCATGTCGATCCGGCCGACGCCGTGTGCCCCGGCGATCCGGTTCAGCTCGGTGATCATCTCCAGCGGCGTCCGCGCCGCACCGTTCAGCGCGACCGGCAGCCCGCTTTCAAAGCTGATGACGATCTCCTCAGCGGGCAGTGCGGCTGCCGGGTCGCTGGTGTAGCCGTAGACATCCGGCTGCGGCGCGTTCCAGATGTCTTCCAGATGGCCGGTCTCGCAGCTGCGGCCCCAGACGTTCTGGTCGATGGAGTACGGCGAACGCGACGTCACGTTGATCGGCAGGCCCTTCTCGCCCGCGAATGCGATGGCCTTGTCCCTGGTCATGCCAGAGTCCCTGACCGGGGCGGTGACCTGCACGTCCGGAGCGAGAGCAGCGAGCCCGGCCTCGAACCTGACCTGGTCGTTCCCCTTGCCGGTGCAGCCGTGCGCTACCACGCCAGCACCCGTCTCGAGCGCCACTCTGGCCAGGTGCTTGACGATCAGCGGCCGGGAGAGCGCGGACACAAGCGGGTAACGCTCCATGTAGCGCGCATTGGCCAGCAGGGCCGGCATGCAGTACTCCGCCGCGAACTCGTCCCGCGCGTCCACGACTTCGGCAGCTGCGGCGCCACAAGCCAGCGCGCGCTTCTTGATGGTCTCCAGATCCTCGCCACCCTGGCCGACATCGACCGCGAGCGCGATGACTTCCGCGCCAGTCTGCTCGGCGATCCAGCCGATGGCCACCGACGTGTCCAGCCCGCCGGAGTACGCGAGAACGACTTTCTCTGTCACGGGGCTACCTGCCTATCTGTTGTCACTGTTAGCTGATTTCACGGTCATCTGGTGTCACCAGTTATCTGCTGTCACTGGTTAGCTGCTGTCACTGGTGACGGTGTCACTAGCTGCCTGGCGCTGGGCTGGTCCCTTCGGCCAGCCGCAGCAGTGCCTCGGCTAGCTCAGCGCCGCCATCCGGATCGCGGGAGATGACCAGCACCGTGTCGTCGCCGCCTACCGTGCCGAGGACGGATGGCCACCGCGCGTGGTCGACGGCCGAGGCCAGCAACTGAGCGGCCCCGGCCGGAGTTCGCAGCACCACGAGGTTGGCGCTAGCTTCCGCGGACATCAGCAGCTCGGCAGCCAGCCTTGCCAGCCGGGTAGCCGGATCGGCCGCCGAGGGCGCGAACGGGCCGCCCGCGAGGACGCTGCCCAGCCCTGCGGAGAGGCCGCCGGGACCCGGCTCGCCTGGCAGCGCGTAGACGAGCGCACCGTCGGGCCCGCGCAGCCTGACGGCGCCGAGCTCTTCGAGGTCGCGCGACAACGTCGCTTGCGTCACTCGCACGCCGCGCTGGTTCAGCAAGTCAACGAGCTGCTCCTGGGAATGGACCCGGACTGACTTCTGCCGCAGGATCGAGGCGATCTGCGCGTGCCTGGCCGCCTTCGTCAGCGGGCTGGTGTTCATCGCGACCTGCCAGGTCTGCCGGGCGGCCCGCCGGATGAGCAGTCGAGCAAGAAGCACAGCAGCGCTTTCTGCGCGTGCAGCCGGTTCTCGGCCTGCTCGAACACCAGGCTCGCCGGCCCGTCGATGACCTCCGCGGTAATCTCCTCGCCGCGGTGCGCTGGCAGGCAGTGCAGGACCCGGCAGGCGGGACTCGCCAGGGCCAGCTTTGCAGCGTTCAGCTGGTATGCGGCCATCGCGCTGGTGCGGGTGCGCTCCTGCCCCTCTTGCCCCATTGAGGTCCAGACGTCGGTCGCCAGCACGTCGGTTCCCTTACAGGCATCCTGCGGGTCGGCGCCCACGGTCACCGAGCCGCCAGTGCGTTCCGCCATCGCTGCTGCGGCGGCGAGTACGTCCGGGGCAGGCCAGTATGCCTCTGGCGCGCAGATCCGCACGTGCAACCCCGCAGTAGCGCCGCCCAGCAGATAGGAGTGCGCCATGTTGGACGAGCCGTCGCCGAGGAAGGTCAGGGCGAGCCCGGTGAGCCTGCCGAAAGCGATCCTGATGGTCAGCAGGTCGGCCAGGATCTGGCACGGGTGGAAGCTGTCGGTCAGCGCGTTGATCACCGGCACGCTGCTGGCGGCAGCCATCTCCTCGACATCGTCCTGGCGGAACGTGCGCCATACGATCGCGGTCACCTGACCAGCCAGTACCTTGGCGGTGTCCGGAACGGACTCGCCCCGCCCGGAGTGCGTTCCCTGCGCGTCGACCACCAGCGGGAAGCCGCCGAGCTCGGCGACGCCGACGGCGAACGAGACCCGGGTGCGCAATGACGGCTTGTCGAACAGGACCGCGACCGTGCGGGGCCCGGCAAGCGGCTGCCGGCTGAACCGGTCGGCCTTCAGCTGCGCAGCGAGCGCCAGTACCTCAGCCTGCTCGGCCGGCGACAGGTCGTCGTCGCGGGTGAAATGCCGCACACTGCCTGCGCCCGTAGCAGCAACTACAGCCGGGGTGGTCACGACGCCTCCTGCCCGGCGAGTACGACACTGGCCGCGTCGAGGATGGCGGGCAGCGCGGCAGTGAAGCTGCCAGCTTCCTCCGCCGAGAGGATCAGCGGGGGCGCCAGCCGCACTGCGTCCGGTTGAACCGCGTTGACGAGGAAGCCGTGCCGTTGCGCGGTGGCCGCAACCGCGGTCGCGGCGACCCCTGTCAGCGCGATCGCAAGCCACAGCCCGCTGCCGCGGACACCGGCAACCAGCGGGTGGTTGATTGCTTCGATCCCGGCGGTCAGCCCGGCCCCAACCGTCGTCACGTGCGCGAGCAGGCCGTCGCGCTCGATGGTGTCCAGCACGGCCAGCGCCGCCGCGCAGGCGACCGGGTTCCCGCCGAAAGTGCTGCCGTGATCGCCTTTCTCCAGCATCGACCCGTACCGCCCGATGCCGATGCACGCGCCGATCGGCAGCCCGCCGCCTAGACCCTTCGCCAGCGTGAGCACGTCCGGAGTGACGCGCTCACGCTGATGGGCGAACCACTCACCGGTGCGGCCGATCCCGCTCTGGATCTCGTCCAGCACCAGCAGCGCGCCAGCCTGGTCGCAAGCCTCGCGCGCGGCCTTCAGGTATCCGGCCGGCGCGGGCACGACACCGCCCTCACCGAGCGCTGGCTCGAGGAACACCGCGGCGCAGTCCGAGCCCACCGCACGCTCAAGTGCCGCCGCGTCGCCGTAGGGCACGAACCTGACGTCCACGCCGAACGGCTGGAATGGCGCGCGGATCGACGTCTTGCCGGTGAGGCTGAGCGCCCCCATGGTGCGCCCGTGAAAACTGTGCTCGGCCGCGACAATTACCGGCCGACCGGGACCTTGCGCCTTGCGCACCAGCTTCAGCGCGGCCTCGTTCGCCTCCGCGCCCGAGTTGGCCAGGAACACCCGGCCGTCGGTGCCCAGCAGGCCGATCAGCCGCTCGGCGAGTTCCACCTGCCGCTCGTGCAGGAACAGGTTCGAGGTGTGCGCCAGCAATGCGACCTGCTTGCTGACCGCGTCGATGATGGCCGGATGCGCATGTCCCAGAGCGCTGACCGCGATGCCGCCGATCAGGTCGAGGTAGCTGTTGCCGTCAACGTCCACCACCGTGCAGCCGCTGCCGCGAGCCAGCGCCACCGGCGGCATCCCGTAGGTGAGCATCATGACGGCGCCGTACCGGTCTTGCAGTAGCTCAGTGGCTGACATCGCTCGCTCCAGGGCTCGAATTC
>Ga0335072_10007370_pt1 | contig 16026 bp, 12 predicted proteins | sample Lox_Sample_21_FD_206725 | JGI IMG/M metagenome (GOLD analysis project Ga0335072, IMG submission 206725) | Soil microbial communities from Loxahatchee National Wildlife Refuge, Florida, United States - Lox_Sample_2.1 | ecosystem: Environmental > Terrestrial > Soil > Wetlands | place: USA...
TGGCGCTGCTGGGCCTGTCCGTGGGCGTGAACCGCGCCGAGACGCAAGGCTGGTACTCGTTCGCGGTGCTGGCGGAACTGATGGTCGGCCTGATCTGCCTTGGCTTGTTCGCCGTGGTCGAACACGGGATCAAAAGCCCGACGATCGACCTTGGATTGTTTCGCCACTACCGCCTGGTGGCGGGCAACGTGACGGCTTTCCTCGCCTATTACGCTCTGTTCTCGATTCTGTTCCTGCTGCCGTTCTACTTTGAACAAGTGCTCGGCTACAGCACCTTGCTCTCGGGCGTATTGCTCATGCCCGTGCCCGCATCAATGGCAATACTCGCCCCGTTCGCCGGTACCGCATGCGACCGCTTCGGCGCGCGCAACCTGACGCTGGCCGGCTCGCTGATGCTGATGGCCGGCACCTTCGTACTGTTCTTTACGTCAACGGTGCGCCATCCGGCGCTGCTGATCGTCGCGATGGTGATCCTGGGCGCCGGCCTCGGCATCTTCACCCCTGCAAACAACCGCGCCACCATGGCGGCCACACCGCGCGACAAGCTCGGCGTGATGGGCGGATTGCTCAACATGATGCGCTCGCTTGGCCTGATCTTCGGCATCGACATCTCAGGCATGTTGTTTATCTCGATCACGCAACTGGAGGCGGGCAGCGTCACGACGCATCATAACGCGAGCCGGGCGCTCGCCTTTCTCAGCAAGCCGGCATTCATTGACGGACTGCACGGGGTGATGATCTCGCTGGCCGCCGTTGCGCTGCTGGCGGCGATCTTCTCCTGGTTCCGCCGTCCCGAACAGATCGACAAACCCGCCCCTGGGCACCACGAGCCGATCGAACTGATGTAAAGCTATGTCATTGCGAGCAACGAAACGACGAAGCAACCCCGGTCGGAAACGCGTCACGAATTATCCGAGTGACGGAGTTGGCTTCGTCGCTACGCTACTCGTAATTGCATATGGTGCAATGACCCGCGGATGACTGCGCGGCCTGCCTACACGACATCCTCATGCCACGTGCGACCATCGCGTTCGATCAGCGCGATGGATGCCGTCGGACCCCAGGTGCCCGCCGGATAACTGCGCGGATGATCCGGGCGGCCAGCCCAGGCTTCCAGAATTGGTTCAACCCAGGCCCATGCCGCCTCCACTTCGTCGCGGCGCATAAACAAAGTGGGATTGCCACGGACGGTATCCATCAGCAGGCGTTCATAGGCATCAGGGAAGCGCGTGTTGAACGCCGTCGCGAAGCGGATATCCAAGCCCGTCGGCGACAGCCGCAATCCGCCCGGGCCGGGATCCTTCGTCATCACGTCCAGCCGAATGCCTTCTTCCGGCTGAAGCCGGATGATCAGCCGGTTCGGCTGCCACTCCGCCGAATCCTCAGGAAAGATGGAGAACGGCAGGGCGCGGAACTGCACGACGATCTCCGAAACCTTCTTCGGCAGCCGCTTGCCGGTGCGCAAATAGAACGGAACGTTCGCCCAGCGCCAGGTGCGCACTTCCGCCTTCAGCGCGACGAATGTCTCCGTGGTGCTGGGTTCGTCGGTGCCGAGATCCGCCAAATAGCCGGGCACCGGCTTTCCATCGATCGCGCCCTGCGTGTACTGCCCCCGCACGGTCAACGTCGCTGCATCATGCGGCTCGAACGGACGCAATGCGCGCAGCACCTTCAGCTTTTCGTCGCGCACCCGATCAGCTTCCAGCGATACTGGCGGCTCCATCGCGATCAAACACAGAAGCTGCAACAGGTGGTTCTGCACCATGTCGCGCAACACGCCGGCCCTGTCGAAATAGCCGGCGCGGCCTTCCAGCCCGACCGTTTCGGCCACGGTGATCTGCACGTGGTCGATAACGTCGGTGTTCCACAGGCGCTCGAAAATCGAATTGGCGAATCGCAAGGCGAGCAAGTTCTGAACAGTTTCCTTGCCCAGATAGTGATCGATGCGGAAGATCTGCGGTTCCTGGAATACCTCGCCCACGTGATCATTGACCGCGCGCGCCGAGGGCAGGTCGTGGCCAATCGGCTTTTCCAGCACCACACGTGACTCCGCTGTCACCAGCTCGGCCAGGCTGATGTTGCGGCAGATTGGACCGTACAGGTCGGGCGACGTCGCCAGGTAGAACACACGCACCCGATCGGGGTGCAGCAATCGCCGCAATCCGTCCCAATCGGCGTCGGGCTGAGTCGCATCGAGACGCACATAGTGCAGCCTGGCACAGAAGCGATCCACCGACGCGGGATCGAGATCGGCCGGCGCGACATGGTCCTTCAGCGCCTCGGCAGCACGGCGGCGGAAACCGTCATCCCCGAGCTCCGATCGGGCCGCACCGATGATCCGGGACTCTGGCGTAAGCTGACGGTCACGGCACCGGTAATACAGCGCGGGCAAAAGCTTGCGCAGCGTCAGGTCGCCGGTAGCGCCGAACACCACGCAATCGAAGGTTGCGACCGGTATGATCTTCGCCATGACTTTCTCCTTCCGCTCTCCCATTTGCGGGAGAGGGTTAGGGTGCCGCGTGCCGTACGCAATACCCCTCTCCCCTACCGGCTGCACAAATGGTGCACCTCAACCCGCATCACCGCACCGTTCCTTGCCCTGGAGAAGGGAAACAGTTCACACAACCGGACTCGCCCCGCCATCCATGTTGATCGCGGTACCGGTCGTGAAACCGGCGAGATCGGAGCAAAGGAAGCAGGCCATCGCCGCGAACTCTTCTGCCTTGCCGATCCGCCCCAGCGGAATATTGGCGCCCATTTTCGAGCGGAACTCCTCATACGGCACGTTGGTGCCTTCGCGCTGATGGCGGCGAACATGCTGATCCGAATCGATCAGCCCCACCAGCAGGCCGTTCACCAAAATGCCATGTGGGGCGCCCTCGCCGGCCAGCACTTTCATGAATGCCATCCCTGCGGCGCGCGATACGGCAGTGGGAGCGCCCCCGGCACGCGGCGCCTTCGCGCCCAGGTTCAATACGTTGATGATCCTCCCCCACTTGCGTTCCTTCATCCCCGGCCACGCCAGACGCGTCAGGCGGATCGCGGCAAACAGTTTCAGTTCCAGGTCCTCGTGCCAGAGTTCGTCGGTGATTTGCTCGGCCGGCATGGCGCGCGACTGGCCCGCGTTGTTGATCAGGATGTCCACCTTGCCGAACGTCTCGAGTACGCCGGCGAACGTACGTTCGATCTGGTCCTTGTGGGAAACATCGCAGGCGAAGGTCGCGACGCGTCCGCTGGCGCCTTGCGACACTGAGGCTTTCGCCTCCTCGAGCACCTCTGGCCGGCGAGCCAGCATGGCGACGTTGGCGCCGGATGCGGCGAATTCCTTCGCCATGGCAAGGCCGAGCCCCTTGCTCGCGCCTGTGATGACGGCCGTGCGGCCGTCGAGACGGACTTCCATGCTGAAACTCCCCTTACGATGGATGCGGCAGTGTGGAGCATGCGGGCGTTCCCGCAAAGCGGCGGAGCCGCGTGAGGGGCCGACAAGGCGGTTATCAAGGGTCTTCCGGGCCTGACCGCGCTCGGGTTGGCGCGAAGCGACGAAGCAATTTCCTGCGGGAAAGCGCACGCACGGTTCGTGCGCCCGCAGCACCGAGATTGCCTCGTCGCTTCGCGCCTCGCCATGACATGGCGCGAGGTTGTATCGCGCTTGTCTGATTCCATGTATTGGGGAATACACAAAGTACTAGGGAATACGCGTACGCTTTGCACCCGTGGAACGCCGGGTGGCAGGTCCGACTTTGGTCAGTGTTCGCGCTTTTGCGCCTTGTGGTGATTCTGCTCTGTGCCCTTGCGCGGACGGTACGAGGGGTCAGCCAGGACAGGGGCTAATTTGCCACATCTCAGAGTCGCTTCGGTTGGCCTGTCCCGCAGTAATCGGAGAAGTTACTCGAACAAGTGCCCGATGAAACCCGTGATCACCAGCGTCAGCAGGATCAGCCCGATCGTGATCAGCGTGAAACCCAGGATCCTGGACCCGCGGGCCATCGCCGGTGACGGCGGGCGCACGCGGTAGATCTCCAGTTCGCCGCTTTCCACCAGGCGTTCATATTGTGCCGCATGCTCGCGCTTGAGTTCTTCCAATGTCACAGCGCCGGTGAACATCACCGTATCCAGCGGGAACTTATCCGGCCGGAAATGATTGTTAAAGAAGTGCACCGTGAACAGAAATACCGCTGCCAGAATGGCTTCTTCGCCGTGGAAGATGGTGGCGACGTTGAAAACGTAGCCGGGCAACACGCGCGCCACCGGAACGCGGAAATACAGCAGCGCGCCGCTGCCGCCGATCACCGTCACGCCCCAGAACACCGCCCAGTAGTCGAATTTTTCCCAGTACGTCCACCGATCGAACTGCGGCCTTGGGCCAAGGCCGAAGAACCAGCGGAACATGGCCAGGATGTCGAAGAAATCCTGCCAGCGCACGACGAGCGAATCCGGCCCGAACCACTGGAACGGTTTTTTCTCACGTGCCAGCTTCACCACCATCGTCACCACGTGAATGGCGAACACTGTCAGGAAGATCGCAGCGCAGGTGTGATGGATTGTCGCCAGCACCTGCGGTCCTCCGAACAGGTGCGCGACCGTGGGCGCCCAGAAGCTGCCGCTGTACAACACGGTCATGCCGGTCAGCACCAGCGTCATCGTGGTGAGCAAGAAGATCAGGTGCGCCGCGCGCCAAACCGCTGGAAAGCGCTGGAACCAGGGCTGGTCGCCGTGATGGTCCACGTGCGGCTGCGGTTTGAACGACCAGATGTCGTAATAGACCTCCTTCTCCTGTTGCTCGGCGCGCGCCTTCCGCTCTTTCCAGGACCGGTAGAACCACAGCGCCGAGTGGGTCCAGAAAAACGCGAATACACCGATCAGCAGCGCGGTCATGAAGTGCTGCGTGATCCACAGCAGCGGAAAGCGACGGAAATCGTGCGCATTGCCGTGCGGCTCGAACGTGATGAACCCGGGAGTCGCGTCCGCATGGCACTTCCGGCACGTGGCGAGCCGGTTGGCCGGATACACCGTGGAGGTCGGGTCGCTGACCAACTGAACTGTATGATAGCCGTGGCAGTCGAAGCACTTCGCGGTGTAGCCGTAACCAAGATTTTCCACCTGCCCGTGATAGGTCGCCAGGTAGGTCTGCAACTCCGTTTGGTGGCAGTTGCCGCAGTTCTGCGTGATGACCAGCCGCGTGGATGTCAGCCGCGGATTGGCGATGTCATGGCTGGTATGGCAGTCAGCGCAGGTCGCGACGCCCGGAACGTGCGCTTGCAGAACCAGCCGGCCGTGGATCGACGTCGCATAGGCTGCCAGTTCCTGCGTGTGGCATTTGCCGCAGGTATTGGGCAGGTTCAGCCGCCACGCCGACCACACGGGCGTGCCCGGCGCGTAAACATAGTGCGCATCGTGGCAATTATAGCAGGTCGCACTGACAACCGCCGGATTGGCCGGCGATGGCCGCGCGTGGATCGACTCCATGTACTTGTGGATCATCGACACGACCATGCCCAACGTCGCAAACTGCTGTGTCCTGCCGGCCTGTTGTGCAGCCGCCCAGCGGTTCTCGTGGCAACTGATGCAGTTGACCACGATCGGCGTCGGGGGATGGGGAACCTGGCGGATATTGGTATGGCAATCGACGCACTGAAGACTGCCATGCACGCTGTGTTCGAACTTGCCGGGCTCCACGCTCAACGAGCGCATCTGCCCGTTGGCCTGCTTGACACCGAAGCCGGCGATGCCATGGCACATCAGGCACGTCGCGCTCGGGATTTTCGCCGGAGTTGCGGTGGGCGATACGGCTGGTGCCGCTGCTGCGGCAAGCGACGAAGATGCGGCAGAGGCAACCGGCGTCGTTGCCGCGGCGGCCGCCGGCGCCTGGGCATCGGCGGCCTGCCAGATCGCGCCCACCACTGGCAGCGCGAGCACTGCAAGCAATACGCGAAGCAATCCACGTACAGCAAGCCAAGCGGAGGTTTCTGCCTCGCTCACCGGGGCGCAGATCTCTGGCGCCATAGCTCGGGCAACCGGGGTGTTAAAGACGGTCTCGATGCGAAGCTTGCCGCGGCGCGCGACGCGCCCTGCAGTACGCGTGAGGCCGAAGCCGCCGGGCGGCGCAACGCCATCCTGCTGCTTCGGCGAACGCGCATCAATTATCCTTGGCGCCCTGGTTGATCCACGCGCGGATGATATTGCGCTCGCCCACCGGCAACTGCTTCTTGCCGTGCGGCATGCGAAGCTGCGGGCTTGCCTTCCAATCCAGCAGCCACATCAGGTTGCTGTAGTCCGCATTGCCGGGCACGATCATCGGCCCGTACTTGGTACCCTTCATCACGCCCTGGTACGTCGTCAGGCTCAGACCGCTCACCTTGTAGCCCTCGCCGTTCGGCGCGCTATGGCAGGACACGCAGTACAGCTTGAAGATCGGCTGCACGTCGTCCTTGAAGCTCATTTGCTCGTCGGCGCGGGCGGGGTGCACCGGCGCCAGCAGCCCGAAGCCGGCCAGTGCCCCCGCGGCAAGTGCGATGGACAAGGCGGCAGCATAACGGTTTGTCATAGTAGCGTCCTTCTTGAACGGCATACGCCGCGGCGCCGGCGCCCCTGTCCGGCCAGCACGTGCGGGCGGTTCCTGTTTCCGATCGGCTCCCCTATTTCAGCGATGCGTAATAAGCGGCCAGATTTGCCTCATCGTTGGCACTGAGGCCGGCGGCCTGAGCCTTCATCATCGCGTTGTCGCGCTTGCCGGATTTGTAGTCCTCCAGAGCCTGCACGAATTTGGCAGGGTCCATGCCGGCGATCTTGGGCGCCATTTGCGTCCCCTGCCCGTCCGGTCCGTGGCACATGGCGCAGGCAGTGGACTTGTCCTTGCCGGCGGCAGCATCGCCCGCCGCCCAGGCGGTGCCGGAGACGCCCACCAATCCGGCAACCAACGCGATCAGCAACGCACGCTTCATACGATCCCCCTTGTTCCAAATCTCCGGCAATCGCGGCCAGCCCCCCGGCCGGCCGTGCGCGCCGGACAATCATTTCAGAGACGCATAGTACGCAGCCAGGTTGGCAATGTCAGCGTCGCTGAGCGAGCCGGCCTGCGCTTTCATCATGGCGTTGTCGCGCTTGCCGGACTTGTAGCCGTCCATGGCCTGGATGAACCTGGCCGGGTCTTCGCCCGCCAGCTTCGGACCCATCGAGGTGCCCTGGCCGTTCGGCCCATGGCACATGCCGCAGCTCGCGGCTTTCGCCTGGCCCGCTGCAGCATCTCCCGCCGCCTGTGCGGTGCCGGCAAGGCCAAGCGACCCGACCACCAGGACGGCGAGCATCATGCGCTTCATCGTGAGTTTCCTTTTTGGCAGGGGTTAGGCGCGCCGGCGCGCTGGCGTCGGCAATGCAGGTCCAGACGGCTCCTCACGTTTGGCGCAAATTACGCGATCGGACCTGTCGCCGTATCGTTGCCCGCGGCGGAGGGATGGGATGGCACGCCAGCTGGCCGGGGCGGCGGGAGGGCGGGGCACGGACTTCGGCATGCGGCAGTCTCTCCTCGGGGCCGTATCCACGACCCGCGCACAGCCGGACCGCCCAGCTTGCGCGACGCAAGGCACTCTGGACTGCCGACAGTTGCATGATCGGTCGGAACGCCCGAGAGCAGTAGCGCCAGGCTGCTGTCTTTTAATAATACCAGATGCAGGATAAAGGTGCCGCGGGCGCAGGTGCTTGGGGTAGATCAGACCAGGACCACAAGCGCGCGACGAAGAAACCCTCGGATCGCCGCGAGTCGGTCAGCTACGCCGAGCCACCGGACAAATTGGCGGTCTTTTCTTGCAGGCTCTTCGCCAGTGCCGTGGCGCCGCCACGGGCCAACAGATCTCGGAAATCCGACCGCTGCACTGCAACGCGGCTGATCGTGCCGTCCATCAGCACGTCCACCGCCTGCCACCCCTGTGGCCCCTGCCGCATGACATAGTCCAGCACATGCGTCTCGCCCGACGGGTCCCGCGGGATGATCCGCGTAGCCACGACTTGCTCGCCGTTCGCCAAAGCGCGCACCGTTGGAGAGATCTCGAAGCGTTGGCCCGAATACTCGTCGAAATTGCTGACATAGGAGGCGACGGTATAGCGGCGGAATGCGGCCTTCAGCATCGCCTGCTGGTCCGGTGGCAGCGTGGGCCAGGTCGGCCCCACCGACACTTGCAGAATGGTGTCCAGGTTGAAGGACTTGGCCACCACGGGAGCAAGCTGGTCGAACCGCTGCGCGAAGGGCACCGATTGCCCGGCGCGCATGATGGCCATGAGCATGTTGCAAAGTTGCTGGATCGGCGCCACCGCGGCCGCCGTGTCGTCCGCCGTTGCCCCCACCGGTGACCCGGCTGCGGCAAGCAACGCCGCGCTCGCGCCCAGCAGCATGCGGCGATGGATGGCCGTTCGCGTCATCCGCCAATTCCCCTCGCGGCGAAGACGCTCCGCCGGCGCATTTCCCTCTGAGTCACCTGGAGTTAGGGCCGTGGCGCCAGGGGGTCAACTCCGCCAGATGGTCGAAACAATAGCGACACATGGGTACCGTACAGCGCCCTGCCGTTGACATGCTGAAGATAAGGATCACGTCTGCGTGGCAACGGCTAGGAGTCCGGGTGGCGCAACGTCATGGTCCGCATGAATGATTCGCTGGGGTCGCGAAAGGAGTATCCGCTTTGACGGTGCCGACGCAGGTTCTGAGGGTCGCCGACGCCCTGGCCGATAGATGCGGCCTGCTGGACCGCCGGTTATCCATCGACCCCCTGATCAGGGTCGCGCGCCGCCGCGCCGGGTTCGAGGATTTCGGCGACGTGGACGTGACGGAACCGCTCCACCGTTTCCTGGGCGCCTGCGCCGATGAGGCGCGGCTGAGCCTGGTCGGCCGCTTCGCGACGCGATGGGACGTCGTGCGGTTCCTGGCCAACCTTCTGGAGCTTCGAGCGGCAGAGCATGCCCGGCCGGAGATCCTCGCCGAGCCAATCGGCCAGCCGATCTTCATCACCGGCCTGCCCCGCAGCGGCACCACCTTCCTGCACCGGATGATGCTGGAGGACACGGCCAACCGCGCGCCCCTGGTGTACGAGACGATCTATCCCTGCGCCCCACGGCCCGGCCAGCGCGACCGGCGCGCCGCGCGAGTCGCCGGCAAGCTGCACGCGTTCGAGGCGCTGGCGCCGGAATTCCGCGGCCTGCATCCGCTGGAGGCGACCTCTCCCCAGGAATGCTCCGAAATCACCGCTCATGTATTCCGCAGCCTGCGCTTCGACAGCAATTACCGGATTCCCTCCTATCGAAGCTGGCTGGATGCCGATCCCAGCGGGCATCTGCCCGCGTACCGCTTCCACCGGCGATTCCTGCAACACTTACAGTATGATCCCGCGCCGCAACCGCGTCCGCGCTGGGTCCTGAAATGCCCGGACCATCTGTTCGCCCTGGAGGCGATCCGGGCGGTCTATCCTGATGCCGGTCTGGTGTTCGTGCATCGCGATCCGGTAAAGGTCTTGCTCTCGGTCGCGCACCTGACCGAGGTGCTGCGCCGGCCATTCACGCGGTGCCTGGACCCCAAGGAAATCGGCCGCGAGGAGAGCCTGCGCTGGCTGGAAGGCACGCGCCGGATGATCGCTGTCGGCGATGAGGCGAGGCTGCCGGAGCCGGTGTGCCACGTGCATTACCTGGACCTGGTATCCGATCCGGTCGCTACGGTAGAGCAGGTCTACGGGCATTTCGGGTTGGCACTGCCCTCGGCGGCGATGCGGCGGATGGAGCGACTGGTCGCAGCGCAACCGAACGGCGGCTACGGCGCGCACTCCTACCGGTTCGAGGATCACGGCCTGGACCCCGCGGCCGAGCGGAAGAAGTTCCGTGAGTACATGCTGCGCTTCGGCGTGGTGCCCGAGACGCGGACCATAGAGACCTCTCCCGCCACCGGCGGGAGAGGTCGGCGAGCGCAGCTCGCCGGCTGAGGGTGATCGGGAGGGCACCAAAACCACTCCCTACCCTCCCGATCACCCTCACGCTCCGCGCCTGCCGGCGCCTTCGACCTCTCCCGCTTCGCGGCAGAGGTTTCTGAGGCGGGAGAGGTTTTGTTAACCCATCTCCGCGACACTCGGCGCTATCGCGCGCCATGTTGTTCCATTCGCAACCGTTCGTCCTGGGCTTCCTTCCCGCCTGCCTCGCAGGCTGCTTCTTGCTCGGCCGTTTCGCCGGCCGCACCGCCACGCTCGCCTGGCTCCTGCTCGCCAGTTTGTTCTTCTACGGCTGGTGGAACCCGCCCTTCCTCTTGCTTCTGCTTGGCTCCACCGCCGGCAATTATGTGCTGGGCCAGCACCTCCTGCACCTCTCGCGCGCCAACCGCCGCCACGCCGCACGCGGCTGGCTGACCGCCGGCATTGCCGCCAACCTGACCTTGCTTGCCGTCTTCAAATACGCCGATTTCCTGCTGCATATCGCGGCCCCGGACGCCCCCGCCCTCGGCATCTTCCTGCCGTTGGCGATCAGCTTCTTCACCTTCCAACAGATCATGTTCCTGGCAGACAGCGCCCGGCAGGACCGCACCGATACCGGCCCCCTCACCTACGCGACCTTCGTCGCCTTCTTCCCGCATTTGATCGCCGGCCCGATCGTCCGCCCGAAGGATATCGTCCCGCAGCTACAGCAGCGCGCTCTCGCCCCGAACGCCGACAACATCGCCGACGGCGCCATGCTCTTCTTGCTCGGGCTGGCGAAGAAACTGGTGCTGGCCGACACATTCGGCGGCTTCGCGGATACCGGCTTCAATGCGGCCGCGTCCGGCGCCCACCTGACATTGTTCGAGGCCTGGTACGCCGTTCTCGCCTACAGTCTGCAAATCTATTTCGACTTCTCCGGCTATTCCGATATGGCGATCGGTCTTGCACGCATGCTGAACGTGCGCTTTCCGTTGAACTTCGCCAGCCCCTACCAATCCCGCAACATTGCCGAGTTCTGGCGCCGCTGGCACATCACGCTGGGCGCCTTCCTGCGAGACTACGTCTACATCCCGCTCGGCGGCAGCCGCTGCAGCACGCTGCGCCAGAGCATGAACCTGATGGGAACCATGCTGCTGTGCGGCCTGTGGCACGGCGCGGCATGGCGGTTCGTGATCTGGGGCGGTTTGCATGGGCTGTACCTGGTGGCGCACCGGCACTCCCCGATTACGCTGCCACGCCTCCTGGCGCAGTCGCTGACCCTGCTGGCCGTGATCGTGGCATGGGTGCCGTTCCGCGCTACCACCAGCGCGGCCGCTTGGAACATGCTCGCCGGCATGGCCGGCATCCACGGCATCGCGCTGCCGCAGATGATCGTACATGCGCTGCCGGTGCTGGCATGGATCGCAACGCCGGTTGAAGTACTCCCCTGGCTTGGCGATGCCCGCACGCTGAGCTTTCCCGAAGTCTCGGCCTGCTTGCTGTTGGGTTGGGGCATCGTATTGCTCTTGCCGCACGTGCACGCATTGTCGGAACGCGCGCGCATCTGGGCACTGACCTCCAGTTTCGCGTTCAGCATGCAAGCGATGTTCTTCGCCCCGCACGTGGCACCGTTTCTGTACTTTCGGTTCTGATGCAAGAAGAGCCGTCGAGACCAGCCCGTTGGTGGCGGCGTGTTCCCCATTCAATCGTGCGGCCTGTTGCCGCCTGCGCCGCGTCGATTTTGCTCTACGTCGCCTGCTTCGGAGCAATCCTCGACCGCCCGCTCTCCTTTGGCTGGCTGCGCCATGAACTCGATGCCCGCCTGGCACGCGGCGCCGCCATCGAGGAACCAAAGCTGGTCATCCTGGCCGGCTCCAATGGTCCCTACTCCCATCGCTGCGAAATCATCGGCCCGCTGCTGCATCGTCCCTGCGTCAACGCCGGAGTCGCCGTCGGCATCGGCCTCGACTATCTGTTCGCGCGCTGGCGCCCGCTGCTACATCCCGGCGACGTCGTCTACATGCCGATGGAAGAAGCCCAATACGTGCGCGACCGTGCCGCCAACGCTCTCGGGCCGGACGCCGCCATCATGCTGCGCCACGACCGCGCCACGCTGGCGCGCCTGCCACCCCGGCGATGGCTGGGTGCCTTATTCGCCTACGATTTGCGCGGCGCTCTCATGGCTGCGATCGAGACGGCGCTCGCCGCGGGCGGCTTTCACGATCCCCGCGCGGCAGTGGACGGGAAAAGCAACGCGATGGGCGACCATATCGGCCACACGGCCACGCTGGCACTGGCGAATGCTCCAGCCCTGCAATCCGCAACCCCCTACCACCCGACCGCATCGCAAATCCGAACCGGCGACGGCAGCGAGCTGATCGCCAGCTTCCTGGATTGGGCGCACGCCCACGGCGTGACAGTGATCGGCGGCCTGCCCACCGGTTTCGACGACTCACCGATCCCGGCTGCGACCGTTGCCGCGATCCGCGCCATCTACGCAAGGCACGATGCTTCGTTCCTGGAACTCCCCAACCGCAGCCGCTATCCGCGCAGCGCGTTCTTCGATACGGCCGACCACCTGAACGAAACGTGGCAGGCAGTGCATTCGATTGCCGTCGCGCGTGGCCTTGCGCCACTGGTGGACACACGTCCCCAGGTCATGACCGCCAATGCGGCGTGTCGCATCGAGCAAGTGCCGGAAGCAAGCGTTTACGCAGATTGCGGAAGATGACGAGGACTCGCGCAGATCGTATCTGCTGTTGGCATCGTCGAGCCCATCTTCCATGACAAGCGGAAGAAATCCTCGCGGGCCGCAACGATTTCGACGATTTCCGATGCAGATAGCCGTCCCAATCGGACCTTCGCAATCGGCCCAGGAAATGGCATGCAATGGGCAGGCGGCATACTGTCTTGGGCTCATATGACATCACAGGTACGAAAGGCGCTTAACGCAGAGATCGCAGAACAGATAAAATCACAGAGGCCGCAGGGTCGATTTGCAGGGCTACCGCGCCAACGGCAGCTTGGTCCCCGCCACCGCGCGTTCGGCCAGCACGGTCTTTCGGAAGCGGAACAGTTTGGCTGGCCTGCCGCCGGTTTCGGCCGTCGAGCGGCCGGTTTCTTCCACCAACTCCTGTTGCTCCACGAGGCGGCGGAAGTTCTGCTTGTGCAGGCGGCGCCCGGCCAGCGCTTCCACGCTGCGCTGCAACTGCCCCAGCGTGAATTCCGGCGGCATCAATTCGAAGACCAGCGGACGGTATTTGATCTTGCCGCGCAGTCGCGCGATGCCGGTGGCGAGGATGCGGCGGTGGTCGTGTGCCATTGGATGTCCCGCCACAACCGTCCCGCCGGCTTCGGGTACCAACCCGGCCTCCCACAGCGTTTCGTAGCGTTGCAGGACGAGATCCTCATTCCAGGCGTGGCCGTCCAGGCCGAAATTGATCGCCGCCCGGCTCCGGCGCTGCCAGCGCAACATCGCGTCGGGCGCCGCATCGGCCCAGGCGTGCAGCGCGGTTGTTAGCTGAGCTCCCGGTGCGGCGTCGGGGTCACGCCGGTCCTCCCACGGGAAATAGCGGTACCAATCCTGCCAGCCGACGCCTCTGCTGCCCGCGCCGTGACTTTCCTGCGGTATTTCGCGAGTCAGGCCGAGATAGGAGATCGACACGGTCCGCCGCCCCGATGCCGTCCGGTCCCTGTCGGCGAATGTGTACAATTGCTCCACATAGCCGAGCGGATGATGCGTCTGTTGCTCCACCCAGGATCGCAGCGACGCTTGCAGCGAACGGTGGGCCGTCGCGAATGGACCCGAGGGTAGGGCGTTGCCGCGATCGATGGTCAGCACGCGCGGCTCGGCCTCGGTGACCGCGACGACCACCGCGATCAGCTCGGCGTCAACCGAGCTGTCCTGCCGCAAAGCGCTGCCATTCTGCATGAGGAGCGTCATCGCATGCGCGGGGGCGGTTCGTCACGGATCGTTTGCGCCGGCCGGGTTGGGTTTGGGCTGACCCGCATAGAGGGCCTGCGCATCCCGATGCAGCGCGGCGCGCGACGTGTCGTTGGAGTAGAACATGTGTCCGCCAGGATAGACGACAAGGTGCACGCGATCAGCCTCGCCGTCCGGCAATGCCCGCAGGATCAACACGTCGGTGAAATACGGCGTGACCAGATCGAACATGCCATCCGCGATCAGCACGTGCATGCGCGGGTTGAGCGACAGCGCGGCCTGGAGATAGCTGATCGACTCCGGGCTGTGCTGGCCGGGGCCCCAATCCCACTGCCGCGCCACGGTTTCGTTCAACGCGTCGTAGGTGACGTCCGGGCGCCAGTGCAGTTTTTCGTTATAGATCGCCATCATGGCACTGGTGACAGGGGCTCGGAACCCTTCCAGCACCGGATCGGGATAGGCACTGAACGGCCGGTGCGGAAACGGCTCGGGGTTCGCAATCGTGGCGTCATAGGGGCTGCCCACGAGACCGCGGGCCCGTTGCAGTTCGTGCAGGAATACGTCCGCGTCCAGACGGCCGTGGTAGCGGCGAATCAGTGCCGGATCGAGTCCGGTGAGCGCCGCAACGCGCGTCGCCAGCCGCGCCAGCGCCGCGGTGTCGCGTTCCCCGCGCACGATGTCGGTGAGGTAGTCGGTCGCCGCGTATTGCTCTGCGTCGGCCAAATCGGCGCGCGTTAGTGGCGCTTTCAGCGCGCGGGCGGCGGCAACTTCGGATGGCAGCAGATCTACCCAGCCGAACGGATCGGTGAAGCCGCTCTGGTTATGGGCATCGAGCAATGGCGATATCAGGACCAGGCCTGCGACGGCCACGCCCTGGTTGGATTGCAATACGCGTGTAATGCGGGGCACACGGAAGCCACCGTAGCTTTCGCCGACCAGGAAATGGGGGGAGACGGAACGGTCGTTGCGGTCGAGCCAGCGGCGGATCGCCTCGGCCAGCGCGGTGACGTCGCCGGAGACCGACCAGAGTCGTTTGCGCGCGGCGTCGCCGCCCGGAATGGTGGAAAAGCCGGTGCCGGGCGGGTCGATGAACACCAGGTCGGTGAAGTCCAGCCAGGTGTCGACATTGGGGATGGGCGCGGGGGATGCGGCGGGCTCTGCGGGGTCGTTGGCCAGGATCACGCGCCAGGGTCCGATGGCACCCACCTGCGACCAGGCGGAGGCCGCGCCGGGGCCGCCATTCACGACGAAAGTCAGTGCGCGGGTCTGCTTGTCGGCTCCGTCGAGCTGGTAGGCGACAAAGCCAATTTCCGCCTGAAGCGCGCCCTTGTTGTCGCGCAAGGGAATGCTGCCGGCGGTGGCAGTGAATTGCAGCGTTTGGTTGGGAAGCGCGAGCGTGTGGTGCGTGGTGACGTCGGCCGGTAGGCGGTCGGGCGCGATAGGGGCGGCGGCGGGTTGGGATGCGGCTGCCTCGGCTTTGCGTTCGTGAGGTGGCGGTGCCGGCGTTTGGGCGTGGGCGGTTGCGAGTACGAGCATCATAAAAGGCATGGCGACACGCCAGGCCAGGTTGAGCAGGGGGGAGATCCTGACGGGCAAACGCGTTGCTCCTGTCGCACAAACGTTAGGGGAGTTTACCGGATGTTAAGTCCGTCACGCTACGCCCTGCTTTGGCTGGGACCGGATCGATCGCTGATGCGGTTGGGAGGCAGTCTCGGTCATATCGGCAGGGGAATCGGGTGAATATCCCTAGTGTACCGACTCTAACGCTTGTCGCCCACGGGCGACCTTTTCCAGGATGGCGGAAGCCGACGCGGTCCAGGTGAAGGGCTTGGGGTCGGTATTGTGGTGCTCCAGGTACTGTTGGATAGCGTCGACCAGTTCGGCGACGCTCTTGAACACACCGCAGCGGATGCGGTCGCCGCTGATCAGGCCGAAGAACCGCTCGACCTGGTTGATCCAGGAAGCAGACGTCGGGGTGAAGTGCATGTGGAAGCGGGGGTGCCGCTTCAACCACGCCTGCACCTTGGCATGCTTGCGAGTGGCGTAGTTGTCCGCGATCAGGTGCACATCCAGGTGCGAGGCAGTCTCGGCATCGATCCGGCGCAAGAACTTGAGCCATTCCTGGTGTCGGTGCCGCGGCATGCACTGGCCAATGACCCGACC
>Ga0335072_10007371_pt1 | contig 16026 bp, 11 predicted proteins | sample Lox_Sample_21_FD_206725 | JGI IMG/M metagenome (GOLD analysis project Ga0335072, IMG submission 206725) | Soil microbial communities from Loxahatchee National Wildlife Refuge, Florida, United States - Lox_Sample_2.1 | ecosystem: Environmental > Terrestrial > Soil > Wetlands | place: USA...
CCGATGTCGAGCGCTGCATGGCCGACGGATATTCGACCGCCGGCAGTCCCGGCAACGGCCTGGGCGCCATCCTTCGCCAGTCGGACAAGCTGCATATCTATTCCCGTCCGGGCCGCGGCACCGTGGTGATGGCGCGTTTCGTGATGCAGACAACAAACCCGCCGCGATCCGTCGAGGCAGGCGCTGCAGTGGCCCCCTATCCAGGGGAGATCGTATGCGGCGACGGCTGGGCGATCGTCGACGCTCGCGAGGGCCGCTCGTTGCTGGTCGTGGACGGCTCCGGCCACGGGGTGGAAGCCGCGCGCGCCGCCGAGATCGCCAGGCGCCAGTTTCACGATCATGTGAATGACCCCTGCGAGCGATTGGCGGACCGGCTGCACCGGGCGCTCGCCCCGACCCGCGGGGCAGCAATCGCTATCGCCCGGGTGGATCGCGCCGCCCGCGTGATACGTTACGTGGGCATCGGCAACATTACCGGAGCGCTGGTGATCGACGGGCGCGCGCGGCAAATGATTTCGTACAACGGCACCGCGGGACACGTTGCGCCGCGCATCAGAGAAATGACCTATCCGTTTACCGGCGATCCGACCCTGATTCTGCATTCCGACGGGCTGACCCCGCGCTGGGACCTGGCCGCCTATCCGGGACTGGCCGCGCAGCATCCGTCGCTGATTGCCGGGGTGCTGCTGCGGGACTTCCGGCGCGGACGCGATGATGCCTCGGTAGTCGTGATGCGCGACCTGCTGTAGGCTGGCGCAATGAATGCCCGCCTGTTGCTGGTCGCGATAGAGAATGAGACTGACATCGTACTGGTGCGCAAGCGCACGCGCCGGCTGGCGGAATTGCTGGGTTTCGAGGTGCAGGACCTGACCCGTATCACCACCGCGGTGTCGGAGATCGCGCGCAATGCGTTTGAGTATGCCGGCGGTGGGCAGGTCGAATTCCGTGTCGACGGCGGGTCGCCGCCTCAAGATTTCGTGATTGTCGTGAGCGACCGTGGCCCCGGCATTGCCAACCTGAGCGACGTCCTGGCCGGCATGCACAAGTCCGCCAACGGCATGGGGCTGGGCATGCTCGGCGCGCAGCGGCTGATGGATTCGATGACGGTGAAGACCGCCGCTGGTGGCGGTACCACGGTGCGGCTGGCCAAAAAACTGCCGCGTCAGGCGCAGCTCGTGACGTCCGCCAGCCTGCGGCGGATCGCCGCCGCCCTCGCGGCAGATGGGCCGGCGGACGCGATGCAGGAGATCCGTCAGCAGAATGCCCAGATCCTGTCGCAGATGGAGCAACTCCGCACGCGGCAGGAGGAACTGGAATTGCTCAATCAGGAATTGCAGGACACCAATCGCGGCGTGGTTGCGCTGTACGCCGAGCTTGATGAACGCGCCGATCACCTGCGCCGCGCCGATGAGCTGAAGTCACGATTCCTCTCTCATATGAGCCATGAATTCCGAACCCCGCTCAATTCGATACTCGCCCTGTCGCGTCTGCTGCTGTCGCGCAGCGACGGCGAACTGACGCCAGAGCAAGAAACGCAAGTACAGTTCGTTCGCAAGGCAGCGGAGAATTTGACCGAACTGGTGGATGACCTGCTGGACCTGGCCAAGGTGGAAGCGGGGAAGACCGTCGTGGCACCCACCGAATTCACCGCGGCGTCCTTGTTTGGCGCGTTACGCGGCATGCTGCGGCCGTTGCTGGTCGGCGATGCCGTCGCACTGGTTTTCGAGGAGCCGGTCGATCTGCCGCCGCTGGATACCGATGAAGGCAAGGTCTCGCAAATCCTGCGCAACTTCATCTCCAACGCAATCAAGTTCACAGAGCATGGCGAGGTGCGAGTCCGCGCCGTCGCGGATCGCGTGGCCGATACCGTCACATTCAGCGTGCGCGATAGCGGGATCGGCATAGCGCAGACCGATCTGGAAATCATTTTCCAGGAATTCGGCCAGATCACGCACCGGCTGCAGAAACGCATCAAGGGCACCGGGCTGGGCCTTCCGCTGTCGAAGAAACTGGCGGAACTGCTGGGCGGACGGATCACGGTCGAGAGTACCCTGGGCGAGGGATCGACCTTCTCGGTCACATTGCCGCGCGTCTATGACGCACCCGGCGAGTCCATTGATATAGACGAAGCGTGGACGACCGAGCCCGGGAAAACCCTCGTCATGGTTTTGGAAGACGACCCCGTCGATGCATTCGCGATCGAGCGGATTCTCGCCGGCTCTCCCTACCAGATGCTGCGGGTTCAGTCGGTACGCCAGGCGCAGCGCGCGTTGCAGCACGTGCAACCCGCCGCCGCATTGCTCGACGTGGTCCTGTTGGGGGAGGAAAGCTGGCGCCTCGTGTTGCAGATGCGTGGCGATCAGGCGAAGGCGGAGATTCCCCTGATCGTCCTCTCCTCCAGTGGCGAAGCACACAAGGCGGCCCATCTGGGCGCCGACGAATACCTGGCAAAGCCTGTCGACGGCGCGCATCTGCTGGAATTGCTCGACCGGCTGACCGGCCGGCAGTCGATCACCAACGTAGCGCTCGTCGATGACGAGGAGATAACCAGATATCTCGTGCGCCAGTTGCTGCCGCGCAGCCGCTATAATCTGCGGGTCGCCGATAACGGCAAAAAAGGATTGGCACTGCTGCGGGAAGCACCGGCGGACATCGTATTGCTCGACATCAACATGCCGGAAATGAACGGCTACGAGTTCCTGTCATGCATGTCGGCCGATCCTGCGCTCAACGCAATTCCGGCAATCGTGCTCACCTCCGCCATTCTCGATCCGTTCGAGCGCAATCTGTTGCAGCGTGCCGCGATGGTGATGTCGAAGTCGAGCCTGTCCTCCACCACGCTGATTGATGCCATCGATGGCGCGCTGCACCCGGCCGAACCGGCACTGACCGAATGAGCGACGGCGGCAAGAACATCCTGGTTGTCGATGACGACCCCGGCGGGCGGTATCTGAAGGCGCATATCCTTCGCAAACATGGTTATGCGGTGCATGAAGCGGGCAGTGCCTTCACCGCGCTGGCACGCTGCCGCAATGACCGTCCGGATCTGGTGTTGCTGGATGTGCTGCTGCCGGATGTGAACGGCGTCGACCTGTGCCGGCAGATCAAGCGGGAATTTCCCACGGTCGCGGTCTTGCAGACCTCGGCGGCGATCACCAGCGCACATGACCGGGCGATCTCATTGGAAGGCGGAGCAGACGCCTTCCTGGTGGAACCCATCGAACCGGAGGAATTGCTCGCCACGGCCAACGCCCTGCTGCGCATGCACGCGGCGGAGCAAGCGCTGCAGCGGATGAACGAGACGCTGGAGACCGCCGTCAGCGAACGCACCCGCGAACTCACTGAAGCCTATCGGCGGTTGGAATCCGAGACTGCCGAACGCCGCAAGGCCGAACAAGTGTTGTGGCATACCCAGAAGCTCGACGCGGTGGGTCAACTGACCGGCGGGATCGCGCACGATTTCAACAATCTTCTGGCCGTGGTCGTTGGCGGCCTGGAGATGATACGCGGAGCACTGGAGAGTTCGGAGCAATTTCCGCGCGCCAAGGTTCTGCGCATGCTGAGGACCGCCGAGGCCGCAACCGAACGCGGCACCAGGCTGACCCGGCAGTTGATGACTTTCGCCCGGCGCAGCACGTTGCAGCCGGAAACCGTCATGATCGACGCGACGATCCGCGCCGCCGAGCCATTCCTGCGCCGCGCGCTGGGAGAAGCCATCTCCTTCCGCCTGTCATGCGATCCGGCGCTGTGGCCGTGCCGGATCGATCCGGTGCAGTTCGAGGCGGCGATCCTCAATCTTGTGGTGAACGCCCGCGATGCGATGCCGGAAGGCGGCGATCTGGAGATTGCGACGTTCAACATGACCATCGAGAGGCCCGTGTTCGAGCGGTCCGGCGAAGTGCAGCCGGGCGACTATGTCTGTATCCGCGTTACCGACACCGGCGTCGGCATGGATCCCGACGTTGCCAGCCGCGCCTTCGAGCCGTTTTTCACCACCAAGGCTATCGGCCGCGGGACCGGATTGGGCCTGAGCCAGGTCTATGGTTTCATAAAGCAGTCGGACGCGCATATCGCACTGGAATCGGTGCCGGGATGCGGCACCACCTTCCAGCTCTATCTGCCGCGCAGCGCACCGGTTTCCGCTACCTCTACCTCGGCCAATGCAATCCTGGCACCACGCAGCGAGCTGCGCACCGGCACCGAAACAGTCCTCGTGGTGGAGGACAATCCGGAAGTGCGCGAGCTGGCCACCACCACCATCAGCGGCCTGGGCTACCAGGTGCTGGAAGCGTCCAGCGGCAAGGCCGCGCTCGAGATTCTGCAACACAACAGTACAATCGATCTGTTGTTCAGCGATGTCGTGTTGCCGGATGGGATGAACGGCTTCGAGCTTGTGCACAAGGCGCGTGCCCTGCACACCGGGCTGCGGGCGTTGATGACGTCCGGCTATGCCAACGCCAATCGTCCGGGCACCGAGGAAACGGACGTCCCGCTGCTGTTGAAACCGTACCGCCGGAACGAGCTGGCGGAACGCATCCGCCTGGTGCTTGACACGGTATAGCAGCCGACGGTCTGCCCGCCCCCTTTCCCGCGCCGTTGCTTCGTCGCTACGCTCCCGCGAATGAACCTGCGGGGCGCGGGACGCCGTTCGCCCGCGCAATCACGGGACCAAGGCATGAGCCTGCGCGTCGGCATTGATATCGGGGGCACTTTCACCGACCTGGTGGCGCTCGATGGCACCGGTCGGGTGCGCACGCACAAGATCGCCTCCACCCCGCATGATTATGGCGAGGGTATCGTTGAAGGTCTGCGTGCATTGCTGTCTGACGGCTCCGCCGTCAGCGACGTGCTGCATGGCACGACCGTAGGCTCCAATACCGTGCTCGAGGGCAAGGGGGCACGCACCGCCCTGATCACCACGCGGGGCTTTCGCGACATTCTGGAAATCCGCGACCTGCGCATGCCGGTGTTGTACGACCTGCACTGGAGCAAGCCGCGCGCCCTGGTGGAACGCCGCCTGCGCCTGGAAGTGACAGAGAAGCTGCGGCCGGATGGTTCGGTCTCCGTGCCGCTGGACCTGGCCAGCGTCGATGCCGCGATCGGCATGCTGCGCGCCGAGAGCGTCGAGAGCGTCGCGATCTGTCTGCTGCACTCCTACGCCAATCCGGCGCACGAACGCGCGGTGGCAGAGCATGTGCGCGCCGCGCTGCCCGACATCGCGATCTCGATCAGTCACGAGATCCTGCCGGAGATCAAGGAATACCCGCGCACAAGCACCACGGTGATCAATGCCTACGTGCAGCCGGTCGTGCGCGCCTACATCACCGCGCTGGACGCGCGGCTGCGCGCGCTTGGCATCGCCGCCGGCCTGCAATTGATGCAGTCGAACGGCGGCCTGGCGTCAGCGGAATTCGCCGCGGCGGCGCCGGCACACATCATCGAAAGCGGACCCGCCGCCGGCGTGGTGGGCGGCGCCGTGCTGGCGCGGCATCTGGCAGAGCACCGGCTGATCACCTTCGATATGGGCGGCACCACCGCCAAGGCCGGTCTCGTCGAAAACGGCGACGTGCTGCGCAGTGAGGCGCTGGAGGTCGGCGGCGGCGTCATGGTCGGCTCGCGCCTGCTTGTGGGTGCCGGCTACATGCTGAAACTGCCGGCGATCGATCTGGCCGAAGTCGGCGCCGGCGGCGGCTCGATCTGCCGGCTGGATGCCGCCGGTGCGCCCAAGGTGGGACCGGACAGCGCCGGTGCGGAGCCGGGACCGGTTTGTTATGGCCGCGGCGGCACCGCCCCGACCATCACCGATTGCAATCTGGTGCTGGGTTATCTCGATCCCGAGGGTCTGGCCGGGGGCGCTCTGCCGGTCGATGCCGATGCCGCGCGCGCCGCGATCTCGCGGCAGTTGGCGGAGCAAATGCATTGCTCTGTGGAGCAAGCCGCCTACGGCATGCTGCGGCTGGCCTCCGCGACGATGATGCGCGCCATCCGTGCCGTGTCGGTGGAACGCGGTCGCGACCCGCGTTTGTTCTCGCTGCTGGCATTTGGTGGCAACGGGCCACTGTTCGCCGCGGGAATCGCGGCGGAACTCGGCGTTGCACGCGTCATTGTCCCGCCCATGCCAGGCTTGTTCAGCGCGTTCGGATTGCTGGTGGCGGATGCAGAGCACCACGCCACGCAAAGCCTGCGCACGCGACTGAGCGATGCCGATCCCGCGCGGATCGCCCGCGTTCTGGAGGCGCTTGCGGAAGCGGGAGCGCAACGCCTGGCACGCGACGGCTTCCCGCCAGCGCAGCGGAGTTTTCGCCGCGCCGCGTCGGCACGCTATCTCGGCCAGTCGAGCGAAATCGCGGTGGCGATCCCCGATGACGTCGGCGCTTCCGCCCTGGTCACGCGCCTGCCGGGATTGTTCGCCGCAGAGCATGAGCATACCTATGGCTTCCGCGCGCCGGATGACGAAGAAGTCGAACTGATCGGATTGTCGGTGATGGCCCGCGGCATGCCAAAGACGCCGCGTCTGCCGGATCGCATTCCGCCGGCCGCGACCGCTGTGCCGTCGCACCGCCGCGCATGGTTTCCCGATGTTGGCTGGATCGAGACCCCGGTTGCGGCCCGCGCCGCGTTGTCGTCGCCGCGGCAAGGACCGTTGATTGTTCAGGAGTATGATGCGACCTGCCTGGTGCCGCGTGGCGCCACGGTCGAGTTGGACGCATTCGGCAACATGGTGCTGTCGTTGGGCCCGGCATAGCGGCAGCGAGCGCGCACCCGGCCCGCCGAGCTATCACACAAGCAGCCGTACCTGCCGCGTCAGCACTCCATCGGCGTCGCGCAATTGGTGGACGATCGTGAAGTGGTTCGCCCCGGCCACCGGTATCAGTGCGCCGGGCGCGTGCACCGCCGCGCGGCGCGCATGGAGATCGCGGCTGTCGGATACCAGCGGGGGCAGTTCAGCCGTGCCGTATGCAATCGCCAGCGGCTTCGGCACCACAGGCAGGCGCAACGGAGACAGCGCCGTGATCTCGTCGTCGGTCAGCCGCAGGTTGACGTTCAGAGCGGTGTCGCGAATTGGCCCGAGTTCGAAAATACCTGAAATCGCCAGCCCGGCGGCAACGCGCGGGTGTCCGAGACACATCGCGGTCAAATGTCCGCCCGCCGACCACCCCGACAATATCAACGGCCCGGCAATGCCATGGGCGGGCCCATGTGCCGCCAACCAATCCAGCGCTGCATTGATTTCCGCGGTGATCTCGGTCAGCGACGCATCGGGCGCCAGCGTGTAGCCGGGCAAGGCTCCCGCCCAGCCATGCGCATATGGACCAGCGATCAGGTTGGCGAACTGGTCCGCGCGATTGCGCTGCCAGTAGCCGCCATGAATGAACACGATGCAGGGCGCGTGCGGATCGGCGGCCGGGAACAAATCCCAGGTGTTGCGTTCGCGCGGTCCATATCGCAGGTCCAGATCTCCGTGGTGCGCCGCTCGAAATGCCGCGGAGCCGGCGGCCCGCGCCGCGTTCAGCGCGGCACTGTCGGCAACGGCATTGATGTTGTCGTACGCCGCATCCCGCGCGGCGCGGCTCATGGTTCCCCAGTCCATGCGTGTCTCGAAACCTGATGTCAGGTGGCGATATTGCGACGGCGGGCGCCGCCACGGCAAGCGGCGGATTGCGGCATCAAGGCGAGCAAACCTGTCGCGGCCACTGGTTCCCGCCGAACGCCCTATTGCGCCACGCGGTGAAATTTGCCTCTTTGCGGCCATCGCGACAGATCGCCCGCCAGGTCCCTCATGCCCGCTGCCCCTCCCGACTTGCTCGAAAGCGTCATCGGCGTCGCGCCGGACTCCGCGCTCAGCCGATTGCGTGCCCTGCGTCCCGACATCGTGCGCCACACCCAGGGCAGCCACGACGTGCTGTTGAGTCCCGCCGATCCGGGCGGCCTGTCATTGCCGGAACGCGCTCTCATTGCCGCGCGCGTGGCAGAGCAATCGCATCACGCCGCGCTGGCCAGTCATTACCGCGCGCTGCTTGCCGAACGTGGCGACCCGCCGCCAGACAAGCGGTTGGAGACGATCCTGCAACACGTGGAGCGCGTCACCATGGCGCCGCGCACAGCGCATCCCGCCCACATCGAAGCGCTGCGCGCCGTGGGACTGACCGCGCGGGATATCGTCGCGCTGACCCAGATTGTTGCGTTTGTAAGTTACCAGGTGCGCGCGGCGGTTGGCCTCGCGCTCCTGACGGAAGGACAGGCGGCATGAAAGCCACGCGCTTCACCCTGGAGGCCGTCGACTGGGAGCCGTGGCTCGCACCGGTCACCGTGGAATCCGCAACCCCGGCGCAACGCGCCGCGCTGGAGGCGAGCCCGCAGGCGAACTCCGCCTATTTTCGTACCCTCGCCAACGATGTCGATTCTCTCTCCGAACGTTCTCCCTTGTTCCATGCGGTGATGTATGTCCCGCGCGGCCTCAAGCGCGCCGAGCGCGAACTCGCCACCGTGGTCACCTCCATCATCAATGGCTGCATCTATTGTTCTTCCGTGCATGCCCGCCGCTTTGTCGAATTGACCAAACAGCCCGAGATCATTCGCGCCTTGTATGAGACCGGCCTCGATACGCCGCTGGAGCCACGGCTGCGCGCGATCGTCGACTACGCCGCCAGGCTGACGCGCGAACCGGCGACGATGACCGCGGCTGATCTCGCACCATTGCGGGCGGTCGGCATGGACGATCTGGAAATTCACGACCTGACCAACGCGGTCGCGATGTTCGCCAATGCCAATCGGCTGATGCAGACGCTCGGCGAACCGATACCGCCGGACGACTCCACGCCGTCCGCTGCATGAGCGATCCCACGCCGCCGCATATGCCCGGGCTGCGTGACGCCAGCGAGCGTCAATCCGCGATCATGCAGCTTGCCGGTGATCTCGCCGCGCGTTTCTCGGACCGCGTGGCGCAGACTGATCCGCAATCGCTGTTCCCGTTGGACAATTATCGCGAGCTGCACGAGGCAGGCTATCTGCGCCTGGCGCTTCCCACCGAATATGGCGGTGAAGGTGCCGACGTGTTCGACATGGTGCTGGCGCAGGAAATTCTCGCGCGCGGCGATGCCTCGACGGCGCTGGTCACCGGCATGCATTTCGCCTTGCTCGGCCGCGTGGCGGATGGCGCGGCATGGCCCCGGGACCTGATGGCCCACATCTGCACCACGCTCGCGCGCGACGGCGGCACCATCAACAACTGTGTCACCGAAGCGGAACTCGGCAGCATCTCCCGTGGTGGCCTGCCCAGTACCGTGGCAGAGCATACCGACGGCGGCTGGCTCATCACCGGCCGCAAGATCTTCGTCACCGGTGCGCCGGTTTTGCGCTTTCTCGCCACCGCCGTCGTGCTGCCGCCAAGTGACGCCGCGCCGGACGGGGAACTGGTGAGCGCCATTGTCGAAGGTTGCTCGCCGGGATTGTCGATCGAAGACACCTGGAGCGGTGCGCTCGGTCTGCGCGGCTGCGGCAACTATGCCGTGAACTACCAGGCGGTGTTCGTGCCGGATGCACGCATCGTCGAACGCGTGCGAATCGGTGGGGAACGCAAACGCCCGGGAACCAGCGGCTGGAACCTGCCGCTGGCGGCCGTCTATCTGGGCATCGGCCAGGCAGCCTGCGATGCGGCCTGCCAGTACGCCAACAACCGAGTCCCTGCGGCGCTCGGAACGCCGATCGCAGGGCAGCCGCATATCCAGCAATGGATCGGCGAGATGGATGTGACTCTGCGTGCCGCCCGCGCCGTGTTGCACGATACCGCGCGCGCCTGGGTGCAACGCAGTGCGCCGCCGGCCGCGCTGGCCCCCTCGATCGCGGCGGCCAAGTACTTGTGCACCAACGCCGCTTGCACCGTTACAGAAACGGCACTGCGGGTCGCCGGCGGTTTCAGCATGACCCGCTCGCTGCCATTGGAACGCTATTTCCGCGACGCCCGCGGCGGATTGTTCCAACCGCCGCAGGACGACCTGGCGTTGGGGATGATCGGCCGCGCGGCGCTGGAGAGCGAACGCGGCACCTGACTATAACCAGGACTCATCGATTGATCCCCGGTGTCCACAACACGTCCCCCTCCGCCGCGGCATTCAGGTGGCGCGCCAGCACAAACAAGAGATCCGACAGCCGATTCAAATAGCGAATCGTCGCGGGATTGATTGTCTCAGCCGCGGCCAGCGCCACGACACAACGTTCCGTGCGCCTCGTGACCGCGCGGGCAACATGGGCCTGCGCCGCGCCGGCACATCCCGCCGGCAGAACAAAACTCCTTAGCGCCGGCAGCCCCTCGTTCATTGCTGCCGTTTCTTGCTCCAGTCGGAGGGTCTGGGTATCACTGACGCGCAGCCGGTCCCCGCCATCGCCCGGCACGCATAAATCAGCGCCCATATCGAACAAATCGTGCTGGATGCGCGAGAGTATGGCATCCACCGCCGCATTCTCGCGCGACGCAAACCGCAGTACCCCAATCGTACTGTTCGTTTCATCCACGCAGCCGATCGCCTCGATACGAAGCTCATCCTTGCGAACACGCGTGCCGTCGCCGAGCGAGGTATCGCCACCGTCGCCGCCACGGGTCGTCACGCGATCGATCCGGACCATGAAAACCTCCTCACCGCGGGTTCATGCGCGGGATTGCCTTGTCGCCGCGCGCCTCGCGATGACATGCGCCACTGCGATGCGCGCGCCGACGTCCGCATTCTACAGCAGTGCAAAATACTCCCGCTGCTCCCAATCGGTCACGGCCGTAAGAAACCGGTTGACCTCGAACGTCTTCAATCGGATGAAATAGTCGATGAACGTCTCGCCGAATGCCGCACGGAAGCACGTGCTGTCACGCAAGGCCGCGATCGACTCCATCAGCGATTGCGGCAGCCGGGGAGCGTCCGCGAGATACGGTGCATCGGCCGGCGGCCCCGGATCCGCATCAGTCGCAATGCCATCCAGGCCGGCAGCGATCTGCGATGCCATGTAGAGATAAGGATTGGCACCCGGCTCGCCCGCACGATTCTCCAGATGCGTTGCAGCATCGCCCGGCTGGCCGATCACTCGCACCATCGCGGCACGATTGTCATAGGCCCATACGACATGATCCGGCGCCATGGCATAAGGCTGATAGCGCTTGTAGCCATTGATCGTCGGCGTGCAGAAGGCCGTCGCACTCGCCGCATGGCGCAGCAGTCCGCCCAGCCAGTGCCGCGCCACCGGCGACAATCCCGCACCATCCGGAAACACATTGCATCCGGTCGCGTCTTCCAGTGAATGATGCAAGTGCCAACCCGACGCCGCCGCATGCGGCAACTGCGGCCGGCACATAAAACTTGCGAGATAGCCGGCGCGCGCGAAGATCTGCTTTGTCGCGCTTCGGAGCAATATCATCGTGTCGGCCGGGTCCATGCCCGCGGTTGCGCCGAGCGTCACTTCCACCTGGCTCGGACCGAATTCCACCTCCATCGAACGCAGCGGCAACCCAAGCGCCTGCAGGTCGCGGCGCAAGGTTTCCAGCAGCGGGTCCAGCGCGTCGTAGCATTGCTCTGTCAGATACTGATAGCCGTGATTCAGCGGCGCCACGACCGGCGCCGGACCCGGCATCGCAACGTGGTCCGGCGCAGCGATGTCTCCCTCACAGCGGAGCAAATGGAATTCCACCTCCAGCCCCGCTCGCCAGACAAACCCACGATCCGCAAGCCATGCCAGCATGCGGCGCATCAGCGCGCGGGTGGCAAACGGATGCGGCGTGCCGTCCGTGCGATACAGATCGCATAACACCCAGCCGCTGTGCGGCGCCCACGGCAGCACATGGAAACACGTGGGATCGGCGACCATCACCATGTCGCCGGCCCCGTCCCCGCCCGGTTGGAATATCGGAAACGCCGTGCGGCCGGACAGGTCCTTCAGCAGCATGGTCAGCGTGCATGTGACTCCGGAACGCAACGCGCGCACCGCCTCCGCCGCCACCAGCGTTTTTCCCCGCACCACGCCATGCGCATCGGCAAACGCGAACCGCACCACCCCAAGCTTAGCGATTCGCGCCGCGACCTCCACGGCTGCGTGCTGCTGCGCCTCGCTCCACAAGCCGTGACGCGCGACGAAATCGCTCACGCCGGTTCCAGCGCCTCGGTCCCGGCGAGCCATGGAGTTGCGCGCCGCCGCGCCGCCTCCTGCCCCTGCCAGTAGCGTTCCAGATCGCCGGACGGACCCACCGCATCGATTGTTGCCGGCCCGTGCACCGCATCGGCGCCGCGGGTCAGCGGCGGATCGCGTCCCTCGGCAACGTCATCGATCGCGCGGAAGAAACGGCGGCGAGCCGCGATGATGATCTTATCGGACGAACCGAGATGTTCCTGCGTGCGATCCTGGATCGCGCCCATGCTCTCCACCGCCCATTGGTCATGCACGTTGATGTCCATGCCCATGCCGGTATAGGTGGCCGTGCTTTGCTCGACCGGGTCGAAGCCCCAGTCGTTGTCGCGACCGGCGCGCGGCGCATAGTCCGGCAGCGTGCACGACGCGAGCCGTTGTGCCCGCATCGCCATCTTGTCCACCGGCGTGGTGAAACTGGTGAACACCGCATACCAGTAGCAATGCGTGTCATCGACCGGCACGTGCCACTGGGTGATCGACATCTCCCGGCTCATCGGAATGACGAACGCATGCGGGAACACCATGTTGGTGATACGGATATGCGTCACCGCATCGTTGATCGGACGCAGCGTGGTGATGCGCAGGCCATGCTCCGTCTCGACAAAATCCAGGTGCGGATTCGGCACCTCCCGCATCAGCCGCGTCATCGGAATATCGGCGCCGATCGTGGCATTGCGAAATTGCCGGCCATAGGCCGCCTCAGTGATCGCCTCGTCTTCGAAGAAGCGATGCAGATGGCTGGCATGAGCGGGATCGATTCCGACCTCCAGCGCCTGCAGCCAATTGCACGACCACAGTCCCTTGAAGGCAAACACATGCGTGTCCGGCGCGACAAAGCAGTCGAGCGAGGGGAACGGCGGCGGCTCGCCCGGCCCCATATATGCCCAGACGATGCCGCTGCGTTCGACACAGCGATAGGCCGGCTGCCGCACCTTGGTATGAAACAGGCTGCCCCTGGGCTCGGCCGGTTGCTCCAGGCACACGCCATGCGCGTCGTACAGCCAGCCATGAAACGGACATCGCAGGCCGCCATCCTCACAGCGGCCGAACGCCAGATCGGCGCCGCGATGCGCACAGTGACGCCCAAGCAATCCATACCATCCGGTTTCGTCGCGGAACAAAACCAGATCCTCGCCAAGCAGCCGCACGCGCTTCACCGGGCGGGGCGTGTCGAACTCCTCCGCCAGCGCCGCCGGTTGCCAATAGCGACGCATTAACGCCCCGCACGGCGTGCCGGCCCCGGTTCCAGTGATCAGCCTGTTTTGCTCCGCGGTCAGCATCGTGGGATTCTCCGGCGAGCCGGCCGAAACGTCTGGCCGCACCGTGAAGCGTCGCGATTTTATCGCGCCGCGCAAGGGGTTGCCGTGACGGCCGCGGCCACCCTCCGGCCGGCGTGCGGGACCTCGCCGCGAAATCCGCGGCAGACTTTGATCCAGATCAAGGCGGTGACCGTCGTTTGCGGTTGTGCTTGCCGACCATCGGCCTTACCCGGCGGAGCGCAATCCATGATCTACCCTCCGGTTCCGGCCGTCGCGCAGATCGCTGACCACCTCATTGGCGCGATCACGACCGCGGACCAGGTGGAATGGCCGTTCCGCCACTGGAAGATGCGCGATGTATTCCCGGTCGATCTGTGCACCGCCATCCTCGTGCTGCCGATCGCGCCGCCCGTCCTGGGCCATACCGACGGCACGCGCGCCAGCTACAACAACCAGCGCACCTTCATTACCCCGGCGCTGCAAGCGCGGTTCCCGGTGTTCGCGGCAATGACCGACGCCTTGCAGCGCCCGGATGTAGCGCGGACGATCGCGGAAACCTGTGCCATCGACGTAGCGGGCAGCTATCTGCGCATGGAATACATGCAGGATCTGGACGGCATGTGGCTGGAACCTCACCGCGACATTCCAGCCAAACTGTTTTCCATGGTGATCTACCTGTTCACCGGGCCGGAGGCGAAAGACTGGGGCACCGACATATACGATGCGGACAAGCATTGGGTGGCGCGGTCGCCCGGCACATTCAATTCAGGGGTGATCTTCGTACCCGGGCAGGCCACCTGGCACGGCTTCGACCCGCGTCCGATCGCCGGCGTGCGCCGGCTGATGGAAATCAACTACGTTCGGCCGGAGTGGCGGGACAAGGACCAACTGGCCGTGCCAGAGCAATCGCTGCGCTGAATCAGGTCCTGCCGGCGGGGAGCGTGATCGGTCGCTGCCGGCATCCCAGAGCATGTTATTGCTTCGGCAGCGTGTCCACCGTGATGGCGTTGCCCACCAGCTTCGCGCCGCGCTGACGCGCCGCGTCCACCGCCTGCTGCAGGTCGCGCAGATAGGTGGCCGCTTGTTCCACATTCCCCGGCCGCGCGCGATCGAACAATGGCTGGCTCGAAGCAATCGCGATGATCATGTCGGTGCCGTAGGGTGGGCCGACCTCCCAGGCCGGATGCCCGGCACGCGGATCGCCGAGGTCGACAGCTTCTCCTGGCTGGAAGGTGCGCGGCACATCCGCGGTCATGTGCTGCGACGGGTCGGCGAGCTGCGGATACAGGTGCAGCAGCGTGCCGTCATGGGCGACATAGTCCACCACCAGCCGGCCACGGAAATCCGGCATCACCAGCCGCGGCAGGATGCGCTCGCCGTCCCGCAGCCGGGTCTTCCCCTCCGCCAGCGCCAGCGCGAGGTGTGACCCTGCCGTGCCGAACATCGGGTCGATCGGCTGCAGCGTGCTCAGGGCGGGGCAGAACCCACTGTCCACCGCGCCCACCCGCCAATCCACCGCGCCAGGGTTGGTGATGCTGTCGAGCGCCTGCCGGAACGCGGCCGCCTCCGACTGTCCGCCCAGTCCGGTCAAGGTGACGTCGCCATTCGGGCGCACGGTCCCATCAACCAGCAGACACGGCTGCTTCAAGGAAAGATCGGTTATTTGCTGGCGGATCGTATCCACCCCGGCGGATGCCAGTTGCTGCGGCGGATTATTCGGCGGTGGCGCCGGTGTTGGCTGTGTCGGCGCCGGCGTGCTGGGCGGCTGGGCCGCGGCAGGTGTTGGCGTGGGCTGGGGCGCCGGAGCAATGGACGGCGACGGCGACGGCGACGGGGACGCCGGCGTGGTATTGGTCGCAACCTGAGGCGCGTTCGGCGGATTGTTCTGCGCTGTCGGCGCCGGAACAGGAGCGGACGCCGGGTTGCCGCGGAGCAAGAAGAACCACGCCCCGCCGCCCGCCAGCGCAAGCACGACCACCACGGCGGCGGCGATCATCGGCATTGCCGACCGCCTGACGGGTGCCGTCGCAGGCACTGCCGCCGCGGGCGACGCTGACGCCGCGGGCGGGCGCGCCGCGGTGGCAGACGCGGTTGGCGGCGGCGCCCGGCGCTGGCTGGGGGCGACCATGGTCGCCTCCTCGTCCGCCTCCTCCGCGACCGGCATCCCGGGAATCGGCTTGCCGGCCACCGCCGCCTGCAGAGCCTCCAGGAATTCCGCCGCCGACTGGAAACGGGCCTCGGGCCGCTTGGCCATCGCCTTGCGCACCACCGCATCGAACGCGGGCGGACAGGTGACCGAGATCTGCGACGGCAATGGCGGGTCGGTATTCAGCGCCTTGTGCATGATCGCCGACATGCCGCCTTCGAACGGCCGTTCGCCGGTCAGCAACTGGTACAGCATCACGCCCGACGAATAGATATCGGTGCGCGAGTCGACGACCTGCCCCATGAATTGCTCTGGCGACATGTAGGCCGGCGTGCCCAGCACGGTGCCGGCCTGGGTCATCGACGAACTCTCGATCCGCGCGATGCCGAAATCGGCGATCTTGCCCTGGCCGTCGCTGGTCAGCATCATGTTGGCGGGCTTGATGTCGCGATGCAC
>Ga0335072_10007373_pt1 | contig 16023 bp, 11 predicted proteins | sample Lox_Sample_21_FD_206725 | JGI IMG/M metagenome (GOLD analysis project Ga0335072, IMG submission 206725) | Soil microbial communities from Loxahatchee National Wildlife Refuge, Florida, United States - Lox_Sample_2.1 | ecosystem: Environmental > Terrestrial > Soil > Wetlands | place: USA...
GCCGGTGTGCACCTCGAAGGTGGTCGTCTTCATGGCAGCAGGATCGCAGAGCCCGTCGTCAGGTACGCAGGTAGGACGCCCCGTTGAGATCCAGGATGGCGCCGCTCGCCCAGCGCGCCTCCGGCGTGGCCAGGTACACCACGGCAGCCGCGATCTCCTCAGGCTCGGCCACCCGGCCGAACGGGCTCTGCGCGCGGATGGCGTCGCCACCCGGGCCCTGCAAATGCGCGGCCGCCATGTCGGTCTGCACGAAGCCGGGCGCGACGGCCGAGACGACGATGTTGTGCGGGGCGAGCGCCACCGCCAGCGACTGGCCGAGCGCGTTGAGGCCTGCCTTGCTCGCGCCGTAGGCCGGCTGGGCTGGTTCGCCGCGGAACGCTCCGCGCGAGGACACGTTGACGATCGTGCCGCCGCCTGCCGCGACCATGTGCTGCACGGCACACCAGGTCACGTTCGCCGCGCCGATCAGGTTCAGCCCGATCGTGTCCTGCCAGACCTGCTGCCAGTCCTCATACGACACTTCGGCGACCGGATGCCCCGCGCGACCGTAACTGGCCGCATTGTTTACCAGCACGTCGATGCCCCCGAGACGCGCCGCGGCATCGTCGACCATTGCCCGCACCGCTGCCGGATCGGCGATGTCCGCCTGCACCACGGCATGGCCGTCGCCGGGCAGGCCGGCCAGTACGGCCGCGGCGAGGTCCGGCGAGTCGCGGTGGTGAACCGCAACGCAGTCACCGGCTCTGGCGAACGCCTCCGCGATAGCCCGGCCGATGCCCCTGGAGGAGCCAGTTACCAGAATCTTGCGATTAGTCACCTGCTGACCTTAACGTCAGCTCGCTTCCACCTTTCGGGCTCCACCGGGAGAATGTGTCACATGACACAGAACAGGACGTCCACTAGTGATGCGCACGGTAACCGGCCAGTCCGCACCGCTGCCGACGACTTCGTGCGCCAGACGGCTGAACTGAACCCCCTCCTGGCGACGACGCTCGGGCTGCCGGACTGGCAGGACGAACTGCCTGACCTGTCGCCGGCTGGCCAGGATGCCATCGACCAGCTGCAGCGTGCGATGCTGTCGCGGCTCGACGAACTTGAGGACGCGGCCGGCCCAGGCGGGTTCGCTGACGATGACGAACGGCGGTGCGCCCGGCTGTTGCGCGAACGGCTGAATACCCAGCTTGCGCTCAGCGCCGCGGGCGAGCAGCTGCGGGCACTTTCGAACATCTTCGGGCCGCCGCAGCAAGTACGAAACATCTTCCTGCTGATGCCGACCGCGACCGCCGACGACTGGGCAGTCATCAGCCGCCGTATCGGCAAGGTCCCGGACGCGCTTGCCGGTTACCGGCAGTCGCTGGCCGAAGGGTCGGCCCGTGGCTTGCATGCCGCGCCGCGCCAGGTCGAGACAGTTGCCGGCCAGCTAGCCGACTGGCTCGCGACCGGCGAGGGCAGGGGCTGGTTCACCGACTTCACCGCGGGAACGCCCGCAGACGGGCCGGCCTCGTTGTGTGCGGATGCGGCCGTCGCCGGGTTGCGGGACTGGCTGCTGACTGAGTACCTGCCGGCCGCGGCCGGAACCCCGGACGGCGTAGGGGAGGAGCGGTACCTGGCCGGTGCCCGGCGCTGGAACGGGTCAGCGCTGGACCTTGCCGAGGTGTACGACTGGGGCTGGTCGCAGTACCGGCAGATCAGGGCTGATATGCGTGCCGAGGCGGACCGGATCCTGCCGGGGTCGACGGCGCCCGAGGCGATGCATTACCTCGACAGCCACGGCGAGATTGTCGAGGGCGTCGAGACCGTCCGTGAGCGGCTGCAGCAGCTGATGGACCAGGCGATGGCGAGTCTGTCCGGGGCGCACTTCGATCTGGCCGACCCGATCAAGGTCGTCGAGGCCCGCATTGCCCCGCCTGGCAGCGCGGCCGCGCCGTACTACACCGCTCCGTCGCAGGACTTCGCCAGACCGGGTCGTACCTGGCTGCCGACGCTGGGCAGGAGCACGTTCCCGATGTGGAACCTGATCAGCACCTGGTACCACGAAGGCGTGCCCGGTCACCATCTCCAGATCGCGCAGTGGCGGTACCTCGCTGCTCAGCTGTCGGTCTACCAGACCAGCCTCGGCCAGGTGAGCGCATGCTCGGAAGGCTGGGCGCTGTACGCAGAGCGGCTGATGGACGAGCTGGGCTTCCTGGACGCGCCGGGTGCGCGGATGGGTTACCTGGACGCGCAGCTGATGCGCGCCATCCGGGTGATCGTCGATATCGGCATGCACCTGCGGCTGCCGGCCCGGGACGACTGGGCGCCGGGTGCCGGCCAGGAGTGGACACCGGAGCTGGCGCTGGAGTTCTTCGACTCGCATAGCGGGCGCGGGCGCGACTTCGCGGAGAGCGAGATCGTCCGCTACCTCGGTGCCCCTGGCCAGGCAATCAGCTACAAGCTGGGGGAACGGGCGTGGCTGGCCGGCCGGGACGCAGCGAAGGCGGCGCGTGGCGGTGACTTCGATCTGAAGTCGTGGCACATGGCGGCGCTGTCGCTCGGCTCGCTTGGCCTGGACGACCTGGCCGACGAGCTGGCTCAGCTTTAAACGGCTCAGCTCTAGACGGCTCAGCTCTGACTGCGCAGGTCTTTCCGGACGAGGGTGCCGAGCCTGCGGGTCTCGTGGTGGTCGATCAGCGCGCCCGCCACGAGACCGGTGAGCAGCGGAGTCAGTGCCAGTGCGCTCTGGCCGGCTTTAGCCAGCAGCCTGCGCTCGAGCTTGCGCCGCAGCGGGGAGCCCACCGCGAGGGCGAGGCCGCTGCTCGTGGCGTGGACGCCGCGCCGCTCCGCCCACGCGCCGGTGTAGGCCAGCATTCGCTGTGCCGTGGAGCCGGGCGCTGGCATCCCGTACACCTCGTGCAGTTCCGCGATCAGCTTGAGCTCGATGGCGACCAGCGCGAGGGTCTCCACGCCGAGCTCCAGCGGGGCGGTCGGGATGAAGGGAACGGCCGCCACGGCGCCAACCGCCGCCCCGACGCCGGCGGATGCCCTGGCGGCACCGGCGATGAGGCGGTCGGCTATCTGCTCGGTCTGCAGCCCCGGGTTCTGCTGCCGAAGGGTGCCATTGCTGCGTATCGGCACCCTAGGTCCCATCTCGAGCGCCTGGGCGGTGAGCCACCGGCCACTCGCGCCCAGGTGCCGGACCGTGAGCTTGGTTGCCTGGCCGCTCCGGCCGGCCAGGCTCGCGATCTGGCGGGCCAGCCGCCTGCGCCGGGATTCGTCCTCGGCCTCGCTGAGCTTGCCAGCGAGCTCGGCGACCTCTTGCTGCACGAGCTGGCCGCCCGGCTCCACGTGGTTGTCTGCTGGGCTCATGGTCAATCGCTACCCGCCAGGGGAGAGGTTATGGCCGCATCTGGCCGGCGAACTCCGCCGTCAGCCGGTCTCGTGCTCCAGCGCACGGCGGGTTAGCACAGTGGCAAGATGGCGGCGGTACTCGCGGTCGGCGTGCATGTCCTCGCCCGGGGAGGTGCCCTCGGCGGCGTGCTGCGCTGCCTCAGCTGCGGACGCGCCGCGGGCCAGTGCTTCCTCGGCGGCGGTGGCGCGCAGTGGCTTCGGTCCCATGTTCGCCAGCGCGATCCGGCCGTCAACTGCAGCAACTCCGACGATGGCCCAGTCGTTAGCCCGCCTGACGAACTTCTGGTAGCCCCATGGCACACCTGGCCGCCGCGGAACGCGGACAGCCGTCAGCAGCTCGTCGGGCTGCATCGCAGTTTCGAAGAACCCCTGGAAGAAGTCGTCAGCGCTGACCGTCCGGCTGCCGCCCGGCCCTTGCAGCTCTACCGAACCGCCGAGCGCGACGAGCGCCATCGGCAGGTCGGCCGCCGGGTCGGCGTGCGACAGCGAGCCGCCGATTGTGCCGCGATGCCGGATCTGCGGATCCCCGACCTGGCCAGCGGCGTACGCCAGCAACGGCGCCTCGGCACGGACCAGTTCGCTCGCAGCCAGGTCCGCGTGCCGGGTTGTGGCACCGATCACGAGCTCGTTGCCGTTCGTGCTGACACCGGCCAGTTCGATCAGCCCGCCGATGTCGATCAGGATCTCAGGCTGGGCGAGGCGAAGCTTCATCATCGGCAGCAGCGAGTGGCCGCCAGCCAGCACCTTGGCGTCGTCGCCGTGCTCAGCGAGCAAGCTGAGCGCATGCGAGGTCGACTCGGCGGCGACGTAATCAAACTGCGCGGGGATCATGCCGTCACCTCAGTGTTCGCCGGACCAGCAGTGTTTGCCGGACCAGCAGTGTTTGCCGGACCAGCAGTGTTTGCCTGATCGGCAGCGTTGGCCTGATCAGCCGCGGCCAGAACAGACCGGACGATGTTGTGGTAGCCGGTGCACCGGCACAGGTTGCCTTCCAGGCCCTCGCGGACCTGGGCCTCGGTCGGGTGCGGGTTCTCCGATAGCAGGCCGACGGCCGCCATCACCATGCCGGGCGTGCAGAACCCGCACTGGAGGCCATGGTTCTGGCGGAAGGCGGCCTGTACCGGATGCAGCTCACCGTCGACGGCCAGCCCCTCGGCGGTTGTCACCTCGTGGCCGGATGCCTGTACCGCCAGCACGGTGCAGGACTTGACGGACTTGCCGTCCAGCAACACTGTGCACGCGCCGCAGGACGTGGTGTCGCAGCCGACGTTTGCCGCTCGCAGGCCGAGAACCTCGCGCAGGTAATGCACGAGCAGCAGTCGCGGCTCGACTTCGTCCGGCCGCTTCTCGCCGTTGACGGTGACCTCGATATGCGTCATCACTGCTCCGATCCAGGCTGGGCCGCCTGCAGAGCCTGCCACACTCGCCGGGAAGTGACAGGCATGTCGATGTGCCGCACGCCGAGATGGGCCACGGCGTCGACGACCGCGTTCTGGACGGCCGGCGTCGAGCCGATCGAGCCCGCCTCGCCGATGCCCTTGGCGCCGAGCGGGTTATAGGTGGTCGGGGTTGCCATGTCCGCGAGCTCGAAGCTCGGCACTTCAGTCGCGGACACGATGGGGTAATCAGCGAAGCTGGTCGTCAGCGGGTTCCCGTCCTCGTCATAGACGACCTCCTCGAGGAATGCCTGCGCGGCACCCTGGCCGATGCCACCGTGTCGCTGGCCTTCGGCCAGCAGCGGGTTGAGTATGGTGCCAGCGTCGTCGACAGTGATGACGCGCCGCAGGTCGGCCTTCCCGGTCTCGGTGTCGACCTCCACCACAGCGACATGCGTGCCGAACGGGAAGGTGGCCCCCGGCTGGGAGAACACGGTCCTGATCAGCAGCCGCTCGTTCTCGGCAAGCTGCGTCAAGGGCACCGACGCGTCCGGGTCACCGGCTACGTTAAACGCGCTGCGGGTCTTGTCGTATATCAGGTCGGCTGCATTGGCCTCAAGCTCAGCTGCAGCCCTGAGGCGGGCAACCTCGAGCAGTTCCTGCGCGGCCTGCTGCACGGCTGCACCGCCCTGCTGCAGGCTGCGCGAGCCCCCGGTGCCGCCGCCTTCCGGGATCAGATCGGTGTCGCCCCACTTCAAGGTGATCTTCTCGATCGGGATGCCCAGTTCCTCGCTGGCGATCATCGCCCACGCGGTCGCGTGCCCCTGGCCGTGCGGGGACGTGCCGGTGAGAATCGTCGCGGTGCCGTCGGGATGCACCTCGACGGTCGCGTTCTCCTGCGGCGGCGTCTCTTCGCCGTCACCCATGCCGGTGATCTCCACATAGCTGGCGACGCCGATGCCCAGCTGGCGGATGTCGCCGCTAGCCCGCCGCCGCGCCTGCTCCTTGCGAAGCTCGTGGTAGCCGGCCGCATCCAGTGCCTTGTCGAGCGCGGCGACGTAGTCGCCGGTGTCGTACAGCGCGCCGAACGCGGTGCGATGCGGCTCGGTGAACGGGGCGAGCAGGTTCTTGCGGCGGACGTCGGCCGGGTCAGCGCCGATCTCGGCGGCGAACAAGTCGATTGCCCGCTCGATCGCGGCGGTGGCCTCGGGTCGGCCAGCGCCGCGATAGGCACCGATCGGTGTGGTGTTCGTGACGACGACCTTCGCGACGGCCTCGGCCTCGGGAATGTCGTACGGCCCGGTCGTCATCAAGATCGTCAGCATCGGCAGCACGGCGCCGATCTTCGGGTAGGCGCCCGCGTCCTGGACGATCTCCAGCCGGTAGGCCTGCACATTCCCGTCGCGACTGCCGCCGATCGTTACGGTGTGCTGCTGCGCGCGGCCGTGGGTCATCGCGATGAGGTTCTCGTACCTGGTCTCAGTCCACCGAGCGGGCCGGCCCAGGTGACGGGCGATCCAGGCAACGACCACGTGCTCGGGGTCGGCACCGAACTTCGCGCCGAAGGCGCCGCCGACGTCCGGCGTGATAACCCGGACCAGGCCTTCGTCGATCCCGAGCAGCTTGGCCATTGACGACTTGGTGCCCTGAGCGCCCTGGTTGGGTATCCAGGCAGTCAGCCTGCCGTCCTCGCCCCAGACGGCCGCGGCCGCCCTCGTCTCCATGGGAGCCGGCGCGACCCGCTGGTTGACGATCGTCTGCTTGACCACGACTTCGCAGCCGTCGAACAGCTCCGGTTTGAGGCTCGACGCGTCGCCCCAGTAGCCGGCCACGTTGGTCCCGGCCGCCTCGAACAGCAAGCTGTCGTCACTGGGATCGAACCCGAGCGCGGCCGGGAGCGGGTCGTAGTCGACCGTCACCAACTCGACCGCGTCCTCACCCTGGTAAGGGTGCTCGGTCACCACGGCCGCTACTGGCTCGCCGACGAAGCGAGTCTTGTCAGTTGCCAGCAGCCGCTGCTGCATCTCCGTGTTGATCAGCCCGGCCACGGCCGGCGGGATCGGTGCCAGGTCTGCCAGGTCAGCCCCGGTGTAGACGGCGACAACGCCCGGCGCCTCGAGCGCCGCGCTGACGTCAATGCTGGTGATCCGGGCGTGCGCGAGGGGCGACCTGACGAAGAACACGTGACAGGCTCCGTCGAGGCGCTCGTCTACCAGGTCCTCGGTGTACACACCGCCGGTGGTCAGGAATTTGGGATCCTCAGTCCGCAGGACTCTCGTGCCCAGAATGCTCAACTGGCCATCAGCTCCTCTCGCCGGTGCCGCACACACGTCGCGAACTCACTCCGACGGTGCGGTTATTCCAGAGCGTGCCATTAACCGGCCACGGAACTGCATCCGGGGGTGCGGCGACGGGGCTCGCTGGTCTGGCACTGGCGATCATGCCGGGCCGCTGGCGCAAGGTCAACAAATTCACTTTCCCGCAGGTCAGGGTGCCGGATAAGGTCGTGAGCACCACGCCCGGCCTCAGATCGGAAGTTAGCCCATGTTCGCGCGCGCGCTCGGGCGCCGCCTCGCCCTAGTCACGCGTCGCTTCCCGGTGCTCGGCATCCGTGACTTCCGGTTGCTGCTGGCTGACCGTGTGCTAGCACCAGCCTCGTTCGCGTTTTCCCTGGTGGGGGTCTCGTTCGCGGTACTCGACGCCACCGGCGGCTCGACGGCGAAGCTGTCCTACGTGCTAGCGGCGCAGATCGCGCCGTCGCTGATATTCCTGCTGCTTGGCGGTGTCTTCGCCGACCGGATGGCGCCGCAGAAGGTGATCATCGCCGGGAACCTCATGATGGCCGCGGGCGAGGGCACTTTCGGCATCCTGGTGCTCACCGGCCATCCGGCGCTGTGGCAAATGATCGGCCTGGAGTCCGTTACCGGGATCGGCATGGCGATCTTCTACCCGGCGTCTTCGGCGCTGCTGCCAAGGCTGGTCCCTGAGGAGTCGCTGCAGGAGGCCAGCGCGGTCAGCAGGCTGGCGATGAATGGAGCCCAGATGGGCGGTGCCGTGCTGGCGGGCTTCGTCGTCGCCGCGATCAAGCCTGGCTGGGCGCTGGCCATCTGCGGCATCGGCCTGCTCGGCACGTTGCCGCTCATGCTGTCGCTGCGGGTGACCGCGCTGGAGCGCACGCACCAGCCAGGCATGCTGCGAGAGCTGCGCGAAGGCTGGTCAGAGTTCCGCTCACACACCTGGCTGTGGGTGATTGTTGCCCAGTTCGCCGTCGTGCTGGCGGCCTGGTACGGATCGTTCAGCGTGCTCGGGCCGGTAGTCGCTCGTGCGCACCTGGGCGGCGCGGCGGCGTGGGGAACGATCACCGGTGCCGAGTCTTTCGGCCTGATAGTCGGCGGCCTGATCTCGCTGCGGTTCAGCCCTCGGCGGCCGATGCGGTTCGTCGTCCTGAGCGGCGCCAGCATCGCCATCTCGCCACTGGCGCTGGCCATGCTGTGGCCGTTGCCGGCCATCTGCGCGGCGTCGTTCGCCCTGGGCACCGCTATGGAGATCATGATGGTGCAGTGGACGGTGGCGCTCGCCAGGAACATCCAGCCGGAGAAGCTGGCCAGGGTGTCGTCCTATGACGCGTTCGGCTCGATCATGGCGATGCCGGTCGGCGCGGTGCTGGCCGGGCCGATTGCGGCCTGGGCCGGAGTGTCGGTGACGCAGTACGGTGCCGCGGCGCTGATCGTCGTGGCTTCGGTGCTTGCCTTCATTCCGCGCGAGATCAGGACGCTGCGGGCCGATCAGCTGGCCGGGCCCGCAATCCCGGTCGGCACAGCCCCGGTCGGCACGGCCCCGGTCGGCACGGCCCCGGTCGGCACAGCCCCGCTCGCCGACGCTGCCGCGATGGCCGTTACCCAGGCCGGTGGCTAGCGGGCCGCTCCCGTATCGTGCCGTGCATGAGCGCCCGCATTGACCTTCGTTCCGACACTGTCACCCAGCCATCGGACCGGATGCGGCGGGCGATGGCTAACGCCGAGGTGGGAGACGACTGGTACGGCGATGATCCGACGGTCAACCTGCTGCAGGCCCGGGCCGCCGAGCTGACCGGCAAGGAAGCCGCTATCTACCTGCCGACCGGCACGATGTGTAACCAGGTCGCCCTGCACGCCTACGTCCGGTCCGGCCATCGGGCGGTATGCGAGGCCACGGCGCACGTCGGCCGGACTGAGGTTAGCTCCGCGGCCACTCTGTCCGGCGTCGCCTTCCACTACCTGACGGCGCCGGACCGGGGATTGCTGCTCGGTGAACAGGTCGCGACGGCCCTGGCACCCGATCCCGACGACGTGGCTGTGGTCGACCTCGTCAGCATCGAGAACACGCACCAGGTGGGCGGTGGGTCAGTGATGAGCATCGCCGGGGTCCGCGACATCGCGGCAGTCTGCGCCGACGCGGGCGTGCCGCTCTACCTGGACGGCGCCCGGATCTTCAATGCCTGTGCAGTCGCCGAAGTGGCAGTCGCTGACTACGCCAGGGCGGTGAGCTCGATGATGTTCTGCCTGTCCAAGGGCCTTGGCGCGCCGATCGGCTCGGTACTGGCAGGCGACCGGGAGTTCATCGCCGAGGCCCGTCGGCTGAAGATTCTTTTCGGCGGCGCATGGCGGCAGGCTGGCATCATGGCCGCCGCGGGCCTGATCGCGCTCGAGGAGGGGCCAGCCAGGCTTCCAGAGGATCATGCGAACGCCCGGAGCCTCGCCGAAGGCGTCGCCGAGTTGCTGCCCGAGAGCACTGACCCGGATGCGATGGAGACCAACATCGTGTTCATCGACGTGTCCGGGACCGGACGCGGCGCAGGTGAGTGGCGGCAGATGCTCGCCGCGGAAGGCCTTCTGGTGACCATTCTGGGCGGTCGCATCCGGATGCTCACCCACGTCGGCATCGGCCCGGACGAAATCCAGGCGGCGCTAACCGCCTGGCGCCGTGCCGCCAAGGCAGTAGCCACGATCCCAAGCCGCTGATCCTGCCGGATCGCGAACACGCGTGCGGAAACCGAACGTCTGCCGCTACGGATTCCGTCTTGCCGGGTGTTTTGCCAGGTTATGCGCTAGTGGACGGCTTGTTAGCGTCGAACTTGAGTTAGTCAAGTTAATCGATCCCGTCCGCGCGCCGGGGGAGGCGATAGCGCTCATGTGTACTGCGGACTATGACGTCGACGACCACAAGAACTCTCTTTTCGAGCGCGAGATTGGTCCCTGCCGGCGCCAGTTGTACCCGACCGCGCTCCGGATGACAGGTAACTCTAACGACGCCGAGGACCTCGTCCAGGACACGATGACACGCGCGTACGCGGGCCTGGCCGGGTTCAGGCCGGGCACGAATGGCCGCGCCTGGCTGTTCCGCATCATGGCCAATGCCTTCATCAACACCTGCCGTCATCGCCAGCACCAGCCGGTGGAGGTACTGAGCCCGGACATCGAGGTCCGGCCCCCCGCTGCGGCCCGGCTGCCTGTCGATATCGCGGCGCGGAGCGCGCCCTCGGCCGAGGAGGAGGTACTCAGCCAGTTCAGCCAGTCCGAGATACGCGCGGCGCTGGATGAGCTGCCACTCGGTTTCAGGGCCGCGATTTACCTGGTCGACGGGGAGGGCTACTCATATCGCGATGCAGCCGAGATGATCGGCGTGCCCATCGGCACGGTGATGTCACGGCTGCACAGGGCCCGGAAGCGGGTCCGGCAGCAGCTATCCTCACCGGCGCAGGCGTGCCCGTCCAACCGAATCGGTGCCGGGGAGGGGCGAAGTTCCGTGGAACCGTCGTGTGACGCGCGCCACTTCGTATCCCGGCGTTAGCTGACCATCTCGGTTGCCCCGATGAAGGCCGCCCACATCGCTGAGTACGCGCCATCGCGAGCCAGCAACTCATCGTGCGTCCCTATCTCGGCGATCTGACCGTCGGCCATGACAACGATCCGGTCGGCCTTGGAGGCAGTGGTCAGCCGGTGCGCGACCACGATTGTCGTGCGCTTGGCGGCCAACTGCTCGGTAGCCCGGTTGACCTCGGCCTCGGCGGCCAGGTCCAGAGCCGCCGTCGCCTCGTCGAGCAGCAGAATCGCCGGGTCGACGAGATAGGCACGGGCGAGCGCAATCAGCTGCCGTTGCCCGGCCGCCAGGTTGCGGCCGCGCTCGGACACCTCGTGCATGAACCCGCCCGGTAGCCGGGAGATCATCTCGATCGCGCCGACCCCGCGGGCAGCCGCCTCGACCTCGGCGTCGGTAGCATCCGGCCGGCCGTAGGCGATGGCGTCGCGCACGGTTCCCGCGAACAGGTACGGCTCTTGCGGCACCACGCCGAGCTGCTGCCGGTACTTCGATAGGTCGTACTCGCGCACGTCGGTGCCGTCGACGAGCACGCTGCCCGACGTTACGTCGTAGAACCTGGCTACGAGCTTGACGAGGGTGGACTTGCCCGCACCGGTCTGCCCGACCAGCGCGACTGTCTCTCCGGAGGCGATCGTCAGGTCAACGCCGCGGATCGCCTCGGTGCGCTGGCCCTGGTAGCCGAAGTGGACGTCGCGCATCTCGATCTTGCCGCGCAGCCGGCCGGGCCCGACGGGGTTGGCAGCAGGCGGCGTACTTGTCGGGGTGCGCAGGAGTGCCTTAATCCGCTGCAGGCCGACGTTGGCCTGCTGGTAGCCGTCAAAGACCTGCGACATCTGCTGGATCGGAGAGAACAGCTGGTCCACATACAGCAGGTATGCGATCAGGCCGCCGGCGCTGAGCGTGTTGTTGTGGATCGAGCCGGCCGCGACGAGCAGGATGACGGCGCCACCGAGCGTGGACAGCGCCTGGACGAACGGGAAGTACAACGCGATCATCCGCTGCGCCCGGAGCCGGGACTTGCGGTAGGCGCCAGACAGGCCGGCGAACCGCTCCGAGTTGACCTGCTCGCGGCGGTAGGCCTGCGCGACTCGCAGCCCGGCCACGTTCTCCGCCAGGTCGGCGTTGACCACGCTGACCTTTTCCCTGGCCTCGCTGTACGCCCTGGACGACTTGTACCGGAAGATGACGGTGGCCGCGATCAGCGCCGGCAGGAACAGGGTGAGGGTGAGCCCGAGGCGCAGGTTGATCACCAGCATCAGGATCAGCACCGCGACGAACGTGAGCACCGAGTTCACCATCGTGATCAGGCCGGTCTGGAAGAACGACGACAGCGCGTCCACGTCTGTCGTCATCCTGGTCATGATCCGGCCGGTCATCTCGCGCTCATAGAAGTCGAGCCCGAGCCGCTGCAGCTGGGAGAAGATCTTCACCCGCAGCGTATACAGCAGCCGCTCGCCGTTGCGCCCGACGACGATCGTCTGTGCCCAGTTCACCGCCCAGTCGGCGATGACGATACCCAGGCCGACGATGGACAGAATCGCGATGATCTTGAATACGTGATGCTCGACGCCGCTGTCGATGCCGCCCTTGACGAGCAGCGGCTGTGCGGTGCTCGCGATGGCGTCCAGGGCGTCCAGGATGAGCCCGATGATCATGGCGATCGCGAACGGCTTCAGCAGCTTGCGCAGCGTGAAGTGCGGATCGGGGCTCCTGGCGAATGACTGGTCCACGTTCGGATTGTCGGTGGCGGGCGGGAGCGCGGCGACCTTCGCCAGCAACTCCGGGGACGCTGGCACGCCCGCCAGCCAGCCGCCGCCCGCGGCGCCGCCGGACAGCGCAGCGCCGCGCTGGCCAGCCCCGCCGCCCCGGCCGCCGCCCACGCCGCCGCTGAACTGACCGCGACCGATGCCGGTCGCCGCTGCGGTGGCGAGCTGCTTGCTGGCAGCCTCGGAGGTTCCCGGCGAGTCCGCCGGGCTGGTGACCGGCCACAGGCTCAGGGTTACCTCACCCGGAGCGGGCGCGGCCCGGCAGGCGGCTGCGTCCTGGTCGGCCTCGTTCCGGTAGTAAGAAAGTTCACCCGCGTCGGTGCCCTCGGCGTCGTCGCCGGGACCAGCGAGCAGCAAGCGGTATTGCGGGCAGCGCTGCGTGAGCTCGTCGTGCGTGCCCTGGTCGATCAGGCGGCCGGCGTCCAGCACCGCAATCTGGTCGGCAAGCTCGAGCGTCGACCGCCGGTGCGCGATGAGCAGCGTGGTCCGGCCTGCCATGACCTTGCGCAGCGTGGCGTGGATCTGGGCCTCCACCCGCGCGTCGATGGCCGAGGTCGCGTCGTCCAGGATCAGGATCGACGGGTCGGTGATCAGCGCGCGGGCCAGGGCAACGCGCTGTCGCTGGCCGCCGGACAGGGTCAGCCCCTGCTCGCCGACGACGGTGTCGTAGCCGTCGGGCAGCCCGAGGATGAACTCCTCGGCTTCGGCTGCGCGGGCGGCCGCCACGACCTGCTCCTGGGTCGCGTCTGGCCGGCCGTAGGCGATGTTGTTACGGACGGAGTCGGAGAACAGGAAGCTCTCCTCGAGCACCAGGCCAATGGAGGCCCGTAGCGAGTCCAGGGTGAGGTCCCTGACGTCGTAGCCGCCCACCCTGATCGCACCGGAACGGGCGTCGTAGAACCGAGGGACGAGCAGCGAGATCGTTGACTTGCCGGAGCCCGAGGTGCCCACGACCGCCAGCGTCTCGCCTGGCTGCACTCGCAGTGAGAGCCCGCGCAGCACAGGCTCCGACGGTACGTAGCCGAAGTGCACGTCGTCGAGTTCGACGTCCTTGGGGCCAGGCGGCAGCACGAGTGCGTCTGACTTCTCGGTCAGCACCGGCCGGGAGTCGATGACCTCGAACACCCTGATCACGCTGGCCCTGGCCTCCTGGCCGATCGTGATGAGGTTGGTGAGCGCGCGCACGGGGTTGACCAACTGCGCCAGGTAGGCCGCGAAGGCAAGGAACGTGCCCAGGGGGATCTCGCCCTTGACGGCCATCCAGCCGCCGAGCGCGAGTACGCCGACCTGGCCGAGCGCCGGGACCGCGCCGAGGGCAGGGGAGAACCTCGCCATCAGCCGGACGGCGCGGACCCTGGCCGCGAACAACACCCTGCTGACGCCCTCGACCCTGTCGATCTCCTGGTTTTCCTGGCCGAAGCCCTTGACGACGCGGACACCGGTCACGGCGCCCTCGACCACGCCCGCCACCTCGCCGGACTTTTGCTGGGCATCCCAGCTAGCGGGGAACAGCCGCCGCCGGGAGACGAGGGAGAGCACGAGCAGCACGGGTCCGACGGCAAGCGAAATCAGCGCAAGCAGCGGCGACAGCCAGAGCATCAAGCCGAGCGACAGGAAGAACAGCAGGCCGTTGCCGAGCAGCATCGGCATCATCTGCAGCAGGCTCTGGACCATGTTCAGGTCGGAGATGGAGCGGCTGACGATCTGGCCGGTGTGCAGCTGGTCTTGACGGGCTCCGTCCAGCCTGGTCAGCGATCCGAACAGCTCGGTGCGCAGGTCGTGCTGCACGTCGAGGGAAAGCTGGCCGCCGCGGTAACGGCGCAGGTAGACCGCGCCGAAGCTGATCACGGCGGCGGCGATCAGCGCCACGGCGCCCGGCCAGATCGGCCCGGACCGCTGCAGGATCGGGCCGTCGACGATGTAGCGCTGGATGAGCGGGATCACCGCCGTCACCAGCGTCGACACTAGCGAGGCGCCGAACGCGACGAGGCTCAGGCGCTGATGCCGCCAGCAGTACGCCGTCAGCCGGCGCAGCCAGCCTTCGCCGTATCCGGAACCGAGCGTCCTGGCTGCCTCGCCCTCAGCTGGCTGAGTAGCGGGCTGCTGGCTGGTTGCTGGCTGGCGCTTGCCGTTCGCGGCCGTCACCGCTGGCCTGCGCTGGTGTCGGCGCACCCGGCCGCGGCGTCGGCAGCTTGCCGGGCGCGGCGCAGCTCGGTCATGGCCTCATCGAGCAGCACGAAGTCCTCGAGGATCCCGGCGCGGCGGCCGGTCTGGTCGAGCAAGGAGCCGAACCAGGCCGAATAGGCGATGTCAGCTCGCTCGATCGCGGCCTGGCCAGCCTCGGTAAGGAACAGCCGGACCACCCGCCGGTCTCCTGGCTCCGCCTGCCGGGTGGCCAGGCCCGCCGCCACCAGGCTGTCCGCTGTCGAGGTCAGCGTTGGCTTGGCGACCGCGAGCTTCTCGGCGAGCTTGGCCGAGCGCTCACCGCCCGCGCCGATCAGCTTCAGCATCCGGTACTGCTGCGGGCTCACCCCGGCGTCAACCCGCTCCATGACCCGCGACATTCGCAGCAGGGTCAGCAGCCCGCAGACGGCCGCCTCGTCCGAGGCTGGTCGCCCATTGCTGTTGGCTGGTTCCGTCACCCAGTAGCTCCCTTGGTACGGCACTCTTATAATTCGCCAGGCTAACAAACCTAGGATGCCGTCCATTCCCGGGGGAGGTTGAGCGCGCGGTGTCCTGTGCGCATCCGATTAGCGAGCTTTGTCCAAGCCCGCTGGCCACTCTTCACGGAACTCGGTCGCGCACAACTGGGCAATTCGGACCGATTCGCGACCGAGAGCCGTGACATGTCGGCCGCAAGCTGCGGAGTCCGCCCGGCCTCGGAGGTTTGCGGTTGCCTCGGTGCGCCGGAAGTTGCCTCGGCGCGCCGGAAAAGGCATTGACCCGCGTCATCGCTGCCGCTTACCGTCGCCAGCACTCGCTGGCCGCGATCGCGGGTGCCTGCGACGACCTGCGGAGGACGGATGAGACTCGGCAGTCACCCGATCCGGGCGTACCCGGTGTACCTGTTCCTCGAGTGCGGCACCAGTTTCCTGCTCGGCATTTGCTACGCGACGATCACCGTGTACTGGGTCATCTCGGGACGGTTGAACCCGCTGGAGTTGCTGCTACTGGGCACCGCGCTGGAGCTCAGCTACTTCCTCCTGCAGCTACCCACTGGGGTGCTGGCCGACCTGGTCAGCCGCCGGCTGTGCGCGCTGGCCGGACTGTTCATCGTCGGCGTCGCCCTGATAATGGAGGGCTTGTCCCCGGCCTTCGCTAACTTGGTCGCCGCGCAAGTAGTGCTCGGCTTTGGCGCTGCGCTGAACAACGGGGCCCAGGAGGCTTGGGTCGCGGGCGAACTTGCCGGCGAACTCGGCGACGACCGCATGACCGGCGTGTACCTGCGGGCCACGCAGTACGGCCTAGTCGCCACCGTGGCGGGCAGCCTGCTGTCCGGCGTGATCGCGCTAGCGGGCCTGAACCTGCCACTGCTGACTGGCGGCAGCCTGATCTGCCTGCTCGCCGCCGGGACAGCCGTCGTCATGCCGGAGCGGAATTTCCAGCCAGCGCTGCCCGTCCAGCCAGCGCTGCCC
>Ga0335072_10007376_pt1 | contig 16015 bp, 12 predicted proteins | sample Lox_Sample_21_FD_206725 | JGI IMG/M metagenome (GOLD analysis project Ga0335072, IMG submission 206725) | Soil microbial communities from Loxahatchee National Wildlife Refuge, Florida, United States - Lox_Sample_2.1 | ecosystem: Environmental > Terrestrial > Soil > Wetlands | place: USA...
GACGTCCCTGGCCCGGTGACTCCAGGCACCGGCCCGGGCGCGTACGTGAGCTGGATGTCGTCCATGGTCACCTGCCCCTTGGCGGTGCCGATGGACGGGTCAGAGACTCCGAACGTGATCGTGTGCGTTCCCGCGGCCAGGTTCAGGTCCATGTCCTCGTGCGAGCGGAACAGCCAGTTCAGCGTAGGCGGGTAGCTGACAAACGACCACGGCCCGTCATCGACCCGCATGATCTGCTGCGCGACGTCCTCGGTCTGGTTGCCGTAGTAGACCGACAGCAGGTAGCGCCCGGTGCGCGGCACGGTGACATGGAAGGCCACCCGGCTGTCGGGCTGGTCGATCGACCCCACGTCCTGGCCGCCGGCCGTGGCGTAGCCGTTGTAATTAGCCAGCGATCCCTGGCTGTAGACGGTGGCGTCGGTCAGCGCCGCGTCGGCGGCCAGGTATGTCTGGGTGCCGGGCGGAGTGGCCGCGGGCACGGCCGCCGTCGTGGCCGGGGTCACGATGACCTGGTAGGCGGTCATCGGGCCGGCCGTGCCGAGCGGGACACGGATGGTTCCGTCGATGACGGGGACATTGGCTTCCACGACATCCAGTGGGGTGTAGGCGGCCCCGTCGTAGCCGGTCCAGCCGATGGACTGCACCGACACGTGAACCCTGGGCCCGAAGACAGCCGGGCTGATGCCGGTGACCCGCACCGTGTCGTTCCTGCCCCCGGGGTCGGCCACGATGATCCGCGCCTGTCGGCTGGTCCTGTCCAGCGCGGCCAGGCCCTGCAGCGTGTCAATCGCTCCCGGCTGGGGCGGTGTGACGGCGACAGTGTCTCCGGTAAGGGAGCCATACCAGTCGAAGAGCCACCACTGCCCGTTCGGCTCATCGTTCCTGACTGCCGTGTCGGAATAGTTGTCGTCAATATCCCAGAAGGGCATGCTGGCATAGACCTTCGCGTCCTCGAACATGGCCAGCCACTGGACCATCTCGCCAGGGACGGACAGGTCATACCGGTCGGCGTACTCGTCAATGTCCACCGGCCGGGCCGGGATGCCGTCCGCCTGCTCCAGCGTCCGCAGGCTGGCGTCGTCAGACGGGAACGACTGCTGCACGGACGGCTCGAGCACGTGCCAGGTGATGATGTCGGGCAGCACGCCGTGGGCCTTGGCGTAGGCCAGGAAGTCGCTCATGACCGTCTGGTTGTAGACCGAGGTGTTGGGTCCGGCGATGAGCGCGCCCGGGTCGTCGGCACGTATTCGCTGGTAGACGGTGGTCCAGTCCTGCTCGAACTGAGTCATCTGGGCGCTGAAGTCACTGTCCGACGGATTCAGGTCGTACCAGATCCAGTCCGGCTCGTTGAACGGGACGAAGACGAACTTGCTGGCATCAGGGCTGCTCTTGACGTCCGAGACGATCGCGTCGACCGCGGTGAGGTAGCTGGGGATGCCGACCGCCTGGTAAGGCCACTGTGAGTAGTAGTCCTGCATGTAGACGAGCAGCCACTGGCCGCCCATGCCGAAGAACTCCGGTGCCACCTGATCGGCGTGCCCGCTGGGGTGCTGCGCGCCGTCGGGCGGCCCCTGGGCGATCGTGGCTACGTGCAGCGGGCTGAGCAAGTCGGAACCGGGGACGCCGTTTTCGCTCAGCCCGTACAGGGCGCCGCTGGCGCCATGGAGAACCGGGCCGGTGGTGGCGGCCAGGTTCACGCTGATGGTCTGGGTGGCGCTAGAGCCGGCGCTGGTACTGGCGATCGAGCGGCCGGCGGGAGTGGCGAAGGCCGCGGCGACCATGGCTACGGTGGCGGTGACGACCGCCGCGCGGTGTCTGAGCACGTTCCCTCCACGGGTGCGTGTGCCAATGTGTCACCCTCATCCCCGGCCCTGTCTGCGCGACGTCGGCCAGCCCCGTGTGAGCGGTCACAAGTTCTCTGGCTGGAGTGTGAGCGCTCACAATAGGTCTGTCAAGGGTGCCGGCGAGACCGGCGGTGCGTGGCGGGCGCGCACTAGCATTGGGGTATGCCACATCTGCTCCACCTGGATTCCTCCGCCGACCTGAACAACTCGCGTTCCAGGCAGATCACCGCCACCTTCGCGGGGGCGTGGCACAGCCGTGGCCCCGAGTACACCGTGACCTATCGTGACCTGCACGCCTTTCCGTTGCCGCATGTGGCGGACGCCGCGCTGCACTGGCCGCAGAGGCTGCGCCCGGCGGGTGGCGGCGGGACCGCTGGCGCTGACCAGGCGTCGTCGCAGGTGGCCTCCGACGGGTCGTCGGGTGCGTCCGCGGAGGCGGCGTTCCAGGCGGCGGAGGCGCTTCAGGACCAGCTGATCAGTGAGCTGCTCACCGCCGATGTCTTGCTGGTGGGCGCTCCGCTCTACAACTACACGGTGCCGTCGACGCTGAAGGCATGGATCGACCACATCCACGTCCCTGGCCGGACAGCTCCGTTCGACGGCCAGACACAGCCCCTGGCCGGCCGGCCCGCCGTGATCATCTCCAGCCGCGGTGCCGCCTACGACGCCGGCGGCCCGAGGGAGGGCTGGGACCACGCGATCCCGGTCCTGCAGATCATCCTGGGCACGGCGCTCGGCATGAGCGTCGAGGTCATCACCACGAGCCTGACCCTCGCCGAGACGGTTCCCTCGCTAGCTGACCAACTCCAGCGCAGCCGCGCTGAGCTGGCCGCCGCCCATGAGGCCGCCGCCGAGGCCGCCCGCCGTCTGCCCTGATCTCGAGCATGAACCAGCGATCGCAGAGCACTTCCGGGCAAGGCCGTTGAGCTTCTGAGCCACTGCGAGCCCGTTGGCATCAATGACCAGTCCAGTGGTGTCACGTTACCTTGATGTCGGTGCCAGGCGGCTGAACCACCCCGGCCCGGGCTGCGGGCTGTTGATCGTGCCGTAAAACGCGGCACAACCACCAGCGCCAGCAATTCTTGACCGGCTGGGAAGGGCAAGCCGACCGCCGTCTGCGTTACGGGGCTTGTCTGGCGCGACTCAGTGGACCGCTGCTACTGGCGAGATATCGGTAAGCGGTCATGGGATGACGCGCGGGGTGATCGCCCTCTCCATGTAGCCGCCCTGCTGATCGGGGGCTACGTGCCAGGCCTGCTTACCGGGCAGGACGGTGACGGCCTCGCGCAGTTCGGTGCCGACGTAGTGCAGGCCGACCCCGTCTTCGGTGGCGTAGCCCGCCGGGAGACGCCCGTCCGCGATCAGGTCGCGAAAGACGCGGCGGCGGGGCTGGTCGTCGAGGTCGTCGTGGACGCCGTTGCTGTAGGGGAGGAAGCCGAGCCCGCCGGTGAACGGCTCGAGGGCATCGGAGAACGAGTCGGTCGGGCCGCCGACGTGCCAGCACAGGCTTCCCGCGCTCGGGCCGGCCAGCACCACGCCCGCTGCCCAGCACTCTCGCAGGATGGCGGGCAGGCCGTGCGCCGTCCACACCGCCATCAGGTTGACGACGCTGCCGCCCTCGACGAGAATCACGTCCTGGCTCAGCAGGTGCTCGCGCAGGTCGGGGACGCTTGGCTGCGGGAACAGGCGCAGCGCGGTGAACTCGAGATCGGATCGCGGGGAGAACGTCGCGGTCCTTGACTCGACGGCCAGCGGAAGGTCACCGATGGCTGTGGGGATGTAGCAGAGCCTGCCACCGGGCGCGAGGCGCAGTGCGTGCTCGATCAGGCCAGACGAATCCGGGCCGCCGGGCCCGGGCTTCAGCACGCCGGAGTACGCGAAGACCTGCCGGATGTCGTCAGCCACGGACCGGAGCATAAGGGACGGGACAACCGCTGGCCAACTATTCCCGAAGTGTGGCTGAATGGGCTTATGGGACAAGCAGGACCCGTCGCCGATGACGGGCTGGTGGTCGCGGGCGATGGCCTGCTCGTGCGCAGGGGGGGTCAGGTCATCCTGGATGACCTGACGTTCAGCGTCAGTCGCGGTCAGGTCACCGGCCTGCTCGGTCCGAGCGGGTGCGGTAAGACCACCTTGATGCGCGTGCTGGTCGGGGTCCAGGAGATCACGGCCGGGTCGGTGACGGTCCTCGGCCGCCCGGCCGGGCATCCGCGGCTGCGTGACCGCCTCGGTTACGCCACTCAGTCGCCCGCCGTCTACAGCGACCTGACGCTGGCGGAGAACCTGGCCTACTTCGGCACCGTGCTCGGGCTGCGCGGGCAGCCCCTCGCCGAGGCCATCGCGCACACAATCGCGCGGCTCGACCTGGGCGGTCTCGAAAGGCGGCTGGTCGGGACGTTCTCCGGCGGGCAGCTCGCGCGGGTGGGCCTCGCGGTGGCCCTGCTTGGCCACCCCGACCTGCTGATCCTCGATGAGCCGACCGTGGGCCTCGACCCGGTGCTGCGCCGCGACCTGTGGGCCCTGTTCCACAAGCTGGCCGCGGCGGGAACGTCGCTGCTTGTCTCCAGCCACGTGATGGACGAGGCGGCCCGCTGCGACACGTTGCTGTTCATGCGCCAGGGACGGTTCCTCGCCGACGCGCCGCCGGCCGAGATCCTCGAGCAGACTGGCGCACCCGACCTCGAGTCGGCGTTCCTGACGCTGGCGACCGGGCCAACGGAAACGGCCGGCCGCTGATGCGCCCGCTGCTGGCCGCCGCGACCGCCCGCCGGGTGCTGCTGCAGCTGCGCCATGATCCGCGCACGATCGCCATGATGCTGGTGGTGCCGTCGGTGATGATGATCTTGCTACGGTACGTCCTGGGCAACCCGCTGCTGCTCAACCGCATAGGCCCGGTCTACATCGGCGTGTTCCCGTTCGTCATCATGTTCATCGTCGCGGCCATCACCACCCAGCGGGAGCGAGCGCGGGGCACGCTGGAGCGGCTGATGGCCATGCCGCTTGGCAAGCTCGACCTGCTGGCCGGCTACGCGCTGGCGTTCGGGCTGATGGCCTGCGTGCAGGTGACCCTGGTGCTGGTGATCTCGCTGACCTGGCTGGACGTGACGCTCCCCGGCTCGGCGGTGCCGATGGCGGTCATCGCGGTGCTCGACGCGATCCTGGGCATGGCCAGCGGGCTGTTCGCCAGCGCCTTCGCCCGCACCGAGTTCCAGGCCGTTCAGTTCATGCCCGCCTTCGTGCTGCCGCAGGCCCTGCTGGGCGGCCTGGTGGTGCCGCGAGCGCAGATGACCGACGTCTTGCGGTGGCTGTCGGACGTGCTGCCGCTGTCGTACGCGGTCGACGCGATGCAGCGGATCACCGCCTCTCCGTCGTGGACCGGCGCGATCTCCGCCGATGTCGCGGTCATCCTCGCGTTCACGGTCGCCGCCCTGGTCGGGGGCGCGCTGACGCTGCGCAGGCGAACCCGGTGAGCGTCGACGCGACGACCCGCGACCTGGCCGAGATCATCTCTGCGCTGGCCGCGATACCCCGGCTGCCGGCCTCGGCGGGCGAACGGGAGGCCGCGTACCTGATCAGGGAACGCCTCGAGGCCGCCGGGTGCGCCGCGCGGGTCGAGGAGGCGCCCGCCTACTCGTCCTATGCCAGGCCGGTCGGGCTGCTCACCGCGGCCGGGGTCGTCGCCGGGCTGCTGGCGGGGCGGCGGTCACGGTGGGCGCGGGTGGCCGGGACCGCCCTCGGTGCCGTCGCGGCGGCCGGGATCGTCGACGACATCTCCGGGGGCCAGCAGGTGGCGCGCAGGCTGCTGATGCGGCAGGCCACCACGACCAACGTCATCGCCGAGGCCGGGGACGCGAGCGCGGACAAGACCCTGGTGATCCTCGTGCACCACGACGCGGCCCCGTCTGGCGTGGTCTTCAGCCAGCATGCCGAGCGGTGGCTCGCGGCCACCCATCCAGAAATTGTCGACAAGATGACCTCCAACCCGCCGCTGTGGTGGCCGGTCATTGCCGGGCCTGCCCTGGTCGCGGCGGGCGGCCTGCTCGGCCATCGCTGGCTGCGCCGGGCCGGGACGGGCCTGAGCGCGGTGGCCACGGCGGCCCTGGCCGACATCGCGCTGCGGCCGCCCGTCCCTGGCGCGAACGATAACCTCAGCGGGGTGGCGGTCGCGATCATGGTGGCCCGCGCGCTGCGCCGGGAGCCGGTGACCGGGATCAAGGTGCTGTTGGTGTCCGCGGGCGCTGAGGAGGCGCTGCAGCAGGGCGCGCGGGCGTTCGCGCAGCGGTACTTCGGCCACTTCGACCGGCGACGGACCTGGTTTCTCACCCTCGACACCGTCGGCTCCGGCCGCCTTCTCCTGCTGGAGGGCGAGGGCACTGTCCGGATGCACGACTACGACGAGCGCTTCAAGGACCTCGTGGCCGCCTGCGCCACCCACTGCGGTGTCCCGCTGCTGCGCGGACTGCGCTCCCGCAACAGCACCGATGGCTGCGTCCCGCTCGCTCATGGCTTCCCGGCGGCCACGCTGGTCTCCGTTGATAACAGCAAGTTGCTGCCGAACTACCACCTGTACTCCGATACGCCGCAGAACGTCGACTACCGCAGCGTGGCCGGAGCCGCCCGCGTCACCGAGGCGGTCACCCGGGCGCTCGCCTCGGCGTGACTGATATTTCCGCCTAAAGGGGTGCCTTGACCAGGCCGAATGAGTAGTTCCGTGCTGCCTTGCGATTAATTTGTAGTGGAAGTGGTTAGGTTCTAACAGGTGTCGATCATCTACCGTACGACGCTAACGCCGGGGAAGCTCGAGCTGCTCAGCGAGTGGCTGCCGACCCGTCCGTGGTATCGCCTGACCGGCCGCGCGCCGGAACTGGTGAAGGCTGGCGGCTTCCGGCTCGATGACCCGGAGGGCGAGGTCGGCATCGAGTTCATGGTGGCGATTGACGGGTCCGGCGCACAGCCCCTGGCCTACCACGTGCCCATGACCTACCGTGGCCTGCCGCTCGACGGCGGGGAGGATTACCTCATCGGCACCACCGAGCACGGGGTCCTCGGCAGGCGCTGGATCTACGACGGGACCCGAGATCCGGTCCTGATTACGCAGCTGGTGGCGCTCATCCAGGGCGAGGCCGAGGCCCAGGCGCAAAGCCAGAGCCACACCCCTGATCGCACGGTCCACAGCAGCCGTATCCCGGCCGCCCCGGTGACGGCCACCGGGTTCACCGCCGTGGACGGCGTCAGCTGTACCGAGGTGAGCATCGTGGTCGCCGCGGCCAGCGTGGGCGCGAGCGGCGCCGCCACGGCCGGCGGGGCGAGCACCGCTTCGGCCGCCACCGACCCTGGACAGCTGGTCATCCAGGTGCCCCGGGTCCTGGCCCAGTCCGGCCTGGAGGAGGCCAGCCTGGCGGCGATCGCGGGCACCAGTGAGCTGCGCGAGGTCGGCTGGCCCTGCCACGGCTCGGTGACGGCCACCTGGCAGGTGGCGGGGGTAGGTAAGGTCCGAGGCGCCTTCGCCCTGGCTGAGCTGCGCTAAGCGCCGCCGGTCGGCCGGGAAGCGCTGGCCCCAGCGTGTATGGTGCTATGCCATGAAGTCGGTAGAGCCTGAGGTATTCCTGGTCGCGCGGCCGGAGGTCGACTATGAGGCCGTCGCCGCCTACCTGCGCGAGGTCGGCGGCCAGCGGTGGCTGGAGCGGCTGGACCGCGACCAGCTCGGCGAGGAGGCGACCGAGCCGCGCCACGACGGGGAGAACCTCATCGAGTTCGCCGGCAAGATGTGCTACCGCTCCTGGGAGCCGGGTCTCAACCCCAACGTCCGCAAGGTGCGCGACGACCACGCGATCTACCTGCAGAACATCCTGCGCAGCGGCCACGGCTCTGTGCTCGAGCACGTGAGCTTTACCTTCGTCCTGCACAACTGCAGCCGTGTGTTCACTCATGAGCTGGTTCGGCATCGGCCAGGGACGGCCATCTCCCAGGAGTCGTTGCGCTTCGTGCGGCTGGATGAGATCCCGTTCTGGTTCCCGGACTGGGCACGAGAAGATCCCGAGCTGATGAAGCGGGCCACGGCGATGCTCGAGCAGATGGAGTCGTTCCAGGGCTGGCTGGCGGGCCACTTCGGGCTCGATGACGAGGGCGTGCCGTTCCACGAGAAGAAGCACAAGACCTCGTTCATGCGCCGCTTCGCGCCCGACGGGGTGGCGACCGGGATCGTGTGGACCGCGAACATCCGCACGCTTCGGCACACGATCGAGATGCGCACCGACCCGGGCGCGGAAGAGGAGATCCGGCTGATCTTCGGCAAGATCGGCGCGATCATGCAGCAGGAGGCCCCGGCGCTCTTCGGGGACTACCAGGTGTCCGCGGACGGCGCCTGGGTGCCCGGCTGGCGCAAGGTCTGAGCTTGAGCGACCAGACTGACGTCCTGCTTCGCCGTCGCGTCCTCGTGGTGGACGACGCGCTGAGCAGCCCGCATACCGCCGTGGGACGGGCGGTGACCGGCCTCGTCGCCGACCTGGCCCGCCGCGGCGTCGAGGTCACCGAGTCCGTCTCCTATGAGGACGGCGCGGCGGTCGTCGCCTCCGACGCCGGACTGTGCGCGGTCCTCGTCGACTGGAGCCTGGGGGCGGGCCCGGGCTTTGAGGAGGACGGGAAGCCCGGGGACTACGCGTCCCGCATGCTCGCGGCGATCCGGGTACGGAACGCCACGCTCCCCATCTTCCTGCTGGCCCGCGGTGATGCCGGCCAGGAGATAACCATCGAGGCGATGGAGCAGGCCGACGAGCTGGTCTGGGTTCTTCAGGACACCGCCGACTTCATCGCCGGGCGCGTGCTCGCCGCGATGGACCGGTATGTCAGCGGGCTGCTGCCGCCGTTCTTCCGCGCCCTGCTTGAGTACAACCGGGAGCAGGAGTACGCCTGGGCGGTCCCTGGCCACCAGGGCGGCGTGGCCTACCTGAAGACCCCGGTCGGGAGGATGTTCCACGACTTCTTCGGCGAGAACCTGTTCCGCACCGACATGGGCATCGAGCGGGTCAGCCTGGGGTCGCTGCTTGACCACACCGGCCCGATCGGCGCGAGCGAGGCCTACGCGGCGCGGGTCTTCGGCGCCCACCGCACCTACTCCGGCCTGGTCGGGTCGTCGGGGTCCAACCGGGCGGTCATGTCAGGCGTGCTTAGCTCGGGCGATATCGCGATCGTGGACCGCAACTGCCACAAGTCGGTCATGCAGGGCCTGCAGATCACCGGAGCGGTCCCCGTCTACCTGGTCCCGTCGCGCAACCGCTACGGAGTCATCGGCCCGATCCGGCCGGAGGAGATGACACCGCAGGTCATCAGGACCAAGATCGCCGCCAGCCCGCTGGTGCCTGATAACAGCAAGGAGCGAACCGCCGGTGCCGGGGCGGCCGGGGCCGGGGCGGCCGGTGCCGAGACCGCCGGGGCCGGGGAGCGCGGGGCCACGTACGCGGTCGTCACGAACTGCACCTATGACGGGCTGTGCTATGACGCCGCGGCCGCCCAGGGGATGCTCGAGCAGTCGGCCGACGTGATCCACTTCGACGAGGCCTGGTACGGGTACGCCCGGTTTCACCCGCTGTACCGCAACCGGTTCGCGATGCGGGGCGACCCGCTCGCCCATCCGGCCGACGGCCCCACCGTGTTCTCCACGCAGTCCTCGCACAAGCTACTGGCCGCCCTGAGCCAGGCCTCGTTCATCCACGTCAGACAGGGGCGCAGGAAGATCCCGCACGGGGCGTTCAACGAGGCCTACATGATGCACGCGACGACCTCGCCGCTGTACGCGCTGATCGCGGCCAACGACGTCGCCGCCTCGATGATGGACGGCCCGGGCGGCCGGGCGCTGATCCAGGAGACGATCGACGAGGCGGTCGCCTTCCGGCAGACGCTGGCCCGCGCGCACCGGCAGTTCGCCGAGCGGGGCGACTGGTTCTTCTCGCCGTGGAACGCCCCCGAGGTGGCCGACCCGTTCACCGGCGAGCGGCTCCCGTTCGCCGACGCGCCACCCGAGCTGCTGCGCAGCGTGCCGGACTGCTGGGTGCTGCACCCGGGCGAGAGCTGGCACGGGTTCGGCGATATCGCCGACAGCTGGTGCATGCTCGATCCCACCAAGGCGGGCATCCTGGCCCCGGGCATGAAGGATGACGGCGAGCTTGGCCCGTGGGGCGTCCCGGCGACGCTGCTGACCGCCTACCTGGGCAGGCACGGGATCGTCCCGTCACGGAGCACCGACCACATGGTGCTGTGCCTGTTCTCAGTCGGCATCACCCGGGGCAAGTGGGGCACCCTGCTGAATGCCCTGCTGGCCTTCAAGCGGGACTGGGACGCCAACGCGCCGCTGGCCGCCGTGCTGCCCGACCTGCTGGCCAGCACGGGCAGCAGGTACGCCGCGCTCGGCCTGCGTGACCTGGGCGAGCGGATGTGGGCCCACCTGCGGGCCAACCCGCCAGGTCCGGCCCTGCAGGCGGCGTTCAGCTCGGTGCCCGCCGCGCGGATCACGCCGAGGGAGGCCTACGAGCGGCTCGTTCGTGGCCACGTGGAGCTTGTCCCGTTCGGGGCGATGGAAGGGAGAACGCTGGCGGTGGGCATCCAGCCCTACCCGCCGGGTATCCCGATCCTGCTGCCCGGCGAGGACGCCGGCCCGCAGGACGGGCCGTTCCTGTCCTACCTGCGCCTGCTCCAGGCCTGGGACGCCGCCTTCCCCGGGTTCGAGCATGAGGTCGAGGGCGCGGAGCGAGGCGCCGCCGGGCACGTCGAGGGCGAGTTCGCCGCCTACTGCGTCGCGGAGTAAAAAGCGAGTAAGAAGACGGTCGGCAGGTCGTAGCGTAGCTGAGCGGGGTCGGCCCCGGCAGCGAGCAGCGCCCGCACGGTCGCGATGATCATCGCCTCAGGGCCGGCGATGTAGATGTCGCGATTGCGCCAGGGTGCACGCACGGCCAGGTCGGGAATTGTGCCGCCGGCGGCCTGCGGCACGCGGTCAGCCGACGTGGCCGGGATGACCGCCAGGCCCGGATAGCTGGCCACCAGGCCGCGCAGCGCTGGCAGGGCATACAAGCCCTTGGTCGTCCGGGCTCCGTGGTACACGACTACCTCCCGGCGGCTGCCCAGGCCCGCGAACGCCGCGCCGCTCGTCGCGGCGAGCACTTCCGCGATCGCCATCAGCGGGGCCATGCCCGTCCCGCCCGCGAGGCACAGCACGTCCCGGCTCGACCGGGTGTCGGCGGTCATGGACCCCTCGGCCCGGCCGAGCAGCAGGCTGTCACCGGGACGGGTGTGGTAGACGAGAGCGCTGCTGACCAGCCCGCCGGGGACCGCGCGGACGTGCAGCGTGAGCGTCCCGTCCGGGCGGGGCGCGGTGGCCAGCGAGTAGCGGCGCCACTGGCGGGGCCAGCGCGGGGTCTGCACCCAGACATGCTGGCCCGGCCGGTAGGCCAGCCGCCGGTCGGAGCGCAGCGTCAGCACCGCGATGTCCGGTGCGGCCAGGACATGCCCGGTCACCTGGGCTGCCCACCAGGCTGGTGCGCTCACGGCGTCGGCGTCGGCCGCGGCGATCATGATGGCAGCGGCGCGGTCGAACGCGGTCAGCACGGCGGCCTCGTCGGCGACCCGCAGCCCGCAGCGGCGGGAGGTCGCCCGCAGCGCCGCCCGGAAGGCCAGGTAATGCTCCTTGCGCACCCCGTACTTGCGGTGCGACCGGCCGAGTGACTCTAGGTAGCCGCTGGACGGGCCGCCGGTCAGCGCACGATAGAAGCGGAGCGGCTGGCTGCCCATGGCCGCCGGGAACATCGCCCGGATCTCCGGCTCGGCGGCGAACACATGGCCATAGAAGAACGTCATCGCCACTTCCGGCAGGGCGCAGGCGGAGGCGATCGTGGGATTTCCGGGCGCCGCCCCCGAGGCCATGGCGGGTGTCACCCGGTCAGTCTGGCATAAGGAAAGCAGCCGGGAAGCTCAATCCGTGTTTCTACAGTGGCAGCTGGTAACCACTGATCCAGTTGGAGCGGAGCCAGTTCAGCACCCAGGTCCAGGCGCCGGACACCTCGAGGATGCCCACCACGATGAGCATGGCTCCGCCGACCCGCGTCACCAGGCGGGCGTTGCGCCGGAAGAAGCCGAGCATCGTCATCATCCGCTGGAAGGCCAGCGAGACAAGCAGGAAGGGGATGCCAAGGCCCAGGCCGTAGACAAAGGCCAGGAACGCTCCCCGGGCGGCCGTTCCCGATGATGCCGACAAGGTCAGAACGGCCGCCAGCGTCGGTCCCAGGCACGGCGACCAGCCGACGCCGAACAGGACCCCGAGCAACGGCGCTCCGGCCAGCCCGGCGCGCGGCCGGGCCGACGGCTTCACGATCCGCCCCGCGAAGGAGAACCGGTCGAACGCCCCGGCGAACAGCAGGCCGAGCAGGATGGTGAAGCCGCCAAGCACCTGAGTCAGGCCCTCGTCGTGCGTGCGCAGCAGCTGGCCAAGGCCGCCAAGGACCGTCCCGTAGGTCGCGAAGACCGCCGAGAAGCCCAGTACGAACAGCATGGTCCCGCCGAGGGTGCGCGCCCGGGTGCTGGCCGCGCCGCCGGCGGGCCGGTCGTCGGCCCGCGCCGCGTCGGCTCCGCTCATGCCGGTCGCGTAGGACAGGTAGCCCGGTACCAGCGGAAGGCAGCAGGGCGAGAGGAACGTAACCGCCCCGGCCGCGGCGGCCACCGGGATCGCCAGCAGCAGTGGGCCTGAGCCTACGACGTTCGCGACGCTCATCAGTGGCCGGCTTGCGGCTTGCCGCTGATGACCAGGGCGGCGGCGTAGGCCATCATGGCCACGGCGGTCAGCAGCGCCATGGCCAGGGAGGCGCCGTCGCTGCCCGATCCGGAGAACGCCGATCCCGCGCCGAAGGCCCCGAGGATGGCGACCAGCCCTATGACCGAGGTCACGGTCAGCGGGGCGACCTTGGCCTGCAGCGCCCGCACCACCAGCATGACGGCCGCGATGATCAGCAGGATGCCCATGACCACGTGGACGGCGAGCAGCGGGCTTGAGAACATCCCGATGGGCTTGCCGCTAGCCGGCGCGGTGCCGTAGATGGCGTAGGCGGTGCCGAGGATGAACTGGATGATCAGCATCGTCAGCGCGCCCAGGCTGGCCATGCGGATGCGGTTGATCTGGGGGGCTGGCACCGTCAGAGCCGACGGCGCCGACTTGGTCGCCATGAGGTCCAGTATGGACTACGTGCCATAGTGTGATCCGGCCAGCCTGAGGTTCGGGAGGGACTATCTTTAATCGGATGCTTGCCTTCCCCCGCTCCCGGCTGCTGTGGGCCGGGGCCGCCGCGTTCACGCTCGTCGTGGCAGGCTGGGTGACCTACTGGCTGCTCGCACCGTATACGGCGGTCTTCCCGGTTGACCTGACCGTCTACCTGGATGGCGGCCTCATCGTCCGCGAGGTGGCGCCGTACTACGACCCGCACGCCGCGGCCCCGTTGTATGACTGGGGCGGGTACAGCGACCTGGCGCTGAAGTTCACCTACACGCCCTTCGCGGCGATCGCGTTCGCGCTGGCCTCGTTCGCCTCGGCCACAGCCGTGACCGCCGCGTCCGTGGTGGTTAGCATGGCCGCGCTCGTCGCCGGGCTGTGGTTCACCCTCGGTGGCCTGGCCAGGCAGGGTGACCTGGTCCCGTGGGACCGGGCCGGGCGGGCCGGGGTGACGCTGCTGTGCACGGCGGCGGTGTTCTGGACGCAACCCGTGCTGCGCAACCTCAACCTCGGCCAGGTCAACGTGGTGCTGATGGCGCTGATCTTGTGGGACCTGTGCCAGCCGGGCGCCCGGCGGTCAGCCAAGGCCCGCTGGTGGAAGGGGTTCGCGACCGGCATCGCGGCCGGGATCAAGCTGGTGCCCCTCGTGTTCGTGCCGTACCTGCTGGCCACCCGGCGGTTCAGGGAGGCCGCGGCCTCCCTGGCCGGGTTCGCCTTCACCGTCGCCCTGGGGTTCGCCGTGCTGCCCAAGGACTCGGCCGACTGGTGGCTTGACGGGGTGTTCGCCAAGGGCAGCCGGACCGGGTTCGTCGGCTGGGCGGGTAACCAGTCACTGTATGCCCTGATCACCCGGCTATCGGGCAGCATCGCGGCCGGGACGGTGCCCTGGGTCATCGCGGCCGTGATCGCCCTCGCCGCTGGCGTCACGGCGGCGGCCGCGCTGTCACGGGCAGGCCATGAGGTGCCCGCGCTGCTGACAACCGCCCTGACCGGGCTGCTCGTGTCCCCGATCAGCTGGGACCACCACTGGATCTGGATCACGCCGGGGTTCCTGACAGCGGTGGTGTACGCGGCGCGGTTCTGGCCGGCGGCGCGCCGCCGGGCCTGGGGCCTCGTCGGCGTGGCGGCGGGCATCCTGATCGCCTTCGGCGCGTGGCCCGACGCCCTGTGGGAGAACGCGCGTAACCTCGGCCGGTTCTCTCTTGGCTTCCTATGGGCCCCGCCGAACACCAACCCGATCCTGTACGTCGAGCACGGCGACCAGCCCTCGTTCGTCGAGTACCACTGGCACGGCCTGTGGCTGCTGACCGGTAACGCCTACATCCTGGCCGGCCTGGCCATGTTCCTGGCGCTTTGCGGCACGGCGCTGGCCGTGCGCCGGTCGGCCGCGGGCGGTGCCGGCTCGCTGCCCGAAGACCTGGCGGCATCGGAAAGCCTCACCACCGGGACGTAGCCCGGCGCGCCAGCTGGGGACAATAGGAGGCATGGCGCGGATCAATGAGGTTGTCGCGGGGCTGCTGCGGGAGTACGCGGAGCTGCTGGCCATCACCGGCGAGGACCAGTTCCGCGCGCGGAACTACGAGAAGGCGGCCAAGGCCGTCGGCGGCTTCGCACGTGACATCGATGACATGGCCCAGGCGGACCTGGTCAAGATCCCCGGCGTGGGCAAGTCGATCGCCGGGAAGATCGTCGAGTACGGGCAGACGGGTGCCATCGCCGCCCTGGAAGACCTGCGCGGCAGGGTCCCGCCGGGCGTCCGCGAGCTGACCAGGGTGCCCGGCCTTGGGCCCAAGCGGGCGCTGCAGCTGAGCCAGCAGCTGAACATCGTCTCCGTGGCTGACCTGCGCGATGCCCTGGAGGCCGGGCGGCTGCGGAACCTGCCGGGCTTCGGCGGCAAGAGCGAGGAGCGCATCCAGCGCGGCCTGGCCGTCATGTCACAGGACCGGGTGCTGCTGAACGTGGCGATGGAGACGGCCACGGAGATCATCGAGGCGCTGGCGCCGATGGCCGAGCGGGTTGAGTACGCCGGGTCGCTGCGGCGCATGCGCGAGACGGTCGGTGACGTTGACGTCCTGGCGACCGCCGAGGGCGAGGACGAGGCGGCCCGGCTCATGGCCGCGTTCGCCGAGCGGGGCGAGATCGTGGTGTCCGGGCCGGCCAAGACCTCGATCCGGGTGCCCGCCGGGCCGCAGGGCCTGCCGCTGCAGGTCGACCTGCGGGTGCTGCGGCCCGAGGCCTACGGGGCGGCGCTGCAGTACTTCACCGGGTCCAAGGCCCACAATGTGGCCGTCAGGCAGATCGCGGTGCGCGCCGGGCTGAAGCTCAGCGAGTACGGGCTGTTTTCCGGTGAGGAACTGATCGCGAGCCGCACCGAGCGCGACGTCTACGACGCCCTGGGGCTGCAGTGGGTGCCGCCGCCGCTGCGCGAGGACACCGGCGAGGTGCAGGCGGCGGCGCAGGGGCAGGTCCCCGCGGTCGTCCTTGGCGGCCAGCTGCAAGGGGACCTGCACACTCACACCAACCTCACCGACGGCGTGGCCAGCCTGGCCGAGATGGTCGCGGCCGCCGAGGCCCGGGGTTATGCCTACTACGCCATCACCGACCACGCGCCCAACCTGTTCATGCAGCGGATGACCGACGAGAAGATCCTGGCGCAGCGGGCCGAGGTCGCGGCCCTGACAACGAACGGCATGGTGCTGCTGCACGGCTCGGAGCTCAACATCGCGCCGGACGGCTCCGTGGACTGGGACGAGGACTTCCTGGCCGGATTTGACATGTGCGTGGCCTCGGTCCACTCCCACTTCGACCAGGACCGAGCGGAGATGACCCGGCGGTTCATCCGGGCCTGCGAGAACCCGCGGGTGAACATCATCGGGCACCCGCTGACCAGGAAGATCGGTCGCCGCCCGCCGGTCGACGTCGA
>Ga0335072_10007377_pt1 | contig 16012 bp, 18 predicted proteins | sample Lox_Sample_21_FD_206725 | JGI IMG/M metagenome (GOLD analysis project Ga0335072, IMG submission 206725) | Soil microbial communities from Loxahatchee National Wildlife Refuge, Florida, United States - Lox_Sample_2.1 | ecosystem: Environmental > Terrestrial > Soil > Wetlands | place: USA...
GATGAATGCAGCGGTTTTGCCGGAGCCAGTGACGGCTCCACCCACAACATCTTTGCCCAGAAGTGCGATTGGAATTGTCTTCCTTTGGATTGGTGTAGGTTCGGAGAAACCAACTGCTGTAAGCCCTTTAAGTATTGGTCGTGATAGTGACATGTCCTGGAAAGAGCCTCCAGTCTTAACAGACGCTGGTTTCAAACCGTCCAAATTATCTTCAGAAGCAAAGAATTCTGCTTTCCGTCGAGCTTCGTTAGCATCTTCTCTATCATCTTCCGATTCATCTTTTGGCTCAAAATCATCGGGATGTGCGACTGGAGACGCGATTGAATCCGCATCTGATTCTTCGTCGTGGCCATTCATATCGGGGTGACTATCAAAGCCATTGTGTTCCGCTTCATCCTCGGAATCATCATCGCCTACTTGTTCGTCTTCAATATCACCATCAGCTCCCATGCCAAAGCCGTCAGGATCCAGATATTCTTCATGCTGGTCGAAACCTATAAAATCGTCCTCCTCATCTTCTTCCGAAGTAAGTTGATTCTCGTTCGCAACCTCCGCAGCCTGTCGCCTCCTTGCGACAATGTCATCTATATCTACACCCTTTTTGCTGAACGAATTGTTGGCTTGCTTGCTTGCGTCTTCATTCTCCCATGCATCCAGGTCTTCGATTATGCCCGCGGTCTCTCCAACCTCAAACTCGAAATCTGAAGCCAGGTCGCCGTCATCTTCCTCGCGCTCGTCTTGATCACTCTCTTGCCTCGATTCAATTCTATTTCCAACCCCGTTCACCGGCTTGGTTCCGCTCTTCTGCTTTTTGTTCTTGGTCTTGCGCCCGTCTTGGCCATCCTCTCTCTTACGTTTTGTCCCAACCGCTCTTAACGCTGGCTCTTCTTCTTCTTCTTCCTCAATTTCCAGAACACCGTCTTCGGCATCGGATAGAGTCAGTACGAAATCATCGTCGAGGCGACCACCAACCAAGATTGGCGCCATGGTTGGCTCTCGGTCGCAAAATTCGCCAATCGACGTGGAGAAGCAAAAAATGATTTGCAAATTTGGTGAAGCGTGGCTGAGAACTTGCGCCACAGTTTGCGACGTCACCTTGTGCAACGCTGGCTGATACCGGTGGATTGGAAGCTGTCGATCTTGTAAATGCCGCTTCGTATTAACCCTTCGACTCTTGCATCTTGTATCCAGGTCTTTGCAATTGAATTGCCCTCGTGCAGCCAAGCTCACTCCCACTCCTCCTCCACTGCTCGTGACTTTCGATTAATCTTGTCATTCTCAAAACACAACCTTTGAACACTCCCTCTTTGATACTGCGCCACAACCTTTCGATTACTCAAATTCTTCTGAACTTCCTCCAGGGTGTCGATATGCCCATGATAGGCGGCCTTAAGCAAAAGCTCTTCGGAGGCTCTGGTGATGCTGAGAAGTCCTCAGTACCACCTTCGTCCAGCAAAGAGGAATATACAACACCACCTGGTGCTCCACTTCCGCCTGGCCTAGTCCCTGTCGAGCTCCCGCTGATCCTCCCGCAACACCGTTACAACCTCGCCGACCAGGGCTGGTCCACCGTTACTTTTGATCAGGAGAATGACACCTATCAAAGCCTTCAACGTCTTTTTGAAGCTAGCAGAGCCTTCTTTGATCAACCCATTTCAGAAAAAGAAAAGTTTCTTTCCAAGCTCGGTAGCGAGGAAGGATGGTCTCGTATCCCCGGAGAGAAGGAATTCATTACCCTTCGTCAGATCGGCTTTACTCCGGACGTTCTTAAGGAATCAGCAACGGCGGCATGGGCCAACGTCGGCAAACTGCTGAATGACTACCTTGCACGCATCGCCGAGTCTCTAGAACTTCCGCCGGAAGTCTTTACCGAGTTCTCTGAACCGTGCACAAAGCTCGATGTCGAAAGGAGAGCGACGATGATAAGGCTGTTTCGCTATGAGAATCACGAGCCAAAGGTTGTAGCGGAACCGCACAACGACCTCGGCCTGCTTAGTCTTGTCATCGGAGACACACCGGGTTTGGAGTGTTGGAATAAGTATACAAGGTCATTCTATCCAATTGAGAAGGACTACACCACTCCAGCTGCGAGCGTTCTAGTGGGACGTCAACTACAGAGGTTCTCGAACAATCGGTACCTTCCGGGCGGGCATCAGGTGCGCAGCTACGAAGATCCGGGCAACCGCACATACAGGTACTCGATTGTCTTCGTTCTGCGGGCGCACTGGCCCGTCGTCATAGACACGGACAAAATGACATCGAGAATTACAGGTGCTCATGAGGTACCAATAAAGGGACAAACGGCACAGGAACTCTTTGCCAAAATCAGGAGCGCACATTACAATATCAATACGAACATCAAGGAGAGAGACGAACAGAGGCAAAGGCTAAAAGAGGCAAAAGCCAAGACCCTCGATCCATAAAAGCTAAGGAAGAGATCTGGGTGGTGTTCTCCGGCTAACAAGCGTTTCAACGGGATTGACTGTTCAGTACTCTAACAAGCGTTGTGTGATGAGAGGCTGTTTAAGCAAAGTGGCATCTCGTCACCACTTGCCGCAGGCAGTGTCTTCTGTATAAAAATCTGACTAGAATCAGGATCGGATACCGGGGTGGCGCAAGAAAGTGGCCGCTTTCCCCTTAGCAGAGCTCTAGCAGATGCTGAGATCTAAGATTTTCCGCAGCTATAAAGACTTCCAAATCTGATATAGAACCGCTCGTCTGCTGTGCTGCTATTTTGCTCCCTTCATTTTACCTTCTGAACAGACAATCCGCGGAGTTTCATAGCACGAAACTCTTCGATCAGGTCGCGAATACCAGAACTTGGACGTTAATTTCACAAGCGGACGGTTTTCTTACATTTGGCAGTGGATTTCAGACCTCCGCGGAAGTACCCTGACGCCACTCAATCAGAAAAAGACTAATATCTTTTCTTTTCCGGCCTAAGGGAACATCGGCAACCACTGATATATCGAATCACTGGGACTACTGTCGCGCGAGGCGCCCAAAAAAGGCAAATTCGGTCCACACCCAAGTACGGCTGTAAAGTATATCTTAATTAGCCTGCCCAAGGCGTAAAAGGGGCCACAGCCTCTAGTGCGTCATTAATTTCATCGGTCTCTAGAGCCCTCAATTTGTGGGCTTTGTGGCAATTAATGAAGACAGCCTGCATTTCCTTTCATTCCAAAGGCTTCGCTAGAGACTCTAATATCAATTATGGAGCCTTTAACGCCACATCTCAGCAACGCTTTGGCGGTAAGTAACCCTTCCATGCGCTCTTAAGGGGGTGAATTGATCAAAGTCTTCAAAGTGCGATGCTTGTCGTCTCAAAAAGTTGAAAGTAAGTTCAAAATCAGAAACAAGCAGGATACATCTAATTGTAACAGTGCTCCAAAGGCTATCCTTCCTGCGCTGCTTGCCTTCGAAGTAACAGATCATGCCACTATAGTGGCAAGATCGTTCGATCACCTTTGACTCGCCGGTAGATGGTCTCAATTCCATCGCGCCAGTGTTGTTCCTAATAGTGAACAGCTACCTCACCAGCGTTGAAGAACGACTGAACAATCTTGAGGCTTTGGTTGCTAAGCTATTACCTGGTTTGGACATAGATGAAGCTCTACTGTCTTCCAGCGGCAATGCACCGGCCTTTGTTCAATTCGATCCGCGAACACCATCCGAATCTTCCACTGTTTCCCCTCCAACGATCGAAAGAATCCATGACAAGATATCTGAAGCAGTACCAGATGAAGCTGATGGATTTGAGTGGCAAGAAAAGGCTCCTTCCATCGACGATCTGACGGATGGTATGGCGGCACTATCCATCGAGCCTAATGGGACCGGCTACTTAGGTAAAGTTCTTGTAAACCATAGACACTGTCAGTCAGTCCAACAATATTCGCAGGTTCCACGTCAGGCGTATTCTTCCTCCGCTCTCTTCTCACTTGGATTGGGTATCTGAAACCGCCAACCCCATCTTACCAAGCACCCATCTCTTCTCCACCGAAACTCGAAGTATCAATCCCTCCTTCTTACCTCTCGGAATCGATGATATCGCACCATGTCATTGGTACCCTAATACAGGCCTATTTTACCATTTTCCACGTCACTTATCCCCTAATCCATGAAGAAACCTTCAAAGCACAATGTCACGGAACTAGATCACGTCCATACCAACGGTCATGGGACACATTGTTTTACGCAGTTCTCGGTGTCGGTGCCTGGTGTTTAGACAATGAAGACAACGCATTTGATGAACGCCTTTACCGTCGTGCTCTCTTTCTGGGAGAAGATGAGTCTATATTTGAGACGGCAAACCTTTCCTTGGTGCAAGCGTTGCTGTTATTGAGCAATCTCAGTCAGAAAAGAAATAAGCCAAATACTGGATGGAACTGCCTTGGCTTGGCTAAACGAATGGCTTCGAGTCTTGGGTTGCACCGCGAACTCTCTGAATGGAACATCAGTCCTTTTCAACGGGAGATGCGACGCAGAGTCTGGTGGAGTCTTTACATGTTTGACAGTAGTGCATCAACCACCTTCGGTAGAGCAACTCTTCTTCCTGGCCGTGAAGTCATGGACGTTAGTTACGTCTCGAATGTCAGTGATGAGGTGGGTTATCTTTTGCCAAGGTTATGCAACATAGGCTAACACTGAAAACGGGCCCTAAAACCCAAAACTCAAATTCTACCAGAGGAGCCCACCATACCGACAATCTACGCCGGCATCAAAGCTCAGAGTGACTTCCATTTACATTCCAACCATATGTCAAATCACGTTCTTTCCACTACAGGATTGTCTCCAGAGGAAGCGCTTGCTATGAACCAAGAGCTTGATACATGGTCTGAAACTTTGCCACCATATTTTCAGATTAATCGAGAAGTTTCATGTCATTTCAAATGGTATCTCTTCGCCAGAGAAAGGCTGTGGTGGCGAATTTGGAACATGAAAATCATTCTTTTTCGACATATCCTTCTACGGAATTCCAAGAAAGATACGGAAGAAGAGCCACCGGTGGAGATTAGGGTGGTAGATGCCAAGTGTCGAGAAGCTTGTGTTGATGCTGCCCATGCAACAATTACCTCGATCCACAGCTTCTTAGATGGAATTGCTCCGACACGATTCGTTGGCTGGTATGCAATGTAAGTGAAGCACCACTTTGAGCAACGGAGAAGACAGTTCTCACACTGGTTAGCTACTTCTTGTTCCACGCAGCTCTCGTGGTCGCAGTAGCAATCTTGGGTAATGGAGATAATCCTAACCTGCTAAACTGGCAAGCTGATATCGAACTGGCTCGATATTTATTTCAAAATACTCTAGCACAAAATCCACTATCGACACGCTGTGCCCGAATACTCAACGTCATTCTGCCGGTAGAATCAGGAACTGCAGGGAAAGTGGAAAATCTGTGGTTTGACCCCGAATTGATAGATACAGCATTTTGGCAGGTCAATCCAGATGATCCTTTAAATCCCATCGACTGGGCAAACTTTGAACAAACGTACTGACTTGCTGTTAAGCTTCATCATGAACTTGGCAGCATATTATACCGCAATCGGGCTCAATTACATTGGATCTCACCGAACGAAAGCGGAAGTGAGATTTGCTTTTCAATTTGTTACCGTCTTCTCCACGAGCACAGAATTTAAGTTCTGGAAACTTGAGTTCGACATTCGAATGACTCTTAGCGGAAAAGTACAGTACATCAACGCATCCAAAGCGAAATACAACACGGCAGAAAAGGCCAATGCCAAACCCATATGAGGTTCAGTCTTTCTCCGAAGATCGCCTCGCGCTACAATGGATACGTGCAAGCTGAAAGGATTCACCAATAATACCATTTGACTCCTGGTCCAACGGAATGACCTCCGGTTATGCGTGAGCACTTGGCAGTCGAGATAACTTCTTACCGCATATGCATGTCGTCCGTGCAAAAAGCAGCTCGACGATGAACGTTCTCGGTCAGCATCTACGTATAGCTTACTCCTAAAGTTATATTTATTTTCGGTCAGTAGACATCGTCTCGCGGAAAGTATATTTCATTCGTCACATACACCTAGGGTTTTGTGAGAAGTACACAGTTCATCGTAACAGAGAGCAGTCTACTTGGAGTTCGATAGCAATATCTCTGAGTGGTTCTGAAATGAGATACGAAGTTAGGTTGGTGTATAGAAGTAGCACTGAAGGGAGAAGTTCTAGAACACTGCGAAGAATACCAACGAGCAACAAGTATTTGGTAATGACAAAGCATAGGCAACGGATATACCATACTGGGACTTGAATTTTCAAGGACATCTCACTCTCTATTGTGCTCCGTTCTTATCTCAATTTCTTTTGGAAATATCCACAATCCATCTCTCCTTACAGCCATCCGACGGCATCCACTCTTGCCACCATCTGTCCCTCAAGTCTCCTCGTCATTCTCAACCTTGACCTTCTCAACTTTGACCCTCTTCGCCTTCTCCTTAGTCTCCTCCTTCGCAGCATCCTCAGCGGGCCTCTTCTTCGCAGCCTTCTTGGCACCTTCTTTCACATCCTCTCCGTCCTTTGCTTCGCCGGTCGCCTCGCCGCCGCTCTCAAACTCCTTCAGCTTCTGGCGGATCAGCCGCAGCGCGTTCAACACGCTGCGCGGGTTCTTGTAGCCCGCCATCCGGGCCAGCGCGTCGCAGTCCATGCCGCTCAGGCTGTTCGGGTTGCCCGCCACCACGTAGCACACCAGGTTGACTTCGCGTTCGGTGAGCGCTTCGCTCGGCGTCGATGCGCTTGGCGGCGTGTCGCCGGTGGCTTTGGTGGCCTTTGGAGGCATGGCAACGTGGTTGATGGTAGATTTGCGAACTGTGAACTGAATATGATGGTGAATGTGGAGGGTTTGAAGGGTTAGTTGAGGTGGAGGGTGTTGGTGGTCGATGATGTGAGGCTGAGAGTGTTGGATGAAAGAATTTTGCTGGAAGTGAAGAACACGGCGTATAGATTTCAGAAACTTTTCTTAAGCCGCCGTGAAGCACGAAAATCACTCTTAAAATCGATGGAAATGCTCATTGCTCATTGCTTGAACTTTTGGGCAAACTTGTTGATTTGCTACTGTTTGATGACTGCCTTTGAATCCTCGTCAAACCTATTATATCGTATGTTTGTCGTATGAATGGCTCAGGGCAAGAGAATCTCCTGGAACCAAACCTCAGCCGCTCAATTCACGGGGCCAGATCTAGAATCGACAGGTGCTGGTAGTCCTTGAAATGAAGTTATGGTGAGACACTTCAAAGTATGTGGGCAACGAACTAAAATGTAAATATGAAGCAAACTGAGGGCATCCTTCTATCAGCCATGCTGAAATTTTGACGGTTTGGAATTTACGATCAGAACTGGGATTGACGAATGCAAACGACGTGCTGAGCTTGGATGCGTAGCTCTGCGTCGAAAGACACGACTCTGAAATAATTCTTTTGCTAAGAGAATGACAGGTTGACTTCATGATGGACTTTACGAGTTCAATGATAAATTCATCAAAAGTCGTTAATTAAGCGGGATCAAAGGGAGATTCAGTTGCGGTTGATATCGCCCAATGCTGCCACACATCCGAGTCTCGCACCAGGATATCGTAGGTCGAACAGCCATGCTAGGCGTCCTGTTGTCCATTTTATTCTTGTAATCTTGTTGACGGGAAATCCGCCTCCGATTTAGTGGGCACCCGAGCCCAAACCAGCTCCAGTTCAAATTCAGATCGGTTTAGGCTCCGAAAACCCGCCTTCCAACAAATATGCTTCGCGCTGTTCATCATACATAGCCTCATAATAATAATATTCGTCCCAATCAATCTGAGAGTGGCTTCCATCATCAAGATTAATCTCTAACCCATCCAAAAGATCCTCATCGTCAAGCTCAGCTCCAGCAGCAAGTAGCAGTTGGACCATGTCTTCGTCCCTATTTTTAGCAGCAATTGTGAGCGGCGTGTCCCCGTTATAACCTCTTGCGTCAATGTGAGCTCCAGCTTCGAGTAGCATATCAACTATGTCTTCGCGGCCTTGGTAAACGGCGTCTTGGAGTGGCGTATCTCCGGTGCATGCGGTTCCCTCAACGTCAGCCCCGGCATCGAGTAGAAGCCTGACGATATCTTCATACCCTTCTGAAGTAGCAATGTAAAGCGGCGGGTCACTTATATAGCTCATTGAATATACATCAGCCCTAGCGTCGAGTAATAGTTCAACAATTGCTGTGTGCCTCTGATGGACAGCTATGGAGAGCGCTGTATAATCCTTTTGGTCTCTGATGTTAACCTGGGCGCGGGCATCAAGCAGCATTTTGACCACAGCTTCATGACCGTTCTCAGTGGCCATATGGAGTGCCGTCGTACCGTCTCGGTCCTTCATGTCAACTTGAGCATTGGCATCAAGCAACCGTCTGACCACGGCTTCGTGTCCGTTCTTAGAAGCTTCATGAAGTGCCGTCATACCCTCTAATTTCTGTGCATTGAGATCCGCTCCGGCCTCAATCAGTAGATGAACGACCGCTTGGTGACCGTTCCCGGATGCCCATGAAAGTGGAGTTCGACCTTGTGTATCCTTTGTATTGATACTGCATTCAGGACGCGACAATAATATCCGAGACAAATTTAACAGTCCTAACATGGCCGTTACATGCAGCCCCTCAAGACCACGAGGAACCTTGCGTTGGCTGTAATTCTTAAACTTATATCGGCTCTCTGGGACGGATACTACCTGAACTGCAGATGCCACTGCACAGGAGTTCTCGAGGAATGAAGTGGCGAGGTCTTGAACTTGCTGATCCTGAACCATCTGTGCGTGCTGGCTCCAGAAATGAGCCGCATAATCCAAGAATGGATTTTTCCCAAGTCTGTGCTCTAATTCAAAGTCTCTCAAACAATGCCCAGCCCTGAAAGGTTTGAATAAGAGGTAGGTAAGACAAGTTGATGCTATATCGTTTAGTGCGTCTGGGCTCAAGGCTTCTTGCATTTGCTGAAAGTATTCTTGTGCCGTGTAGTGGACCAGACGAATAATATCGCTTCGTTCATCAACCGCCACGAGGCCGACACAGACAAGTATCACGTCATCAATATCCAGTAGTTTATCTCTGTCGAGGCAGGTATCGCCAATGCTGACCGCCAATGCGTGGAGTAATTCGATAGTAGTCAAGGGTCGCTGCGCGTAAGTGATCCAGGAGAGTGCCCTTCTTGCAAGTGCGCGATCCTCCGGTAGTTGAGCGTTCATTCTCTTGATTGCACCATCGTATGCTTCATGAAGCGAATTGGAACTACGACCAAGTGATTTCAATGTTGACTTTACCATAGCCTTACTCCTTTTATCGAGAAGCGAGTCGATCCAAAGACGTGCAAGGAGAAACCTGAGAAGAGGTAAGCCAAAGCTATCAATGATTCCTGACTAAAAAAAAAAAAACTCACATCCCGTCGGCTACAGCGGCAATCTCATCCTCGACGAAGCGCTGGAGTTCCAGATCGTGCTGGATACATTTGGGTAAGCGGTGAAGCTGACCACGTATGAACTGCTTTATGTCGGCGTCGTTTGCTCGGACCTCTAACACCAGTCCGTTTTCAAATTGTTGCACTATTTCTGGGATGATGCGTGACGTTGCCATGATACGTAAGTCGGCGCGATGTTGAAGCTTATGCAGTATATTGAGAAGCTTATAGCGTGCGCCATTTTGAGTCGAGCATTCATCCAAAGCATCGATGACGAGATAAGTAGTTGAAAATGTCATAGTAACATCGAAACATAAGTTGGAAATATCCTGAAGAGACGGCCTGGTGTTCTGACCAGTGTGCTTCTCGTAGAGACGTGATATCGAATCGGGGATCTTTGATTTGCATAGTAGTAGTTGTTTAAGAATGGCAGCTAACAGTTCATACGTATCAAGTTCGGCCTGAGCTTTGTAGTTGCAGTATAAGTAAGCAAGACCAGTATTGTTGTTTTGTTTCTTTGAGAGATGGTCGATCATGATCGCTGCGATCATAGTTTTTCCCGCGCCAGGCATTCCAGGACAGAAAAGAGTCTTTTTTCGTCCTCGGAGCCACTCGGAAACTTGAGGAGAATTCAGGAACCATTGGCCAGTACCAGTTTCTCTTCTGGCTAAGAAATCCAATTGCTGTGCAGGGAAATTGGTTGTCGACAGCCAGTTCCCAATAGTCTGAAGCCTTTCTTGGTCTGCATGACATGTTAGTCATTCTTTTTCTGTATGCCCGAGTAGAGTAAGACACCTTTCGGCTTTTCATCACGACTTGACAGCTTGTAGATTTCTTCTCGAAGTCGGCGGAAGGCATTATCTCGGCCTTCGCCATAAATCAGGGGGATATGGACATTGAAGAGGCCTAACAGACAGTATGCTTGATCCTCTTGAATTGTCGTAACACGCTTCGCTGCCCATGACATCCGTTCATCAACTTTATATTGTTCTATGGCCTCAAATCCTCCCTGTAGCGCCGAAGCTGGGATGCCGGTTATCCCACTAACGAGGGATCCTAGTGATTGCTTATTGCCCAAATACTTGCCTTCTCGAGAGTAAAACTGGAGGGATTCCGAATCTGGAGCAAGAAGCTCTTGCAAAGTCCAACCGCGGGTGAACCACCGACTAGTTCGAAACGCTGACAGCCATGGTGACTCTGAAGATCGAGAGCGTTTGCTAGTTGAAACGTCTGAGAGATAGACGTAGCACTTGGATGCATTCCGATACCAGCTAAACATTGAGTTGATGGCCTCCCCTAGCTCTGAGCTGCTTGATTTGTCGATACAGCAAGAGTCGACCCAGAGATATTGGATACCGTCGCGGGCGGCTTGCTCGGCGCAGAACTTGATTTTCCGATAGCCAATCTTGCTATTTCCCTCACCATTCATAAGGTCTTTGAAGGTTACTTCTTGATCGTCCAGTTCCCATGTATGCGACAGAATCGCATAGCGGCTGGGAATCTTGCTAGGAAGAAAGGTCGTCATGCTGAAGGACCCTTCGGGGTTGGCTTGCAAGAGTCGCATTGTGGTGTGAGGTTTGGTATTGCTTGGTTCCGTAGCAAGAGGCCATGAGAATGTGGTCAGCGTCGTGATGACTGTTGGAGGTGGAAGGTAAATGCTACGTGAATGAGGTGCCGGGTTGAAAATACCGACAACAGTTGTGGCGGAGTACGGTACCTCCGGCCTCAATGATCTACAAACATACAGTTACTGCGCCGACTTCTGAACCAGGCAGCAGAGCCACAGATAAGAACGCCACAGCGCGTAACATAGGAACTACCTCTGCCATCTCGCTGCTATAGAGTATATGGTTGTAGTCTGTGAAGCAGGCCGAGAAGCACTGTTAGCATCGCGCACGCTTTGATTGATGTTGCCGTTTCCGTCCTTCGAGGTCTGCTTGACTTTGAGCAGTGATTTGGAAATTTTGCTCAAAGCTCAGCTCAGGAGCCGCTTTTGACGTCCAACGTACAGGCTACCTGCAGCACAATAGCGTTACGTTTAATGGCTGGCCATTACACTAGGAATCGCGGTCCTGTCCAGAGTTATTCACGCTGTACGAGTCTGAAACGGAGGTGTTGCTATTGCAAGGGATAGCCGCAGTTGAACACGCTGAATTACCAGTGCGTTTCAAAGGCGGGTTTGTACTTGAGAGAAAACATTTTTCTAAACATAGGTGACATGTTGAGTCGACGACGCTCTAGACGCGAATGTGACGCTTCAAGCTTCAAGCTCACCTCTCGAAACAGCCAAGACCTAATTCAAGCACTTAGCATGACAACCTGGCCCGGCAGCACCATGTTCAGGCACATTTCAATTTCCGGGGAGGGCAGGACTTCCTAGTGAAGCATAGTCTTATTTCATTCTGGAAACATTAAGGTTAGGTCGTCGTCACGCTACGAGCTCACAGCTCCTTTATCAGCCTTGGATCTCAGCACCGCCGAAGGACAAGCAGAAGCAATTCGACTGACTCCTGGACTACGTCTTTTCTACCCACGGAGTTAAATAGGAGCAAGCTTGAGCAAGAGGATAGAATGGTCCCCACAATTCAATCCAAAGATGAATCTTGCGATTTCTCTGGCGGTGTCTACCTTATCACCTCGGATGGCCGCATTCTTGACCTGCCGATTCCTTCGGCAAGTCCTTGCGATCCACTGAACTGGAGTCTGAAGAGGCGAGCCTTGGCTGCATTCGCAATTGGATTTTTTTCGTTCGTTGGACTAGTTGCGGTCCTAGGGCCAAACTTAGCAATGAATGGTCTTCAGGAGGAGTTTAGTTTTGAAGTAACGCTACCGCGGCGATACTACTCAACGAGCGCGCTGATATTCCTTCTAGGAAAGTAAGCCTTTTGGCGTAGATTCGTTGAACTCGGCACCTTCATTTTTCACCGGTGTCGGGGCTTTCATCTGGATTCCATTGTCGTTAGCTGTTGGACGAAGACCAGTCTTCGTCTTTTGTGCTATATTGATATTCTTGGCAACTCTCGGAGCAGCATTCGCGAGGACGTTTTACGAGCTTCTGGTGGCAGCCTGCGTCATAGGTCTGGCAGAAGGGTTTTCCCTCAGTGCGGTACGTGATCGAATCCCCGTGAATACATACACATGGACGCAATAACGAACAGAAATAGGCGTTGTTTGTGCTTATAGATTTGACGTTTATTCACCAACGGCCTCAAGCAATTGCCATGGTTTGGTCGATTGCGGGCTTTTGTGGCACATCTGTTGTGTCATCGGTCCCTTTAATGACCAACTCTGGGACTAGATGGCAGCGCTTCTACCTCTACTGGGCAATTCCTTGTGGTATCTCCTGCGTAGCGGCCTTTACGCTTTGCCCAGAGACCTACTTCAAACGACCCACCGTGGCATTTGATGGGCATCTCGTAATGCAGAGCGCAACGGAAAAAATTTTTATATACGAGGATCAGGCCGACGATTTTAAGGATAAGGATCTTCCTGACACTCCGTCACAATCATTATGGCTGGCGATTACAGAATGGCTCAGAATGCCTCGAGTCACTGCAGGGGGCTGGAACGCAATGGCGCGATGCTATCCACAAATTCTTCTTTGCCTTCTCAACCCGCTCATTTTTTGGGTCGGACTACTTAACGCAACCGTATTTGGAGGCATGATGTTTATAGGGGAGACATACGCGTCCATCCTAAGTGAGGAGCCCTACGAACTTCCCAACCACCTTATCGTGCTCGTCAATTTCAGCGCCGGTGTTGGATCCCTTCTCGCCTGGCCGGCCTCAGGACCAATGGTTGCAGGACTCTGCAAATACTTCTCGCGAAGGAATAAGGGAGTACGTGAAGCTGAACAATATCTTGTGGCATTTGTACTCCCAGTCTTGGCTGGCACGTTGAGCACCTTGCTCTATGGTCTCGCAGTACAGCATCGATTGCATTTCTCACTGTTCTATTTATCCTATGGGCTAAACGGCTTCAGTTTCACTGGTTTGGCTATTGCAAATACTCTCTGGGTAACAGGGGCGTTCCCTCGCTGGGCGGCACCAGGTGTGGTTATTGTTGGAGGCGGAAGTTATATGGCTAGTTTCGGATTGAGTGCTATCTTGATTCCTTGGTTACACTCTCAAGGGCCTCTGAGAGTTGGCGTGCAGCTCTCAGCGCTTCAATTTGGGCTTGGTGGAGTTATAGTTCCTCTCGTATTCTGGGGGAAAAGGGTAAGGCAATATATTCACAGCAGATGGGGGAAATGGGAGGACGGTGCTTTGAGACCAAGCTGAGCGCAAGATTCGCATGTTTAATCTTTTCCAGCGAGTAGACCTGGTTATCGAGTAGGCTTTACTATTGAACATACTTTGCCATCAAGCAGACTTTCCAAATGAGTAGACTTTGCTACCGAGTAGACTTTACTAGCAATCTGGACTGGGTGCAATTCCTGCACCATTGCGCCAAAAGCAGCGGGACTGACTTCCAAATTCGGCAACGAATTTCCCGTTAACCTCTCTTGAGGAGTAATCTCAGTGTCGAGTTAGGCATCCCCCATTGCCAGAGATAGAACAGTTACTCTATCCTTGCACCTTTTTTATCTACTCGCAGCATACCGACACACCATGTAGAGTAGTTAATCTCTCTTGCCTTCTGCGCTTCATCTTGCTTTTATCCACGCTCTTTCGCCACAGTCAAACAATAAATGCCTAATAAGACCTCTCTGTGCCTATCCGTTGCATCGAAGCACTATGACTCAGGATGTTAGTTACAGCCATCTCGAAGTCGATCATAAGGATCATATGAAGGAGACAGTGCTGCAGCCAGGACAGCCCGATGACGGTGTTCAACCCAGGTTCGCACGCCACACACACCAAAAGGCCGCGCCGAGGATATGTTGGCTGCCTCGCAAAACTTTCTGGCTCGTTGTAGTAGTAGGTAGTAGGCTTATTGGTAACTGTCGCCGTCATCGGTGGTGCGGTCGGAGGGGTGGAAGCGAAGAAGGCGAAGAATAAGCAGGTTGCGAATAATAACGGCACCTTATCAAATGGCACCTCAAGCTCCTTAGCCATACTGACAGACTCGAAACTCGACGCAGTTAACTGGACCGGCTCAGACAGGGTAGAACGATACGCTGTATTCTACCAAGATGGCTGGAACTCCTTGCTGGTGTCGCTATGGGACGCGCAAAATACGACGTGGACGAGTGTCAACATCTCTCAGAACCTTGCCAGTACTGGAGATCCAATGACGAGAAATCCGGCACACCTCTTGCTGCGGCTGCTGTTGGGCTACCTTTCGATTTCTCTGTCAGCTTATTCTATTTAAGCAGCAGTAACACACTAAGTGAAGTGTCGTCCGTCGACGAGAAGCTTGAGGTGTGGACAGTTGGCGATGCGTCGAAAGAGGCGAGCATCCAGCCGGCCAACTCGTCGCAGCTGGCGGCCGTGGCGCACTTCTGCGAGTACGGATGTGCCCAGCTCACATAAGTAGTCTACCAGGACGACAGTCAGACCATCTGGCTTGCGAATAGCAGCAACTGGGGTTCGGACCATACTAACCTAATCACACAAGCTGCATACGCTTCGGCGTTGACACTCATCCCTTTTGCGGCGGAGAATGGACAAAATGTCACGAACGCGTATGAGCTGCGCATGTACTACGATTCGAATTCACAAGTCGAAGAGGACAAGTTTGACATTCAACGACAGTGGAATCAAGGTAAGATACTAATGGACTGGTTCCCTCCGACTGAGAGAAGAGAGCACTTGACCTTACGCACATACTAGGTGAGCAACTTGTGACTGGTCTATCAACGTTGCCCGACCCAGCCCAGTTTGCCGCTTCCTATTTCGTTGTTGGCTCACTCGGTGAGATCTTGGTGATTGAATTGGAAAGGAATGGTACCCTCGCGAGCAGCTACTACGATGGGATGAGTTGGCATCTCGATTTCAAAATAACCTTCAGCGGCGGTCCGTCGCAGGATTTTTCGACTATTGCGTTGAATGGCGACCAAAGGTTTTACGGGCTAACCAACGGCACAATATCTGAATATCGATGGGAGCTAAACAGTCCCCTTGAATTTATCTATGTAGGAAAAGTTCTAGCACCCATCCCTGCCTAAGACAATCGTTTGCCACCATACTACCCAACAGTCTCTTTTGCAAAAAATGCAACGCAAGGACGCCATCGACTCGAATGGGCATGCATTTAGCCATTCAATACCCATTCAGCAAGCACATTTATTGCTAACGGAATGTTACATCGCGTGTGTCATATATTCGGATTGGTTGGAGGAATAGAAGACTACTAACGAAACTTTTGTCTTTTGTCCAACTTTTGATAGGAACGCCTAGCACGCTAGGGAAATAGAGACGAGGTTAATCAAAGGTGGGTACCGGTACTTGAAGCACTTTATAACTTTCTATCATGGAAGAACAACGGCATCACGTCACATACGGGCACGGTGCCAGCTTGGAGATTCGATTGCACATGAAGTACGGAGATTCGCGTCAAAAGTCTTGCCCAGGCATCAAGGCATTAATGCCTTTATTTCTTAGGCACATATTTAATGCCTGATCAAGGTCCACTAAAAAACAGGGG
>Ga0335072_10007378_pt1 | contig 16009 bp, 15 predicted proteins | sample Lox_Sample_21_FD_206725 | JGI IMG/M metagenome (GOLD analysis project Ga0335072, IMG submission 206725) | Soil microbial communities from Loxahatchee National Wildlife Refuge, Florida, United States - Lox_Sample_2.1 | ecosystem: Environmental > Terrestrial > Soil > Wetlands | place: USA...
CACGTCGGCCGGCTTGTCCAGCGCCGGCAAGCCGATCTGCTACTCGCCCATCGGTTACTGGAACGATCACGTCAACAGCACGCACGAAAGCCACGAGCTGCGCTTGAACACGCCGGACGATTATCGCTTCCGCGTTGCCGGCGGTTTGTTCTACGAAGATTTCAACATCGACGATCACATGGACTTCGACTACAAGACCATTCCGTCCTGTACGCCGACCAATCTCGCCACGGCGCTCGCCGGCGGCTATCCGTGCGTGGCCGATGCGATGTCCTCGCCGGGCGTCACGCTGCCGGACAACACCGCGTTCGGCGAAGTGGAACAGCGCGGCTACAAGCAGGAAGCGGCGTTCGCTTCGCTGTCCTACGACATCATCCCGGATGTGCTGACGGTGACCGGTGGCACGCGCTATTACCACTACTCCGAATGGCAGACCGGCACGGAGTTCTACACCACGTCGGCGCAGGTGAACGTTCCCAACGGCACGTATGTGGGCAACGACACCGTGATGGATTATCACAAGTCGTATCACGGCTTTAAGAGCCGCGCGAACATCCTGTGGCATATCACGCCCAACGCGATGGTGTATTACACCTTCTCGCAAGGTTTCCGTCCGGGCGGTTTCAACCGCACCACGTCGGGTGTGGCCAAGCTCGATGGCGTCGCGCAGTATCAGAAGCCGATCAGCTACGCCCCCGATACGCTCACCAACAACGAACTGGGCTTCAAGACCACGTTCTTCGACGACCGCCTGCTGTTCAACGGCTCGGTGTACGACATGCGCTGGGACAACGTGCAGATGCAGTTCTTCAACCCGTTGGTGCTGGGCAACACCACCTTCGCGGTGAATGGGCCGAACTACAAGGTGGACGGTATCGAGCTGCAGTTCCAGGCGCGCATTACCGACGGGCTCACGATCATGGGCTCCGGGTCGCTCAACCACGCCAAGCAGACCAACTCGCCCTGCCTTTACAACAACATCGTCGGCTCAGCCAACTACAACTCCTGCATCGTGGAAACCGGCGCCATCGGCGCGGAGACCCCGTTCGCCAATCCGTTCGGCGAAATCGGCAGCGTGCCGGCGTTCTCGCCCCGCTCTCAGTACAACATGCGTGCGCGTTACGACTGGACCTTCAACGGCGGCTTCAAGGCGTTCGCCCAGCTGGGCTTCAACCGCACCGGTTCGATGTACAACCAGCCGGCCACGTATCCGAGCGGCGCGGGTGTCACCGACGTCACGACGGTGGAATTGCGCTACCTGCAAGGCGGCTACACCACCGTCGACGCGTCGATCGGCGTGTCCAAGGACAACTGGGACGTGTCGCTCTACGGCACCAACCTGACCAACAACCACGCCAGCGTGTTCACCTCCTCCGCTCAGTTTATCGAGTCGGAAGTGCCGATTCGCCCGCGTGTGATCGGCGTGAAGGTCGGCTTCAAGTTCTAATCGGCCCGCCATCGGGCAGACGCACCTAAAATGGGGCGGGCGTGAAGCCCGCCCCCGTTTTTTATGGTTTGAATGCATGAACGCTACGGCAACCGACCCAACCCCCTCGCCGCACGAATGCGCCATCGCTCGCATCCGCCAGCTGCATGCCGAGGGACAGCATGCGCAAGCCTTGCAGGCGGCCCAAGCCATGCTGGGCGAGGTGCCGGATCACTACGAAGCGCTTTACCTCCTCGCGCGCGCGCAGCGTTATCTGGGGCAGATCGATGCCGCCCTGCAAACGCTCGCACACGTGGAGACGCTACGCCCTCAATTCAGCCGCCTGCATGAGGAGCGCGGTCACTGCTATGTGGTGATGCGCGATGCGCCACGCGCGATCGATGCGCTGCTGCGCGCCGTCAATATCAACCCGGCACTGCCTTCGAGCTGGAACCTGCTCGAAGGCCTTTATCGCATGACCGGCGACGACGCCAACGCCGCGACAGCCGGCGCACACGTTGCCACGCTCAAGCGGTTGGCGCCCGATGTGGTGAGCGCGACCAGCCATTTCTCGGATGGCGAACTCGATCCCGCCGAGCGCATCATCCGCGCCTACCTGCTCAAGGTCGGTAACGATGTGGAAGGCATGCGCCTGCTTGCGCGCATCGGCCTGGCGCGCGACGTGCTCGACGACGCCGAGCTGTTGCTTGAGGCGGTGCTGAAGATCGCGCCGGGTTATCGCGCGGCACGCTACGACTATGCATGCGTGCTGTTCGAGCGGCATCGGTACCAGCAGGCGTGCGAGGAGATCGAAAAACTGCTCGCGATCGAGCCCCATCATCTGGACTACCGCACCTTGTATGCGAGCGCCAGCGTTGGCCTGGGCGAACACGATCGCGCCATCGCGCTGTACCAAAAGCTGCTGCAGGAAGCGCCGGGCGCGGCCGATCTGCATCTGTCGTTGGCGCATTCGCTGAAAACCCAAGGGCGGCAAGCCGAAGCGATCGATGCCTATCGCGCGGCAACGACCGCGCGCCCCAACTTTGGCGATGCGTACTGGAGTCTCGCCAATCTCAAGACCTACCGTTTCCGGGACGACGAGATCGTGCGCATGTGCGCACAAGAGGCATCGCCGACCACGCCGCTGGTCGACCGTTATCACCTGTGCTTCGCGCTTGGCAAGGCGTTTGATGACCAAGGCGACCCCGCCCGATCGTGGCATTACTACGAGCAAGGCAACGCGCTAAAACGCTCCGAAAGCCGCTATCGTTCCGAGATCATCGAAACCAATACGCGCAGGCAGATCGAGATCTGCACGCGCGAGTTCCTGTCTGCGCGTGCAGGCGTTGGCGATCCGAGCGCGGAGCCCATATTCATCGTTGGGCTGCCGCGCGCGGGCTCCACGCTGATCGAGCAGATTCTCGCCTCGCACTCGCAAGTGGAAGGTACGCAGGAGCTGGCCGACATACCGCGCATCGTGCTCGACTTGCAGGGGCGCGACCCCGATCTGGACGACCCGCGTTATCCTGGCGTGCTGGCCGATATGCAGCCGGACGATTTCCGCAAGCTCGGCGAAAAATACCTGCGCGACACGCGCATCTATCGCCGCGGCAAACCTTATTTCATCGACAAGATGCCCAACAACTTCCGGCATCTTGGCTTGATTCATCTGATGCTGCCGAACGCAAAGATCATCGATGCGCGGCGCGAACCCATGGCGTGCTGCTTCAGCAATCTCAAGCAGTTGTTCGCAACGGGCCAGGAGTTCACGTATGGCAGCGAAGATATCGCGCGTTACTACCGCACTTATCTCGATCTGATGCGGCACTGGGACGTGGCCCTACCCGGTCGCGTGTTGCGCGTGTATCACGAAGACGTGGTCGACGACCTGGAAGGCAATGTGCGCCGCATGCTCGATTTCTGCGGCCTGCCGTTCGAAGCGGGTTGCCTGGAATTCCACAAAACCGCGCGCAGCGTACGCACCGCCAGTTCCGAGCAGGTGCGCCGCCCGATTTTCCGCGACGGCCTCGACCAGTGGACGAAATACGCCACGCAGCTGGCGCCGCTCAAGGACATGCTCGGCGATGCGTTGGTGCGCTATCGCGCATCGTGATGTTGTCGCGTGCACACGGGTCTTATCTGGCCAACGTGCTCATGGCGTTATATGTACCAGCCGAAGTGACTCCATATCGTCGATAGGTTCTTGTGCATGCCCCGGCAGATAAAGATCGGCCGCTGATTTTCGTAAGGCATGGCGTACTGCACGCCAAACTGATCCACCACTTCGACGCTGTCGCAAAGGCGTGACCACCGCTGTGGATCGCCACCGATGTGAATCACCACACTGCCGTCGTGTCCGCGCGGACCCCACAGAAAATATTGATTCTGCCCGCTGATGGCGGGCGGTAGCCCGGCGTCGCGGCCGTAGACGTCGATGGCGGCGGCTTCGCCGTAATTGGAACCGAAGATGGCTGCGTTCTGTTGCTGATCCGCGGGCAGCGCGCGATAGATCGCCGTTACTTTGGTGGCCAGTTCGCGCCAGCCCAGCTCGTCTGAGAACACTTGTGTCAGCGGCGCGCCGATGCCGGCGATTTCATCCGGCGGCGGGCGCAGATGCGTGCGATCGAGAAAGTGCGCAAGCGCCGGCGGACTGAGCACCGGCAACACGACCGGCAACACGATGGCCATTTGCGCGGTGGCCAGCAGCATCCACGCGCCGAGCAGCCATTTGTTGATCTGCCGGCAGGCGACCGCGCCGATGGCGAACATGGCCGGGTAGGCGCCGAACAGGTAGTAATCCTTGCCGCCGCTGATTTGATCGATCACGGTCGCCGCGATCAGCGCGATCGCGAGAAACCGCAAAGGCTTCAACGACGGCGACGCAAACGGCGCGATCACGCCGGTAATCCACAACGGGGCCAGCACCAGGTTGAGTGCAAGTATCTGGTGGATTTCGAAACGTACCGGACCGCCGCGCAAATTGGTCGGCGCGTGATCGGCGACCAGGGTGAGAAACGGCCATCCATGCAGCGCTTGCCAGGCCACACTTGGCAACGCGATCAGCGCGGCGATCCCGACGCCGATCCAGCATTCCCGCCAGCGCAGTATCCGGCGCGCCGGCGTCGCCAGCAGGCCTATAAACAAGGCGAGCAGCCATATGACGATGCCGTACTTGGCTTGCATGGAAATACCGGCTACGACACCCGCCCAGATCAGCGCGCGCGGCTGGTTGCGCAGCCACGCATAGGTGAGAAAAAACGCGCTTGCCGTCCACGTCAACGGCTCGAACGTTGCCGTAGTGAGTGTGGTGGTCAGTCCCGTCAGCGCAGGCGTCAGCGCCGCTGCCAGCGACACCACGATTTGCGCGCGCGCATCGCCGCCAAGCAGACGTGCAAACGCCGCCGAAAGCGGGACCAATGCCGCCGCCGCCGCCACGGCCGGCCATCGCAGCAGCCATACATGGATACCAAATAGCTGGGTGGCCGCCGCCAGCAAAGGGACGAGTGGCGGTTGATCAACGTACCCGAACGCCGGGTGGCGCCCGCAAACGATGAAGTACAGCTCGTTGCGAAAGATGTCGTACTGCCCCGCGCACGCCAGGTGCAGCACCGCCACGACGGCGGTGATAGCCCAGACCCACGGCGACAGCGCCCCACTCGCCGATACCCGATTCCCTGGCGTTGACATAAAGTGCCTACCCCTGGTGATGATGCCGAAGCCACGATGACCCGTTCGGAAAATATAATACGCATTGCGTATTACTTTCAAGCATGAAACCTGCTCAAGACATCGCCCTTCTTACGCGTGCCGTGCTGCGCCTGGCGCGCCGCCTGCGTACCGAGCGCGCCGACCCCCAGCTGGGCCGCTCAGCGCTGGGCATGTTGGCCACCTTGCATCGCGAAGGCGCGATGACGGCCGCCCAGCTGGCGAAACAGGAGCAACTCCAGCCGCAATCGCTCAGCCGCCTGATCGCATCGATGACCAAGGACGATCTGATCGCGCGTCGCCCGCACGACCTCGATGGACGCGCCATCATTTTGGAAATCACTTCCAAAGGCCGCCATGCCCTGGCCCGCGACATGAACGCGAGCCGCGAGTGGTTGCATCAAGCGATGGCCGCACAACTCACCCCGGCCGAACAGAAACAGTTGTTGCAGGCGGCAGAGCTGATGCTGCGCCTGGCTCATAAGGACGACACGGCGGCCGACGATTAGCCGATCGGCCACGCCTTTGCCGCCGTCGGCGCGCTAACTCGCGCATGCGCCAACCGCTTGCGTGGCATCCGGCGTCCCGACAATGCGCCGCGCGAAACGACGGCGCAGCCACCGATTCAGCGGATCGCCGCAAAAGCGCGCCATTCCCCACGCCAGCATCGCCGACAGCACGAAAAATACGGCGAGCATGGGAAGTTTGTGCGCCACCGCCATGGTTCCCCTGGGCACCCGTTCCACGATGATGCCCAGCACGATGATATGGAAGAGATAGAGCTCGTAGCTGTGCGCGCCCAGCCACGCCAACGGACCGCCCAATCGGCGCGCGAAACCGCCCGCCGGCAGCCCGGATACAACGATTAGGAACGAGGCGGCTGCCATACCCAGCCATGTCGCGCCGAGCGCTTCGTTTCCATGGATGCCGCGCAGATAGATCCAGCCCATCGCGAGGCACGCCAGCAAGGCAAGCAGGCGTCGCCAGGCGCCGATCAGCTTGACGTGTTTTGCCACGATCGCCGCAACGCAGCCGTAGGTCAGCATATCCACGCACGCCAGGTTGCCGTACATGAAATACAACTCGTTGTCTTGGTAGATCTGGCGATACACAGGCGCGATCGCCACAAAAATGCACGCCAACACGATCAGCTGCCATCCCCGGCGCGATACGAGCAGCACCAGCGGATACAGCAGATAGAACACCTCCTCGACCGACAACGACCAATAGATGTTCATGGCGTAGTTGAAATAGCCGACCGCCTCCATCAGTACGTTGTGCCAAAACGTCAGTACGGACAGGTCCGCGATCACGAAAAATCCGACGCCCAAGTGAGTGTGATGCGCTACGTTGGAGAAATTCGTGAGCCCGGCCAAACCCAACGCCGTGATCGCCGCCAGGGCGATCATCACGAGCGGATAAAGCCGAAAGAAGCGAAGCTTGTAAAAATGCACCACGTCGATGCCAGCGAGCGACCCGTAGCGGCCAAGCATGTTCGAGGTGATCAGAAACCCGGAGACCACGAAAAAGATATCGACCCCATAGTTGCCGTTGTAGAAGATCGCGCGCAATGTCGATACCGGCACCCAATCCTGCAGCGGGCTCGATTGAAGCCGGTAAGACAAACTGTAATGCAGCAGCATCACCAGCACGATGGAGATACCGCGCAGCATGTCGATATAAAGGTTGCGTCCTTCGCGGTTCGTACGCGATTCAACGAGTGCAGTCATCGGTACTCGGCTCCCCAAAACGTCATAGGCTGATCATTCCTTCGCGTTATCGATGCTGGGATGGGTTTGCGCCGAACTTGCTCAAGCGTGTTGCTTGAGAAGCTCGGCGCGCAACAGATCCTTGGGTCGCCCGAAACACTCGAACATGGAAATCAGTTCGGCGCGTGCTGGAACGAACAGTTCCGTATTGCTCAACACGATAGCGTGTCTGGTAGCAGGCAGCATGCGGACCCATCCCTGTTGCGTGCGTACTTGGAAGTTCGCCATGAATTCCACGGTAAGCGGTAGACCGTTCCATCGGGCAAACCACTCCGAATGAAAATGGTCGTGTGAAGTACCCGCCGCCGGCCTTATTCCCAAGGTTCGGACAAGATGCGCGGTGTCGCCCAGATCCACCAGCACATCCACATCGGCGACGCGCCGCTCTGTTGCACCGTAAAGCGCCGCCGCCGCGCCCGAGATGATCCACCACGGCGCGATGGCACTTCGCAGCGCGGACGCCACCGCCAGCAGTGTCTCTCTCAGCTCTTCGGCGTTTTCCAGGATAGGCGTATCCGTCTCCTTGAACTTCATTTGTTTAGTTGATGCGTCTTGGCGTAGTCCTGATGCAGGAAATTGGCGGCGGGGAAGCACGCCGGTGGATTGACGTTGGTGAGCACGATGACGGTTTCGCCGGTATGCGGATAGGTGCGCACATCATTGCAAACACCGCTGGCGGAGCCACCATGCCCCCAACGAAAGTCGCGCTCAAGATGGCCGGGGCCATAGTCGGTCGCAAAAAAGCCAAGTCCCATATACATGCGATAGGTCTTGGTTGCCTCTGCGAAGAGCGCGAGAGGAATAAGCTTCCCGGACTGCAAAGCTTGAACGAATCGATACATGTCGCCCGCGGTGGATGCCTCGCCGCCCGCCGGAAACCCGGGCAACGTTTCGCAATTGAACGCCAGCTTGCCATGGTCGGTGGTGTAACCCACGGCGAGGTTTGGGTCAGTGGTGGTGCAGTCGATAAATCCGGTGTGCGCCATCCCGGCCGGTTCAAAGATATGGTGGCGCAGGTAGCTCTGGAAATCCTCTCCGGAGACGACCTCAACCATGCGGCCTAGAACGACGAACCCAAAATTGCTGTAAACCTGCTTTGTCCCTGGCGGAAATGCCGGCGGCTGATCGCTCTCCAGCGCGACCATGTCGGCCACACTGTGTACGCGCGCGCGATTGGCCGCATTTTCATTGCCTAACAACGCGGCATCCCCGGCGCCGCTGGTGTGCGTCAGCAACTCGCGGACGGTGACCCCGTCGGCAAAACCGCGATTGGGATAGTCCTTCAGTACATCGCCTACGTGGGTATCCAGCGAAAGCCGCCCTGCCGCGACCTGTTGCAACACGGCCACGCTGGTGAACATCTTGCCGGCCGAGGCGAGATTGAATCTCGTGTCCAGCTTGACGGGGTCGTCGCCTTTGACGTCGCGCTTTCCGTATGCCTTCTCGAACAATATACGGCCGTCGCGCGCTACCAACACGACACCCGAAAACGTATGGGCCTTGGTCAAATCGGATGTAAAGCTGTCGAGTCTTGCAAGCGCCGCTTTATCCGGCTGCGGCGGTTCGGTGCCGCCTTCGGCGAAGGCCGAAGCCGAAAGCATCGTCAAACCGAACCATCCACACCAACACGCCATCCTGCTTGCTGCTGCGCGCATACGCCATCTCTTCAGAATGTAGGGGAGTCGTTCTTGTAAGCTGACGGTTACTGCTTTTTTTATTCGGATGATTTATTTGAAACGAACCGATACCACGACCAATGGAAAGGTCGCGACCGGCATTAAATCAGATAATCGGTCTTTTTGGATTTGCTCGTACGTCGTAAGGATAGGGAAGGCATCATCCGCTCGGCGGCTCTGCTTCGATCGCAGGCACGTTCCTGTCGATGCCTTGGCGTTTAGAATCAAAGCGGCAACCGTTTTACGTGTCCCTCTGCACCATAGAGAAACAGCCCAAGGAGCTGCAAGCTATGAAAAAGAGCGCAACGAGCAAGAGCCCATCCCCTTCTCAGCTGATCGACGCGAGGATCGAGGCATTGGGCGACTGGCGCGGGGAAACGCTGGCCCGCGTCCGTGCACTGATCAAGCAGGCCGACCCCGAGGTGGTGGAAGAATGGAAGTGGCGCGGCGTACCGACGTGGTATCACGATGGCATGATTTGCACGGGCGAAACCTACAAGAGCGCCGTGAAGCTGACGTTCGCCAAGGGCGCGTCGCTCAAAGATCCGGCGGGCCTGTTCAACGCCAGCCTGGATGGCAACGTCAGGCGCGCCATCGATATTCACGAAGACGATAAACTGAACGCCGGCGCGTTCAAAAAACTTATTCGCGCCGCCATTGCCTTGAATAAAGCATCGGGCAAATAGCCGAACGCGACATTCGCATCAGGGATAACAGGGGATCCTATGAATCAGTTTTTCGAGTTGCGCCACTCGTTGTGGCGCAATGCCGTGCTGTTTGCGCTGTGCCTGGCGTTCACGCTGCCCATTTTGCTTTCGCATATGTGGAACATCTGGTACGGCGCCCTGTTTTTCGGTCTCGGAAGCGTCCTGTTCGGCCACCGGACTTTCGACCGGCGCGTAAAGGTTCGAATCGACGAGCGTGGCATCCGGGATTTCCGGTCCAGTCGATGGGGCCTGATCGCCTGGGAAGACATCCAATCGTTCGAATTCACCCAGATCAAAGGCAATTACTACCTGTATTGCGTACCGCGCGACCCGGCCAAGTTTCATCGGCCATCGACCAAACTCGGCCAATGGATCGAGCGGAAAGCAGGATTCAAAATGGCGGTTTCGTTGCAAAACATGGCCGTCGATATCGCGGCGCTCAGTGCGTTTATGCGCCAGATGATTGCCTCCCCTCCCATGCGCCAGCGACGCCCAACATCGTTGGAAACCGCGAGATTGCGCAGCTCGCACGGTGAAGCGGATCTAAACCTTTCGCCCACTCACGGCATCGTAGTGACCATGGTTTTCACCGATGACAAGGACTTCCGAATGATTCGATGCCGTTTTGTGCTCGGGGCTGTGCTCGTTCTCTCCTCGACGCTATTCACCCTTGCGCCTGAACAACCTCCGAACCGCTTGCCGCCTCGGTTTATCTCCATGCGCAACAACGGGTCGTCGTTGCGGCAGGTCGGGGGCTCAATCTGTATTGAGTGGGAGAAGGCAGTCCCATCGTGCTGTTCGACTCGGGATTGGGCGACGGCACGTTGAGCTGGCGTGGCGTGCAGGGAGAAATCGCCAAAACGACGCGGGCATGTTCCTACGACCGCGCCAACTATTTCTTCAGCGACGCCGTCGATCGCCGGGCCACGGCGCAAGCAGCCGTCGACGATATGCTGGCGTTGATCGATCGCGCGCACCTCGGCGATCGCGTTGTGCTCGTCGGTCATTCGCGCGGCGGATTGAACGCGCGGCTTTTCACCTACGAGCATACGAATCGTGTGAGGGGACTGGTACTTGTGGACCCCACCGTCACGGAACAATTGGCCCGGCGACCACGGCCAACTACGTCCACAAGTACGAAAATTATTTGTCGCGCGGCCAGCAATTGGAAGATTGCCATCGCGCAGCGCTACAGCACGACTTGCAACCCGAAGGCGCGGATCCGTTGAAATGCCTGGACGATTTCGGTACGCAACAAGACCCGCGCGAACAAGCCTTGGCTCGCGCGATCCGGTCCATGGAGACGCAGCCCGCCTATCAGGCGACCTTGTTCTCCGAACGACAGCACCTGTTTTATCCGGTGGATGAGCGTGGGGATTCGACCGACGGGCTTAGCATTGCGCAAGCGCATCACGCACTCGGCGACCTGCCCTTGGTGGTTATCTCGGCCGATTGGTTCAAATCGGCGACCTTCAAAGGAACGCCGACAGCCGAGCAGCGACAGTTTCTGGCATGGAATTCAAATCAAATGCGCGACATCGCCAAGGAGTCGACGCGTGGCGCCTTCGTCCGTGTGGCAAGCCGGCACTATGTGCAGAAGGAGCGGCCTGACGTGGTGATCGCTGCGATCGAGCATGTGATCGATCTGTCGCGCCAACCTGCCCAGCGTTAGAAACCCGCGACGCTCCATCGGGACATACGCCGCGCTTAGGGGCAACCCAATTCCGTGTACGCCTGATTCATCTGCCGATGCGTAAGCCCGCGCTTGAGGAGTTCCTCGTCCGTCATGCGTCCCTTGAAAAGGGCGTTTTTGCAATTGAGCCATTTGCCGAGCGCGCGTACACGGCTCTTAAGACTCGGCGGCGGAACCACTTGTATGTCGGGCGCCCGGATAACGAAGTCGGTACCCGGGAGCGGCGGCAGTCCGCTGGATCGAGCGTTCTGCAGCGTACGCCCGAAAGACGCATTTCCGTAAGGAATAGCAGGGGCCGTCATGCTGGGCGCACTGTCAACCGGTGGCGGGGTTTTGGTTGCAGGCTGGGCGGGCGCTATCGGATACGCGAAGGCGTGTGAAGTCCTTGCATGCTTTAGGAACGGAACGCGCGCAGGTGCGGACTCGGTTGCCTTGGGAGCGGTAGCACGTCGAGGGCGCGGCGGAAAATCAATCTTTAGCACGGATTCCCGTGCGCTCGAACGCGACGGACGAAAAAGCCACGGCATCGGCGGGGTCAGCAGAAATAGAAAAAGCCCCAGATGCAACAGCATGGCCAACGCCAGCGCCGCGCTGCGTGCCACCAAGCTTCGCCAGTTGGCGTCCAGGCCCTGTCGCAAGCGTCTGGATGCATGGGGCACGAGCAAGATCCTTTTGAATCGCGTTCGGCATAGGACCGCCGCTTAGGTGCGGGGTTCCCGGCCGTAAACGCCGACGCACAGCGATGGCACGGCAACAGGCCTTGCGGCTGAGCCGGTCGAACGGCAAGCTGCAAAGGCTCGCCTGCAACACAAACCCTGACGATAAGGAGCGGATGGTGATGACCGCTACGACGCAGCCGGTTACCGCATCGCTAACGCACGCGGCCATTTTTCTCGTGGTATGCGTGAAGCCCGATGCGCAAGGCACCCATGCGGTGCGCGCACTGTGCGGCGACATGCCCTCGCTGTTGCGCGCCATCGGCTTTCGCTATCCGGATCGACGCCTATCGTGCGTGATGGGCTTCGGTTCGCAAGCGTGGGATCGGCTGTTTGGACAGCCAAGACCGGCCGAGCTGCATCCGTTTGGCGAGATAAACGGCGTGCATCGTGCCGTTTCCACGCCGGGCGATGTACTGTTTCACATCCGCGCCACGCATATGGATCTGTGTTTTGAGTTGGCGAGCCAGATCATGTCGCGCCTGGGCGACGCGGCTACCGCGGCGGATGAAGTGCACGGCTTCAAGTATTTCGACGAACGCGATCTGCTCGGCTTTGTCGACGGCACCGAAAACCCCGTGGATCAAGACGCTACCAACGCCACCATCATCGGCGACGAAGATCCGTCGTTTGCCGGCGGCAGTTACGTGATCGTGCAGAAATATCTGCACGACATGAAAGCCTGGAACGCGGTGCCGGTAGAACAGCAGGAACAAATCATCGGCCGGAAGAAGCTCTCCGATATCGAGCTGGACGATGCCGCAAAACCTGCCTACGCGCACAACGTGCTTACTTCCATCGAAGAGAATGGCGAGCCGTTGGAAATCGTGCGCGACAACATGGCCTTCGGCGATGCCGCCAAAGGCGAGTTCGGCACTTATTTCATCGGTTACGCGCGATCACCCGCTCGAATCGAGCAAATGCTCAACAACATGTTTGTCGGGCTTCCGCCGGGCAATTACGACCGGTTGCTCGACTTCAGCAAAGCGGTGACGGGAACGCTGTTCTTTGTACCGTCCGCGACCTTCCTGGCCCAAGTATCGAATTGACGTAACCAGACACGAATCGCATCGACGGCGAAACGGGGGAGATCGGCACGATGGCTATCGAAAAACCGCAAACGCGAGTGGGCATCTACCTGGTGCTGACATTGGCGCTGAGCTCGGTGTTCTACGCGCTGATTATCGGTTGCGGCCATTTGGCGGGCGCGCAGGGCATGTATGTGCTGGGCATGATGTGGTCGCCCTCCACCGCCGCTCTGCTGACCTGCCGCATCACCGGTAAGCCTTACGCGGAGTTGGGCTTTGCCTGGCCGCGCGCGCGTTGGGCGTGGATGGCTTATTGGCTGCCCATCGTCTACGCCGGCGTGGCCTATATCGTTGTGTGGAGCGCGGGTTGGGGCCGCTTTGGCAATCCAGCCTTTTTCTCCGGCGTGGCGAAGGATTTCGGCTGGACAAACGCACCGACCTGGGTGCTCGGTGTGGGGTCTTTGCTGGTATTCGCCATTGTGGGCACGATTCAGGGCACCGCGTCTGGGCTGGGAGAGGAAATCGGCTGGCGCGGCTTTCTGACACCGGAAATCACGCGCGCATATGGCTTTACCCGCGGCACGTTGATGACCGGCGTGATTTGGACAAGTTGGCATTTGCCGATACTGTTGTTTGCCGACTACAACGCGGGAACGCCATGGTGGTTCGGTATGTCCTGCTTTGCGGTGATGGTGATCGGCATCAGCTTTCCGTTCGCCTGGTTGCGGTTGCGCTCGGGCAGCGTATGGCCGGCCGCGATTCTGCATGGCAGCCACAACGTCATCATTCAACTGTGGCTGACACCGATCACGGGCAAGCAAGGCCAGATCACGCCTTATGCCATCGACGAGTTCGGATTCATGCTTGCGCTGGTCGCTATCGCGGTGGCGATCGTGTACTGGCGCAAACGCGCGCAATTGCCGGCTGCTGCATGACGTCATTGTTGCGCGCTGAACATTTGCCGTCTTGTTCGAGGATGAAAATGGTTTCCGCCCAAGTGAGTCGCCTCGGAGGATATTGTTGTGGCACGTGATGCGGAGGTTGCGAGCCATCTGTTCGAAATTGCGTTCGAGCCGCCATCCAAAGGCAGCCGCCGGTCGGCGCGGTCCGTTCACGAACAATTGCGCGCCGCCATTCTCGATGGTCGATTGGTAGCGGGGTCAAAGCTTCCGGCGGAGCGCCATTCGGCGACTTTTTTTGGTGTGTCGAGAAACACGGTTGCTCGTGCCTATGCGCGGTTGGCGATCGAAGGATTGGTACAGTCCCGGCAAGGGTCGGGAACGTATGTGGCGGCCAAACAAAAACGCTCGCCGCGCGAACGCCCGCCGGCACCGCGAACGCGCGTTGCGCGCCTGAATTCGCTCTGGCAGCAGCCTGAACTCGCGCAATCCCTCAACTTCTGGCACGACAGTCAGCCCGCAAACGCGCCGAAGGAAACGGCATTCCTGGATTTTCGTCCCGCCTTGGTCGATCCGCGCCTGTTTCCGTTTGAGATATTTCGCCGCGTCAGTGCCAAGCAGCTTCGGCGCATGGAATTGAAGCCTCCGGCGTTCAAGAGCCCGCAAGGCAACCGCGGTCATTTCCCGCTGCGGGCATCCATCGCCACGCACATCGGCCTCTCGCGCGCGGTCGTGTGCGAGCCCGACGATGTACTGGTAACCGCCGGCGCGCAGCAGGCTTTCGATATTCTGGCGCGCGTTTTGGTCACGCCCGGCGTAACGACGGTCGCGATCGAAGATCCAGGCTATCCGCCCATGCGCGCCGCTTTTCTCGCGGCGGGCGCCAAGATCGTGCCGATACCGGTGGATGCGCAAGGGCTGGTGGTCGATGCCTTGCCAGCCTCGGCGCAGATTGTCTGCGTATGTCCTTCGCATCAATTTCCGCTGGGCGTATCCATGTCCGCCCAGCGGCGAACCGCGTTGCTCGGCTTTGCCCGCAAACATGGCGCCGTCGTTATCGAAGACGACTACGACGGAGAATTTCGCTACGACGGCGCGCCGTTGCAGGCACTGCGATCCGCCGCCACGGCGGACGACGTGTTCTACGTCGGCACATTTTCCAAATGCATGCTGCCTGCGCTGCGGCTGGGATTCGTGGTCGCCCCACAATGGGCCATGCCGGCGCTGACAATGGCCAAGAACTGTCTCGACTGGCATTGCCCGACGCTGACGCAAATGGCGGTCGCCCGCTTTATTGCGGACGGCCATCTGGCGCATCACGTCCGCAAGCTCCGCGACGTGTATAAAAAGCGACGGGACCTCATCTGGAAAATACTCCAGGCGGATTTTTCGGGCGAATTGTCGCCCATGCAATCGCACTACGGCATGCACGTGGCAGCGTGCTCGATGTCGCCCAAGCGCCTTAAGCGCGCCACCTCGCGATTGCTGGAGTCGAACGTGCATCTGCATTCGTTCGAACGTTATTTTTTCGGCGAAGCCACGGCAGAAGGCTTGGTCTTCGGCTATGGCGCCGTCGACCTCAAAGGGATCGAGCAGGGCTTGAAAGCGTTGCGCAGCGTACTGTAGCCGCTAGCGTGCGCGGTTAGCGTTTGAACGTCATGATCCAGTTCGTCTCCCACGTTTTGCCGCCGTCGGCGGAGAAGGCTTGTTCGAAGCGGGACGAATTGGGCGTGATGTCGGAGAAGCCGTTACGCACCAGGATCGTTCGACCATTGAGCGTATCGGTGGCGTAGAAATCGCCGCGACCGTCCTTGAACTCGCCGATCATGGCGCCGTCCAGCATGCCGATGCTGCTGTTGGTCCAGTTCAAATTCCACTGATGCGACTGCGGGTTGTACAGGCGAAGTCCGACGCCTTCGATATGCCCGGCAGGGCCGTCCACTTCGAGCTCGAAGAGACTCGCGCGACCGTTCCAGACTTTGCGCACCACCGACACGCCGTCGTACTCGGTCCAGGTTGTCGAACCCGTCAGCGGATGCATGAGGCGCGATACGTGCGTCTTCCACGTACCGAAATTGAAATCGAAATCGTGCTGACCGTCCCGTTCCGCCGCCTTGACGGGCGCGGATAGAGCCAAGAGAAGCGCTACCGATAAAACCGAAGCAGTCCACGTTCTTGCGTATCGAGTCATGGGATGCACCTAAGCGTTGAATGAAACCGGCGACGTGGATTCCATTATTTCCATCGCGCCCGACGTTATCGGCGCCACTTTGGAGAAAAACAGGCAGGCCGCTTTCGATGCGGCGCACGGCAAAGTGGCCCACGCCAAATTCCGTCGATTGGCCCATCTGGCGCCGTGTGTTTTGCCTAGAGTCTGGTCTGGACTGGTT
>Ga0335072_10007379_pt1 | contig 16008 bp, 17 predicted proteins | sample Lox_Sample_21_FD_206725 | JGI IMG/M metagenome (GOLD analysis project Ga0335072, IMG submission 206725) | Soil microbial communities from Loxahatchee National Wildlife Refuge, Florida, United States - Lox_Sample_2.1 | ecosystem: Environmental > Terrestrial > Soil > Wetlands | place: USA...
ACTCCGAGGTCAGCGACCGGCCAAGTCCCGGTGTGCGAAAGCCGGCCAGGCCCCCGGCCAGGTCGACCGCGACGGCCAGCAGCCACAGCAGGGGGCGAGTCCAGCCGCTGGTCAGGGCGCCGCCGACCGCCAGCGCACCCGACAGCACGCACCAGGCCAGGATGCGCTGGTAGTTCTGCCGCAGCGGCTCAGGGGCCGGGCTGCGCAGCACGACCACCATGAAGGCGCTCCGGCCGATCTGCTGCACCGCGTACGCCAGGCCGATGACGAGGCCGCCGGTGAGCAGGCCCGTGCCCGTGAACGCCCTGGGCAGCGCGGCCGACATGGCCAGGCTGACCAGCATGAGCGCCATGAGCAGGACCCGGAGCGCCAGGTGCTCCGGGTCCATCCAGTTCGTGACCCATGTCGTGTAGGCCCACAGGATCCAGACCATCGCCCACAGCAGCGCGGACTGCCAGGCCCCGCGCCACGTGGGCTCGGCCAGCAGGTGATGGGAGAGCTGGGTAACGGCGAAGACGTAGACCAGGTCGAAGAACAGCTCGATGTTGGTGACCCGGCTGCCTTCCGACCGGTCCCGCAGTACCCGCGCTGGCCTGTTGCTGTTATCAGCGTCACCCGGTGTCGGGTCACCAGGCATAGTGCTCCGGGGCTGTCTTGTAACCGGGGAAGATCTCGTCGAGCCGCTTGTGCACGTCGTCGCCCAGGTCGACCTCCAGCGCCCGCTGCGCGTCGTCGAGCTGGCCGCGGGTGCGCGGGCCGATGATCGGGCCGGTCACGCCGTCCTGGGAAAGCAGCCAGGCCAGGGCGACGTTAGCTGGTTCCTCTCCCGCCTCGTCGCACAGGTCCTCATAGGCCGCCAGCCGGTCGCGGTTGGCTTCCACGGCCGCAGCCGCCCGGCCGGAGGCCCGCCGGGCACCGTCGCGCTCCTTGCGCAGCACGCCGCCAAGCAGCCCGCCGTTCAGCGGCGACCACGGGATGACGCCGACACCGTAGTCAACGGCGGCGGGCAGCACCTCCAACTCGATCTCCCTGGTCATCAGGTTGTAGATGGACTGCTCGCTCACCAGGCCGAAGAAGCCGCGGGCCGCGGCGGCGTCGTTCGCCTGCGCGATGTGCCAGCCCGCGAAGTTGGACGAACCGACGTACAAGATCTTGCCCTGCGCGACCAGCACCTCCATCGCCTGCCAGATCTCGTCCCACGGGGTGTCCCGGTCAACGTGGTGCATCTGGTAGATGTCGATGTAGTCGGTCCGCAGCCGGCGCAGCGACGCCTCGCAGGCCCGGCGGATGTTGAGCGCCGACAGCCGGCCGTCGTTCGGCCAGTCCCCCATGTCGCCGTACAGCTTGGTGGCGAGGACCGTCTTCTCGCGGCGGGCGGGGGAGCCCGCGAACCAGTCGCCGATGATCTCCTCGGTCCAGCCGGCGTGCGCGCCCTCGGTGGACCGGACCGCCTGCCCAGGGGGGCCGTCGGCTCGCCCGTACCGGTTGGCCGTATCGAAGAAGTTGATGCCCAGCTCGTGAGCGTGGTCCATGATCTGCTCGGCTTCAGGCTGCGCGGTGAGCGGCCCGAAGTTCATCGTCCCTAGGCAAAGGCGACTGACCTTGAGCCCCGACCGGCCAAGATGCGTGTACTTCATGCTGCTACCTTTTCACACGCTCGCCTCCCGGGCTGGCACGGTAACCCCCGGGAGGCGGCCTGACTGCTATAGTTGACAGCGTGAGCAGCGCGCGAGTCACCCAGTGGTGGCGTCCCTGACGGGGACGGCCGCCTAACCCCAGCGCGCGTAGCTGGCCGTCCCATCGGGGCGGCCTTCTTGCTGTCTAGCCTCGCCACGCTGGCTGGCAACGCCACGCTGTCCGGGCCGCCCGTGACCTATCCACGATCACCGGAGGAACCGTGACCGCGACCCTGTCCGACACCATCAGCGACTCACTGGCGGCCACGCTGCGACGCTCGGCCGCGCTTGAGGCCGCGATCGAGCGGGACGCGGGCCCGTTCCGCATCCTAACCGGGGACCGGCCGACCGGCCCCCTGCACGTGGGGCACTACTTCGGCACGGTCGCCAACCGCGTTCGGCTCCAGGACCTCGGGGCCGAGGTCTTCGTCCTCATCGCCGACTACCAGGTGCTGACCGACCGGGACAACGCCGAGCACCTGCGCGCGTACGTGACCGGTCTCGTGCTTGATTACCTGGCGTGCGGCATTGATCCTGGCCGCTGCGTCATATTCGCCCATAGTGCCGTGCCCGCACTGAACCAGCTGCTGCTGCCGTTCCTCAGCCTGGTCTCCGTGCCTGAGCTCCAGCGCAACCCCACGGTCAAGGAGGAGATTACCCACTCCCGCCAGTCCAGCGTCAGCGGGCTGATGTTCACCTACCCGGTCCACCAGGCGGCCGACATCTTGTTCTGCAAGGCCAACCTGGTCCCGGTCGGGCAGGACCAGCTGCCGCACGTCGAGGTCACCCGGCTGGTGGCCCGCCGGTTCAATGAGCGCTACGGTCCGGTCTTCCCGGTGCCTGAGGCGCTGCTGTCGAGCGCGCCGCTGCTGCTCGGCACCGACGGCGGCAAGATGAGCAAGAGCCGGGGCAACGCGATCGCGCTCGCCGCCAGCAGCGACGAGACGGCCCGGCTCATCCGCGGCGCCAGGACCGACTCGATCAGGGCGGTCAGCTACGAGCCCGACGCCCGGCCCGAGGTGTCGTCGCTGGTGCTCCTGGCCGCGCTGGCCGCCGATCGCGACCCGGACCTGCTGGCCAGCGAGATCGGTGCCGGCGGTGCCGCCCGGCTCAAGGCGGTCGCCACCGAGGCCGTCAACGAGCGGCTGGCTCCCATCCGCGCCCGGCGAGAGCACCTCGCCGCCGACCTGGGGTACATCCGCCAAGTGCTGCTGGACGGCAACGACCGTGCCCGCCAGATCGCCGAGGCGACCCTGGCCGACGTCAGGGCGGCCATGGGCATGCGCTATTAGCGGGTGGCCAGGCCGACGTTCGGCAAGCTAGCGCCCCGCCCTAATGCCGCTGCGCGGGAGATCGGGCGAGATCATGCTGGCCACTGTGCTGGCCAGCTCGCAATTCCTGGCGCTGCCGAAGACGTAGATCAACGCCATAGAGTCCTTCGTGGCCTGTAGGGTCACCGTGCACTGGCCGGTGGTCTGATCCTGGGCGATGACGCCCCGGCGGCCGTCGGCGGCCACGAAGGAGCGCCGGGAAACCGTGCCGAGCAGCGGGTACGGATATCCGGGCAGGTCGATGGTCAGGCGGAGCGGGACCGACAGGGTGAGCTGGCCAGTCACCGGCGGCTCCACCAGGGCGCAGGTACCGCTCCCCTGGCTGACCAGCCGCTTGGCCCCGAAGCCCAGGCTGCGCTGCTGGCTGGTGGTCAGCAGGTGGCAGGGGTTGACCGTGCGCCACCAGGCGTCAGGCCCGGCGGTGGCGAAGACGAACGGCGTGGGGGCCGGCGAGGGAGCGGGCGGTGGCGTCGTCGGCGGGGTGTACCTCGGGTTGGCCTGGCAGGCGACCGGGTCGCAGATCTCCGGCCCGGTTGGTGGATGGTGCAGGACGTAGCCGATCAGCACAATCGTCCCGATGACCCAGGCGAGGACCAGCGTGGTGATGAGCGCAGCCCGCATGCGCGTGACCTTTCGGCCGTCGCGTCCCCCTGCCCCGATTCTAGGTGGCCGGGGCCGTCGGCGGAAATGACGGTATTAAGCTCATGCGGGAGGCATGGTACGGGAGAGGAATCCTGGGATGACGGTCCGGATCGCGATGTGGTCGGGGCCGCGCACGGTCTCCACGGCGATGATGCGCGCCTGGGAGAACCGCCCCGACACGGTGGTCGCCGACGAGCCCCTCTACGCCTTCTACCTGTCCCAGACGGGGATCGACCACCCGGGCCGCGACGAGGTGATCGCCAGCCAGCCCACCGACTGGCGGGCCGTCCTGCACGAGCTGTCTGAAGGCTCCCTTCCCCCGGACGTCACGATCGCCTACGCCAAGCACATGACCCATCATGTGCTGCCGTCCGTCGACCTGGCGGCGTTCGCGCCGTTCCGGCACGCGTTCCTGATCAGGGACCCCCGGTCGCTGCTGGCTTCCTACGCGCGCGTCCGGTCGGCGCCCACCCTCGATGACCTTGGCCTGCGCCAGCAGGCCCGGCTGTTTGAGGAGTTCGGCGGGCCGGTCATCGACTCCGCCGACGTGCGGGCCGCCCCGGAGGCCACGCTCCGGGCGCTGTGCGCGGCCCTCGACGTCCCGTTCACGCCGGCGATGCTGTCCTGGCCGGCTGGCCCGCGTGACAGCGACGGCGTGTGGGCGCCGCACTGGTACGACAGCGTCTGGCGGTCCACCGGCTTCAGGCCGCCCACCCCGGCGGCCGCCAATGCCCTCGACCCCGCGCTCGAGCCGCTGCTCGACCAGTGCCTGCCGTTCTACCAGCGGCTAATCGAAAATAAAATCATGATCACTAGGCAGAACGATCCCGCCAACTGACTCCAGGAGTCCCCATGCTGCAACGGTTCGACGAGCGTAACCGGGACCTGATCGTCAACGTGGGCGGCACGCTCGTCCACCGCGACCAGGCCGGCGTCTCGCCGTTCGACTCCGTGGTCCAGGGGGGCGACGCGGTCTGGGAGGGCCTGCGGCTCACCAGCGGCCGGATCTTCGCCCTCGACGAGCACCTGGGACGGCTGCGCCGCTCCGCCCACGCGCTCGCGTTCACCGTGATCCCCTCCGACGAGGAGATCACCGCCGAGATCCGCCGCACCCTGGCGGCCAACCAGATGCACGACGGCGTGCATATCAGGCTCACCCTGACCCGCGGCACCAAGATCACCTCGGGCATGGACCCGCGGCTGAACGCCTCCGGTCCGACGCTGATCGTGCTGGCCGAGTTCAAGGCCCCGGTCTACGACGCCGACGGCATCCGGCTGATCACCTCAAGCGTCCGCCGGACCGCGCCCGACAGCCTCGACCCCAAGATCCACCACAACAACCTGCTGACCTCGATCCTGGCCAAGGTCGAGGCCAACGTGGCGGGCGCCGACGACGCCGTCATGCTCGACCACCGCGGGTTCATCGCCGAGACCAACGCCACCCACCTGTTCTGGGTGTCGGAGGGAATCGTCCGCACCCCGACGACCGCCTCCTGTCCGGAGGGGATCACCAGGGAAACCGTCCTGCGGCTGGCGGCCTCGGCTGGCCTGCCGACCCAGGAGGGTGACTACACGCTCCCCCAGCTCTACAACGCCACCGAGGCCTTCGTCACTGGCACGATGGGCGGCCTGGCTCCCGTGGTCGCGGTCGACGGCCGCGTGATCGGCGACGGCGCCATCGGGCAGGTCACCAAGGACCTGACCGCGCGCTACGCGGACCTCACCGCCACCACCGGCACCGTGGTCGCCTGACCCTGGTTGGATTGCGGCATGAGCGCGTTCGCGGAGTCGCTGATCACCACCTTTGACTACACCTGGACCCGGCTGACCAGTCGGCTCGCCGGGCTGACCGACGAAGAGTATTTCTGGGAGCCGGTCGCCGGGTGCTGGTCGCTGCGGCCGGGCGATGACGGGCGGTGGCGGCTGGACGGACGCGGCGGCGGGGGGCAGGCCCCCGATCCGGTCCCGGTCACCACTATCGCCTGGCGGCTTGGCCACCTGGGCGGCCTGGCCGTCGGTGGTATCGGCAGCCGGCGCTTTGGAGACGGCACGCTGACCTGGAAGACGATCAGCTTCCCGCACCGCGCCATCGAGGTGCCCGGGTTCCTTGACCAGCACTACCGAGCCTGGCGGGCCGGGCTCAGCGGCCTCGAGCCCGGCGAGTGGACCGCCAGACTCGGCCCGGCCTGGGGCCCCTATGCCGAATCGAGCACCACCGACCTGGCTCTGCACGTGCTGGACGAGGTCATCCACCACGGCGGCGAGGTAGGCCTGCTCCGCGACCTGTACCTTCACCGTTCCTCGCTGCACAGTAGCTGAGACCTCGGTTCGCCGACCCCAGGCTCGAACCTCAGCAGCTGGGATGCTCTGCTGCGCCGTCTGCCTCCCAGGCCCGCGACCCACGGGCCTGAACCTCGGCCCCGGCGACGCGCTGAGCCGTCTGGCCGCCCTGGCTCGCAGCAGCCACGACCTGCCACGCCGCCTCGCTACCCCGGCGCCCGCGACCCGTAGGCACCGCTGATGGCCAATCAGACCATGATGACGTGTCGAAATGGTCGCGGGGACACAATGCCAGTGACCTCATGAGGCACTTTGAGCACATTGGCATCAATGACCAGTCCACTGGCGCGACGTCGCCCCGGTTACGGCGCCAAGCGGCTGAACTGCCACCGTTCGGGGTACAAGCTGTTGATTGTACCGCATTTTGCGGCACAATCAACAGCTTGCGCACTTTTCGACCGGCTGAGAGGCGCAAGCAGGCCGCCATCTTCGTTACGTGCGTCGCCTGCAGTGACGCAAGGCTCTTGGCGTGGTGTCGGGCGACGCCCTCAGTCGGATGGGGTGACCGGGGAGCGCCTGCCGAACCACTGCTCGGCTCCGTAGGCTTCGTACCGCTCCACTTCGGTGAACCCCAGCTTCGCCGCCAGGCGCATCGAGCGGGCGTTCGCGGTCTGGGTAAAGAGCACCACTGGCTCGCCGGGAAGCGCGTCGGCGAGCCAGCCGAGGGCCGCGGCGCAGGCTTCGGCGGCGTACCCGAAGCCCCATGCCCGCGGCAGGAACAGGTAACCGAGCTCAGCCTGCCCGGCCGCAGCCGCAGGGCCGTGTCCGGTCGCCCTCCCGAGAAGGACCTGCCCGATCATCTCTCCGTCGAGCTCGACTACGAAGAGGCCGGGGCGGCGCTCGGGTGCCCCGGGCATCTCCAGCTCGACCTCGTCACGCGGCCGGGAGCCACCGAGGTACGTGCCCACCTGCGGCGAGGCCAGCAGCTCGATGAACGCCGGACGGTCTCGGGCTTCGGGCTCGCGAAGTACCAGCCTCTCGGTCCTGATCGGTGCAGGAGGCCAGGCGATAGGTCCTAGGTCTGCCATCAGCGCAGGCTATAGGGCCACCAGCGCGAGAAAGACGTCGTAGCGATTTATCCAGCCGGGTGGCCGGTATCGCCGAAGGCCCGGCTGACGGCCTCGGCGAAGCCGGCCATGGAGGTGAACTCCAGGTTGTAGCTCCACTCCTCGGACGGTTCGGGGGTGGCTCCCCAGCCGGGACGGTCGTGCCGGCGGTTTATCCAGACCGAGGGCAGGCCCTCGCGCCTAGCCGGGACATGGTCGTGGAACAAGCTCTGCGCGACGTGCAGCAGGTCCTTGCGGCCTAGGCCGAGGTCGGCAAGCGCGTCGTACAAGGCGTGAAAGTGATTGGGGGCCGGCTTGTAGGCGCCAACGTCTTCAGCGGTGATGACCGCCGCGAAGTCACCATTCAGGTGCTGGTTGCTGCCGGCGAAGCCGTCGCGGTGCACGTTGGACACGATGATCAGCTGGTAGTGCCTGGCCAGCTGGGCAAGCGCCGCCGCCGAGTCGGGAAACGCCGGCCAGTCGGGGACCGACTCGCCGAGCCGCTGAGCCCACTGGCCGGTGACCGGCCTGCCGAGCTCGTCACCGGTACGGCGAAACGCGGCGGCTAGGACGTCGGGGTAGCGCGCCGCGGGCATGTCAGACTCGACGGCCGCCTCATGGCCCGAGTAGGCGCGCAGAAGTTCCTCATCGCCAAGGCTGAGGCCCTGCTCACGGGCCCAGGGTCCTAGGACGGCGGCAATGCCCGCCTCCCAGTCGATGAGGGTCCCGTAGCAATCGAAGCTCAGGGCCTTGTACTGAGCAAGGTCCAAGTCGGTGGTCATGCCGGTTCCTCTCACGCGGAGTGTTCTAGTCGAAGCCCCCGTGGACGTGGGCACGCGCCCAGTGGTCGCCCTTGGCCCTCACTGATCGGTAAGGGCGTCGAGCTGAGCGAGGTCGTGAATGTCTTGCGGGCGGTGCTCATATCCCAGATCGTGGAAGATACGCTGCTGGCCTGCGGACAGGCACCCGACACTACGCCCGGCGATAATCCCGCGGCTGAAGGCATCGGGTGGGTACTCGAAGAACCCGCCGTCCAGGTCCGGCTGACGGCCCGACCCGTCCTCGGCGAAGGCGACTGGGTGTACGTCCACCCAGCGGTCACCGGCGGCCCGCAGTTCGATCCTGGACGGCAGCCAGTCGGTCTCCGCCGCGTACCCCAGGTCGCCCAGCACCGCCAGGCAGCGGCTGAGGTCGGCCATATCGACATTAAGGTCGAGGTCCCGGTGCTGACGGGTCTGCCTGCCCGCTAGGGCGGCTACTCCCCAGCCTCCGCCGACCCAGTGCCGTATCCTGGCCGCGTCCAGTGCATCCAGGACCTGGAGCACTTCCTCCGCCTCCACAAGCCGATTTTAGCGCCGATGTGGCCGGTCGGGGCTAAACGCCCACGCCACCATGAGGGGGAATTCTCCTTGCCACAGCGCGGTGCCGTGTGACGCGACCCGCTCGCTCATGACGACGTCGGCACCGGCATCGCGAAGCGCCGTCGCCCACCGGTTCGCGTTGTCGAGGAAGAACGGCTCCAGCGTGCCGGCGACCAGATACACCCGCGGAATCGAGCCTGGCATCACGCCAGGCGGCTGGTAACCCGCGCCCGGCGAGCCGGAGAAGACCGCGCCGTAGATCCCGGGATGCCGAAGCCCAAGGGCCAGCGCGAGCTCGCCGCCCGCGGAGACACCGAACACCGCGGTCCGCTCGGCGGGCAGCGCTACTGCGAAGCGGAGGCGTACCCAGCGGCGGACGTCCTCGACGAAGAACTCCTCATGGGCCGCGAACCGTTCCGCGTCAAAGGCCGGCGAGTACTCATGGAGCCGCGACATCTCGTCGGCCAGCCCATGGACACCAACGATCATCGTGGAAGGGACGTCGGCCGCCTCGAGGAGCCGGCCCCACTGCGCGATCCGCTGACCGTCACCGGCGAAGACGACCGCCTCGGGCGGATCGGGCGGGACGTACACGGTCACCTGCCGCCCACCGTCGTAACCGAGCGCCTCGGTGACGATCCCTCCCGCTAGCGGGCCGACGCGCGCCGGCTCGGGATTGCCCCCGGCCTGGTCATTCATTGAGCTCGTTTAGCTTGCGCCCGACGCCCGCTACCAGGGAGTGGGGTGCGGCCGGCGGGATGCGCGGGTCTGGCCTCCACTGGGCGGTCCAGACCAGGCCTGGGTCGACAATCTCGAAGCCGTCGAAGAACCGCGCGATCTCCGGATGTGGCCGGACGTGCAGGCTTGCCGAGGCCTGCTGATAGACGCTCGTGGCCTTGTCGGCGTACCCGCTCGGATCGTTCTCAGGGGTGCCGATGGCCCCGTGGGAGATTGCCAGCCAACTGCCCGCCGCGAGGTGGTCACGGTAGGTAGCGATGATCTCATGTGGCTTGTCGTCGTCCGGCACGAAGTGCAGAACGGCCGCGCACAGCACGGCGACCGGCCGCGTGAAGTCGAGCACGGCAGTCACCTGCGGGTGCCGGAGGATCTCATCGGGCCGACGCAGGTCGCCGAGCACCACCGCGAGCCGGTCATCGGATCCGAGCAGGGCCTGGCCGTGGGAGCAGACAACCGGGTCATTGTCCACGTACACCACGCGCGCGTCTGGTGCCACCGCCCGGGCCATCTCATGGACGCTGGAGCGGGCGGGCAGGCCCGCGCCAAGGTCGAGGAACTGCCGGATCCCCGCCTCAGTCGCAAGGAACTGGACCGCCCGGCCGATGAACGACCTGTTGTCCCGGACCAGGCCCGCCATGTGCGGGACCCCCGCCAGCAACTGCTGGGCGGCGTCCCGGTCGGCCGCGAAGTTGTCCTTACCGCCGAGCAGGTAATCGTAGATCCGGGCCACATTCGGCACGGATGTATCGATGCCGAACGTTCCGAAGCCGCTGCCGCTCACTACTGCCACCCCTCGGGCGCCCGCCTGCCAACTCCGGAACGCCCGTGACCCGACGCCTGAGCGCCCAAGCCTCCCGGTACGGGCGATGCTATCGCGTCCGGCACCTTCCCCTGTCCCGGCAAGCCGTGCCCGGAAATATCGCCGTCAGGTGAGGTCGGCAAGCCGACTGCGCTGGCCGAGCGGGTGGGACGCGAGGACGCCCCCGATGAGCTCGCGCATGCGCGATGCGGAGCGGCCGTAGAGGTAGAGCGCCGTCTCCTGCGGGCCTTCCCAGTATGAGACGACGCTGCCTTCCCGGCCGAGGCTGTCAGTCAGGCTGCCGATGAGCTCATTGGGGTCGCTGCTGGCGTAGACCTCCTCAGGGAGGTCGGTGCCGTTGAGGTAGAGCGCGACGCCCTCGGCTTCGCCGAAGGGGATGGCTGGCTCGTCTCCGAGCGTCACCGACGATCCCCTAGGCGCACCGTAGGCGCTCAGCGCCTTGATCACGGCGGCCAGGCTAGCCTCGGGGTCGCCTTCAAGGTCGATCTCGATGTCACAGGACTGCGGCTCGCCGGTGTGGCTGAGCAGCGCGCCTCCCCCGGTGATCTCACTGCCGGGAGCGTGCGCGGCGAGCACCGGCAGAAGGAGATCATCGAAGCCACGGCGGGCATCCGGGTCCAGCCGGGCATTCAGGTGGATGGTCAGCGGAATCACCACGGCCCGATTCTAGGCCTACGGTCGACCAGCGCCTCCGGTCCCCTAGCTTCCCGGCGCGACCTGGGCGAACCCGGCTGGAATCTGCGGGTGGTTGATGAGTCTCGTCAGCGCCGGGGTGCGCCGCACCCAGGTGTAGTCGCTGGTGCTGGAAGCCGGGTGAGCTGAGTCCGGGGCGAACACCCTGACCAGCCGGACCAGCCGAAAGGTCTGGCTGTCGACGTAGAAGTAGTTGATTTCCGCCTTGCCCTGCTTGCCCAGCGCCACGGACAGCTCGACAGTGCTCTGACCGTTGACGACTGGATGACCGACGATCTTTACGAACCCCGTGGCGAGCATGGTCTTGACCGACGCGGCCGGGATGTAGGACACGCCATCTACCGGCGCGGTCGGCGCCGGACCCGAGATGGGTGAGCCGAAGTTCTCGGTGCGGTACGACCACGTGCGCGGACCATAGTTGACCTGGGTGTCATCCACGTTGATCACCCGGTGGCTATCGAGGTACTGGCTCTGCCAGGTCGCGACCTTGCCGCCACTGCTGGACCACAGCATCATCTCGCTGGACGTGGCCGGGTCGGTCCAGACGGTCTCCGGCGGGTTGCCGGCGTCGATGCCGCTCTCCTTCATCTCGACCACGCTGTTCACCGGGTCCTGTACGGCGTCAACCTGCTGCCGCACGTAGGCGACGTTATCCAGTTGCGGCGTTCCGGTGCTGACGGGCTGGCTTGCTGCGGTCTTGGAGGGGGCCAAGGCTACGGGCGCCGGCCCAGCCGGGCCGGGATGCCGGATCGCGATCAGGGTCCCGGCCACCGCCACCCCGGCGACCCCCACGGCGGCCAGGCTGCGAAACGCGACGGCCCGCCGCTGCTCACGGCGCCCGCGCTGCTCGATCTCGTCCAAGTCCAGAGCAGGCGCACCCGCTTGCACAATGTCCCGCAGGTCGTCGCGGAGCCGGGTCTCCTCAGAAGAGCTCATGATCGTGATTCCGTCCTGTCTAGGTACTTACGCAACGTGGCCAGCGCCCGGGAGCTCTGGCTCTTGACCGTGCCCTCGCTGCACCCGAGCACTTGCGCCGTCTCTGCCTGGGAGAGGCCCTCCAGGTAACGCAAGACCACCGTGGCTCGCTGCTGGTGCGGCAGCTCAACCAGCGCCCGCAGCAGCCCGTCGCGGCGGGCGATGTCATCGGTCGGGTCGGGAACGGCCGGTATCGTCGGCGCGGCTCCGACGTCCGCCACTGGCACTGCCTTATCCCGGCGGCGCCACCGGTCCCGTGCCTCGTTGATCAGGATGCGCCGGACGTACGCGTCGGGACTGTCGGCCTGCCGGACACGAGACCAGTGCCGGTAGACGTTGACCAGGGTGTCCTGCACAAGGTCATGGGCGAGATGCCAGTCACCGCACAGCAGGTACGCGCTCTGGTGCAGCCGCAGGCTGCGGTCAAGCGCAAAGGCCCGAAACTCTTCTGACCGGCCCGTCAACGCAGGTTCCTCGTTGGTCCCATATCTAGGTAGACCGGGACAAGGGGCATATCGTTGTCGGGCACCACGAATCAATCCGCGGCGTTATTGTCCGATCCGCACCACGATCTTCCCGCGGACGTGGCCGCTCGCGACCTGCGCGAGTGCCTCGCGAGCCCGGTCCAGGGGCAGTACCGCTGAGACCTGGGGGCGAAGAGCGCCCCCGTCGACCAGGCGGCTCAGTGCCTCCAGTCGCGGCCGGGTGACGCGCGCGGCGAACGGCTCGCCGCTGATGCCGCGCTCCAACTCGGCGGAAGGCCCCTGGAGAACGATGAAGAACGCCCGGCCACCGTCGCGAACCGCGCCGATTGCCCGGTCGCGAGTCTGGCCGCCGGCCCCGTCAAGCAGCAGGTCGACGCCACCAGGAACCGTGTCGCGGACCTGCCGCCCCCAGTCGGCGTCGTGATAGTCGAACACCTCGCTGGCGCCCAGGCTCCGCAGGTAGTCATGATTCTCGCGACTGGCGACGCCGAGCGCCCGGGCGCCCATCGCCGCCGCGATCTGCACGGCGGCGCTGCCCACGCCTCCGGCGGCCGCGGTGATGAGCACGGTCTCGCCCGCCTGCAACCGCCCTCGGTCGATGAGGCCCTCGTAGGCGGTCCCGGCGCCGATCACCAGCCCGGCCGCCTCCTGGAAGCTCACCCGCCCTGGCATGGGGGCCACCCGGTCAGCCGATGCCAGCGCCAGCTCGGCGAGCCCGCCGCCCGCCGGGAACAAGCTGGCGTATACCCGCTCCCCAGTCCGGATGCCGACCGCGTCGCCGACCGCCTCGACCACCCCGGCGATTTCCTGACCGGGCACAAACGGAAGGGCTACCCCGGGGAAGCCACCGCTCAGGAACCCGACGTCCCACGGGCCGACGCTAGCGCCGTGCACCCTGACCAGGACTTGCCCCGCAGCCGGTACCGGGTCCGGTCGTTCGCCCAGCCTAAGGCTGTCGATCCCGCCGAATTGGTCCGCCTGTGCCGCTCGCACGATCCTCGTCCTCCCGCGACCGCGCTAGAGCCCGTCGAGGAAGGCGAGCAGAGCCGCGCTGACGTCGGCGGGGCGCTCCTGCTGGACCCAGTGACCAGCACCGTCAACCACGATGTTGGCCCGCAGGTCAGTGACCACCTCGGGAAGATGGTCGGCCGGCATGAACGTCGCCACGACATCGCGGGAGCCGGTCAGGAACATCGCTGGACGGTCGATCCGGGTCGGCAGCGACTGGCTGAGCTCCCAGTTGCGGTCGATGTTGCGGTAGTAGTTGAGGGCACCGGTGAACCCGCTGCGCTCGTACGCGGTGACATAGACGTCCAGGTCGGCGGGTGTCATCCAGTCGGGCAGCGGGGGCCGTTCTGCTTGCGGGTCGGCCAGCGACTGCAGGCTCGCCCGCCCGGTGATGGCCAGCAGCATGGTGAGCTGCACGTCCCGTGCCAGCACCGCATCGGCCACCCCCGGCTCCTGGAACCAGGCGATGTAGAAGTCGTCGCCGTGCCGCCGCCGCAGGATCGACAGCGGGGCAACCGGAGGCGGCGGCGTGAACGGCACGCTCAGCCCGGCCACGCCCCTGACTCGCTCCGGATGGGCGAGCGCGACCGACCAGACCACGTTGGCCCCCCAGTCGTGCCCCACGAAGACCGCGTCGTCCTCGCCGAGGACGTCGAGCAGGCCGATCAGGTCGCGCCCCAGGGTCAGCACGTCGTAGCTCTCGACGTCCGCGGGCTGGCTACTGCGGCCGTAGCCGCGCAGGTCAGGGACAATCACCCGGTAGCCGGCCGCGGTGAGCGCGGGCACCTGATGACGCCAGGAATAACCCAGCTCAGGAAACCCGTGGGCCAGGACCACCGCCGGACCGCTGCCCGAGACCTGGACACTCAGCTCGACACCGTTCGCCCTGATTTGGATGATCTCGTCAGCCATGCGCTCACGGTATCCGTCCCACTCCGAACTTGGAAGCCATCAGGCCTCCGGCAGGTGCTCGTGGCAGTACCGGGCGCCGGAGTCAGGAAAGAGGACACAGCCGCAGGCCTGGCAAGTGCGCCACCTGCCGACCCACAGGCCCGTCCGGCGGAACCTGCCGACAGCGGCCTTCCAGGCCGCCAGGTCATCGGGGTCGATGTCTGCGTCTGGGCCGGGCGCCGCGGGCGGACCCGGCTGGTTTCCGGCCAGGAACCCAGCCATGTAGTACCGGGCCTCTGACGACATCTGGCCCATCTCGGCTAGAGACACGTTGTAGGAAACCCGCCGGTCCGGGCACCATGCCGACATCCGGCCGGGAAAGGTATTGCCGCTGCCGACCAGCAGGTCCCGGCCACCACACGGGGCCTCGAACCATAGCAGCGGATCTGGTTCTCCCTCGCCTGGTCCCTGGACGATGCGTTCCCAGCGAACCGGCTGCGAGACGGTTCCGATATGGCACCACGCCGGGCTACCGTCCTGCTGTTCCGGCCATTCCGCGATCAGGTGCAGGCCCCGCCTCTGGGCGATGGCCAACGCCTCCTCACGCGACATGAGCTCCGCCTCGCCGGGCCCGTCCACTAGGTAGACCTGGGCGCAATCGATCCCCTCGTCATAACGGAACCAGCGCAAGGGCCACATGCGGTCAGACACGGCACAACCCTAACGGTACGCATCGGCGCCCATAGGGCAGTCTCGCGCGCCTAGACCGTGGCGGCGACGGCCTGCCGGACGAGATAGTCGTCCGGATCGAGCGCGACCGCCTCGGCGAGCTGATCCGCGTAAGGCTGCCCGAGCGCATGCCGGGCGAGAACGATCGTGGCGAGGACGATCGCCCTGGCGCTGTCCCCGATCGATGCGGTCAGTGCGTCCGCGCACAGCGGCTCCACCTCGTCGGGCCGCCCCTGCCGCAGCCTAGCCACGGCCAGGGTGTGCCGGGCACCGAGCCGGTCGTAAGCCAGGTCCGGCCCCGGGAACGCGTCGTTGTCGAGCATCCACTGCACTCGGCTGGCCGCCAGGTTGTAGGTGTCCGGGGGCAGGCCCGGCACGGCTAGGACACAGTCATCTAGACGGAAGACCGACAGTGCCGCTGCGACCGCGCGTGGGTCCGGCGGAAGCGACTGCTCCGCGTGCAGGGCGAGCAACTCCTGGATGCGATCCTCGGCCCGGAGCATAAGGCCGATCCACCCAGACGCAAACTTCAGCAGCGGGTCACCGTCCCGGTAGGCCGCCAGGATCCGGTCAGTTCGTCCCGGCTGGGGCGGCTGCCTGGGATCTGCCGCGAACTTCGTCAGGTCCGCCGTCACGTCGTTCGGGTCTCCCCGGCGGGCGAGGATCCTGAGCGGCGTCATCGCGCTGTCCGGGTTAAGCTTCAGCTCGGCCGCCTGGCGGTCCAGGTCCTCGTGTGAAAGCCCCTGTGCCTGCCGGGCCACGATCACGGTCGCGAGGGCAAGCTCCAGTGCATCGGGCGAAGAACCCCGGTAGGTCAGCAGCGGCTTGCACAGCCGCTCCACATCAGCGTGCCGCCGCTCTCTCAGCCGCAGCAGGGCCAGCGCGAAACATGCCCACGCCTCCGTCCTGGGGGCGAGGTCGCCGCGACGGACCATGACGTCGATCCGCCGCTCGGCGAGATCCTCATCCGAGGCGGAAAGCTCCGGCAGTCTGACGACACGCGATGTTACCCACACCAGCGCCGCAGCTTCCTTCGCACCCATCAGCCTCGGAGGCAAACCAAGCCCACGGTGCAGCTCAAGAAGCTCGGCGTTCCGTCCCTCCTTCCACAGCGCGGCGGCAACAGTTCCGAGGCTCAGCCGAGTCGCCAACTGGCCTTTGTGGTAAGCGGCCAGTACCCGCTGGACCTCAATCGCGGCATGTTCTTCGCCACCGCTATCGGACCCGCTCTTGCCCCAGGGGAACTTCACCAATCCCACCTCTACTTTCTGCT
>Ga0335072_10007380_pt1 | contig 16008 bp, 14 predicted proteins | sample Lox_Sample_21_FD_206725 | JGI IMG/M metagenome (GOLD analysis project Ga0335072, IMG submission 206725) | Soil microbial communities from Loxahatchee National Wildlife Refuge, Florida, United States - Lox_Sample_2.1 | ecosystem: Environmental > Terrestrial > Soil > Wetlands | place: USA...
GGACGGGATCGCGATGGTGCGCGATGGCGGCTTCTACTACGTGATCGGGTACGGAGAGAACATCAACATCCCGACGATCGACGTGATCTCGCGCGAGATCTCGTTCATCGGGAACCTCGTAGGGACCTACGCCGACCTCGAGGAGCTGATGACGCTGACCGCGCAGGGTCAGGTCACGCTGCACACCAGCACATACCCGCTCGACGCGATCAACGACGCGATGGCCGACCTCGACGGCGGCCGGCTCCAGGGTAGAGGCATTCTCATCCCCTGAGGAGACGCCGACAGTCGGCGTGCCGTGCGATCGCACGAGCACGGCCCCGGAGCTCCAAATCGTCAGCGTGTAGCCGTAAGGAACGGCGGTCGCGGCAAGGACGGTCGCCAGTGACGACCTTGTAGCGCGCAGCGGTCGTGGTTTCCGCTAGATGGGTTCTCGCACGACGGTCAGGGCAAACGCAGGCTTACCGGCGTCGGTAGAGCGACGTCGATGCGACCGCCGCCATCGCCAATAGTGCCGTGGCAACGGCCAGGGTTACCCGGAGCCCCACCAGGTAGCCGGCCGAGCCACTGTGGTGAAGGATCGCCACCGACTGAGCTGAACCGAGGATCGCCACGCCGAAGCCCATCGCGATCTGCTGAGTCGTCGTCAGTACGCCAGCGGCCGTACCCGAAGTCGCGTCCGGGACAACACGCAGCACCGACGCGATCATTGCCGGAATCGCAAGCCCGTTGCCCACGCCGAGCAGCGCCATGAAGGGCCAAAGGTGCGCTGGGCCGCGGCCGATCCCCGAACCTAGCGCCTGTAGCAGGAGCAGGCCGCAGGCCGTACTGCTCGCGATCGCTCCGATCGTCACCAGTCGCGCGCCGAGCCGCCGCGCGAGCCCCGCGCCGCACAGCGACGCCACGGCGAATGCCGCGCCCTGACCGACGAACGTCAGCCCGGACTGCTCGGGTGTTTCGTGAAGACCAGCTTGGAGCGTGAACGTAAGCACGAACAAGACACCACCGAAGGCGAGGAAGTACGCACCATTGACCGCCAGGCCGACGCGAAACACTCGCTGGGCAAACAACGCGGTGTCGATCACCGCCGCCTTGCCGCGAGCGCTACGACCCCGCTCCCAAGCTGCTGTCGCGATTGCCCCGATCGCTCCGCCGCAGAGCAGGGGCCAAGTCCACCAAGGCCAATGGCTCTCCGGAGCGAGTGTGACCGCGACGAACACCAGCAGCAGACTCACCGACAGGCCGATCAACCCGACCGGATCGACGTCCGGCCGACTGGACCTCGTCTGCGGCAAGGATTGTGGAACCACCCGACCAACGACTGCGGCACCGATAAGAGCGGGTCCCACCACGACCAGGAAGATCGTTCGCCACCCTAAGCCCCAGGGAGCGTGCTCGACCAGGATGCCGCCGGTGACCTGGCCAAGCACCGCCCCAAGCCCAAGTGTCACGCCAAACCACGCGGTTGCGCGGCCACGCTCTTGTGGCGGAAACAGACGGGTGACCAAAGCGAGTACCTGAGGCACCATCAGGGCCGCACATGCCCCCTGGATAAGCCGGGCTGTAACCAGTTGTAGGCCCGACTCGCTGAGCGCACACAGGGCTGACGCGAGCGCGAACAGTGCCATACCAGCCCGGAGCACCTCTCGCGCGCCGATCACGTCACCCAGCCGGCCGCCCGCGATCAGCAGCGATCCGTAGGTCAGCGAATAGCCGCCTACCGCCAATTGGATCACACCGGATTGCGTGTGCAATCCAACTCGTAGACTCGGGGCCGCGACGTTTACGACGAATAGATCGAACTGCGCCATCAGCGTGCCCAGGAGGATCATCGGCAGCGCCCGCCAGCGCCCGGACACGGGCCGAACTTGCGTCACTACTCCACCGACTCCGGCCACCGCCGAGCCGCGGTTCGCCGCCCGCGCCCTACCGATCACGAGGTTTTGGGAGCGGACGTACCCGCCGTCGTCGTGTGGCCATGCCAGCGAAGCGCGATCTGCTCGCCAACGGCTTGCGGCAGCCGCGGCGCGTCAGCCAGGCTGCGCTGGATCGGCGCCTTGCCGGCGACAGAGGTGACGTCCAGCGAACCTTCACCGGTGACAGCCAATGCGGAACGGCGCATCAATCGATCGACCCCCAGCAGGTCGAGGACCGCATCCGCGGCCTCGACCGCGGTGACGCTGCCACGGAACTTGTCGGGACAGACGACCACACGGAGGGGCGCCACGGCCGCGGCTTGACGGTCAGCGCGCTCCACCGCCCTGCGCGTATACCTCTGGGTTTGCGCAGTGGGCCATCGGTTGCCCGTCGAGCGCCGCAAGAAGATTGTCGACGGCGAGGTCTGCCATCGCCGTTCGTGCCTTCACGGTCGCGGAGGCGGTATGGGGAGTCACGACCACGTTGTCCATCGCGAGCAGTTCGTGGTCGGCCGGAAGGGGCTCGGGATCGGTCACATCCAGTCCTGCGCCGCCGAGGTGGCCGGAGCGCAACGCTTCGACCAGGGCCTTGGTGTCGACCATGCCACCACGGGCAACGTTCACCAGAATCGCGCCCGGGCGCATCATTGCCAGCGTGGTCGCATTGATCATCCCGCGCGTGTCGTTGGTCATCGTGGCGTGCAGGCTGACCACGTCGGCCTCTCGCAACAGCGAGTCCAGCGAGTGTCCGCCAATGAACGGATCGGTGTGGATTACGCGCATCCCGATCGCTTCGGCGAGCCGGCCAACGGCTTGGCCGATCCGCCCGTACCCGATCAATCCGACCGTCGTCTCCTCAAGACTCGCGCCGAGATATCCGGCTGGCTCCCAGGTTCGCCAGCAGCCTCGACGGACGTGACGATCAGACTCGCTGACACGTCGCATCAGGTCGAGCATCAGCGTGATCGCCAGCTGCGCAGTTGCCTCGGTCAGCACTCCCGGCGTGTGTCCGACCGGGATCCGATGCGCCGTTGCCGCATCCACGTCGATGTTCTCGAACCCCACCGCGAAGTTCGAGATCGCGCGAAGGCGCGGAGACGCTGCAATGAGGTCGGCGCCGATTTCGTCAGTGAGCAGCGTCAGCAACCCGTTCCCGTCGGCTGCAGCGCGCCTCAGGTCCGCTTGCGGCGGCGGCAGAGGTCCCGGCCAAACGCTGACCGAGTGGCGCGCCCGCAGCCGATCGAGTGCCCCTCCGGGGAGTTGCCGGGTGACGAACACGTTCATCGGAGCCTCCGATCCGGTGGCGAAAGGGGAGGAATGTCGGGCGCGCATGATCGGCTGCGAGCCTCGGACCCGGCCCGGAGGCGCTCGACAGTCACGATGCGAAGCCCCTACGATCGATCACCGCGTCGCGGTCAATCTCAGCCAGTGACGCGTAGCCACATAGCGCGAGCACACTATCGACCTCGGCCAGTAGGTTTGAGAGGACCTCGTGGACTCCGTCGCGACCGCCGACTGACAGCCCGTATACGTACGGTCGCCCGACCAGCACAGCGTCGGCGCCGAGGGCGACCGCCTTGATCACGTCCGACCCGCGGCGGATGCCGCCGTCGAGCAGCAAGGGAAATCCCTCACCGACCGCGTCGCGCACCGGGGCGAGGGCGTCGAGCGCAGCGATCGACCCATCGATCTGCCGCCCTCCATGATTCGAGACAATCACGCCGCTTGCTCCCGCCTCGACGGCCCGCTTGGCGTCGTCAGCGCGGAGCACTCCCTTGAGCAGGATTGGGAGGTCGGTCAGCTCCCTGAGCCAGGAGAGATCGGCCCAGCTCAGGCCCGGGTTCACGAACAGCCTCATCATCTCGCGCCCGGCGCGACCGGGGTCCCGGTCCGGGTCGAAGTTCAGCCACGACCGGAAGGTCGGGTCGCTGACGAACTGACCGATCCCGTGGCCGTCGGAGAACGGTGAGTAGCGGTTGGTGAGGTCGCGCTCGCGCCAGCCGAGCATGGGCGTGTCGACAGTCAGCACTAAGGCGGAGCAGCCGGCCGCCGAAGCCCGCCGCACCAAGCTTTCGGTCAGCTCCCGGCTGTTGATCCAGTAGAGCTGATACCAGGCAGACAACCCCGTGGCAGTGCCCACCACCGACTCCATCGGCTCCGACCCCGCGGTACTGACGATGTAGGTCATGCCGAGGTCGCGAGCGGCGGCCGCCGCGGCGAGATCACCTTCGGGGTGAACGGCGGTCAGGACGCCGACGGGCGCCAGAAAGATCGGCGTGGGAAACGAATGCCCGAGCATGGTGACCGAGAGGTCGCGGGCGCTCGGAGTGGCCAATACATGCGGACTGAGTCGCCAGTTCGCGAACGCCTCGACGTTCGCGTCCCGCGTGGAGCCCGCTCCGGCGCCTCCGAACACGTAGTCGCGAGGCCCTGGTTCCAGGGCGTGATGCGCAGCGCGCTCCCAATCCTCGATCGCGACCGGCCATCGTGCCTCGCGCCGCTCAAGGAGTTCGCGCCAGCGCCGCCCGGAAATGGAGCTATCGCCGATCTCTTGCACCGTGGTTGCTCGGCTGCGGTCGTCGTGCGCGGGTTGAGCCTACGAGAGGTCGGTCGCCAGGATGCGGTCGACGACCGCGGCGATGTCGCCCTCAACGATGTCTGGCTGATCACCGAGCGGGCTGAGCACCATTCCGGGTCTTGCTACGAATGCAGCCCGGCAGCCGGCGGCGAGGGCGCCCGAGATATCCCAGGAGTGAGCGGCGACCAGCCGAACCTCCGAGGTATCGATGGCGAACGCGTCGGCGACCGAGCGGTATGGCTCTGGAGAAGGCTTGAGGTGCCGAACCGCGTCCGCGGAGATCACGTCATCGAAGCTGCCGCGGATCCCGGCGTTGGCCAGCTGCGCCTCGCCGACACTGTGTAACGAGTTAACCAGTGCCACGGTCTTGAGTGGCGTCTGGCGTAGACGCGACAGGGCCTCGGGCACCTCTGGATGCGGGGGCAGGGTGTCCATCCGGCGGACCATCTCGTCAACCTGGGTGTCGGTCACCGAGCGCCCGACGCGCTCGGCCAGCATCTTGAGGGCCGCGCTCTGGGCGGTGCTGAAGTCCACGTAGGCACCGGTCAGCCCGCCGACGAACGAGAGCTGCAGCATTTGGGCGAACCATTGCGCGCGCAGCGCGCTTGCGCCGAGCAACTCTTCGAATGCGGGGTCGAGGGCACGCAAGTCCAGCAGCGTTTCGTTGACGTCAAACGCGATCACGGTCGTCATGTAAGACTCCTCGGTTCCTCAATTCGGGGGTTGGGCGCAGCCACGGGCCGGTCACGCGTTCGGTCGTTCTCGCGCGGATGCGCCCGAAGATGAATGCCGTCAGTCCGCGAAAAACTGCTCGAGTTCCCTGATCAGGTACTCCGGCTGCTCGTCGGCGATCCAATGACCGCACTCGGGAACAATCCGCCCTCGGACGTCGCTGGCCAGTTGGGACATGCCTTGCTCGACGATCGGGCCAAGGAACCCCTCGCCCCCGAGAGCCAGCACCGGGATCGTGAGCGGCTGCTTGGCGGTCTCACGGTTATGGTCGGCGTCGACGAAATGTGTCCGGTAGTAGTTGAGCGCACGCATGCCACCCGGGGCGGCATAGGCACGTTCATACTCATCGAGATCCTCGACGGGGACCGCAGTTGGGTTGTAAGCGAAGTTGCGGTGGAACCAATCGAGGTACATCCGCTCGCGGCCGCTGATCAGCGCGTCGGCGATCTCGGGGGCATCGTGGAAGAACAGGTGCCAAACGTGGCGGCCGAGCCCGTCGGTCGCGAACGGGACCTGCATCGCCTGCTCGTAGCCGAACCCCGGCATGATCATCTCCATGATCGCCAGCTTGCGAACTGCGTCGCGGTGAGCAGCAGCGTACGCGTAGGCGACCGCGGCTCCGAAGTCGTGACCGGCCAACAGCACGGGTCCGACGTCCAGGTGCCCGAGGAGTCCGTGCAGGTCCTCTGCCATCGACCGTTTCTCGTACCCGTCGAGTGGCCGTTCAGTGTCTCCGGCGCCACGCATATCGGGCGCGATAACGGTGTATCGCGCCGCCAGCGCCGGCATCACGTCTCGACGCCACTCGCGCCAGGTTTGCGCGAAGCCGTGGAGGAGTACAACGGGCGCCCCCTCACCGGCCATCACATAGTGCTGGAGAATCCCATTCGCCCGCACAAGATGATGGCGCAGCGTGACGCCATTGATGGTCTCACTCGATGCCATAACAGTGGCTCCTTATCGTCATCGGCTTGCCGTGTGCCGAGTAGAGTGCGATCCTCACAACGGCCATCACTGGAGGATCATTCCGCCGTCGACCTGGATGCACTGACCAGTCATGTAGTCAGAGTCAGACGAGGCCAGAAAGGCAGCGATTCCAGCGCTGTCTTCGGGCGTGGAAACGCGGCCCAGCAGGATGTCTTGCGAGAACTCGGCCATCGCCTGGCCGACGCTTCCCGTGCGGCCGGTGTGCATGATCTGCTCGTCGAGCTTGCGCCACAGCTCGGTCGCGACTATCCCCGGGCAGAAGCCGTTGACAGTGATTCCGTCCTTTGCCAGCTCGCGCGCGGCGGCCTGCGTCAGACCGACCACCGCAAATTTCGAAGCGCTGTATGCACCGACGAGCGCGAACCCTTGCTTGCCGGCGACCGACGCGGTGTTGACGATTTTCCCGCCGTTGCCCTGCTCCAGAAACTGTCTGGCGGCCTCCTGGATCCCGATGAGGACGCCAAGAGCGTTGATTTCAAACAGTCGGCGAAACTGATCCGCCGTGGTGTCAATCAAGGGCACCGCTTGAGCGATCCCAGCGTTGTTGAACATCACGTCCAAGGCCCCGTACCGCGCTGTCGTCGCCTCGATGAGAGCGCGCACAGCATCACGATCGGACACGTCGACCCAGTGGCCGAATGCCTGTCCGCCCTCGGCCTCGATCTCGGCCGCCACCTCCGCGGCGCCATCACCGTCGATGTCGGCGATCACTACCGAGGCGCTTTCGGCCGCCAGCCGTAGCGCCACCGCGCGGCCGATGCCGTGAGCAGCGCCGGTCACGATGCACGTCCGTCCCTCGAGCCTGTCAATCACCGTCTATCTCCTGTGTGTCGTCGGCCCGTGCCCGAGCCCCGCGTGAGGCGCACCAACGGGACTCGGTCGCGGCGGACCTTGTCGTCGAGTCGCTGGCGTCACGGCGCCTCGAGGATGTTGGCGTCCTCGTAGAGAGCCCAGACGTAGTCCTTGGTGCCCTCCTCCCGGAGGTCCTTGTTGTCGTAGTTACGCGGGTGCTTCCAGAATCGATGCACGTCCTCCTCGGTCTTGTAGGTGGCGATGATCAGCCATCGCTGGGCGCCGCCCTCGGTCGACCCCGGGAAATGCATAGGGGGGTCGACCTTCCGTCCCATCACGACGAGATCGCCGCCCAGCTCCTGGACGATGGGTCCCGCGGTCTTGAGGTACGTGCAGTACGTGTCGTAGTCCTCAAGGTTGAAGAGGTTGAGCGCGTAGAACATCAACTACCTCCCTCGGTGTTGATCCGTCTTGTCGTGAGCGGGCCATCCTCACTGCGGATCGATTGGTCGGAATGTGGTCTCTCCATCTCGCGTGAACGTCTTTTCGTCCCAGCGCGGCGCGCACCATATCAGACCAATCGGCAATTGGCAAGACCAATCTATGATTGGCTTAGCCAATGTCCGGAATCCTGCCTCACTGGGGTTCCCGTTGTCGATTTGCCGAACGGCGCTTTACTGTTGAACACCGGAAACAACCGATGGGGATCAGATGACCGAGACGCACGAGGACATCCTGAGTCGACTGCGGGGAGTGGTGGTCGACTCGGCCGCGAGCGGTCGACAGCTACCGACAGAACGGGAGCTGTGCCAGCACCTTGGAGTGAGCCGCACGACCTTACGTGAGCACCTGCAAGCTCTCGAGGTCGTGGGCCTGCTGCGGCGCGACCAAGGCCGCGGTACGTTCTTGCAGGCACCCGACGGGATCGCCCTCGGGAACCTGCTGGATCTGGCCCTGGTCGCCGACGAGGTCTCGGTCGGCGATCTGACGTACGTGCGGCGTGTCCTCGAGCGCGAGTCGGCGGCCCTGTGTTCGGGCCGGCTGTCCGCTGAAGACCACGCTCGCATGACCGGACTATGCGCGCAGATGCGAGCAGCGCTGCCGGCCCAGCAGATTGCCTCGGCCGATCACGAATTCCATATGGTCCTTCTGCAGGGGAGTGGGAACGCGGCGCTGGCTCTCCTTGGCGTGATGCTCTCGCAGTCCTTGCACCGCTCCATGCTCAGCATGCGGACGTTCATTGCCTCCGACCGGCCAACGCAGCTGGAGATGGCCCGAGCCCACGAGCGGATCCTCGATGCCGTCGTCGCGGACGATCCCGACCGGGCCTGGAAGGAGATGGACCACCATTTCATCCTCAGCGGGCGGATCGCGCGACGGTTAGCCGGCCAGGAGCGGCAGGGCGCCGTCGCGTCGTCGGACGATAGAAGTAGCGATGTCCCCGGCAGCTCAGACCGCGCGGCTCGCGGGTGAGCAGACAACTCGCCGAAGAGCGTTAGATGGCCAGCGGGGCTCGCGGGCGACGGCGAGAACTCTCACCCTTCGGCTGCCAGTCCGGCAGCGATCGTTTGCCCAAGCCCCGTGGTTCGCTAGATACCGCGGTGGCCTTGTCGAACAAGTGATGATTCATGCGCCGAGTCTCTTGAGCGAATCCTCGCCGCCGTCCGGTTGCGCCGGTGTCAGGTCGTCGAGCTTCGCCCGCGGATGGGGACCGAGACCGCACGAGCCATGATCGGAGTCGTAGGCAGCGATCGGACGGTCCGCCTCGCCGGTGATCGAGTCGAACGCATCGTCGGGGTTCTCAGCCTCCGCAGGTGAAGGACCCGTCGGGGCTGCAAGCATCATCGACAAGCCGATCTCCGTGGCGGCCCAGGCGCCGGGCGGAATTCTTACGCTTTGGTTACAGGGATCGGCCGGTCGCGAGCGACACGTAAGAACCACCGGCTATCTACACACGGAAGTAGGCGTCAAAAGGCCGGATCGAGGGCGACCACGGATAGCGGTTTGGGGTCGACCGGATGCACGTGTGCCCTCGGCCCAAACCTACAACCACAAGGAGTGGATTATGCGCTTGCTTCCACGCTTGGCGCTGCCGTGCGCCGTGTTGGCAGCAGTTCTTTCGGCTCCCGCGATTGCCTCCGCGCACGCCGACGGGTTCGGCTCGGGCGATCCGGGATACGTCTATCTCAACAACAACACCGCCGGGGCGAACACGATCTCCGGTTTCAGCCGCAGCGCCGACGGGTCGCTCACCCCGCTGCAGGGCTCGCCCTTCCAGGCCGGCGGCGCCGGCCTCGGCGCGGGTCTCGCCTCCCAGGGCGCGATCGAGACGGCCGACGGGCGCTACGTTCTCACCGTCGACGCGGGCAGCAATCAGATCTCGGTCCTGCGGATCGGGTGGGACGGCACGCTCAGCCCCGTGGCGGGGAGCCCGTTCAGCTCGAACGGGATCGAGCCGGACAGCATCACGGTCAGCCACGGGCTCGTGTACGTCGCCAACACCGGCGCCGGCGGGTCCAATTACACAGGGTTCATCCTCGCCCCCGGCGGGCAGTTGATCCCGCTCTGGGGCTCGACGGTGACCCTGCCGACCGGGGCGAACCCGGGAGACGTCCTGCTCAACGGTGACGACACGAAGCTCGTCGGAATGCGCGTCGGCACGTCGCAGATCGACAGCTTCTGGCTGGACTGGAGCGGGCGCCCGCACCCGGCTCCCGGATCACCGTTCAACGCGCAGGGCCTTGGCCCCTTCGGCAGCCAGTTCCGGCCGACCAACCCCAGCCAGTTGTTCGTCGACAACGCCCACAACGGCACCGACCTCGGCACCGTGTCGGCGTTCAACGACCTGCCCAACGGCACGCTGTCCTCGATCGGAAGCTCACCGTTCGCCGACTTCCAGACCGCGCCATGCTGGCAGGTCATCACGCCCGACGGCCGCTACCTGTATGCCCTCGACACCGGTTCGGGGTACATCTCGGCGTACGCAATCACCGACCGCGGCACGCTCAGCCTGCTGAGCAACACGCCGATCAGCGCCACCCCCGGCGTCACGGGCACCGACATCACCCTCAGCCCCGACGGCCACACCCTGTACCTGAACATGGGCAAGGTCAACGGCGTCGGCGAGTTTCGGGTCGACGGCGGAACCGTCACCCAGCTGCCCGGATCCCCCGTCCCAGCCGGAGGGAGCGGGACCACGTCGGGCATCACCGCCAGCTAGGCCGGCTGACCCGCACGCAGGAGCACGCCAATCCGCGGGTCGGGGGGTCGCCCCTCGGCCCGCGGTGGCTTTTGCCGGCCTCTGCGTCAGCCGGCCCGCGGCGGGGTGCTGGGCGCCCAGCGGAACCACGTGGCCTGCGGTTGAGTGGGGGACCGCACCCGCGGTTTCATTCAGCACGAGTCAAGAGGCGCGGAGCGAGCCCCCGATTATCGGCCGGCCGCGGTCGGCAAACCTCGAGTCGATTGGCTGGGAGCCGGTGCGGCAGTGACTCAAAGAGCGGAGCGCACGGCGGCTGGCGGATCCGGCATGTCGAGGTCCAAGCCCATCGCCCGGTGAAAGCGTGCGAGCGCATTCCAGACCGCGATATTTAGCGTCAGCTCCGTCAGCGCGTCCGGCGCAAACGCCGTTCTGAGCTCTGTCAATAGATCGTTCGAGACGACCTGTGGCGCCACGTCATACGGAGTCGTCGTAGGCAGGATCGACAGCTCATGAGCGAAGCGAAGCGCGGCGCGCTCCGCTGGCGAGAACGGGGTCCAATCCTGCCGCGCAAGCGCGTCAAGGTCGTTCTCGGAAACGCCTTGCTTGGCAGCTGAGCTGCAACGATGGCTCGCCGTATACAGACAGTGGTTGTCGAGGGCGACCTGCACGGCCGTAAGCTCCTTGACCCGCTGGTCCAGCGCTCCCGGTCCGGCGATCGACCGCAGGAACGGCAAGTAGGTGGCGAGGATCTCCGGGCGGTTGGCGATCGCCATCCACGTGTTCAGCAGGCGTCCGTAGAGCTCCTCGCCGCGGTCGAGCGCCGCGCGGGCTTCGCCGTGTACCTCCGACTTCTCCACCAGCGGGACCAGAGCCATGGTTCTCCCATCGATCGTCGCAGAAAGGAACCGGGGAGTGTAGCGGATCGTTCAGCAATACTTGACGCCTAGGTGTAGAGTGTTCGTTATGTTGAACAGCTATGAGAGCGACGAGGTTCGGATGAGCCCAGAACTTGGAGGGGCGCCCGTTGTCGGCCAGACTCTTGTGGTGCTGGGCGACTTGATCACGTTCAAGGTCACCGCGGCGCAGTCTGGAGGACGCCTGACCGTCGTCGAGGTTGAGGCGCCACCCGGGGGCGGCCCGCCCCCGATGCACACGCACGTGCCTGATGAGCTCTTCCATGTGATCGAAGGTGACGTGACCCTGTATGTCGGGCAGCCCGACGCGCCTTCCCGCAGGAGGCTTGCGGTCGGCGAGAGCGCTCATGTCGCCGGAGGCGTCCCGCATACGTTTCGCAACGCCGGCCATCGTCCGGCGAGGGTGCTGCTTGTCTTCTCGCCTGGCGAGCCAATGGAGCGATTCTTCACGGCGGTTGGTCATCCGATCGACGACCGCCGCCGGCTCCCGCCGGTGGACCTCGAGACCGAGGTGCCCCGGGCATTCGAGATCGGTGCTCGCCTCGGAATGCAGCTGCTCGGCCCTCCCCGCAGCAGCCATAAACCTAAGCCGAACGTCTGAAGCGCGTGAAGTGATGCACAACGGGCGAGTCCATCACGAGCAAACACGGCGTTGCGACCTGGAGACACACTGGCCGAGGAGCCGGGCCACTGGGTCCGAACCATCCTCCGGCGCTGCCTAATGACGCCGACCTTCGCCGCTGAGTCACCAAGCCGCTGCTCAGCTGCGTAGCTCGTTAATCAGCCGACGGGTTTCCGGCGAGACGTCGAGGCCGAGCTTGGCGAGCTCATCGCGAGCGCCCCGGAAGGCGCCGAGCACCGCGTCGTCGTCGCCGACCGCGCTGGAAAGCCGCATCTTGAGCTGCCACGCGGACTCTCGCAAGGGATCGTGAGCGAGCACCGTGCTCGCGAGCTCGGCGGCCTCCTTGAAGCGGCCGTGACGAAACGCGAGCTCCGCGTACTGCATGCGGGCGTTCTGGGCGAGTGCATCCAGGTGCTCGCGCCGCGAGTCCGACCACACCGATTGGATCCCCGGGAGGTACGGACCAGCGTTGTAGAGCTGGAGCGCGTCCCGCGTTTTCCGCAACCGTGCTTCCCCTTGCAGTCGGGCCGCTTCGGCGAGCGCAGCCTCGAAGCGGAGGGACTGTGACCGGAGCGTCACCCCATCGCCAAGTCCGACGACGCGTGCATCGATCCGAAGCTCGGGCAGCACCTCGCGCGCCTGATGCAGGAGCTGGCGCAGATAGGCTCGCGTCGATTCGTCGCCCCGTCCATTGAACATCCCGTCGAGCAGCTCCGAGCGCTCTGCATCCTGCCCCTGCCGGCACGCGAGCCATGCGACAAGCTCGTACACCTTCTTCAATCGGGGCTGTTCTGTGACCCCGCCACCGGCGATCTTGAGCTCACCGAACTCCCGCAGGTCGATCACCGTGGGGACGTCGAAAGCGCCCGCGTGTCCCTGTGCAATGAGGGCGCGCGCCAACTCGTGCCACGGCGAGGTCGCCTCGCTCTCGGCATCCATGCGCCGCGCGACGACCTCGGGAAAGTCGTTCAACGCCTGCAGCAACAGGTGATTGGACCCCTGGCGGGCGGCGGCATCGAGCGCCGCGTCGGCGGCGGCATCGGCTGCTTCCTCGTTGTCGGCGCGCCACTCGGCTTCGGAGAGGAACACGGCCGCGGTCGGCAGCTCGAGGATCCGGTCTCCTGACAGCATCGTCGAGACAGCGTCCCGGAGGTGGTCAAGGGCTTCGAGGTTCTGGTCCGCCGAGAGCAGAGCCATCCCCCTCCATGTGCTGGCCTGTTCGGTGACGAACACGTAGGCGCGAGCACAGGGATGCAGGTCGAGTTGCTGCAGGACCTGGAGAGCCCGCTCGGAGTTGCGGTTCAGACGCAGTTCGATTTTCGCTTCGAGCAGGAAACTGAGAAGCAGGAGGAAGGCCGAGCCACTCCGCTGGATCTTGCGCCGCGCGCGGGCCAGCGCCGCCCACGCGGCCTCGCGGTCACCGAGGTCGACGAGCGCCTCGGCGCCCACGAGATCATGCAGGCCCGATTCCTGCTCCCCGGTGCGCACGGCCTCGAGCAACTCCAGCGCCTCCTCGGTCTGGCCGATCGCGCGGAGCGCGGCGACCCGCCAAGGGCCGCTTACCGCCGCGGCCCAGCGCGACTCGGGTGGATCGAGCAACTCCTGCAAATGACCGTGCGCCCAGTGGAGCCGAAGGATCAGTCCATCCAACGGCCCACCGCTCAGCGGCGGCGTCCACGCCGTCTCGTCGCCCGAGGCAAGGGTCAGCAGATAGCGCACAAGAACGTCGCCGGGCGGTGTGTCTGCCGTGTTTAGGATCGCGAACGCGTCGGCGATCCGGCCGACGTGGAAATAACACCACGCCAGCACCGTGGCCGCCTGCTCAACGGTCCGCAGGAGCTCGTCGCGCAGACCTTGTGCGGCCAGCGCGTCGCCAACCGCCGCGCCGCGCGAGTACTGCTCCTGTCCCAGCGCCAGCATGAGCTCGGCGACGGCCAGCTCGAGCGGCGGGTGGGCCTCGCCATCGGGGATGGCGGCCAACCAGCGCTCGGCGACCGCGAAATCGAGGCGCTCGATCACCGTGCCGATCGCGCGCTGCATCGCCGGAAGCGCGCTCGAGGCCAGGTCAACGGCGAGCAACTCCTCAACCGCGTCCTCGTCGTAGCCTTCCGCGACGAGCAGCATCGCGTGCGCCGCGCGTACCTGACGCACCCTTTCGGCGCCGCGCCGGTCAAGGCACGTACGCAGGTACTCACGCAGCCGTGGATGGCAGCGCATGCTGTTTCCAGGCTCCCAGGTCACAGGAAGATGCTTGCCTCGGAGCGCTAGTAGCGTCGCTCCGGCCGCCTGTTGGCCGAGGAACTCGGCGCGCCTCGGGGTGACGAGGTCCAGCACCGAGGTGTCGATGAGGAACTCTCGTTCACCATCGTCAAGCTCCGCGAGGATCTGCGACGCCAGATAGCCGTGCAGGGGGTCTTCCTCGCCGCCCTGGCCCATGACGTGGTCAACGGAACGCCACGATTCGAACAGAACTCCGGTCACCCATCCGCCGGTTGCCTCGATCGCCGCTCCCGGATCGGTCGTATCGTCGCCCGCTGCGGCAAGCGCGGCGGCCGCCTCGTCGGCCGTGAACGCCAGCTCGGCCTCGCCGATTGTCGTCGCCGCCCCCGCCGGGAGAAAGTCACCGAGCACCCGGGGAAGTTCACGCCGGCTGATCAGAATCAACCGAAGGCCGCGCCCCGCATACCGCACAAAGCTGCTCAGCACCGCGACCGCGTCCGGGCTTGCGGCCAGTCGTTCCACTTCATCGATCACAACCACCAACGGTCCCTGCGCGGCTTCGGCGAGCAGACCCGCCGCCTCGGCGTGCGGGACGCGCCGGGCGAGCGCGCCGGTCGCCACATCTGCGAGGCTGGGCTGTACCCGGGTCAGCGCCGCCTCGAGGTAGGTCACCAGCCGGCCCGGTGCGCGATCGCTGTCGTTCAGCGTGAGCCATGCGAGGGGGCGCCCTTCGTGTCGGGTCGCCTGCAGAACGGCCGTCGTCTTCCCCGAGCCCGCGGTGCCACACACCCACACCAGCTGCGCGGTCCGCAGCAGTCCGCTGACCAGCTTGTCCAGACGCGGGCGGTCGACGAGTCGCTCGGGCAGCGGCGGCGGGACGAGCTTGCGTTCGATGATCGGGGGCGCGTGTGCCCCTGGCCCTTGCGCGACTGAGTCGAGTCCATCCGCGCTGGCCATTTCGTCCAGATTAACGCCTCGTGGCCATCATGTCCACCGCCACTGAACACGAGGGAGAGGCTAATGCGTACAGGCCAGGAATACTTGGAGAGCTTGAACGACGGTCGTCGCGTCTGGGTCGGCAACGAACTGATCGACAACGTCGCCACCCATCCGAAGACGCGTGGGATGGCGGAAAAGATCGCCCAGTTCTACGACCTGCACAACCGGCCCGATCTGCAGGACGAGCTGACGTTCCTCGATGAGACCGGTGAACGCCGCTCGATGATGTGGTACCGGCCGCGCGATCTGGAGGGCCTGCGACGCCGCCGAAGCTACTACGAAGCGGTCGCGAGGTATCTCGATGCGACGCCCTATCAACGGCTGCCCGACGCGAACAATTCGGTGCTCCTCACCTACATCGACGACCCGGCACCGTGGGAGGAGAGCTCGGTCGGGACCGACGGTCGTGGTCTCGCCGACAACATCGAGCGCTGGTGGCAGACGTTCGTCGAGGGTGACATCAACGCCGGACCGCTGTTCGTCGACCCGCAGACCGACCGCGGCCAGGAGTCAGCGCAGGCGACGAGTCCGGCGCTCCGGATCGTCGCCAGCAACGACGACGGGATCATCGTCAACGGCGTGAAGGCGATCGGAACGAGCACCGCGTTCACCGACTACATCCACCTCGGTGTGTTCTTCCGCCCCGGCATCATTCCCGAGCAGATCATCTTCGGAGTTTTGCCCACCAATACCGACGGCGTGACGATCGTGTGTCGCGAAAGTCTCGTGCACGACGATCCCGTCGAGCACCCGCTTTCGTCGGTCGCCGACGAGCTGGACAACGCCGTCCTGTTCGACAACGTGTTCATCCCCTGGGAGAACGTGTTCCACCTCGGCAATCCGCAGCACGCAATGCTTTACCCCCAGCGGGTGTTCGACTGGCTGCATCACCACATCGTCGTTCGCGCGACGCTGCGCGCCGAGTTGATGTCGGGACTCGCGATCCTGATGAGCGAAAGCATCGGGACCAACGTACTGCCGGCCGTGCAAACGCGCATCGCGCAGATCGTCGGCTTTCACCAGACCCTGCGGTCGCATGTACTCGCGGC
>Ga0335072_10007381_pt1 | contig 16007 bp, 16 predicted proteins | sample Lox_Sample_21_FD_206725 | JGI IMG/M metagenome (GOLD analysis project Ga0335072, IMG submission 206725) | Soil microbial communities from Loxahatchee National Wildlife Refuge, Florida, United States - Lox_Sample_2.1 | ecosystem: Environmental > Terrestrial > Soil > Wetlands | place: USA...
GAGCCAGCGCTAGTCTCTACTGTGTGAGCTATGACGACGGCAGGGTGGTATGCACCGACGACGCCCTGGTGATTCGTCTGTACTACTTTCCCTTCGGGGTTAAGCGCATTCCCTATGCCAATATCGGGCAAGTGCGGCGGGCGGCGCTGACGGGGATGAGCGGGCGGTACCGGCTCTGGGGAAGTGGGGACTTCATCCACTGGGCTGACTTCGACCCGGACCGGCCGAAGAAAAGCGTCGCGCTCATTATCAGCATTTCCGGCCGGCGCATGCGGCCGGTCATCACCCCCGATGACCCCGACGCCGTGGCAGCGGAACTGGCCAGCCACGGCGTCACCGTCGGCTTAGCCGCGCAGCCGGACGCCGAAGCCGGTGCTGGCGAGCTTCAGCAGGACCTGGCCGGGGGCCTGCAAGGCGGCGACCTTCGCCGCGCTCAGGTCCTCGAGCTGCCTCAGGGCGGTCGCGTAGGCGTCATCGCCCTGCTTGCGAGCCTGGCTCAAGACGACCGCGTTGGCCCACACCTTTTCCCGCGCCTCTCGCAGGAACCGCTGGGTGGCCAGCCGGTTGAGCGGCTGGAGCAGCCGGTCCGGGAGGGTGCCGGGACCGGAAGCCGAGGCCAGTTCGCCGTCTTCGGCCGCGACGCGGGAGGCGAGCACGCGGTCGATCGCCTGGTGGTCGGACCGCCGCCTGGCCAGCAGCGCCGGGTTGCCGAACTCTTCGTCGGTGATCACCGCCAGCAGCGCCTGCGGCAGGTCGTAGTTGATATGGGCGTTCATGCCGAGCAGGACGTGGCGGAGCGGCGGCAGCCCGGCTGGCGCGCAGAACGCGATCTCCCAGGGGCGCGTCGGGCGGCTGCCTGCCAGCGCCGCCCGGAGCGCGTCCAGGTACAGGTCGGCGAACGCGACGTCCCACCGCTCGACCCACCCGGCGTCGGTGAAGCCGCCGCGCCGGAGCTCCGCCGCCACCGCGATCGTCGTTCGCTGGTACGTCGCGTGAAAGTACTGCCGCTGGTCGCCGGCGGCGCGCAGCGACTCGAGCTGGGCAGCCATCCGGTCGATCAGCTCCTCGATCACACCGCCATTGTGATCCGCCCGGTGCCCGGGCGACGAATTTGAGGAAAGGGCCGGAATTAACCGGAGCCGGCCGGCTGGGGGATGAGATGAAAGGCGGCGTGAGCGGGCTGGCGGCCCTGGTGGTGCTGCTGCCGATGGAAGCGGGCGTCCCGATCCCGCTGCCCGCCGACCTGGTGATGTTCACAGTCGGAGAGCGGGTCGCGGCGGGAAAGTTCCCGTTGTGGCTGGCGGTGGCGGGTTTTGAGGTCATCGCGATCGTCGGCACCACGGCGCTGTTCCTGGCGTGCCGGGGCCCGGCTCACCGGATCATCGCCAGGTTCGGGCCGCGGCTGGGCCTGACCCAGGCGCGGGTTGGCCGCGCGGCGGCCTTCGCCGAGACCCGGGGACTCCCCGGGCTCGCGCTGGGGCGCGGGACCCCCGGGCTGCGGACCCTTACCGTGATAGCGGCGGGCGTCTCCGGGCTGAGCGGGCGGCGCGCGCTGCCCGCGCTCATCGTCGGGAGCAGCGTGTTCCTCCAGCTCCATCTGGTGCTTGGCCTGCTGCTCGGCCCGCTCGCCGTGCGGGCCTTCAACCAGGCCAAGGGACCGGCCCTCGCGGTGCTCGCCGTGCTCGTCGTCGGCACGCTGGTCTTCTGGCGGGTCAGGCGCCGCAAGGGCGGGGCGCCTGGCGCGTGGCGGGAGGCGAGCTGCCCGGCGTGCCTCAGCGCGAGCCTGCTTGCCGAGCGTGTCCCCGCCCTTGCCGAGCTGACCGAAGCCGAGGGCGTACCGTCTTAGAGTGCAGACCTTTGACGACGTGGCACGCTTGGCCGCCGGATTGCCCCAGGTCACTGAGGGCGTCGACAAGTACAGGAAGACCAACAGGACCTGGGAGGTCGGCGGCCAGGCGTTCGCCTGGGAGCGCCCGTTCAGCAAGGCGGACATCAAGCGGTTCGGCGGCGAACAGCCGCCGGACGGCCCGATTCTCGCGATCCGCACCGCCGACCTGGCCGAGAAGGAGGCCATCCTCGCGGCGCACCCGGACGCCTTCTTCACGATCCCGCACTTCAACGGGTTCAGCGCCTACCTCGTCCAGCTGGACGAGGTGACGCCGAAGGCACTCAGCGAGGCCCTCACCGACGGCTGGCTGGCGTGCGCTCCGCGCGACCTCGCCGACCGGTTCGCCGCCGGCGAGAGCGAGACCGACAGCCAAGACGGGTGAACCGAAAATGTCCACATTTTGAGACAGATTAGCTCAGTCAGTAAGACGCGAGCTACGCTGGACGCATGCCAGAGGTCTACACACACGGTCATCACGAGTCGGTACTGCGCTCGCACCGGTGGCGCACCGCCGAGAACTCCGCCGCCTACCTGCTGCCGCACCTCAAACCGCACATGCGGATCCTCGACGTCGGCTGCGGCCCCGGCACGATCACCGCGGACCTGGCCGGCTACGTGCCGCAAGGGCACGTGACCGGCATCGACGCCGCGCCGGACATCGTCGAGCAGGCCAGGGAGCTGACGGCCGGCCGTGAGAACCTCGACTTCACGACTGGCGACGTCTACGCGCTCGACTACCCGGATGACACGTTCTGCGTGGTGCACGCCCACCAGGTGCTCCAGCACCTCAGCGACCCGGTCCTGGCGCTGCGCGAGATGCACCGGGTCACCAAGCCCGGCGGCCTCGTCGCCGCCCGCGACGCGGACTACGGCGCGATGGTCTGGTACCCGGCACTCCCCGTCCTCGACGACTGGCTGGCGCTGTACGAGAAGGTGGCCCGCGGCAACGGCGGCGAGCCTGACGCCGGCCGCCGGATGCACGCCTGGGCCAGGGCGGCGGGCCTGGATGACGTCGCGGTCTCGACGTCGACCTGGACGTACGCCACCCCGGAGGACCGCGACTGGTGGGGCGGCCTGTGGGCCGACCGCACGGTCAAGTCCGCCTACGCCGCCAACGCCACCGGCGGCGGCCACGCGACCACCGCGGACCTGGAGCGGATCGCCGACGGCTGGCGCGCCTGGGTCGCCGACCCCGACGGCTGGTTCGCCGTCATCCACGGCGAGATCCTCTGCCGGGCCTGACGGCGCGGTCTCCCGCGACGCGCCAAGATAGTGGATCGTTAGGCACCCTATGAGTGCCGCGAAGGGTCTGGACGGGATAGCCGGGGAGAGGCCAGATAAGCACGTGGGGTGGCGGCGCACCAAAAGCGGCGGGCGGCGACTGGGCCGTGCGCTCCTAGGCAACACACGCCGGCCAGGCCTACCCTGCGGTCATGGGCAGATACGAGGACGCCTTCCGCCGAAGCCTCGCCGACCCGGCCGGCTTCTGGGCCGAGGCCGCGACCGCCATCGACTGGTACCAGGACCCGCGGGTCATCCTCGACGACAGCAACCCGCCGTTCTACAAGTGGTTCGCCGGCGGCACGCTGAACACCTGCCACAACGCCCTCGACCGCCACGTCGACGGCGGCCGCGGAGAGCAGCCCGCGCTGATCTACGACTCCCCGGTCACCGGCACCTCGAAGGCGTTCACTTACCGGCAGCTGCGCGACGCGACGGCCCGGTTCGCCGCTGTCCTCCAGGGCCTGGACATCCACAAGGGCGACCGCGTCGTCATCTACATGCCGATGATTCCCGAGGCCGTGGTCGCCATGCTGGCCTGCGCCCGCCTCGGCGCCATCCACTCGGTGGTGTTCGGCGGGTTCGCCGCGCACGAGCTCGCGGTGCGGATCGACGACGCCACGCCGAAGCTGATCGTCTCCGCCTCCTGCGGCATCGAGGGCAAGCGGGTCGTCGAGTACAAGCCGATCCTGGACAAGGCCATCGACGAGGCCGCGCACAAGCCGGCGCGCACGGTCATCGTGCAGCGCCCGCAGGCGCCCGCCGCGATGACGGCGCGCGACCTGGACTGGCACGAGCTCATGGCGGCCGGCACCGGTCAGGCGCCCTGCGTCGCCGTCGACGCCACCGACCCGCTCTACATCCTGTACACCTCGGGCACCACCGGGAAGCCCAAGGGCGTGGTCCGCGACAACGGCGGCCACGCGGTCGCGCTGACCTGGTCGATGCGGAACGTCTACGACACCGGCGCGGGCGAGGTGTTCTGGGCCGCGTCCGACATCGGCTGGGTGGTCGGGCACTCCTACATCGTGTACGCGCCGCTGCTGGCCGGCTGCACCACGATCCTGTACGAGGGCAAGCCGGTGGGCACCCCCGACGCCGGCGCGTTCTGGCGCGTGATCAGCGAGCACAACGTCAAGAGCCTGTTTACCGCGCCGACCGGGTTCCGCGCGATCCGGAAGGAAGACCCGCAGGGCACGCTCAAGGCCGGCTACGACCTCAGCGGCTTCAGGTACCTCTTCCTGGCCGGCGAGCGGCTCGACCCTGACACCTATCGCTGGGCGGGCGACCTGCTGAAGGTTCCGGTCATCGACCACTGGTGGCAGACCGAGACCGGCTGGGCGATCGCCGCCGACCCGATGGGCCTTGACCCCAAACCGGCCAAGCCGGGATCGCCCACCTTCCCGATGCCGGGATATGACCTGCGCATCCTCGACGAGGACGGCAACGAGGCGGAGCCGGGCGATACCGGGAACATCGCGCTCAGGCTGCCGCTGCCGCCGAGCTGCCTGCCGACGCTGTGGCACAACGACGAGGGCTTCATCCGCTCGTACCTGGCCAGGTACCCCGGTTACTACCTCACAGGCGACGGCGGCTACCGCGACGCGGACGGCTACCTGTACGTCATGGGCCGCACCGACGACGTGATCAACGTGGCCGGGCACCGGCTGTCCACCGGAGAGATGGAAGAGGTGCTCGCCAGCCACCCCGCGGTCGCCGAATGCGCGGTCTTCGGGGTGGCCGACGAGCTCAAGGGCGAGGTGCCGCGCGGTCTCGTGGTGCTCAAGGCGGGCGTCACCGCCGACCCGGAGGCGCTGGCCGCGGAACTCGCCGCGATGATCCGCGAGCGGATCGGCCCGATCGCGGCGCTGCGCACGATCGACGTAGTGCCAGGGCTGCCGAAGACGCGGTCCGGGAAGATCCTGCGCAAGACCATGCGGGGCATCGCCAACGGCAAGGACGAGCCGGTTCCTTCGACCATTGACGACCCGGCTGTGCTAGCGGGGCTTCGTCCTATTCTTCTTCGTCGGAACGATCCCGGCTGACTCCGCGGAGCAAAGCGTTGAGCCGGTGAGTAAGGCGCGCACGTTCTGAGGAAACTTCATGCAGCCGCGCCGCGAGCTCGTCGCGCTGGGCGGCGACCTCAGCCAGCTTTGTTTCCAGCTCGATGATCCGCCGGATCGCGGGCAGCGTCATGCCCTCGTCGGCCATCGACGCGACCTGCTGGATGACGCGGATTTCCACCCGGGTGTAGCGGCGCTGGCGGCCGGCGGAGCGCTGCGGGGTGACGACCTGGAGCTCGTCGATGCGGCGCAGGAAGGCTTGCTTGACCGCGAGCATCTCCGCGACCTGGCCGACAGTGAACAGCGGGACGTTCTCGTCCTCGAAGGGCTCCACGGCTCACCTCCCCAGGGAATGCTAAACGGCCGGCGGAGCGATGCACCGCCGGCCGCTAGTTACAACTGCAACCTGTCGCTTGTCAGCTGATTAGCTGGCCAGCTCCTTGGTGGTGCCGACCTCGATCTTGCGGGGCTTGGCCTCCTCGCGAACCGGGATGCGGATCTCGAGAACACCGTCGTTGTTGCTCGCCTCGATGGCGTCGGCGTCCAGGTTCTCCGCCAGCCGGATGCTACGGCGGAAGCTGCCGAAGCGCCGCTCGCGGACGACCGGGGACTCGCCCTCGGTGCGAGTCTCCTCGCGGGTGGCGCTCACGGTGAGCACGCCGCGGTCGACGGTGACGTCGATCTTCTCCGGGTCGACGCCGGGGACGTCGAAGCGGAGCACGAGCTCGCCGTCGCGACGGACGGTGTCCATCGGCAGAGCCGTGGTGGCCGCCGGGCCGAAGCCAGTGCCGAACGCACGCCGGACGATCCGGTCAAAGTCCCGCGTGAACGGGTCGAGAGTAGTCAGGTACATCGCTGCCTCCTGGGAGGGCCCGCCACCCTGGCTTCGCCCTCAGTCAGTAAGAAACTTACAACTCAATTTATATCTTTTCTGAGTCGATCTTGTCAACTTAGTTGCGTGGCCTCTTCGGAGCCGGCGTCAGCGGTTAACCTCAAAGGCATGGCAATCCGACCAGTCCGGCTCTTTGGCGATCCGATCCTGCGCACCGTCGCCGACCCCGTCACCGACTTCGACAAGCAGCTGCGGAACCTGGTGAAGGACCTGACCCAGACGCTGGACGACGCCCAGGGCGCCGGCCTGGCGGCGCCGCAGATCGGGGTGGGGCTGCGGGTGTTCGTGTACGCCGTGGGCAGCGAGCGCGGCTACCTGGTCAACCCGGAGCTCAGCTTCCCCGACGACGAGGAGCAGGACGGCGAGGAGGGCTGCCTGTCGTTCCCAGGCATCTACTACGACGTCAAGCGGCGGCTCAACACGGTGGCCCGCGGCTTTACCGATAGCGGCGACCCGGTGCAGCTAGTCGGGACCGACGTGCTGGCCCGCTGCATCCAGCACGAGACAGACCACCTCGACGGCGTGCTGTTTATCGACCGGATGGACCCGGCAACCCGGAAACAAGCCATGAAGGCGATACGGGAGGCAAATTGGGACGGCGCCGTGAAGTTGAGCCCGCATCGGATGTCCGACCGCATATTCTGACAACCAGCGCGTGTACATCGCGCTCCCGCATAGAGCACCGGAAGCACCTGTTAACTTAGCCTCATAGGACATCGGGCATGTAACGATTTCTTCATGTGGGGTGGGTAGCTTCCCCTGCGGGGAGCACTACGCGGGGAGGTACACCGACATGTCCCGAACGGCGCCCTCCGGCGCCCGTCCCGAGTGGCCCAACGAGCCGGAACGCGGCCAAGGGCGCGATGGGGAGCGGAACGTGCCAGGAACCGGGCGTGACGACAGGCGCGGTGGCGCGGTTCCGCAGAACTTCCAGGACCCGCAGGACCCGCAGGTGCCGCAAGACCCGCAGGGGCCGCAAGGCCCGCAGGACGCCCCGGTCGCTCCGGGCAGGCAGGCCCCGCCGGGCTACAACCCCGCCGGGTACGGCAACCAGGGGTACCCGGGCCAGCGGCCAGGCGGGGCCCCGGGTGCCCCGCAGCGCGGCCAGGATCTGCAGCGCGGCCAGGGCTACCCCGGCGGCCAGGGCTATCCCGGCCAGGGTTATGGCCCTCAGGGCACTCCAGGCCCCCAGGGTCCACCGCCAGCCCCCCCGGGCTATAACGCCCGGCCGCGCGGCGGCGCGGCATACCCCGAGCAGGGCGGTTTCGACCGCCCGGGCTATCCACCGCAGCGGGGCGGCGGCCAGCAGCCCAACGGCCGCGGCTATGGCGGCCCCGGCTACGGCGGTCCCGGCCAGGGCGGCGTACCAGGCCCCGGCCCTGGCTACAGCGACCAGCGGTACGGCGGCGGCCAGGGACGCGCGGACCAGGGCTTCGCGGCGCCGGGCCATGCCGGGCAGCCGACGCAGGCGTACCAGGGGTACGCCGACCAGACGACCGTCCAGCAGCCGTACGGCTACCAGCAGGACGCCGGCCCGCGCGGCTACCGGGAACGCGGCGTCCCGGGCGGACCTGGCGGCCCCGGCGGCCCCGGCGGGCCAGGCGGGCCTGGCCCCGGGCGATCCCGGCCGGGCGGTGAACCCAAGCGGAAGGTCCGGTTCCGCAGGACGCGCAAGATCGCGCGGCTGCGGTCCGTCCGCATCGTCGCCGCGCTGTTCGCCGTGTTCCTGATCTGGGTGACGTTCTCGATCGGCCAGGCGATCACCGCCAACAACGGCCAGAGCCTGTCGTCCAACCTCGCCGAATGGGCCCGCGACCACTACCTCGGCCCGGTCGTCACGTTCGGCGAGTGGCTCAGCTACAACCCGCCCAAGACCGGCGGCAAGCCGTCTTTCTCGCTCGCCATCCCCAAGGGACAGCAGGTCAACCCGACCAAGACGCACGCGAAGGGCTTCACGCCCGACATCCCGGCCACGCTGAAGTCGCTGGCCGGCGCGCCGCTGCCAGGGGAGGGGCAGTGGCGGGTGGTGGAGAAGGTGAAGGGCCAGCCCGCGATCTTCACCACGTTCCTGCGGGACGCCACGTACACGTCCTACGTCAACGGGATCGCGTCGATGGACCAGCGGCTGGTCTCGTTCCAGCTGCACCCCGGCTCGGAAGACCCTGGCCCGGGCAACTGGGGGACGTGGGGAGCGACCTCTATCGCGCCTGGGCACCGCACCGGCCTGATCGCGACGTTCAACGGCGGCTTCAAGCTGGACAGCGCCGGGGGCGGCTTCTACCTCAACGGTGAGTACCACGGCTCGCTCGTGGCCGGCGAGGCGACGATCGTGTACTACAAGAACGGCACGATCAAGATCGGCGAGTGGGGCCGCGACTTCACGATGAACTCGTCGATCGAAGGCGTGCGGCAGAACTTGAAGCTGCTCATCGACCGTGGCAAGATCGAGCCGAACCTCAACCAGAACGTAGAGACGAACTTTGGCGCTACGCTCGGCGGCGGCTACTACGTTTGGCGGTCCGGGCTCGGCATCACCAAGGACGGCAGGATCATCTTCGTCTACGGCCCGGCGCTCAACGTCCAGGACCTGGCCGACCTGCTGCAGCGGGCCGGCGCGGTCGAGGGCATGCAGCTCGACATCAACCCGTACTGGATGAAGTACGAGTATTACAACGCAAACAGCCACCCGTCAGACCCGACGCCGGTTAACCTGCTGCCGACCCAGCAGCAAAGCGCTTACTCGTACTACTCGACCTACACCCGGGACTTCACGGCGGTATACGCGCGGTGACAATAGACAAAGCCCTGGTCCCTGGCGAAGACACGGGACCACAGGCCGCGGCGTCCGCCGCGGCCCTGCCGGTGACCCCTTCGCGGTGGCTCATCGCGGTGATCAGGGAGACCAGGCCACGGCAGTGGCCGAAGAATCTCCTGGTGTTCGCGGCGCCGCTGGCCGCCGCCTCACTGGGCCGTAACCACGGCTTCGCCTACGCACTGCTCGCGATGTTCGCCTTCGCCTGCGCCTCGGCGGCGGTGTACTTCGTCAACGACGTAGTCGACGCCGACCGCGACCGGCGTCATCCGGTCAAGCGGAACCGCCCGATCGCCTCCGGCGCGCTGCCCGCCCAGCACGCGCTTCTGCTCGGCGCGCTCGCGGTCGTCCTCGCCGTCGGTGCGGGCGTGCTCATCCGCGAGCCCCGGTTTGTCGCCGCGGTCTCCGTCTACCTCTGCCTGCAATTCCTGTACTCGTTCCGGCTCAAGCACGTCCCGTTCCTCGAGATGCTGCTCGTCGCCTCCGGCTTCCTGCTGCGCGTTCTCGGCGGCGCGGCGGCGACCCACGTGAAGCCGCTGTCCATCTGGTTCCTGCTCGTGTGCACCCTCGGCGCGCTCGGCGTCGCGGTCGCCAAGCGGTACACCGAGCTCACCTCGCTGGGCGATGAGGCTGTCCGGCACCGCCCGGTGATGCGCTGGTACCGGCCGGGGATGCTCCGCATCGTCCAGCTGCTCATCGGCGTGGGCATGCTCGCGACGTACCTGATGTGGGCGGCGAGCGAGACCACCGCCGCGCGCCCCTGGCACCTGGCGAGCGCGCTGCCGCTGGCCGCGGCGCTCGTCAGGTTCGGCGTGCTCACCGCGCGCCGCACCGTCCGCCCGGTGGAAGACCTGATCACCAGGGACGCGCTGATGCTCTGTTTCGAGGCGGCGTGGCTGGTGCTGTTCTGTGTCGGGCTCTACGCGGCTTAGGCGGGAAAGAGAAAAGAAATGAGCATTCAGAACGGTGGCAGCCGGCTCTCACGGGTCCTGTTGCTCGGCGGCACGAGCGAGATCGGCCTGGCGATCCTGTCCGCGCTGCGGCTTGAGCCGGGCACGGAGGTGATCCTGGCCGGGCGCGACGCGCAGCGGCTCGAGGCGGCAGGCAAGGCGCTGAACCGCCCGGTCACCGTGGCCGGGTACGACGCGCTGGACACCGGGACGCATCAGGCCTTCGCCGACGAGATCTGCGCCGGGGGCGTGCCCGACCTGGTGATCGCCGCGACCGGCGTGCTGATCCCGGAAGAGCAGGCGGAACGTGACGTGCGCCTCGCCGCCACGATGATCGAGACCAACTTCACCGGGCACGTCACTGCCCTGCTCGCGTTCGGCTCGCGGATGCGCGACCGGGGCAGCGGCACGATCGTGGTGCTGTCGTCGGTCGCGGCGATCCGGCCGCGCAAGTTCAACGCGGTGTACGGGGCGACCAAGGCGGCCCTGGACGCGTTCGCCCGCGGCTACGCCGACGCGCTGCACGGCACGGGGGTCCGCTTGCTGCTCGTCAGGCCCGGGTTCGTGACCGGCCGGATGACGGCGGGGATGGCGCCGGCCCCGCTGGCGACCACGCCGGAGGCGGTCGGCGCCGCGGTCGCGGCGGCACTGCGCGGATCCAGGTCAGTCGTGTGGGTCCCGTCGTCGCTGGCCGGGCTGGCCACCGCGATGCGGCTAGTGCCCAGGCCGATGTGGCGTAAGCTCAAGCGCTGATTTCGGTTTGACTTCCCTCTGAGTACGCGTCCGCGCACGTCTATGCCGAGAAGCCGCGGGTACATTCCCCGGTTGTGCGGGTCTTGGTAGCGGAAGACGACGACACCCTTGGCGCGGTGCTCGCCCAGGGGCTCCGCAGCCGTGGCTACGTAGTCGACCTGGTCGCTGACGGCGAGGCGGCGCTGTCATACGCCCGCTGCTACGAGTACGCGGTGGCCGTGCTCGACTGGCTGATACCCGGGGTGTCCGGCATCGACGTGGTGCGCCAGCTGCGGCGCACGGGGGCCAGGACACCGGTGCTGATGATCAGCGGCAAGGGTGCGCCTGAGGACCGGGTGGCCGGCCTGGACGCCGGCGCCGACGACTACCTGGTCAAGCCGTTCGTCTTCGACGAGCTGCTCGCCCGGCTGCGGGCGCTGCAGCGCCGGCCGCCTGACGTGCTGCCGCCCCGGCTGGTGGTCGGCGACCTGGAGTGCGACCCGGCCTCCCGCGAGGTCACGTTCGGCGGCCGCCGCCCGGCGCTGACCTCGACCGAGCTGAGCATCCTCGAGACGCTGATGCGGTTCTCGCCGGCCGTCGCGGAACGCCGCCAGATCGCCCAGCACGTATGGACCGATGAGGTTGACACGCTCTCCTCGAACACGATCGACGTGCACCTGGCGCGGCTGCGCGCCAAGCTCTCCGGTTCCCGCGTCCGCATCCAGACCGTCCGCGGCGTCGGCTACCGCATCGTCGCGGATAACGGTCAGCGGTTAGCTAGTCGGCTTAGCGGGAATCAACCGGCCTCGCGCCGAGTACCGTGGCGGCGGCGACCCCGAGCAGCGGAAGGCAGGGCACGGCCCACGCCGCGTTGGCGACGAGTACTCCGGCCAGCGACGCGCCCGCCAGCAGGCCGGCCAGCACTCCCGGGCGGCGCCAGCCGATCTTCTCTTCCGGCCGGAAGACCGCGCTGACCAGGCCGGTCAGCGTCCCGGTCAGGTAGGTGGTGGACACGTTGCCGAGCCCCAGCTGGACGACCGCGGCCGACTGGATGCCCATGGCGCAGGCGGCAGCGGCGAGGATCGCGTACTGGGCCCAGCCGGCCGGCCGTGAGCCTGTCGCCTCCCAGCCGGCCAGGACGCCAGCGAGCAGCGTGAGCTCGGCCGCCAGCGTCAGCGTCATGTGCGCGGGCCAGCGCTCGCCGTCCGGCTCGGCGGCTGACTTGGCCAAGGCGCGGTCCGCGCGGTACCGGCCGATCAGCGTGCCGGCGGCGACGCCCGTGACGTAGCCGGCGAACGCCACCGCGGTGTGCAGGGCCAGCGACGCCGACCCGCGGGCCAGCGACAGGCCGAACACCGTGATGTTCCCGGTCATCACGCTCGTGAAGACGTTCCCGAGCCTTGTGAAGCTCGTCACGTCCGACGCGCCGGAGGCGAACGTCAGCAGCACAGCGATCACGGTCATCGTCCGCGGCTGGATCGCTTTGCTCACCCAGCAAAGGGTACGCGGACGGCTCTCGCCCAGCCCGGCGCTTCCGGCGCGTCGTCGCCGAGCAGCCCGGCCACCACCCGCATCCCCTTCGGCGCGGCATGGGGCCACGGCGTATAGCCGTCGGTGAGCACCACGGTCACGGCGGGGCGGGGCCGCAGCGCGTAGGCCGCCGCGAGGCCGGCGCCCATGTTCGTGCCGCCGCCGCCCGTCAGCGTGACCTGGCGGGCGGCGGAGACCCGCTGCGCGGGCCCGGCCGCCGCGTCGCATGCGAGCACCCGCAGCTGGCGGGCCATGCCGAGGGCGCGCAGCAGCCCCTCCACCTCGGCGAGCGCCATCGCGAGGAGCTCCTCGCTCATGCTGCCCGAGGTGTCGCACACCACCGCGAGCTCGGGGACCGGGCGCCGCAGCGCGGGCAGCACCACGCCGCTGACCGCGGCGGCCCGCCGGGACGGCCGCCGGTAGGAGTAGTCCGCCGCCCCCGCCACGTCGGCGACGGCCCTGCGCAGCTCGGCGGCGAGCAGCCGCCGCCAGTCGACCTGCGGCGCCAGCACGTCCCGCGCCCAGCGCAGCAGCCCGGCGGGGACCGTTCCCGCCTGCTTGGCGTGCCGCACAACCTCCTCCGCTACCTGGCGGCGCAACAGGTCAGCCAGCCACGGGTCGAGCCCGCCTGGCCGGTCCGACGCCCGGCGGAGCCCGTCGGCGCCGCTGCCGCAGTCCAGCCACGCCGCAGGGCCCTCATCGTCCGGGCCGGCTTCGCGTCGCTTCAGCAGCGCGAAGTACTCCTCGGCCAGCCGCCCGGGGTCGGCGCCGAAGTGCCGGGGCAGCACAGGGTTTCCCGGCAGTTCCAGCCCGGCGGGTACCAGGTCGTCGTTGATCTCGGCGTCGGCGGCGCTCAGCCACTGCCGGGAGTCGTCCTTGGTGACCGCAGCCGCCAGCGCCCGTTCGGAATGATGACGCAGAATGTGGCAGACGTGATGTACGAGGACGCTGCCGAACTGGGCCGGGGACCAGCCGGACACCAGCTCAGGATCGGCGGATAGCTGCCAGCGCTCGTCGATGGCGACGCTGTCCAGCCCGGGCACGGCGGTCACCTGGGCGCCGAAGATGCCGCTCGCGAGGTAGGGGAAGCGAGCCGCGGCCCAGATCCTGGCGGCGGCGAGACCGGGCAGCTCCCTCATGGCCCGCTAGCCCAGCAGACCTGCGTCGCGGAGCACCGGGGCGAACAGCGTGATTTCCGGCGGCATGACGGTGAGGTCGGCCGGGCGGCACTTCGCCAGCACCCGTGCCGCGGTCGCCGCCACGTCGGTGGCCGCCTCCGCGCAGCCGCCGAGCACCTGCCAGGCCGCGGTCCAGCGCTCCGGCGTCGGCTCCGCCGCGACCGCCGCGACGATGGCCGCGAGCGCTGCGTACGCCCGGTCGCCGCGCTCAGGCAGCCGGAACGCGGCGGGGTTGGCCAGCACTTCCTCGGGATCGGGCAGGTCCATCTCCATCAGCCAGGCGAGGAACTCCACGCCCGCGCCGTCCCCGACGGCTCCCCTGATGAGCGCCGACCTGGCCTGGTCGGTGGCCTTCGCGGCCTCAGCGGCGGTCATCAGCCGGGCCGCCATCTCCCAGGTGCGCGGGCTCGGCCAGCCTCGCCCGGCCTCGCTGGCGTTGTCCGGCGGTGCGATCGCGAGCGCGGGCCGCACCTGGAGGAACGCGGCGACCAGGGACTTGTTGAGCGCTTCGCCCGCCGCCCAGCCTGCCGGCAGCAGCGGCACCGGCGGCGGCGCCCAGCCGCTGGCCAGCCCTTCGGCGATGCCGCGCGGCGACGTCTCCCAGCTCAGGTGGCACAGCCTGTTGGCCAGCGGCGCGGACAGGTCCCAGCCGTCCGCGGCCTGCTCGGGCGGGTTCGCGGCGGCAACGACGGCCACCTCGTCGGGCAGCGTCAGGTCGCCGACGGTCCGTTCCAGCACCACCCGCAGCAGCGCGGCCTGGACGGCGGGCGGCGCGGTGGACAGCTCGTCGAGGAACAGCACGCCGGTGCCGGCCTCGGCGAGCCTGGTCGCCCACAGCGGCGGCGCGAAGCGGACCACGTCCCCGGTGACCACCGGCAGGCCGGCGAAGTCGGACGGCTCCCTGATCGACGCGATGACCGTCTCGCACGGCAGGCCCATGGCCTCGGCCATCGCGCGGATGGCCGATGTCTTTCCGGTGCCTGGGGCGCCCCAGAGCAGGACGGGTACCCGGGCCGCGACCGCTACCCCGAGCGCCTCCGCGGCGACGTTTCCGTCTCCCGCTTGCAGCAGCGTGCTCATGTCTCTAGTGTGCGGCCTGCCCGGCAGCGGGTCAGCCCTTCGCGGTGATCCTCGTGCCGAGTTCGAGACCCTCGCAGATGCCGCGCATCACGCCTTCCGCGCCGACGTCGAACACGTGCATGGTCAGCGACTGCTCGTTGGCGAGGACGAACGCGCTGGTGTCCATGATGCGGACCCCGGCCGCGATGGCCTCGTCGTAGGTGAGGGAGGTGTACCGCTTGGCGTCCGGGTGGTGCTTGGGGTCGGCGTCGTACACGCCGTCCACGCCGTGCTTGGCGACGAGCAGCGCGTCGGCGTCCAGCTCGAGCGCCCGCTGCACCGCCGGGTAGTCCGTGGTGACGTACGGCTGGCCGATGCCGCCGGCCAGCACGACGATCATGCCCCGCTCGAGGTGGTGCACCGCGCGGAGCCTGATGAACGGCTCGGCGACGCTGTGGATCGGCACCGCGGTCATCACGCGCACGTCCGCCTCGGTGCGCGCGGTGAGCGCGCCGCGCAGCATGAGCGCGTTCATCACCGTGCCGAGCATCCCGATGTTGTCCGCCTCGGCCCGGCTGATGCCCCAGCCGTCGGCCATCCTGCCGCGGAAGTAGTTGCCGCCGCCGACGACAACGGCCACCTGGACGCCGAGCTCGTGCAGGGACAGCACCTCGTCGGCGACGCGCGCGAGGCTCGCGGGGTCAGCCCCCGTTCCGGCGGGCCCGGCAAGGGCCTCACCGCTGAGCTTGACCACGACTCTGCGGTACCGCGGCAACGTGCAGCCCCCTATTCGCCCGGGTTGTCTGCCCGCCACGCTACCAGCGCGTCCGCCGTGCCCGTGTCCAGGTCGCCCGCTACTTCGCGTCGGCCCAGCAGCGGACGACGCTGGTCTCCGCGATGAACCGCACGCCGCCGCGCGGCGCCCAGCGGCGCGCGGTCTCCGCGAGGCAGTCGCCCACCAGCGCCGCCGCCGCGTCCGCGTGCTCCTCGGCGACGTGCACGAGCAGCTCGTCATGCAGGCACAACACGATTCGCGCGCCAAGCGCGGGACCCCGGGCCCGCACCGTGACCGCCCACATCTTGAACAGTTCCGCCGCCGCCCCCTGGACCAGCGCGTTGCGCCCGTACCGGCCGCGCGCGGCCGTGCGGGCCGGCGACGCGATGCCGCCCGACATGCGGACCAGCCGGCCGCCGTAGGTGCGCAGGTCCCGCCCTGCCCTGGCGGCGCGGTCGGCCGAGTCGAGGTAGCCCATCGCGACGGGGTAGGCGGCCCGCATCCGGCGGCCCGCGACGCCGCCGTGCCCGGTGGTCTGGCCGTACATCGCGGCGATCATCGCGACCTTGGCGGTGGGCCTGTCGACGCCGAGTTCCGCGGCGACGGGCAGGTACATGTCGTCGGCCTGCGTCGCGAGGGCGAGCGCGGGGTCGCCGGACACCGCGGCGAGCACCCGCGGCTCGATCTGCCCGAGGTCGGCCCGCACGAACAGGTGCCCTTGAGCCGCGATGACCGCCCGGCGGATGGCCGCGGGCATGTTGTGCAGCCCGTTGGACGCCGTCATCCGCCCCGCGGCGCCGTCGGACCCGGTCCACGCGCCGCGCAGCCGCCCGTCGGGACCGAGGCT
>Ga0335072_10007385_pt1 | contig 16005 bp, 13 predicted proteins | sample Lox_Sample_21_FD_206725 | JGI IMG/M metagenome (GOLD analysis project Ga0335072, IMG submission 206725) | Soil microbial communities from Loxahatchee National Wildlife Refuge, Florida, United States - Lox_Sample_2.1 | ecosystem: Environmental > Terrestrial > Soil > Wetlands | place: USA...
GATTGTCGCCGGATTTGGGTTGTGCACAGGGTCGAGAACATAGTCCACTCGCGCACGGCCCATAGCCTGTAACTGACGTTGTGCATCGAGTGCCTGATGCACTTGCTGATACATGGCATCTCGCTGACTCATACCAGCCGCTTCGCGTGCGAGATCAGGATTTGACGATGAATCCATCGGGTCGTAATTCAATGCACTGATCGTGGCATCGTCAGTAAAAACCACTCTCCTACCCGATTCCGGATCAAACCGTTCCACAGGAGGCAGGATTTTTCCACCTTCAACACGAAACGAGAGCAGGACATGCTTGTCCTTGTCGTAGACCTTGATGGGGCCGGAAAGCTCGCCGTCTTTCCATGTAAGCTCGACCGCGTCTCCCTGGGGCAGCCTTATCAAGCGATCAAGGGTTGTTACACCATTGGATACCGAGCCGATGGCGATGTGGCCATGGTAAGTCCATGTTCCATCCATCTGACCGTTGCTGTAGCTGCCCTCCACGGAAACCAGCTTTAAGCTCGGATCATTGCGATCAAACTTCTTGAAGTCCCCATCTTTCACACCCTCTTTCAGTGTGTAGATGGTCCATTCATCCGGCACGAACATGGTGCCCGTGAACTTGCCATCGTCATCCCATTTGCCTTCAGTCAGATCATCTCCATCGCCGTTGCGGCGAATCTCCTTTCCTCGCTTATGCCCCTCTTCAGCCGTCCATGCATGGATGACGTAGCGGCCGTCTGCGGAGTAGACCTTCTGCTCACCGTCGTTGACACCTTTATCCCAATGCGTGACATAAACCTTGTCACCCTTTTCGTTGTAACGAATAGCTTCGCCGTCCAGCAATTCATTGTGCAGGGTGAAGGATGAAGCGATATTGCCATTGGCGTACGTGCAACGCGTATCTCCCTCGGGAGTACCGTTCTTGAAGGTAATCAGGCACGAATAATCCCAGCCGACTGCCTCGTAGGCGTGATGGTCGGGATTGAGGACATATTCGATCTTGCTCAAAAACTGCGGATTTTCACTCACCACAAAATGAACCTTTCCGGTGAACGGACCGGTATCACCGTGCTTGTAAGCGATGCCGTTGTCGTAATCCAACTGGCCTGATTCAATGGTGGATGTACATCCGCTCAATGCCGTCATGGAAATCAGAACGGCCAGTATCGTTAGATGTTTCATTACGTTCTCTTCCTTTCGTGGCGAGACATTGACGCACGCGCTCGAACGTCACTGCATGGCAGGACGTTCCGAGCGCATGGCCGGTCACCACGATCTGTAGTTCACTGAATGATTAACGCCAGAACAAAGCAGACGATCCAGGTGAGGAAATACGCCAAGTTCTGATTGAGGTTTTTTGCGCGCTGGTAAAGGTAGACGGGTACGAGCCACGTCCATCCTTTAAATCGGCTCGTGTCCCATCCCGCCTTCTTCAGGCGATGCTCGTCGAGGTAGGAAAGCCCAACGTTCAAAGCAAGAGTGATAAACCAATAGCTATTTGCGTGAAATGCGGCGTCGGCTGCGTCTCCGTCATTAATCGCATAGGCCACCACCGCTTCCAGGAACATGCCCAACAATGGTGCGACAGCCAGAATCCAGATGACCGTGCTACGGAGATGACGCCCGGTAATCGGAGGTGGTGCCGCGTTGCGAAGATGCGCATGCAGCGCTGTATTTTCTATCTTGAGCCATTCGGGGAATCCTTTCTTCCACACTAATGATCCGTACGAAACACGTCCCGAACGGATGAGATCGACCATGTGGGATTCCGGAACCGGCCCCTTCCGTTGACCATTTTCTTCGTAAAACCAAACGTCATCACTGACGTGTTCGCCATCCATACTGCCCCCTTATTTTGATTCGCTTGATCGTGATCGCGGACGGCGGCGTGATCGTTTGACCGAACACACCTGCCGCTTCCTTCAAAGCAACTTCCCAAGTCCGGCGCACAAACCAACCTCCCGGTCGCTCGCCGGGACGAGCCAGCGCCCTCGTAAGGCGGGCGTCTGGACCCTACCGGCTCCCTATTAGAATATCAATTCTTTAGATATCAAAAGTCGGCGTATCTAAACATGCGCTTTAGGTTCCCCTCGTCCTGCCGAGGTGGATCGATGCCCAAGCTCAAGAAACCACGCCCCAAGGCCCCGCCGGCCCCCAAAAGCTTGCATCGCCCTGAATACAAAGCCGTCCTGGAAACCTTGCTGGACATTCGCGAGCAAGCCGACCTCCTCCAGTCGGAACTCGCCAAAAAGCTGGGTCGGTCGCAGTCGTACGTGTCGATGGCTGAACGAGGCGCCATTCGGCTGGACGCCCTCCAGCTCCACGATTGGTGCACCGCCTGCGGCACCACCTTGGCCGCGTACGTCGAAAAGCTTGAGCACCGCTGGGGCCCGGCCAAGGGTGGTCGCCGGTAGGGCTGGTTTGCTCAGCGCCCCCTAGCCCCGCGCGGGTAACTCAAGCGACCAGCTTCAACGCTTCATCCCACGCTCGTTGCTTCAAGTTGGCACCCTGGCCGAACCAGGCCGCGTCTTGCCGATGGTCTGTACTCCGCGCACGGCGGTGGTGGTCCACGTACTCCGTAACGCTGTTCAGCAATCCCCATGCGGTTCCCTTGGCTGAGGACAAATCCGCGCCTCTGCCCTGCCCGGCATAGAGCGCCTGCGCATTTTTGATCGCGAACTCGTTGACGAGCGGGGGGTGTGACTCGGTATGGCCAGGATAGGTAAAGACCTTAGCCAGGAACCTCTCAACAGACTTCTCCGCTAGGCGACAGTCCGCCAGCGCCTTGATGCGATCTTCGAACGCGGACCATGGCATTACGGCGACGCCAAGCTCCTGCTTGACGGCCTGGGCGTCAAACTCGCTGCGGTGGGGTACCTTCACCGCGCTCGCTCCATGAGCCAGCGCAATCGCCAACGTGTTGTGGCACACCACCCGCACGGAAGTGAATTGCGCGGTTGTGGCTAGAGTCCCGTCACACGCGGTAGCCAGTAGCAGATAACCGTTGATCGTGTCCTTTCCCTTCAAGGTGATGGTCTGACTGGTCCGAGCCAGAGCCCAGAGCTTACGGCCTTCTTTGAGCACCCCCGCAGTTTCCAATTCGTAGCCTCCAATCTCAGTCAGATCGCGATAGAACTCCAAGATCTCTGCTGGTTGCACCGGCTTGTACCGACTGGACACGATGGAAAGGGGGATTTTGGTATCCGACCGATAAAGCACCTTCTGGTCAGGGTACTTCTGTAGCGAACCGAGAAAGGGATGCCCGGCGATGTATTGGACGTCAGCGGTTTCGATTCGCCAGTCCATGCCAGCTTGTTGCGCCCAGACCTCCAGCGGCTGATCCGGGGTAAGACGATGACCAAGCCCATGCCAAGGTGTTGCACCGACGTAAGCCATGGATTGAACGAGATGCATGACAGATTCCTTTTATTGAAGGCATAAACGCATAAAGCCCGGCACATGCCGGGCTTTATGCCGTCAGAAGAAATATGAAGGTTCAGGTGTTGGTGTTGCTGAAGACGTACGCGCACTCTTCGCAGCGATGCTTGTGCAACACGGTCTCATCAATAACGTCGCCGAAGACGGCACCTGCCGCACAGCCCGCAGCACCGCTCATCAATACAGCGAGCACGCTACCTACAAGGCCGCCAGCCACGATACCGGCCGGTCCCGCCAGCGCGCCGACCGTAGCACCGACCTCAGCACCCGACAGAATGACAGCGACGCCGCTCGTCACACCTGCAGCAGCACCGATGGCACCACCAATCTTCTTGCCATAGCTACGGGTTTCAACATGAATTGACTGGCACCGCGGGCAACGTGGTGGTTCAGTTGGTAACACCTGCAAGATGTTGGATGGCACATCAGCCGGCTCAGATGGCAAAGTTTCATTCATCACGGCAACTCCAGAGCAATAAGCACCCGCACAGAAATTTGCGCGAATGGAGCGAGGCGCTCCTCTACTCGGGAATGGTGATATGCGGATGAAATTAATTGGCTTGAGATTCCCGGCCGTGGCTAAGTCCAGCTATCAAGCTGGCGCTAAACCGGACGCCAAATAAGGTGCTTGTAAGTATGAAGAGATCCTGCGAGTCCATTGACGACGCTACGGCAGAGCGTGAAACGGCTATCGCGAATGCGTTCGAGCTGCTCCAGGGACGCAAACCAGATCTACCACAAATATTGATTGAAATGTTTGGTGACTGTCGTAGAGCCGCGCGATGGATGTGCCTTCATCAGCGCGCACTTGATGGCAGACGCGCCTACGAACTTCTTGTCGAGGGGAACGATGATTTAGTGTGGGATGAGATGGAACGCTCCGTAAATCGAGAATTTGCCACTTAGCCGCTGTGTGCCCCCCATTTAGGGGAGATTTTCATGGTGATTTTTGGGGTACAAGCACTGATTTCTGAAGCGCAATATTGAATTCGGCTGGTTGCCCATGAAGCAATGTTTCTGTATGCAGGTGCGATCTATCTGTGCAATATTGACTATGCACCATCCACAACAAAATAAGAAAGCACGCATCAAGACGCTAGTCGTAATTTTTCCAGTCTGCATGCGTGTAACTAAATTTTAGTGCATGTTTATCTGCGCTTCGGAGGCTTGTAATGGGTGTGGCGTCCGTCGATGTTTCTACACAATTTGCGGAGATTGCAGATCACAAGATCGCTTTTCGCATGGTCGGTGATGGGCCCGACTTTATACTGTGCACACGATTTCGAGGAACACTCGATTCCTGGGATCCCGCGTTTTTGGATGCATTGGCCAAGCGCTTCCGCGTGATCACCTTTGATTATCGTGGCATCGGTCAATCAACCGGAAAAGCAAGTTATGACCCTAAGTCGCTGGCACACGATGTGATCGGACTAGTGGATGCCCTCGGTATAAATAGGTTTACGCTTTGCGGTTGGTCTCTTGGCGGAAAGGCTGCGCAGGTCGTTGCGTCTGTTTGGTCCGAACGGGTAACGATGGTAGTGCTACTTGGTAGCTCGCCTCCCGGATGTATGGCGCATGGGCCAGAACCAGCTTTTTCGGCCTATTCGTTGAAGCCGTACAATGATTTGGATGAGGAGACCGTTCTTTTCTTTGAGCCCATGTCAGCTGAAAGCCGGGAGGCCGCCAGAACATCACGCCTTCGTATGGCTGTGAGAACGGCCAGTCGAAGCCCAGACGTGCCGGAAGAGCTTTATTTACGGTTACTGCGCGAGGCGCTCAACAGTGACCAATGCTCCGATGATGGGGGATACCGAAGCTTTCTAGAGAAAACCAAGACACCGATCTTGGTTATTTCTGGCGACCATGACATCGGCTTCCCCGTCGAAAATTGGTACACGTTGCCTAGAAGATGGCGCTCCCTCTTTTTGAACGTGCTTCCTCGATCAGGGAATGGTGTACACCATCAATATCCCGAACTAGTCGCCAATTTAATTATCAACGTGATCGATAGCAAAATGATGTCGATTTGATTGACACCTTCGCGTGATCGTCCCAGATTCCCTCTATCTGGGGAGGCGAAAGCCACCACGAGAGTGATAATCAGCTTATCGAACCGTGTCACGAGGGGTGTCCAGGGTTCGTCTCGATGCACGCATATGATTTAATTGATATTTATGCATCTAGTCGATTCAATGGGGTGCATCAATGGATCATGCAAACGCGAAACTTCGAATTCTAGTTGTTGATGACCACCCGTTATTTCGGGCTGGCGTCATCACCGTGGTCAACAGTCAACCCGACATGGTCGCCATCGCTCAAGCCGGAGATGGTCAGCAGGCGATTGAGTTGTATCGGGAGCATCACCCTGACGTAGTACTCATGGATCTTCGGATGCCCGGCCTGGGCGGCGTCGATGCAACATCACTCATCATTTCTGAGCACCCTGCCGCACGTGTTCTCGTCATTACAACATTTAGGGGCGATGTTGAGGCCTTACGCGCCCTCAAAGCGGGTGCATTAGGCTATCTGCTTAAGACTACTCTTTTAGACGAACTACCAATAGCCATCAGGCACCTTGCTGAAGGTCGGCGCTACTTGCCGAATGAAATCGCCGAAGGGCTTGCCACTCATGCCATCGATGAGCCTTTGACGCTACGCGAAATTGCAGTACTTAAGTCAGTAGCATCTGGGAAATCAAACCAACTGGTGGCGCGCGAACTCGCGATCTCCGAAGAGACGGTCAAGTGTCACATGAAGGGAATCATGTCTAAGCTCGACGCACGGGATCGAACGCATGCTGTATGCATAGGTTTTGCTCGAGGGATTATTACCGACTGACTTCTGAGTCTGATGCCGGGTTAGTTCTTTTTCCTCGATAAGCCATGGATGTGTAGTCCGACACAACTGAATCAGTTGTCCTTCACTTTCAACCGATCTGATCAATTTGGCATCGAATCACTTGCTTATGAAGCCGTCACACGTGCGTCGAATGTTGCTCATTTCTATCGCCTGGCTGCTGGCATCCATGGTCACGGCAGCCTCAGCTCTGCCATTTCCCTGGTCTCTTAATCACTACCAGCATACCGCCTTCACAAAAAAAGACGGGGCACCTCAATCAGCGAATGAGCTGGCTGAGACCAGCGACGGATATTTGTGGACAAACAGTTCGAGCGGGCTTGTCCGATTTGATGGGCATCAGTTTCAGCCGTTTTCCCCTCGGCCAGGCGAAAAGTTAATAAGTGACCAAGTCCGCTTCATGTTTGCGCCAAAGACAGGGGGGCTTTGGGTCTCCTATGACAACATCGCCGGCGTTAGCTTTATCAATCATGGACATGTCACTAACTACGACGACAAAGGCGAATGGCGACCAGGAAGTTCAGCCATGTTCCTCCATGATCGACAAGGCAACGTCATGGCTTACGCATTTCCACGGATTATGAAATTTATCGGGGGAAAGTGGAAAAAGGTTGATGACGATCCAGGGACACAAAATATATATAGGGTTACTCAAGACGCTTCCTTCAATATTTGGGCCCTCACTGGGAGTGGTGATGTACTGGTGATGCGCGAAGGTGAATCACGCTTCAAAGAGGCAGGCATTAAGGTCAACGGTGGGTACAGCATTTCAACAGGGGGCGACCATGATGTATTTGTCTCATCACACGACCACATGATTCATCGCTTTAACGATAGCGGGGACCACCTCTCCGAAGTGGGAAGACCTGTACCCTATTACGCACGATACGTCACTGTGGATCGAAGCGGGAACGTGTGGGTGGGTACCGCCAATGACGGCGTGCATTTTCTAGGGCCGCTATCAAACCTTCCCGTAGGAGACCGACCTTTTCCTGTTGATGAGAAGCTCGATCATTCGGAAGGTCTGACCGGGAACTTCGCAAGCGTGTTTCAAGACAACGAGGGAGATATTTGGGTCGCCACGGAAAATGGCCTAGATCGGTTCATGCCGTCGGCGTTCTCACAGTTGATCCTTCCATCCGGGATTACCATGATTTCTATCACGCCAGGTCACGCTGGCGACGTTTGGATAGGAAGCGATGACTTCAAAGTTATTCACTACCTCGATGACAAGGCAACGTTAACTGATGTGCCGTCGGCGGCGCTGACCGGTTTTGCAGATCGCACAGATGGAACGGTATTTATCTCCACTATTGATCAATTGTGGCAATTAGCGCCCGGTGATCCGATCAGAATTGCGACACTTCCAGCTACTGGCGAGGGGGTGGTTAAAGCAATTACGCGTGATAGCACTGGGAAGCTGTGGCTCTCATTTCGCAGCCATACGATGCCACTGGCCACACTGAGTGGTGAAACGTGGGAGAAAATCGACGGCGCCGATAGCCCATTTTCGATGGTCACTGACTCTCAGGGGGTAATTTGGGGAGGGCTCCCGAATAATCGGCTGGTGTCGATTAATCGAGGTGCGATACGGCAGTATTCGGACCGTGATGGTTTGTCCGTAGGAACCATCAAAGTCATCGTTCCCCACGATGGACAGCTGTGGCTGGGCGGTGATCGTGGTCTGCAGGTGCTCGTTGGGAGCGCCTTTAAGGTCTTAAAGCTGGCCGGGACTCTTCAGCTAGACCACATCAGTGGCCTTGTGTTTGACGAGGATGGAAACCTATGGGTGCACACACTGACTGGGCTTTTTCGGATCGACGGCGATGACGTTAGGCGTCTCGTTGCGGACGCCGCGTTCGCGACGCCGTATCGGCTATTCGACTCAGATGATGGTGTGCCTGGGATACCTGCACAAACATTTACGCTACCTACGCTAAAGCTCGGCAATGACGGGAGGATCTGGATTGCGGGTCAAGCAGAAGCGGCGTGGATGGACCCTCGGGACGTGCCGGCCGAGCTGCCAGTGGGCCGCCCCGTCATTGAGCGAATTTTCGATGGAAAAGATGACTACGATCTGTCCGTTGGGGCATTACGATTACCAGAAAACGCCCGCAATCTTCAAATTAGCTATACGACGCCAGAGCTGACTTTTCCTTCCCGCGTGCGATTCCAATATCGTTTAATTGGATTTGACGACGGTTGGCAGGAAGCGGGGGATAGAAGGCAGGCGTTTTATTCACATCTAACGGCAGGTAATTACATCTTCGCGGTTCGCTCGAAGACCTCGGGCCATACATGGGGCGAACCTTCGTCCATTTCGTTCATCATCGCACCAAAATTCTTTGAAACGTGGTGGTTTCGTTTAGCGGTAGTTTGCTTTGTGCTCGCGCTTCTCTGGATCTTTGTTCTGTGGCAGATAAGGTTAGCCACGTCCCGTGTACGTAATCGGATGCAAATCCGCGTGGACGAACGCGAGGCCATCGCCCGCGACTTGCATGACACCCTTCTGCAGAGTACGCAGGCTCTTGTTGTTCAACTTGGTGTGCTGGCTAATGAAGTCAATGAGCCAAATCTCAAGAGACAATTGGAGTTTCTTGCGGGAACGTCCAAGGATGCGGTCGAAGAAGGACGCGACAAAGTTAGCTTGTTGAGGTCGCAGTCAACTAGCTCTGATTGCCAGGTGACAAGGCTGGTGCGGTTCGGCATGGGCCTTAGCAACCAATACGGTGTTCAATTCAAAACGGAAGTCAATGGCTCGCCTCAGTCACTTAGCCAGATTGCGAACGACGAGTTGGTGCCGATAGTCAAAGAATTGCTTATCAACGCATTTCGTCATGCTAAAGCCAGCCATGTCTCGACCACCTTGTCGTATGGATTTTGGCGGTTTGTGGTAACCGTGTCAGATGATGGAATTGGGATCGACAAGGCTATCGTCGTCACTGGTGCCCCCGAGGGGCACTGGGGTATCAGAGGCGTTAAGGAGCGCGTTGCCCGGATTGGTGGCCGCGTGACGTTTCGGCGTTTGAATCCACGTGGAACGAAAATCGTTGTTAATGTGTCATCACGGCGCGCGTATGCCATTCATGAAAAATCGCGCATGGGTCGACACGAATCGTGAGTAAGAATGACGCGTATATGTTCGCCATCCAGCTGCGGCTTCTCTTGGTTCAATGATTTTACCAGGGTGAAGATATATCTGCGCTCGTCACCGCACCGCTCGCCAGTTCACTTACGTTCCCCGTAAGTCCTTACATACAAATAAGCACTAACTAACCCATCCATACAGTCGGCATGCCTGTATGTTCTTGGGGTAATACCGCCGACCGTTGCGTGATTTATCGATAGGTATGAAAACGACCCCGATATTCAGCAGGTGAGAGGCCAGTAATTCTCCGAAACACTCTACGAAAGGCATTGACGTCCTGGTAACCAACGTCAAAAGCGACACTTGCGACACTGATGGTTTGAGATTCCAAAAGTTCACGCGCCTTGTTGATACGAAGGTTTTGGCAATATTCCTGCGGTGTAAGGCCTGTTGCTTTAATGAAGTGCCGTTGAAAGGTTCGTTCTGTTAATCCCGCCAAGTCAGCCATAGAAGCCACGTTCACGTCTTGTGCAAATTGCTTGGCTAGCCACAGTTGCACCTTGAGTATGGCCTTATCACCATGTTGCAACCGGGGGAGAAACCTTGAGTATTGCCTCTGCTCTCTACCTGGGGGATCAACAAGAAGAAACCTCGCTGTTTCCGCCATGATTGTCGTACCGACCAAGCGTTCGACTAGTCGCAGCCCAAGGTCAATCCATGCCATCAAGCCACCTGCAGTGATGATGTCTCCCTCGTCAATAACGAGTTCTTCCCCCTTCACGCATAGCTCTGGGAATTGCTCGATAAGTGATTCAACGTAACTCCAATGAGTCGTCACGGATCGCCCGGTAAGTAAGCCGGTCTGCGCCAAAAGAAACGCACCAGCACAAACCGAAGTCAGTGTAGTTCCTTTGGCATACCGCTTCCTCAACCAGCGCGATACAGTTGCGATATCCCGCTTAGCGGGCGGCGCGGTATTCAGTGCAGGAGGAACGATGAGAACGGTCGGAACAGTACGGCCCACGCGTTGCGTGATGAAGGTCCTTTCAACGCTGTTCTCCAAGGCATTTAAGCCCCAGTGACTAACTACGAGTGCTGGTGAAGTTCTGCTGTTGCGTTCACATGCGATGCGATTCGCAATCAAAAAGAGGTCGGTCAGTCCGTAGACGGCGGCGAGTTGAGATCCGGGATAGACGAGGATACCAACTTCACGAACGCCGATCGACTTAGATGGTGTCGTATTTGGCATACAAATTGTCCTTTTTGCCAGTCGCTAATGTTTGTCGAATCGACCTAAAGTCTAGACGCAAACTACTTGGCGAGGCGCATATGTGCATCCCACTGGCCGACGAAAGATTGGCGAGTGCCTCGAGTCCGTTCTTTTGTGCTCGCGAAGACTTAGATCAGGCCAATACCTTCGCATCAAATACGGTGTCACTGGGTGGGTTGACGGCTGCCACATACCGCAGAGACCTCCCTGACCTTGGCGTCACTAAAGCGAATGCACCTTCGCCGACGTTCGTGGCGAGTGTCCACTTACGCGATTTTCCTGCACTTAATCGTTGGTGTGATGGATCATTTCAACGCCAGCCCATGCGACATGCCGGCGATGTCTCCTGCATCGATATGCGGCATGAGTACGTCGCAGACGTAATACACCCCTTTCACACCTTCAACGTTTTTGTCCCACAAGCCGCTTTTGACACACTCGCAGAGGACATGGGTGTCCCGACCATCACCCGGCTGATTCTTCCTCATCCGAGGGGCTGTCAAGACGATCTGATGCTCGGCTTTGCACGAATGATGATGCCGCTACTTGAGCGCCAAGAACAACTCGAAAGAATGCTAGCCGAACATATATTCGCAGCGATTCGACTTCATTTGGCCATACGTTATGGCGGCATGTCGATGCCCTCTTTACGACACCACGCATCGCTTGCCGGCTGGCAGATGCACAAAGTTAAGGAAAGGATGCTCGATGACTTGGCCGCGGATATCAGTATTGAAGAACTCGCCGCAATGTGCGGATTATCCGTCGGACACTTCATAAAAGCTTTTCGAGGCACGGTTGGCATTTCGCCTCATCGCTGGCGAACCTATCAACGCATTGATAAGAGCAAAAGCCTACTAAAGGGGACGAACTCTCCCATTTGCGACATCGCCACGGTTTGTGGATTCTCAGGGCAAAGTCATTTCACTCGTGTCTTCTCGGCAGTCGCGCGCGTCAGCCCGGCTGCTTACCGACGATTGCACCGCAGTCGATAGATTTATTTTTCGACGTCAACATCAATTTCCGTACAAATCCCCAATTTTGGGGAAGAACTTTTGCGGCCGCCTAACTAGCATTGCGACTGAAGCCAAGGGCAGCACTGGCGCACTCCGTTTGTAACGCAGGTATTAGCAGAGGAGATGGCGAGATGGGCGACTACAGCAAAGTGAATACCCCTGAGGGTAGCTTCTCGGTCTATATAGATCGACCTGAAAAAATACCGGCACCAGCGGTCGTCGTGCTGCACGAGGTGTTCGGTGTGAACAAAGACATGCGCCAATCTTGCCGCGAACTGGCCGAGCACGGGTTCATTGCCGCATGTCCTGACTTATTCTGGCGACAGGAACCCGGACTAGATCTCAATCATTGGTCCGAAGCAGAATGGAAGAAGGGTCTTGCACTTTACAATGCGTACGACTTCGACGTCGGCGTTTCGGATGTACAAGCGACAGTAGCGATGGCAAGAAGCCTCCCAGATTGCAATGGCAAGGTCGGTATCATGGGGTATTGCCTGGGTGGTTTGATGACATTTCTTACCGCAGCGCGTTCACACATCGATGCAGGCGTTGAGTATTACGGCGGAGGTACCGAGAAGTACATCGCCGAATCACACAACATCGCCTCGCCCATGATCATGCATCTTGGCGAGGAAGATGAGTTCATTTCGAAGCCGGCCCAGACCGACATCAGGGCCTCGCTCAAGGGCAACAGCAACGTGACGATCTACGGATATCCGGGCTGCAGCCACGCATTCGCTCGCCATACAGGGACGCATTTCGACGAGAAAGCAGCCAATCTTGCCAATGGACGCACGTACGATTTTTTCCATCAGCAGCTTGGCTGATACGGGCGAGACGTCAAGTCTCACTCACATCCGCGTGTGCTCCATATCGGCGACATGTGCCGACGTAGGACATCACGTTGTACCCAGTTCAGATGAGGAGGCAAAGCCATGAGTAATCAGGAAATGGGTGAGGACATTAGCCACACAAGGCGCAAGTTGCTCATCGGCACGGGCACCGCTGTAGCCGCAGCGGTTGCTATACCACTTCTGTCCGCAACCAACGTTGTCCGCGCCGGCGCATCGGCTACGACACCACAATCGACCACGAGAGGCTCTCATATGGGCAGCAGTACGATCAAAACCAAAGATGGCGTTGAAATTTACTACAAAGATTGGGGCACTGGGCAACCGATTGTGTTCAGCCATGGTTGGCCGCTTTCAGCGGATGACTGGGATGCGCAGATGCTGTTCTTCCTTAGCCATGGCTATCGGGTGATTGCACACGATCGGCGAGGACACGGTCGCTCCACCCAAACGGCTGACGGCAATGACATGGATCACTACGCGGCCGATCTCGCTGCGCTCACCGAAGCCCTCAATCTGCGCGACGCGATCCACGTCGGCCATTCCACCGGTGGCGGTGAGGTAGCGCGCTACGTGGCCCGGCATGGACAGGCACGTACAGCAAAGATCGTACTCATAAGCGCGGTACCGCCCATCATGGTTAAGACCAAAGACAATCCTGGTGGCACGCCGATTGAAGTCTTCGATGGCTTCAGAAAGGCGTACGCAGAAAACAGATCGCAGTTTTATCTCGATGTCGCTTCGGGACCGTTTTATGGTTACAACCGCCCAGGTGCCAAGGCCTCCGAAGGAATCATCTACAACTGGTGGCGGCAGGGCATGATAGGAGGCACAAAAGCCCACTACGACTGCATCAAAGCGTTCTCGGAAACCGACTTCACTGATGATCTAAAGAAAATCGATCAGCCAGCGCTAGTCATGCACGGAGACGATGACCAGGTCGTGCCCTACAAGGATGCGGGCGTCTTATCCGCCAAGCTTCTGAAGAACGCGACCCTTAAGATCTACCCCGGATTCCCACACGGGATGCCGACAACTAATGCCGACGTCATCAACGCGGATCTACTTGCGTTCATCAAAAGGTAACGGCAAATGCATCCTCGCCAACCAGTCGGTTGGCGAGGATGTGGATTGAAAAGCCAACCAGGCCGAGTTTTTCATGCGATTTGCAATGCGTAGGCACAAATCATCAGTCCTAAGTGGCGACGCAATTACCAGTCGCGACAGCATCAGAATTTTTGACGATGCATACATCAGAGGCTCGCACACTTCTGCGTAGCTCGATTAGTTACGAACACACGAGGTCAACTAATCGTCGAAGCAGATGAGCCTGATCTGCAGGTACGTCAGACAATCGCCATTTACCTGCTTTGACCGGGGCGATCACGCATATGTGCCACAACACCGCATCCCATTTACTGATCGAGAATGACCATGAAAAAGCCGTCCGATTTTGTAATCACGACCGATTCCGGGGCGCCACTGTCAGACAACCAGAACAGTATCACTGCAGGTCCGCGTGGACCGTTGCTTGTGCAGGACTACCAACTGTTCGAAAAGCATGCGCATTTCAACCGTGAGCGCATTCCCGAACGGATCGTCCATGCGAAAGGTTCAGCCGCATTCGGCACGCTGACAATCACACACGACATCACTCGCTACACAAAAGCCAGCGTATTCGCCAAGATCGGAAAACAGACCGAAGTGCTGGCTCGCTTCTCCACGGTCGCCGGCGAGCGTGGAGCGGCCGATGCCGAGCGTGATGTACGGGGCTTTGCGTTGAAGTTCTATACCGATCAAGGCAATTGGGACTTGGTCGGCAATAACACTCCGGTGTTCTTCTTGCGTGACCCCTACAAATTTCCCGATTTCATCCACACCCAGAAGCGCGACCCACGCAACAACATGCATAGCAACACAGCGATGTGGGATTATTGGTCGCTTTCACCCGAGTCGTTGCACCAGGTCACCATCGTGATGAGTGACCGCGGCCTCCCCGCTAGCCTGCGTCACATGCATGGCTTTGGCAGCCACACCTATAGTTTCTTGAACGATAGCGGTGAACGGTTCTGGGTGAAGTTTCATTTCAAAACCCAGCAAGGCATCAAGAATTGGACCAATGATGAAGCCGCGAAGGTCGTCGGTACGGACCGCGATTCGCATCAGCGTGATCTCTACGATGCCATTGAGCGCAAGGACTTTCCGCGTTGGACCCTGTACGTGCAAATCATGCCGGAAGCTGAAGCGGAAAAGACGTCGTACAACCCATTCGACTTAACTAAGGTCTGGCCGCACAAGGACTACCCGCTTATCGAAGTCGGTGTGCTGGAACTCAATCGCAACCCGGATAACTACTTTGCCGAGGTCGAACAAGCTAGCTTCTCACCGGCCAACATTGTGCAAGGCATCAGTCACAGCCCCGACAAGATGCTGCAATTTCGCCTTTTTGCCTACGCCGACGCGGCGTCTTACCGACTTGGTATCAACCACAACCAACTGCCAGTAAACCGTCCTCGCTGTCCCGTACATAACTATGCGCGTGACGGCGAGATGCGCTTTGACGGCAACTGTGGTGGCAGCGTGAACTACGAGCCGAATTCGTTCGGCGGCCCGGTCGAGGATCCGTCGGCGAAGGAGCCGCCACTAAAGATAAGTGGTGATGCCGACCGCTACGATCATCACCAAGGCAATGACGACTATACACAAGCTGGCGATCTGTTCCGATTAATGACGGCAGATCAAAGGATGTTGCTGTTCAAAAATATTGCTGCCGCGATGGAAGGTGTTCCAGAGGCGATTGTGCGTCGCCAGCTTGGTCATTTCGCCAAAGCTGATCCAGAGTATGCGGCGGGCGTGGCCAAGGAGCTCCATCTCAAGAACTAAGTGGAGAGGAACGAAGGACAACCAATCTTCACGAACCCAACTACAGTCGGCTAGCCATGGCCATGACATTCTCAGACGGCGAAGTGATGTTCGGGCTCGGAGTTCTTCTTTTGAACTTCCTGGCGTGGCGTTTTCTTAAATCCGAAAGCGAATGGATCCGTTTAGGGATAAGGGTCGTCCTGTTTGCGATTCTTAGCTATGTGCTTTGGATGTTGCAACTGAGCCCGCTCAAGGCAGCACCATGGGCCGATGACTCAATTCGTCATCTTTTGGCGCAGGTACTTGAACTTCTGTGGTGGCTACAAGCAGCGCATATCTCAGCTACGACTCTTAGCACACTACTTATCCCCGCCGCGCTTCGAAGGGAACATCTATTCCAAGATGTATTTCGCGCGGCGGTGTTCCTAGGCGCAGGTATTTTTGCGGTTGCTCGCGTCCTTAACCTGTCCGTTGGTGGGCTCATTGCGACGTCCGGCGCGCTTGCAATTATTTTTGGCTTGGCTGTCCAGAGCACGTTAAGCGATGTTTTCTGTGGCGTCGTCCTTAATGCCACGCAACCGTTTCGGATAGGGGATATGATAATGATTGGCGATATAGAGGGCGAAG
>Ga0335072_10007387_pt1 | contig 16001 bp, 8 predicted proteins | sample Lox_Sample_21_FD_206725 | JGI IMG/M metagenome (GOLD analysis project Ga0335072, IMG submission 206725) | Soil microbial communities from Loxahatchee National Wildlife Refuge, Florida, United States - Lox_Sample_2.1 | ecosystem: Environmental > Terrestrial > Soil > Wetlands | place: USA: Florida...
TGGAAATCGTCATCGAACCCATCGATCCGCTGGAGAACCCGACGATCTTTCTGACAACGGTCAGCGACGGATTTGAGATTGTGCGAGAGGCAGGCCAGCCTAACGTGAGGGTGCTGTACGACTTCTATCACGAGCAGAGAGCCTTCGGGAATCTGATCGAGAAGCTGGAGCAGAATATCCAGATGATCGGGCTGGTGCATATTGCCGATGTGCCCGGACGCCACGAGCCGGGCACGGGCGAGATCGACTATACCAACATCTACCGCAAACTCGCCGCTCTCCGGTATGACCGATTCATCGCGATGGAATACTATCCCACCGTCGATCCGGTCACTTCGCTGACCCGTGCAAGGCAACAGGCACAGGACGCGCTGCGATCGGCGTGAGGCCAACGCTCCGCGACGATCCGACTTTTGTCGGATACAAAGCGTACCGGCAGTCGCGTAGAGTGGGGGGCGAGTTGACTCGCTGATTCCTGCGGAGGCCCGGGCGTGCTCGCAGCCGGAAGGATCTTCATGCAAAGATTGCTGGCCGGTTCTCTCATGCTCCTGATGTCCGGGGCGGTCGTCGCGCTCTCCGCACAAACCACCCAGGGGATGGTTCCCTTCTCCATGGAAAACCGCCGTGGAGCGGAAGGCCATTCGCCGGTGGACGTCTCGTTTCTACTGGACGCGCCGGCAGGCAGGCATGGGTTCATTGGGATCAAAGACGGGCATCTTGCCACGGGCGACAGACAGCGCATTCGTTTGTGGGGAGTGAACATTACAGACTGGAGTCCGGGATCGCGGCAGATCCCCGCGAAGCAGGACGCAGCATTCTGGGCGTCGACGCTGGCCCGTTTCGGTGTGAACTGCGTGCGCTTCCAGTTTCTGGACCTGAAGGAACCGCGCGGGCTCATCGATGACCGGCGTGCCGACACGCGCGCACTGGATCCGGCCCAACTGGACCGTGAGGACTTCTTTATTGCTGAGCTGGAAAAGAGAGGCATCTACATCGATTTGAACCTGCTCGTAGGCCGTCCTTTCGACGCGGCAGACGGCGTGCACGATGCGGATCGCCTGCACGAAGGCGCGAAAGGCACTTCGCTGTTCGACAAGCGCATGATCGAACTGCAGAAGGAGTACGCGCAGGAATTGCTGGGCCATCGCAATCCTTACACCAACCGGACGTACAGCAACGATCCCGCAGTTGCGCTGGTTGAAATCAACAACGAAAACGCACTTGAGATCGGCTATCGCCCGCCCTCGCCCTTCTACGCAAACGAGCTGACAGGGATGTACAACCAGTGGCTGGCGGCGCACCGCAGTCCGCAGCAGATCGACGAGTTGCGCAGCATCACCGGAACGAAGCCGGGCAGCCCTGTACCTCTGATGTCGCTGCCGCATGAGGATGCATCCGCACCGCCGGCGCGATTCTATGCGGAGGCGGAATTCTACGATGCCACGCAGCGGAGCTACTTCGAGGATATGGAGCGGTACCTCAAACAGACGCTCGGATCGAAGTCCCTGGTGATTGCAACGGCGGATCACAGTCACTCGGGCAGCGGCTATCCCGTCCTGCTGGCGACGTCGTCAATGGATGTGGTCGATGGCCACGACTACTGGCAGCACCCGGGCATGTATGTGCGCAAAGCGCCGATGGTGAACCATCCTTTCGATTCCACGGTGGTCGAGCTCTCGCGATCGGCGGTTGCGGGCAAGCCGTATACCGTGAGCGAGGTCAACAACCCTTTCCCGAATGACTATGCCGGCGAAGGGATTCCGATTCTTGCCGCTTATGGGCAGTTGCAGGACTGGGACGCGATTCTGTGGTACACCTTTGAGCCGAAGGCCGACCCTGCATGGAAACCGTATGTCGGAGATCCCTTTGACATCTCGCTCGACCCGGTGAAGATGCCGGAACTTGCCGAAGGCGCGCTAATGTTTCTGCGCGGCGACGTGGAAATGGCGCGGGCGACAGTCGAGCGATCCTATGCGAAGCAACAGGTCTTCGACAGCATGCTACTGCCCGAGGCGACGGAGAGGCCCTACTTCACGCCGGGATTTCCGCTGGTCCTCCCGCTCGAGCACGAGGTGCGGATCTCGTCGCTCAATGGACCTCCGACGCAGGCGTTGCCTCCCGCAGCGGTCGCCAATCCGATTGTTTCCGATACGAAGCAGCTTGCCTGGTATACTTCCGCCGGCACAGGAATGGTCAGCATCGATGCGCCGAGGACAGAGGGCCTCATCGGTTTTGTCCGGGCGAACCATGGGTCTGTGAGTCATCTTTCAGCGAAGGTCGAAAACCGCTTCTGCACAATCCTGCTGAGCTCGCTCGATGGCCAACCGATCGCTCAGGCTACCCGCATGCTGCTGGTCGCGGGAGCCCGCGTGGAGAATACAGGACAGGTGTGGAACACGGCCGGCACGGGCGTGACGGCGTGGGGCGGCACGCCGACTCTGATCGAACAGGTAGCGGGAACCGTGACCCTCCACGAGCTGACGGGGGCGCGGTCGGTACGGCTCCAGCCGCTGAACGGAGCGGGCCAGCCACAGGGCGAGCCCCTGCAGGCGGCCAGAAACGGCGAGGACTGGCAACTCAGGCTGGGTGCTCCGGTGACCACCTGGTACGAGGTGATCGTCGAGCGATGAGTTGGAGCACTGAATCGGCATGGAGACACATGCGCAGAACGGAGATCATGGTTATAAATCGACGTGAATTTCTTAGAACGACCGGCGCGGCAATTACGGCGTCGGCCGTTGCGAAGCAGCCGGCCCTTGCCGAAGGTCTGATGTCCTCCGGCCGCATGGTTCTCCCCATGAATCGCGACTGGCAATACCATCCCGCCTGGATCGACGGCGCCGAGCACTCGGACTTTGATGATGCCGCCTTCGAGCGGGTAGTGCTGCCCCATGCGAACATTCGCTTGCCGTGGCATAACTTCGACGACAAAGATTATCAGTTTGTCTCCACCTACCGGCGTACCTTCCGGCTTCCGCAGGACGCGGCAGGCAAGCACGTCTTCATCGATTTCGAAGGTGTCATGACTGCATCTTCGGTATGGATCAATGGCGTTGCCCTGGGCGAGTACAAGGGTGGCTACACGCCCTTCTCATTTGACCTCACGCCGCACGTGAGGCCGGGCGAGAACGTTCTGGTGGTGAAGGTGGACTCGACTGAGCGCGCAGATATTCCTCCATTTGGATACGAAATCGACTACATGACCTTCGGAGGCATCTATCGCGAGGTTGCTCTGCGCGTCGTCCCGGAGGCTTACCTCGACAACATTTTCGCGCGGCCTAAAGATGTTCTCGAGGACCATCGCACCCTCGATGTGGACTGCTTCCTCGCCGGAACGGACGCCGCGGACGGACGCTATGCCCTTGAGGTGGAGCTGCGGGATGGAGACCGCATAATCACCACGCAGAGGAAGAGCCTGGCCGCGAACCACGGCGAGGCTGCACCGGCCGGTCTCGATCCATACACGGCCGCGCCTGCTTACAGCAGCATCGAAACGGTCTCCGATCCAGCCCGATATACCGTGACGTTGTCGGGCCTCGAGCAAGTGCAGCTTTGGGACATTCACCGTCCATCCCTGTATACCGTGCATGTGCGCCTGCTGCGGTCGGGGCGCGTGCTGGACGAGGATACACGCCGCATTGGATTTCGGGAGGCTACCTTTACCGACCAGGGCTTCATGCTCAACGGAAAGGTTCTCAAGCTGCGCGGGCTCGATCGTCACCAGACCTTCCCGTTCATGGGCTGCGCAATGCCCGCACGAGTCCAGCGGCAGGATGCAAAGATTTTGCGGCACAAGCTTCATTGCAACATCGTCCGCACGTCGCACTATCCGCAATCGCGGCACTTCCTGGACTGCTGCGACGAGATCGGTCTTCTGGTGCTGGAAGAAATTCCCGGCTGGCAGCACATCGGCGACGAGCCCTGGAAAGAGGTCGCCATCGACAATGTCGGACGCATGATCCGCCGCGACTGGAATCGCCCCTCCGTCATCCTGTGGGGGGTGCGGATCAATGAATCAAAGGATGACCACGACTTCTACACGCGCACGAACGCGCTGGCTCATGCGCTCGACACCACACGCCAGACCGGAGGAATTCGCAACTTTGCGGCCTCGGAATTTCTGGAGGATGTGTTCACCGTCAATGATTTCGGTTTCCCGCTTCGGCCGCCGAATCATCCTCGTTATCTGAATACGGAATTTGTCGGTCACACATTCCCGACCAAGACAACCGACGAGAACGAGCGCCAGCGCGAGCATACCTTGCGCCATGCGCGCATTCACAATCAGATCGGCTCGGACCCGCAATATTCCGGCGGAATCGGCTGGTGCGCGTTCGACTACAACACCCATGCGAACTTCGGCTCGGGCGACCGCATCTGCTATCACGGCGTCACCGACATCTTCCGCGAACCCAAGGCGGCGGCAGGATTTTACAAATCGCAGTGCAATCCTTCCGAAGAAATTGTGCTGGAGCCCGCCTTTCACTGGGCCGAGGGAGATGAGAACGTCGGCTTCGCCAGCGCGCTGGTCTGTTCTAACTGCGATCACCTGAAGTTCTATCTGCGCGCCGGCAGCCGCCCCGAAAATCCCTGGAAGCTGTTTGCGGAGGTGGACCCGGATCGCGTGCAATTTTCACACCTGCCCTATCCGCTCTTCATTCTTGACATGGGTAAATCGCACGGAGGGTGGGGCGATCTTCGCATCGATGGATACCTCCAGGGGAAGCAGGTCATTTCAAAGACTCTCTCCGGCCGCGGTGTCGACCAGAAGTTCTCCCTTCTCGCAGACGACGCAACTCTGTCAGCGGATGGCGCGGACACCACGCGCGTGGTCTTCCGCACGACCGACGAGTTCGGCGCGCCGAGAATCTATGCGAACGACCCGATTCAGTTCACCCTGGAGGGACCGGCAGAGTTGATCGGCGAGAATCCGTTCGCGCTGATTGGCGGCACAGGGGCGGTGTGGGTCAGGTCCAATGGGCAGCCGGGGACGGCAACGCTGACGGCGAAGCATCCTAGGCTGGGCTCGCAGTCAGTCACATTCACTTTCACGCCCGCAGCCCCGGAAGCGGTATGACAGCAGGACGTCACCGGCATGGGTCCGGATAACCTTACCGGGCGGGAACGATTACCAGGCGGTATAGGGGCCGGGAAATGGTCCCGTAAAAGCAGAGCAGCAGGGCGTTCTCACCGGTTTGAACTCCATGAATTCCACGCGCGTCCCGTCGGGGTCGTGCAGGTCCAGCTGCCACTTGCCATCGAACGCCAGAAGCGGCGGCCGCTCCTGCGCGCTTGGCTTCCAGCCCTGCGCAAGCAGCCGCTTGTATAACACCTGGATGCTCACCACGCCAGGCGAGAAGTGGTTGGCGCTGGCCAGCTCGGCGCGCGATGGATGGGCAGGCAGATACAGCATGTATTCGATCCAGTCGGTGCCGTTCGGCACCTGCATCATGACCCAGTCGGGGCGGCCGGGCTTAGCCTCGCCTTCCCAGTAGAGGTGGAATCCGAGCACGTTTTTGTAAAAGGCATCGAGGGCCTCACGATTGTGAGCGACAAAACCGGCGTGGATAATGTGCGTGCTGAGTCGGCGCGAGAGATCTTTCGGCGCGGGCACCGATCGCTCGCCCGGTTGCGTAAACTCCACGCGATTGCCCTCCGGATCGCGCGTGAAGAAGCTGCGAGAGCCGTCCGCTGCAATGGTGACGGAAGAGGGCACGGAGACGCCATGGCCGGCAAGATAGCGGCGCAGGTTCTCCGCATTGGCGGTCACAAAGCCAAAGCCCGCCAGGCGATCGTCCATGCCGGTGCGGGGAGCGGAAACAAGTTCGATGTATTGCTGGTGATTTGCATAGAACCGGACACCGGAAGGCACTCCGGCGTCCGGCTCCTGTTCCCAGCCAAGCACATCCGTGTAGAAGCGTTCCGATCGTGGAAGGTCGTCAGCGTAGAACGTGACATGCGAGAGGCCGGTGATCTCGGGTCGCGGAGGTATCGCCTGCGCGCGACCGGGGCCGGACAATAGGAGAAGCCCTGCCAGGAAGAGAGAACCAACTGCCCATTTCATCCGGATCCTCCTGCCGCGGACCTCGTGAATCCGCGCCGGGACGACGCTGGACGATCCCGCAGCCGGTTCTCAGGATATTCCGGCGGAGGAATGCAGTGATCCGACCAAAGTCGGAGTGACGCATGAATAGAGGATCACTGCCGTGCATCAGTCCTACTTCCGTCGGATTCCTGCGGTGGATGGAAGGGCGTAGAGTGTCATGTAATTTGCGGATGAAGGCCAGGCTGCTCCTGAACCGCGAATGGCGAGGATTTCCATGCGAACTCCCTTTCTGATGCGGCAACTGCTGTTGCTGTTTGCGTTTCTGCTGTGCATTCCGGCCGTGCAGGCACGATCGAGAAAGAATCCGTTCGATGCGGACGCCGAAGCCGCTCTCAACGCGATGCGCTCCCGAGCCGCGCAGCTGAACATTGGCGGGGTCGCTGTAGTCGCTTATTTCGAAGGCGAGAGCATTCAATCGTGGCAGTCGAGGATGCTGGTGGTCGGCAGAGTGGAAGATGAGCCGACGGCCACGAATCCCGGTTCGAACCTGCTGGGGATTGCCTATGCCAAGGCGGCTGAAATGGCGCTGACGCTGCGGGACAGCGGCAGTCATGTGCGTCCGCCGATGACGGGCGAATATGGCTGGACGGGCGGCGTGATCGCGCATGGAAAACACGGATACGTGATCGCGGCCTTCAGCGGTGGCAAGTCCAACGACGATGTTGAAGTATCGAAGGCCGGTCTCGCGCGGTTACAGCAGGGTCTCTGACTGCGCGCAGCGCAAATGAACGCAGGCGATTTGCCGCTTTGCGTGAACCCGGAACCTCAACAACAGGAGGAGCGCTCAGCATGTTCTCTGCGTCACGTCGTGATTTCCTGAAAGGGTCCGCTGCTTCAGCCGCTCTCCTGGCTGGTACGCCCCTTCGCCTGTGGGCCGCTGGTTCGCCGCAGCCCATCGGGCTCCAGCTCTATACCGTTGCTCAGGCGCTGCAGAAAGATGTGCCTGGTACGCTGCAAAAGGTAAAGGCCATCGGTTATGCCGAAGTGGAAACCGCAGGCCTGGCGGGGCTGACCGCAAAGCAGTTCCGCGCGGAGCTCGAGAGAGCGGGACTGGTCTGCCCCAGTGCGCATCTGCAAATGAACACAACCGATCTCGCCCCGGTCTTCGATGACGCAAGGACATTGGGCGCGCACTATGCGGTCTGCTCGGCAATGCTTCCACCCGGTGCGTCGGCCAATCCGACAGTGGACGACTACAGGAAGCTGGCGGCGCGCCTCAACGAACTCGGGAGCGCGGCGAAGCACTTCGGCCTGCAATACGCCTATCACAACCACAACATCGAGTTTCGTAAGTTGAACGACGGTAGCATCGGCTACGATGTTCTGCTCAGGGAAACCGACCCATCGCTCGTCGACTTCGAAATCGACTGCGGCTGGATGATTGCGGCCGGATACGATCCGATTCAGTACCTGCGGCGATATCGGGGCCGGATCAGGATGCTCCACCTGAAGGACTTCGTGCGCAACAGCAGGATCAGCACGTCGCTTGCGAAGGACCTGCGACCACAGGGCACAGAACTCGGACGAGGCCCGATCGATTACAAACCGATTCTGAAGGCCGCGGCCGCCGTGCATATCGAGCATTACTTTGTGGAGCAGGAGCCTCCATTTCTCGACATGCCTGCCCTCGACGCCGCGAAGGTCGATTATGACTACCTGCACAGGCTCTATCCGTTTGCCTGAAGTTTGTTGTTGAGCAAAGAAAGAAATGCCCGGGCGAGTGCCCGGGCGAGGAAAGGATGGGATCCCTGTTCAGAAGGTGACCTTCAGAGCCATCTGGCCAATGCGTGCCGGCTCGGACCCGGTGCCGGTGATCGCGCCTTCATTGCCGCCGGTGTTGACGCCCGTGATGGAGATTTGATTGCTGCTGTTGGGTGCCGCAAAGCTGGGCTGGTTGAGAGCATTGAACATTTCCCAGCGGAACTGGAGGTTGACCCGTTCCGGCAGCGTCCAGTTCTTGAACAGACCGGCGTCGGTGTAGTCGAGCGGCGGCGCCTGCATCATGTTCTTGCTGCTGGTGCCGAAGGTGCCGGGTGCATTCTGGCGAAAGGCCGCAATGTTGAAGTAGTTGTTCAGCCAGTGCGATCGGCCTCCCTGTCTCACGTTCAGCGGAGTTCCGGTGAGGTCGGCGCGATCGAGGTACTGCTGAGCCTCCGAGGCATTGGAACCGAAGCCTGCGCTGACAGAGAACGGGAAGCCCGATTGAGCCGTGGTGATCGCGCTGATCTCCCACCCGCCGAGGGCTTCGCGCACCACCGGATTCCACCGCGACAGCGCCGGCGTCGAGTAGGTCAGGTTACCCACCCAGCGTAGCGGCACATTCTCACTGGAAGTACCGTAACTCCAGCGCAGATCGAATGGATCGCCAAGTTGGTTGCTGCCGAAGCTGATGTTCGCCGACGAGGCAAGATCCATCGTCTTCGACCAGGTGAAATTCGTCTGGAACTGCAGGTTATGGCTCAGCCGATGCTCGAGGCTTGCCTGTAGCGAGTGATAGTTCGCAGTTCCGTAGCTGAACATGTCCAGAATCTCACCGAAGGCGTTATAGCTACTGCGGCTGCCGCCCGTGGCATAGATACCGGGATTGCGGTCGAGGATGAACGGTGCGTGATAGGTCTGGCTGCCCACATACGCGAGGCGGAGGACCATGTTCTGTCCGAGCTGCTGCTCGACGGTGAGGTTCCAGCTCTGCGTCATCCCCAGCTTGAAGCCGGGGTCGATGGTGGCCGGGATACTGATCCCCGAGGCGAAGGTCGCGCTCGCGGATGGCTTATACGATGCCGAGGCGAACGGCGGGAACGGGCTCACTCCACCCGTGCCGGTGAAGCCTGCCCATGGATTGGCGAAGTTCAGCGGAGTCGTGCTCGATCCCTGCAGGTTGTAGGTCGGAGCAAAGGGCGCGTTGTCCGCCGTGTGGTTGTAATCCGAGTAGATCATCGGCGAGGAGAAGAGCCCGAAGCCCGCATGGACGGATGTATGCGGAAAGTTCTTCGGCTGCCAGGCCACACCCAGGCGTGGCTCCCAGTATCCATAGGTCGTGCGCATCAGACCCTGCCCCACGCCTGTATCGCCGGGAAAGACCAGCCCCACAGGGGCGTTAGGATAAACGGTGCTCTGCTGGCCGGGCAGGAAAGTGGCGGCACGGCCGTTTGCGATCTGCGGAGGCAGATTTGGATCCCAGCGCAGTCCCGCGGTGACGGTGATGTCCGGGCGCGCTCGATACTCATCCTGCGCAAAGAATCCGGGCTGCCATCCGGCTACCTGCGCCACTTCGCCCGCCCCCTGGAACATGGAGCCGAGGTCGCCCACGAGGAAATCGGCAAGCCCCTGCCCGGTGTACTGGCCGTTGAAGTTGATGGTCGGTTCGGTGGGATACTGCGTCTGTTCGCGTGCGTACTGGCGCTGCACGTTGGCGCCGAAGGAAAGTGTGTGGTTGCCCCAGGTACGGGTCAACGTGTCGTAGAAGCCCCAGGTGGTGCGGGCTTCCGAAGATGGTTCGTAGTAGCCCACATTGAAGCCGTTGCCGCTCACCGAGAAACCTTCGACGTAGCACTGTCCCGGAAGCTCGGTCACCGCAATATATTTCGACCAGCAGAACGGCGTGCCGTCGCTCTGGTCGGCTTGCGCCCCATTGTTGGCATCCATCACCGTCCAGAAACCCGAGAACGAATTGACCATTTTCGGACTGATGGCCCAAACATAGCCGAGCGTCTCGTTGTAGTAGCGCTCGTTGATGGCGAAGTCGTAGTTGTAGTTATTGTTCATCGCCAGGATGTTGCCCGGGACGTCGCCCGAAGGCTGAATGAAGCTGGTGATGAAGCTGCGAAGAAAGAGGCGATGATTCGGCGTCGCGTCATAATCCAGCCGCGCCGTGCCTTCGTCCAGCTGGTTGACGAATGCCGGAGACGTGTAATACGTCAACCCGTTCGGCTGCTGGCCCACCGGCAGGGCCGCCTTGTCCACTGCGAGCGCAATGGGATTGTAGGTGTAACCCGGCAGCAACTGGTTCGGCTTTCCGTTCACGATGCCGAATGGACATGTGGCCGAGGAACCATTCAGACACAGCGTCTCTGTCGTGCCGTTCGTCGAGTATGCGCTGAAGTCGCCGTTCAACATCGCCTGGGTCGGCAGGTACGACTGCAACTCGGTAGAGGCGGTTGCGTTGCGCGTGCCCTGGTAGTTGCCGAAAAGAAACAGCTTATTTTTCCTGATCGGGCCACCAAGATAACCACCGAACTGGTTCTGGTGCAGGGGATTAATCTGATGCGAGAACCAGTCCTTCGCGTTGAAAACCTTGTCCCGGTAGAAGTCGAATACCCCGCCGTGGATGTCGTTCGACCCTGAGCGCGTCTGGATCGAGACCACAGCGCCCGGAGCAAAACCATAGGCCGCGTTGAAGTTGTTTGTGATGACGCGGAACTCCTGCGTTGCATCGGCATTCGGAAACGGTGCCGGCAGGCCCAGGTAAGTGTCCATGTTCGGCACGCCGTCCAGCAGGAAATACGTGCTGCCCTGCGTGCCTCCGTTGGCGGAAACGGACGGCTCCGTGCTGGACGGGAACGAGAAGCCCGTCTGGTTATAGTCGTTCCCGCCCGACGTCATTCCGGGGGCCAGGTACACCAGCGACGCGGGCGAACGGCCGTTCAGCGGAAGTTCCGTCACGGAAGTCTGATCGATCGTCTGGCCCAGCGAGCCGCTGGTCGTGTTCAGCAGTTCGGCGTTCGCCGTCACCGTTACCGTCTGCTGTACGTTGCCGGTCTGCAGCGTCACATTTTGCGTTGCCGGGGTATCCACGTTGATCGTGATGCCTTGTTGCAGATAGGTCTGGAATCCCGACTCATGCACCGAAAGGGCGTAGGTTCCGGGAGGCAGCGGCGCCAGCCGGTACACGCCTTCGCCGGAGCTCGTGGCCGTTACTTTCAGCCCGGTTCCCGTATTTGTCGCCGTCACAATCGCACCGGGTATCGCTGCACCTGTCGGGTCTGTCACCTGACCGTTCAGACTGGCACCCAGCGTCTGTCCTGATGCTGCCATCGTCCAACCGCCCACCACTGCCAGCACGGATGCACAGAAGATTCCGAACCAACTCAATCGCCCAGCCATGTCGCCACTCCTCCTGAAATAAACCACCGGCCCGACCCTCTTCCGTTCGGGCTGCAGGGACTTTCGTGTGCCGAAGATTCCTTCTTCAGGCTCCGCGAAAACTCTATGCGCCGGCACTGTGCATGCGAATCCGACAAAAGTCGGACTCCCGAGAAAAAAAAATGCAATGCCGGTTTCCCGGCGTGCGTGGGATTCGCAAAGCAAAGCGCCAGAGCGATTCCGGCGGTGGGGTTTCGCAGACGGGCCAGCAATTCCTTCAGGCTGTTAGACTGCTTGCCTACGTTGGCCCGAAACGGATGAGCGGTTCACCTTTCATCACCCGCGTTTGCCGGAGGGCGCGGATCGCCGCGCTGCTGTGTCTCTGCGCACAGTTGCCCTTTCCGCTCTTCGGCCTGAACGTCGCGCAGTTTCAATACACCCAGCACGTCTGGCATGTGCAGGACGGTCTTCCCGAAGAGACGGTGCAGGCCCTGCAGCAGACGCCGGACGGGTATCTGTGGATCGGCACAACGGGAGGACTGGCGCGCTTCGATGGAACCCGCTTCATTACCTATAGCCGTAATACCAGTCCGGGCATTACGGAAAATAGTGTCTTCTGCCTGCTGGCCGCGAGCGATGGCACTCTCTGGCTCGGTACCGAGGGAGGCGGCCTACTCCATCTGGTCGATGGCGTATTTCACGCGTACAACGCGCGGCAGGGACTGACCGACGGCTTTGTGCGCAGTATTCTGCGGGATCACGCGGGACAACTTTGGGTGGGAACGGACAACGGCCTCTTTCGCATGCGCGGAACCGCAGCGATGAGGCGCGTCGACACCTCCCAATTCACTCCGTCGCTCGCGGTGCACTCGATCTACGAGGACCGGGAGCACCGTGTGTGGGTCGGCGGTTCCCGGCTGCTGATGTTCGATGGCAGCCGCGTACAGCAGTTCAGACTGCGTGGCGAATACAGCCAGAATCGCGTGAAGACGATCCTGCAGACAGCCGACGGCACCATCTGGGTGGGTACGGTCAGCGGCCTGCAACGGCTCAGGGACGGCAGCTTCCAGTCCGTTCCGGGGATCGCCGCCACCGTGCGTACGCTCCGGCAGACGAGCGACGGGCGATTGTGGATCGGCACCATCGGGCACGGTTTATTCACCTGGGCGCACGGGCAATTGCGCCAGGTCAACGGTAACGGCCTGCTGCCGAGCAAGACGGTGCTCAGCCTGACGGAAGACAACACGCATCAGATATGGATCGGCACCCAGGATGGCCTGGTCCGGCTCAGCAGGACCGCCGTTGGTCTCGTACGGCTTCCCGGCGGGTCCGACCCCGACTTCGAGACCATCTCGGAAGACACCGACGGCACCATCTGGGCCGTGTCTTCTCGTGTCTACGCGATCCGCCATGACCTGGCGACGGCACAAAGCTTCCGCGTGATCGGCAACACGCCGGTGCGCAACATCTTTCGCGATCGCCAGGGCGGCCTTTGGATCGGTACGGACGGCAGCGGGGCCTGGCGCCTGAGCGCCTCCGGCGCCGTACATTACTCCGCGCCGGACCGTCTTGCGAATAACTTCGTGCGGGGCTTTCTTGAGAGCCGGGACGGCAGCATCTGGATCGCGACGGATGAGGGCATCAGCCGCATTGCGGACGGACACATCCACAACTTCCGGGTGAGCGATGGGCTGGTCTATTTCAGCACGCGCTCCATGATGGAAGACCGCAGCGGCAAACTCTGGATCGGAACCGATCAGGGGCTCAGTTGCCGGGCTAACGATCGCTTCGTCCAGAACGAGGCCACGCGGGCCCTCAGGAGAGAGAAGATCTGGTCCATTCTGCAGGACGGCAATGGCGTCATCTGGTTCGGCACGCGCGATCACGGGCTCTTCCGTTATCGTTCCGGGAAGATAAGGCAGTTCACGGCAGCGGACGGCCTGGCCGGAAACAGCGTTTATCAGCTTCTGGAGGATCACCTGGGGCAGCTTTGGATCAGCAGCCCCAACACCATTACGTCCATTCCAATCTCGGCTCTGGATGCGGATGCCGCTTCGCGCGGTGCGCAGCTGGCGGTAACAACGTATGACATGCCGTACGATGCGGACGGAGCCCAGATGTACGGCGGCCGGCAGCCCTCGGGCTGCATCGGCAAAGACGGCAGCATCTGGTTCCCCAGCAGCAAGGGGGCGATCCACATCTCTCCCGAGCTGGCTCCGCAGCCGGATGCGCCGAAAGTACAGCTGATCTCCGTGGCAGTGGACGGGCGCGAACTCTCGCCGGCCGACTTCAAATCCCTTTCGGCCGACGCTTCGCGGCTTGAGATTGCCTATGCTCCTCTGTCGCTCCGTTCCCAGGAAGAGACGCGCTTCCGGTACCGGCTCGATCCCTTCGATCGCTACTGGACTTATGCCGGCACGAATCGGGTGGCCAGCTACACCAACCTTCCGGCAGGACAGTATCGCTTTCGCGTGGTGGCGTTTCCTCTGGACAATCCGTCCTCAACTTCCGAAGTGTCGCTGTCCTTCCGCCGGCTGCCGCATTTCTACGCGACGTGGTGGTTTATCTCCGGATGTGTGCTGATCCTTGCCCTTGCCGCGCTGTTGATTTACCGGCGGCGCATGCGGCTGCTGCAGATCCGCTTCCGCGCTGTTCTGGATGAAAGAAGCCGGCTCGCGCGGGAGATGCACGATACGGTGATCCAGGGATGCACCAGTATCTCCGCGCTGCTCGAGGCGATCGCCAGTCTGGAGCGCGAGAACGAAGTATTGCGAGGCGAATTGCTCACATTTGCCCGCACCCAGCTGCGCACCACCATCGACGAAGCGCGCCAGGCCGTCTGGAACCTGCGGCACAGCGAAGAACCTCTGCAGGATCTGACGAAACCCGCCGCAGTGCTCGCCGAACACACCAGCCGGGAATTCGGGATTCCCGTGGAATGCCGCAGCACAGGAACGTCCTTCGCGGTGCGCAGCTCGGTAGCGCATGAGGTTTCCATGGTGATTCGCGAGGCCGTCTATAACGCCGTGCTGCATGGCCGACCGTCCCGGGTCACGATCGAATTGACCTATGGCACGGAAGATCTTCAGGTAAGTATCAGCGACGATGGCTGCGGTTTTGCGCCGGCATCGGTCGCATCGGATGGGCAGCTTCACTATGGACTTGCAGGGATGCGGGAACGAATTGAGCGGCTGGACGGAAACATCGAATGGGTGACTGCCCCGGAACGAGGCACCACCGTGCGCTTTCGCATTCGGCGTACTGCTCTGTTCCCCGCCCGGGAGGGAATTGAGCTATGACCGAACCATCCACCCTCAGGGTGCTCGTCGTCGACGACCATCCGATCATGCGGTACGGCATCGCTGCCATCATCCAGACGCGAAGCGACATGACGGTTGTCGCGCAGACCGGCACGGCTACGGGCGCGGTGCAGCTCTTTCGCGAGCACAGCCCGGATATCACCCTGATGGATCTCCGCCTCCCGGACCGCAGCGGCGTTGATGCAATCCGCGCAATCCGCCAGTTCGCCCCGCAGGCGCGCTTCATCGTACTGACCACCTACGAAGGCGACGAGGATATTCACCAGGCGCTGGAGGCCGGAGCGCGCGGCTATCTGATCAAAGGCATGCCCCACGAAGCGCTGATCGATGCAATCCGCAAGGTCTGCGCGGGCGGCCGCTTTGTTCCGCCTCCCGTCGTGCGTGCCCTGGAGTCACGTCTTCCGGACGGCGAACTGAGTTCGCGCGAGAAAGAGGTGCTCTCCCTGCTGGTGCGCGGGAAGAGTAACCGCGAGATCGCGAAGGAACTGTCGATCAAGGAGGCGACCGTGAAGTCGCACGTGAGCGTGATCCTGATGCGACTGAATGTCGCCGATCGCACACAGGCGGTCATCACGGCGCTGCAGCGCGGTCTGGCCCATCTTTAATTCGCAGAAACCGGGTTCTGCGAACGCTCTTACCATTGCACCGCGCGGATCACGCCGGCGCCTTCGCGCACCAGGACAAGCTGATCGGCATCCACGCTGGCCACCTTCTCCGTATTTCCCGAAGGCCAGAAGATCTCAAGAGAGGCGCGCTTCTCCGCTCCCAGGCCAAAGTGCAAACGAGGATCATTGGCCGACAGATAGCTGCTCTGGCTGAGAACAGTCTGCGCCTGCGCGCGCCCGCCGTATCGAACGATAATCCGGGCGCCAATCGCGCTGCGGTTGCTTGTCTTCCCCTCCAGCCGCACCTTGAGCCAGTGATTGCCGGGAGGCGCGTCGTTGCGTAACAGAGAGGGCGGCTCGTTCTGGTTCATCACCAGGATATCCATGTCGCCATCGTTATCGAAGTCGCCGAAGGCACACCCGCGGCTCGTATGCGGTGCGGCAATGCCTGGCTCGGCTTCGGATCCCAGTTCCTTAAATCGCCCATTTCCGAGGTTGCGGAAGACCAGCCGCGGGCTGCGGCTCGGATACCGGTTGGGATAGCGAGCTTCTAACTCGGGATAGATGGTGCCTGTCACTTCGAGTATGTCGGGATAACCGTCGTTATCCAGGTCCACGATGCCGCACCCCCAGGTGACGAACCGCCGTTCCGCACCAAGACCCGCCGCGACGGTTGCGTCTTCGAACTCGCCCCTGCCGAGGTCGCGGTAGAGGCTCGATGCCTGGTGGAGAAAGTCCGTCCTGAGCAGGTCGAGACGCCCGTCGAGGTTGTAGTCGCCAACGCTGACGCCCATGCCAGCCATCGCGTGCCCCTCCGCGCTCAGTGCGACGCCGCGGAGGAGTCCCTCTTCGCGAAACGTTCCGTCGCGGTTGTTCATCAGCAGCAGG
>Ga0335072_10007389_pt1 | contig 15998 bp, 21 predicted proteins | sample Lox_Sample_21_FD_206725 | JGI IMG/M metagenome (GOLD analysis project Ga0335072, IMG submission 206725) | Soil microbial communities from Loxahatchee National Wildlife Refuge, Florida, United States - Lox_Sample_2.1 | ecosystem: Environmental > Terrestrial > Soil > Wetlands | place: USA...
GTTTGAGATCTTTGTCTGCTTTGAATTGATTAACTCTGTTCAGCAAGGTGGACACGGCATCGAAGAGCGTCTTGCGATCACCGCGATTGTAAATCTCAACAAAACATCGACCCAAACAGTGACGCAAAGTGTGACCAAGAACTGGGGTCGGTAGGTTCAATAGATTGAGGAAATTCGCCAGAAACGATTGCTGGTGCTGTGATACTTCTTCAGGAGTTGCGCTGATAAGGAACGTTTCGCAATCGGCCAACCATTGTAACAGGGAGTTTAGCTGCTTTTCTTGAGGAAGGGAGATAAGTTGATTCAAGTCGAGAGGCTCTGGAGGACTCGGTGTCTTCATTTATACAGCCTCAAGGATCCGCCAGGTTGGGTTGCCAAACTGGTTGATTGACGAACTTCAGTCAGGTAGTTGGAGGAATTTGCGGTACGCGGCGCAACATCAAATCAGAAGACAAAACGGGTCCGCTTTAACGGCGGTCGCAGTGTGCAGATCCTGTCGATTTTTTGGTTTTTCAGAAATTTCGCACCCGGTCAAGCAAGAGCCCCTCAATGCATCATTTAGCGCAGCGCTATATCACTGTAGCTTCTCGGCATTTGAGATGGCATCTGCACTTCCTGGATCACCCGTGCATCTCGCAGCGGAATTTTCACATCTCGGTAGAGAATCTCTCGGGACATTCCAAATGGTCCAAGATAAAGCACAGCAAAGGTACATTCGCAATGAATCCGGCTGTTCTAAACCTCTTCGCAGCTGCCGTCGACAATGCAAAGCAGTTAACATGGAATAAACGTGCATCTCGCATTACTGTGGCTGTTAAACGTATGACTCCTGTTCTTGAAGATAGCTTAGCTAGTGGGTGGATCCGATCCTAACGTGAATCCGAGGCTGGCACAAGAACTCGAGCATGCTAAATCCGGTATGAGACTCCAGGCTCGCCTCCAATTGACGTTAGAGAACATGAGCAAAGACTCAATCGGTCGAGCTATTGCTCGAGGTCAACCACGATCATTAGGGTCCGACTTGGTCCATACTACATACGAAGCCGTGCTACCAGGAGGAGTGGCTATAATAATGTACATTGGACCGTACTTCCTTTGCTTCTTGTACTGACGTGGGGGAATCAGTGAGACGATGACAGATAATAAGGCCCGAAGCACATCTAGGGTCAAAGAGCTACTGTCACCGCGACACGGGTCTTTGTCACGAGTCTCTTATCAATTCACCAGGAAAGGTTTAATTCTTCTGAGATCGGAAAATCAAACTTTCGAGCAACTGTTTGAACAGATCGTCAATCTAGGTGTGGATGATGTTGAGGAAGGACCTGATGGCACGGTGAAGGTAGAAGCCTAGAGAAGAGTGCTCGTTGACTTTTGCAGGTCTACGTAGAACCGGAGGACGTTCCTTCAAAGGGGCAGGTATTGAAGGAATTGGATTGCGAAATTGAATTTGCCGATACAGTTTGGCTGCCGCTGGAGATTCTTGATTTCCCTGATGACAGATCGGATGTGCAAGTGCGGCGACTACAAAAGTTTTTCGATGACTTGAAGTCAGAAGAGTTCGTGACCGGAGTTTATTCCAACACGCCTTTTTCATAGCAAGTTGCGTGCAATGGGAGGGGATATCATAGAAATTTTACATTCTCAATATTAAGCAATTTACAGAGATATGTTTTATCCAAGCGATACCATGTCGGACGCAGATGAAGGTCGCTCGGCATCCGTCTGGACACCTTCGCTTGCCTTCAGAATCTTGTCTTGCTTCATTCGAAGGTATCGAGTCACGCCGAGACCACAGATTATCATGACCACGAGTGTCACTGCGTTGTGAGATCATGGCAGAACAAGAAGGAGGTACCTATTAGCAGCCTCGTGGTCTGCCATTTTTGGGCTTCAGCCTCCGTCCTCATATCGGCAAGCCGTTTGGTGAAATTATTGTTCAGGTCCTGGATCTTGATTTGCATTGTTTGGTGTTCGGTCCTTGTTGCAATCTTCCGATTGTTCATTTCAATGGTAACCTCATTGCGAAGATTCTCCAGATCTTCTCGTGTCTTCTGGTTAAGAGCATCTAGTTCCTTCTGAACGGTGATGATATCCGCCCTTTCTCCGACCGCCTCGTTGTGTCTTAATGTCTTCACTTCCGTACGTAATTCCGACATTGCAGCGCGGAAGAGGTACGTCTCCTATTTTCATTATTAAAGCCAAACTGTGGGTCGGTACGTTCTCGAGATCCCCTCGAGTAAGGTAGTGCGATTTTGCAAATTCTGTTCCATTTACGAGAACAGTTCTGAGGCATTTCATCAATGCCACAGCTTGCGGCTGAGAAAATCCGGCATTTTGTAAAGCTAAGACGATTTTGTATGTATCAAACTGATGCACTCTCAGAGGCTCGGGTTGAAGAGAGCCAGACTGGTTCGGGCGGCTCTCTGGTGTTTGTTGGCGGATTTCTTCCTTGGTGACTATATTTGTGTCAGCAGAGGAGGGTGACTCTGATGATGACCAGGTGCTGACAACTCCACGGTCTCCACCTCCAACGCCATTATCAGTCCGCTCTGTCTCAGAGGTTTCGGTGGAAATCAATCGAAACGTCGGTCGGACAGCAGAGCTTCTCGAGGGTCTGAAGGCTCTCGAGGGGCGGAAATTTGGCGGGAAGAGAGGACGTGTTTGAAGCCATAGCGTGCGATGGATGGCAGACCGAGGAAGCATGAACGACCCTATCGACACATTGCACGGAGATGCGGTATGAAAATCTTAGACGGTTCTAAGCTAATTCCAATATCCTTCTGGCTGTACTGGTTAGGTTCGAGTTGGAGTCGATACAGCGACCGAGTATCTTGATTCCTTAAACGTAAATTTTTATTTAAACGGCCCTCAGCTGCAGCAGCAGACGAATCAGCAGTGACACTCGGCCATTATATTTTCCTATCTCACGTACCCCTCTCAGGGCACTAGGCCACTTTTTAGCGACCTTTTCCCCTTGGCGCGTCTTAATTAATTCTTCCTCGTACGCGTATTGCGACATTCAAGTTCTTTTGCACGAGAATACTGCAGTGTCTATATATGGCTTGAATTGGCAGAGGAATCGGCTCAGTACCGATTCTGGAAGATTATTCTTGGCCAGTAATTGGAGCTGCTGCTGCATTCGCAACGAGATATGTCCGCGCTCTCTTCATCGGATCTTACTGTCTATGTAACCAGCTGCACCGCAAATCTGAACATCGGCTGCCTTAGTAGGTCTGTTTTCCAACGGGCCAACAGATCATAACTGACATGCCTATTTCAGGTAAATAAATATGCCGCGGCGGTGTATACAGATGCATAAGGTCGGAATGGTAAAGCTAGCCTAACAAATGCATCTATCTACTCGATCGATCTTTATGACGCAGTCAGTAACTGCTATTGACCACGGCACGCCACTGGCGGAGTGTCCGTTGTTGCATCTCGGGCCTACTTCAATAGCTGCAGCAGCTGCTGGCTGCACTTTTTGGAGCTGGCCCCGCGGCCGGAATTCGTGAAGTACGCTCAGTATAACGCGGCCGCGCCATACCCAAGCGCCTCAGCAGCTGCATGTGAGTAAAACGTGCAACCCTGTTGGCTACATGCACGATGCATTTACTAACCCACTACTAGTAGCAGTGGTTGAAGAAGTTCTGTGCACTGCATGCATGCATACCTGGTAGCTACCAGTACTACCGCTGGCATGATATCCTGATAAGCACCGCTGTGCATTGGTATTACCTTTTCTTATGCTATGCACTAAATGTGATGTATGCATGTACATATGTGTGTATCAAGACTTGACATTGAGAAGCCGGTGTGCCACGCCGATGCATATACATTGGTTCCGCGGAGAGTTCAATTTAAGTTCAAGTCAGCCAGCCAGCGGAATTTTCTATGCTGCAGTCGCAATTTGCATGCAATTACAACATACTAGTATGCAACATGAGGGAATACATATACTCTTAATGGGGCTTGCGCACCATTAGTAGTGCTAGCCATCAAGACTACTGCAGTACTGTAATAGGATGCCTTTTGGTAGAACAAAACTTGATTCCTAAGGGAATAAAACTACATTTTTATAGACAATTCCCAGAAACACATTATTAATTCGTGATCAACCGTTGCACACGACTAATCAATCAATGCATAACAAATTATGCAATACAGGTAACACTCTCCACAGCTCCCAGTTTACTTCAAATAGTAGTATAGCCAGCTATAGCCAAGTGGCATGCATACGGTTGCTACGTAGCGTTCAGACCTGCTGCTGCTCTGTGCTTGTCTTGTCTCGTAAAATAACTGCTGCTGCGGCTGGAGATGTGGATGTGCTATACACGTACCAGCTAGCTAGTATGACTTGAAAGTATATATGTAAAGTTTGACGCGAATGGTCTATGATGCATGCCTGCGTTCGATTTGACTTTCCACCCCAGGCTGGGCTCGTACATGCATGTACCCGGCCTAGCTATCTATGGATCACACCTGGATTGAAACATTGCAAATGAAGTGCACATACATAGACTGGTATTCTGCAGCAGCTTGGCAGCTTGAATTGTGGACCGCAGCAGCTGGTGGTACACGACCATACCTAGCGCGATCGTGATCAATCGTTAACAGGCGCCAACCATTCATCCCTAGCTCTTTGATTGTCGCTACTCTTCTTTATCTCAAAAACGATGTCTCCTCTGCCGCTGTTTTAGAAAATGATGGATGTAGAGATTAGTCATGACCTTCGGCCTCGTCGTCGATGCATATGGTTATGCATATGGTTATGCATAACTCAAGTCGCACAATTTTTGGCGAATTGTCGCTCGAATTGTGAGAGCTCCACTAAAGCGGTCAACCGAGGACATTATTCAACCGTGCCTCGGAAAGATTGCATCAAGATGGGGAAATGCAATGCATGGTCCTTATAATGCTGCATCTCAGTACTATACTTCAAAAGCTCGTCTACGATGGGATACTGTCAAAATTCAGCTCCGACACCGAAATCGACCACATCAAACGCGGAAAAGGCTAGCATGATATGACATCAACGAACTTGGAACATGATGGACTCATTGCCTGGCTTCATACGCAGGTCAATTAATGGATTAATGGTGTGTACAAGTACATGCAAAACACAGATTTAGCATAGATTCAACCCGCATTGAACCACAGACAATACATAGGATGTGTGCAAGGGGAATGTATTGTACAATGTAAAGAGCCCAACTACGGAGCCGCTATACTATATCCACTGTAATAGTGATCCCTCCAAACAACCCAGCAGACCCGAAACGACGCCATCGACCCTTGAAACATATTTAACCACCGAAACCGTAGATAGTGCGTCCTTGGCGTTTGAGAGCATATACAACATCGAGGGATGTGACAGTCTTTCGTTTGGCATGTTCAGTATAAGTGACTGCGTCGCGGATGACACCTTCAAGGAAGACCTTGAGGACGCCTCGAGTTTCTTCGTAGATGAGACCAGAGATACGTTTGACACCACCACGGCGTGCGAGACGACGGATAGCTGGCTTAGTGATTCCTTCTGTATAGAAATACATTAACCGAAGAACAGAATAAGAGAAGGGAACATACGGATGTTGTCTCTGAGAATCTTGCGATGACGTTTTGCTCCTCCCTTTCCGAGACCTTTTCCACCTTTACCGCGACCAGACATGATTGATAATTGAGTTTATTGAGGTAGGAGACTTAAAACGTCTGCTTTGTTGTGTTGTGTGACTGAGAGTGATTCGGAATGTGGAGGTTGGCAGAGCCGAGTTTTATAGATTGACTGAGTGTTGCGGGATCAACAAATTATGGGTGGTTTAAACTGAAATTGGACTTTTAAAAACAAAACAAAGTTGATTTGCGACGCCGAAAACCGAAACCAAAATAAAAAATTAATTTTGTTGATCGCGGTGCTAGTTGTTGTGGCGACCCGCAACCACAAAAAAAATCAAAACAATAAAATAATTCTGATCAACCGTTCAACGGTTCTGCACAGCGTCCACCACATTTTTAATTTGTTGTTTATTTTTTATTTTTTGTTGATCCACACATACACCCCTGAATGCTATAAACACAGGAAGGGCCACCATTTCAAATCTCTCCACATCACCCGCATTTTTCTATCAACTCAAACACACCACCACATCTAACCAACACATCAAATGGCACGCACCAAACAAACCGCTCGTAAATCAACTGGTGGCAAGGCCCCACGCAAACAGCTTGCTTCCAAGGCTGCAAGAAAATCTGCACCTGCGTATGTTCCCCTCCCATCTGATAAAGACCAAGCTAATAGATCCAGATCTGGAGGTGTCAAGAAACCCCATCGTTACCGCCCTGGTACAGTCGCTCTTCGTGAAATCCGTCGTTACCAGAAGTCGACTGAACTCTTGATCCGCAAGCTCCCTTTCCAACGTCTCGTCAGGGAAATCGCTCAAGACTTCAAGACTGATCTCCGATTCCAATCTTCTGCCATCGGTGCTCTCCAAGAAGCCGTTGAGGCTTATCTTGTTTCATTGTTCGAAGGTATTTGTGCTTATGTTGTGATTATCTGACATAAAGATACCAATCTTTGCGCTATCCACGGCAAACGTGTTACCATCATGCCAAAGGATATGCAATTGGCTCGCCGTCTCAGAGGTGAACGCTCGTAAATTGTGTGGGTGTAACATCGTGAATAAAGGAGATGCATCTCCTATGTACAGTAGCTTTTTCTTAGTGTATGGCTCTGGAGTATGGGTTGCTTGGGAGGTTGCGAGTTAATCCGTCAGAGTCTCTACATACTGGGATAGCATTGAATGAACGGATTAATTCTCTCATATTATTGTAGTGCGAGCCACTCTGTGCTTTCATTGTGACCCATCGCATTCCTTCGAACTTATTTTGGCTGCTGTTGGATAGTTTTTAGAATGTCCATTTGATGTTGGATCTCGAGCGGAAGATTGTGGCTTGGAATCCTTTGATCATTTGATCGCGAAAAAAAGGCAGGATTCACATAAGCGCCGGGAGGCAACGAAGGATATCCACCTACCAGTGGGAATGCTTGGTGGTTTCCGTTCTCCTGCATTACTGGGGACATCAGTGGCCTGGTGTACGAATCTTGAACTGGAGTGAAATAGGCAAAGGAGTCCCGAGCCGAAGGAGGTGGAGAGTAGGCGGCAGAAGATGAGAGTCTCTGCGGTAATCGTCCGCCATGATTAGAACGTTGCAAAGGTGGAGTGATCCCATATTGAGTTCTTGGTGGCGGAGGGAGAGCTGACGACGGTCGAGCTAATGGTTTGTAAGCCAAACCATGGTTGTGATGGGACGAAAAGTTTCGTCGGCTTTGTGTAGTCTCACTCGCTCTCGGCCTGTTCTTCAGATTATATGATTCTGCTTCCCTTTTACGCTTCAAAATTCTCTTATGTTCAAGTTCCGCTTCATCGTCTGAAAATTCCTTCTCCTATGGAATCAGCCGTGACTTTCAGGGATTGCACATCTTCACTGACTTCTTCGTCGAAAAAATTACTTGCGTCGCTGCCTTTAACTCCCCGAAGCGACTGAGTGAGGACAAATGATGCGCGATCTGGAAGATAAAAGAGCGTTCCACCGATCAATGTACTCTCAGGAAAGGACAAATTTGCAGCGAGCCTAATGACATAGCGCGGTGCCTTAACAGGTCCGAAAGTCTCAGAAAGCTAAGTAGTTAGATAGATAAGAACGTGCAGTTTCACCATTCCTACAACCTCGCGGCTATTGGTCACAATGATCGAGCCTTCGTCCAAGACTCTGTAGTGTCCAGCGACATTGGCTTTGACGATGACACTGGCTTCCATTAAATACTGGACAGTTCCGAGGGTTTCAATTGTAGCAGAACTACTGATTGAGACATGACCAAGCTCAATAGGTCCTGTGTTATCCGTCACCTCGTGTTTGGTCCTCATTTCTCCTTTAGCCGCCGAAACCCTTTCTTCATCCTCGGCGTCGTCTTGTTCTGGGACCGGGTTTGCATGAGAAGGGTTGATGATGACGGAGACACTCTCGTCATCGCTCCCTGAAACAATGCTAGTGGTCAGAAAGCCTGGAGGAGTAATTACCTTTCATACTCGTCTGGAGTATCACTGCTTTCATTGGAACTGTGGTCCGATGTCTCTTCTGAGTCGCTGGCGAGAGCAAGGTCTAGAGGATCTAGGTGGCCCACGATCGAGGATAGAACAGAAGGGTAAGAAGCAAGGACACTAACAGCGAGACTTGAAGTCACACCTACCGCCATTTGCCCCTCATCTTCCAGCTGAGTGGAAACTGAACCTCCCGAGTGGGGATCATGGAGAAGTGTCGATTCGCATTGATCGCTCCCCACCTTCGTTTCGGCATGGCTTTGTAGTGGTTCCGTGCCCTCTAGGGGAGATGACCCATTGAGGAGATCCAGACCAGGAATTTTCATTTTCTTGTCACTTGAGCATATAGGAAGTTATCCGACGTACAGGCATTTTTGACATGAAGAGGGAAGGGTAAAAATTTTGGTTCGGTCTAGTTGGCGCCTATTTAGCTTGGAATCAACCGCAACTCGGGTGCGGCGATCTTCAGGGATTAATGAACTCTGACAACGGTGGGGACGATGTTGCTACGGTAGCATCAAGTACTGTTGAGAGGAATACATCTACTGTATCCATTGGAAATGAGCCTCTTCCGTTCGTTTTTGTCTTCTCAATCCTTCTGATACCACGACTATTGGCAGCTCAATATTCAATAATAGGCGACTGTGATGAAGTTTTCAATTATTGGGAGCCAACTCATTACCTTGTCCACGGGACAGGCTTTCAGACTTGGGAATATTCTCCAACTTATGCTATAAGGAGTTGGGCTTATGTCGCAATTCATGCACTGATAGTGAAAGTGTTTCAACTGCTGGGTTCTTCAAAGGTACAGTCCACTAAATTTCAAGAACTAAAGTTCTAGATAGCACAATTCTACGGTCTTCGGGTTGTCCTAGGGGCAGTCTCAACTTATTGCGAGAGTGTCTTCGTCCATAATGTTCAAGTGTACAAGAGTCGTAGCGTGGGAATTATGCTCATGTTTCTCTTGGCGGCAAGTGCTGGCATGTTTGTAGCATCGACTGGTATCTCGTCCTTGTGTTTGACCCCATTCTCACCCTCACTAGCCTACCTACCGTCGACGTTCGCTATGTATGGAATCACTCTGTCACATGCGTTCGCATTGAAGCCGTCATCTCAGGAGAGAACCATCCATGTCTTCGCAACTGTTGGAGTGGTTTCCTTAATTAGCTGGCCGTTTGCCCTTGCTCTGGCATTTCCTCTTGCTATTCACCACTTGATTGAGCCTCCACTGAACAAAGCCAATCTTTGGCGATTGTTTGAAGGCGTGTTGCGCGCTTCTATCACTATATTGATCTCTCTGGTTCTACAATCCTGATTGACGGTCATTTTGATCGGTAGGGCCTTATGATTTCGCTGGATTCGATAGCATATCGGCGGTGGGAAGTCGTGCCTCTAAACATTATCTTGTACAATGTATTCTCAGGGCCAGGACGTGGGCCGGGCTTATACGGTACGGAGCCCTGGTGGTACTACGTATTCAATCTGTTTCTCTACTTCAACGTCATAACTGTATCAGCATTACTTTCATTGCCTTTATGCGTAGATCCCCTTTGAAAATTATTCACTAAATGGAAGATGTTGGCGAATATCTGGCAGCATAGAAAGATCTTGACTTGGTTCCGTCAAAACACACTTCTCCTTTCAGTCTACCTTTGGGTTGCAATATTCATAGCTCAGCCACACAAAGAAGAGAGATTCATGTATGTCATTTACCCGTTAATTTGTTACAATGGCGCTATTGGGATCGAATCGGCTCTTAGTATTCTCGACCAGCTGTTTTCAAAGATGCGACTGCCCTATTTTTCTCGGAGTATTGTGACGATAATCCGTTGGGGCATTTTCCTTGTATATGCAGTCATCTGTTTGGCTCGGGTATTGGCCCAGCTAAGAGCTTATTCTGCTCCAATGCAGCTCGGGTATAATGTTGATATACCGTCGACTATCTGTTTTGGAAAGGAATGGTATAGGTTTCCTTCTTCATTTTTCATTCCAGAAGGCAGCACTCCACAATTTATTCAGAGCAGTTTTCGTGGACTTCTACCAGGACTCTTTGCAAGCTCGGATGGTAATGGCTGGAGAAGTGGAACCTGGCAGATTCCATCTGGAATGAATGATCTCAACATGGAGGAGCCATCTCACTATGTAATACCTGGTCTACGAAGAATCTCACATCATAGGTCCCGGTTGAGGCTTGCGACTACCTGGTCGATTCGGACTTCCCTTCTCGATTCGAAAATGAAAGTCAGGAGAACTCACTGGAACCTCGATACGGTCTCCTTTCCAGATATTGGTTGAAAATCTCGTGTAAAAGATTCTTGGATGGAGCAACTAGTAACTTATTTGGAAGGGCATTTTGGCTTCCCGTGAAAGGGCTCGGTAGAAGTTCTTGGGGTGAGTTTTGTTTGCTAAAACGGAAGCCTTAACGGGGATGCTTACGCTGGACGTGAACTCTTGGACGAGATAGAAAATGTCAAGTGTGTCTCGCTATCTAGGCCTTATGAATTTTCAGCCTTGAAATTGTCACAAGCAACGTACTAATTATACGCTGTGGCCAGTTAGAGGAACCTCGCTGAATATCCTCCACGTGAATCTGGATTCTGCCGCCGATCCCTCTCGACCTCACAGTCCAGATTTCGATTGATCGTTGACACGAAGAACAGACAACTCGGTGGAAGGCCCAAGTTACCTGCTAGATGCCAAAGGTACAGTCAGGCCAGCCGAATGAGTCTCTCTATTCTGTCTCAACTGTTTCCTTTCGAGAGACCAGGCTTACAGTACCCTGCCTCTTCCATGGTTAGACGTTCATGCTGACGATCGCTTTCCTATCAGGCTCTTGCAGTTGGCAATGCGATAGTCATCTATCAAGGAGTTGACGACTTCCTTCAGACATTACGCTGTGAACAGGCAGCACTTAGTATTGCTATCGATCCTCGAACAGGCAAGGTATGTTCCACTTTCTATGTCAATTGACAATCCAGGTGGCGGCGGCCGGGATTGATCAAATTGAAATATTTGAACTTCACAACGACCATGCAACCTCTTTACAAGTATCTAAGCTATTTTCAAAGACTTTTCTAATATTTCAGTGGCGCCAACAAATGAAGATTTCCACTGGAGACCAGATTAGTTGTTTGTCTTGGGGATCGACTGATCAGCTGTTGACCGGCAGTAAAGAGATCGCATTATACTCATGCCAAAACTCTCCTATGGAGCTCATTTGGCAAAAATTGTGGGGGTTTTCAAGACCATGCTAATGATATAGACTTGCTAATCCGCTGAGGATGTTGGCTTTTTCCCCAGACGGCAGCCTTTTTGCTTCGATCGCTGAGGTAGCTTCCGATTGCACGGCTTTTGCTCCAGTAATTGACCAGATAGTATGATCGCGTCGTAAAGATTTGGCACAGGATTCCAACGCCTACATCGTACGATTTCTCGTTTGTATATTTATCCCTTTCCTGTGTTGTTGTCCATGTGCAATGGAAGCAGTCTCTCTATACCGAAGAGTTAAATCACGGCAAATGGAATAGAGCTGATTTGCCAGGGATATCGAGAACCTTCTCTTCACGATCGATGGAGATAATAACCTTCTTATCTGGGCGGCCATGAATGCTTGGGAACCACATATTCTCTACCAACGAACTTCGATTAAGATGGACAATTCAGAAGATCACTTGTCAATCGCGTCGACACTTCATACCACTTTTTGCATCCTGGTGAGCCATTCCGAGTTAACCAGAGCCTTGGAGACTGTGTTCAACAGAATGGATGGGACAGATGACTCCACCTCTCATACCTTAGACTCGGTTGCCAAAATTGCCCGGGAAGGTCCGGAAATTTGTCTTGTCCTAAATCAAGCTGGCGACAAACTTTGTGTCTGGGGAATTCAGGTACGTTTTAACTTTTCAAGCTTAACGCCTCCGCTAATATATTAAGCAAGCAGACCCTAAGAGCGGAAAGCCTTTGTCCACCTCCAAAATCTTAGAGAGGACATTACAACCGGGCTGGCTGAGTCGACTTTCACCCTACTCTCTATTCTGGGCATTTTGCGTCGGATCTCACGGAGTTGCTGGTATACGACTCCCCCTTGTCTAACTCATCTCAGATCTCTTTATTCTCGAACACACCTTAAATGGATGCGTGCATATTTCCGAGGTTGACATACTTGCTATACTCGCTGAAAGCAATTCGAGGCCCATTCAAAAGCATGTCACGCGCCTTGGTCATAAGACACAAGATATAGCGCTTACAAGAACGGTTGACGGCCTTGGGCTTCTTTCCAAAGGTCACTCAGGAGACTCGATCGCTTGGGGCCTTGATAGCAAGGGACGTATACGCCAACGGTGTATCTTGCCCTTTGAACAGACATGCCACTCTATAACGCTACTTGCAGGTACGTCGCATTTGACATGTCAACTTACTTGGGCGTAGGACGGTATTGTTTGGCCCTCTATCCCAACGTGCTCGAATTATGGAGTTCTCGATCAAGTCCTCCCATCAAGCTCCATAGTCTTCTGGTGACCGCCAAAGGCAAATTTCTCAGCTTTTTCCAATTACCACGTGCTGTCGATGATGGTGAAGTGCGCAAGTTCATTGCCATTACGGATGCCAAAGAATCATTCGCCTGGCGCGCTGACTTCTCGACAGTTTTAGAGTCAGAGGCTTCTCCTGGCATCCTCCAAGTCAAATTAGCGAGTTGTGCGCCATTTCCTTCGGGAGACGACCTTCATTTTATCTCGGCAGTTGATCCTATGGGCTGGCATGCTACAATCAATTCCGATTCCATTGATGTTTATACTCGTGAAGTTTTGATTACAGTATCCGGATGTGGTCGTCTCCAAACCTGGACCGCCAACTTACCTCGGCAGTCCAATACCCTAACATGGCTGAATATTTCTACTGTACCCACGAACATAGTCAACCCACGGTTGGCACACGGCACGTCAGAACGAAAAGTCGCGATGGGTAACACTTACATCTTCTTTACTGACCAATACCAGTGGACAACACGGGGAATGAATTGACAATTTGGGACACTAGAATCTCACGGTTCAATGTTCACGAGGAATACCGTAAAACCTTTCCGCCTGAAGATATGATCAAAGATCTCGATTGGACTAGTACGCCAGATAGTCAATCCATACTCGCTGTTGGGTTTCCTCGACGAGTCGTACTCTTCTGTCAACAGCGCTATGACTATCTTAACGGCGGATCAATGTGGATTTCTTTCATGTCTTATGACATGCATAAGTCTGTCATGAATGTTATATTTACTAACATGCCAGTCTTACAGACTACCGAATTTCAGACTCGATTTGGCTCGATGAAGGCACCCTTGCAGTAGCTGCAGGTGCACAATTATATGTTTTTGACAAGAGTCTGAGCAATCTCGATATCAGGGGACAGCATCTAGTTGACGCACACAATTTTCCGCTAAACGATATTTTTGACGTTTGTCGACGCCTAAATGGACCTCTTCCAGTTTATCACCCACAATTCTTGGAGCAAGCAATTTTAGCAGGTATTCTCAGCTTTGCGCGCCTTATTGACGTTACTTTTCAGGAAAACTTTCCCTCGTGAAAACGCTGCTGGAGAAACTTGAGCGTCTCCTAGATGGTGCAACCTCAGGGAAGCCGACAGGATCCAAAATTGACACATCTTGCATAGACACTTTCCTAAATACGGATCTGTCCGACTTTCTAACAACTAGCCAGGTATCTTCCACTGCAAGTGAATGCTGAGCTCTATTTTAGGGACCCGACACCGGACATGCACTAAGTACTTTTAATGCCTTTCAAATGAATTCGTTTGTGGGACAATCTCCCTTTACCGAGAAGGTACCGGCCAGGCTTAAGGACCTCGTGGAACGGTCGTCACTTCCGTATTTGACTAGCGCTGAACAGATTCGACTTGCGGTGATTATCGATTGTATGAGCGAGGTAACCCCAATGGATGAAGTGGTTTTCTAACACATAGTTTGAACATCATCAGCGCTCTTTGGATCTCAATGCTTCTCGATATTTCCTGTTCTTTCGACAGCACATGTTGTCGCGTGTTGCAAGGAAATCTTCCGAAGTTCAACTTTCTTTGCGAGATATGCTATGGGCATTTCATAGTCATTCTCAAGTGACGCCCCCATTTGCATAGTTAATGATAGGAAATTTTATTAGACCTTGTCTCGCGCACCTACGGCAAACCTATGAAGTGGGAACAGGCTAGAGAAGCGGGAATTTTCTTGTGGACGCGCTCTCCCGAAGCCCTGGTGGGTATTGTACTATCAAATTGTCTGACCTGTTTCTAGAAAATCACGATGGAGGTGCTTGCGCGTGATCAATACGCACAGACAGATGAGAGGAACCCTGTTGATTGCTCTTTGTTCTATCTTGCACTGAGGAAAAAGAATGTACTTCTCGGGTTGTGGCGAACAGCAGGATGGCATAAAGAACAATCAGCGATGCTGAAATTTTTGTCACACGATTTCAACGACACTAGATGGCGGACTGCTGCTAGCAAGAATGCCTATGCATTACTTGCCAAACAAAGATATGGTAACGGACATGAAATTCGGTTATTAACTGTTTAGAATATGCTGCAGCCTTTTTCCTCCTTGCCGATTCTCTCAAGGATGCGGTCAATGTGTGCTTACGCAACCTCGGGGATTATCAACTGGCAGTAGCACTTGCCCGGGTCTACGAGGGCGAAGAAAGTCCCGTGCTGTTCCACATAATCAATGAACATGTTCTCCCCAAGGCAGTTGAAGATGGAGATCGGTGGCTAGCTTCCTGGGGCTTCTGGATGATCGGGGATAGAGGGAAGTCTGTGCAGGCTTTGATTGTAAGATATCCTCATTTTGGGCTTGGCTTACATCTCGTTTCAGCTTCCGCTAGATGAACTCATACCGTCGTCCGTACCACGGCCCTCGCTGATACATATCGATGATCCCGCCTTGATTGTGTTGTATCGACAAATGAAAGACAAAACATTGCAAACCGTACAAGGAGCTGCAAAGGTGTCACCAAAGCTGGAATTTGATTATATTCTACGAATAGCGGCTTTATATGATCGTCTCGGGTGCGATCTCCTGGCTCTTGATCTCGTTAAGAATTGGGACTTCACCACAGAAGCTGCGAATGCTACTCGTCCTGTCCTATCGTCAAGGAGAAGGAGCACAATCGATGATATCTCAGTATCTAAATTTCGGCATAATCTTCAAAATAAAGAGGCTTTGGGTATTCCAGCAACGGTAAATGAGGAATCTAGTCTCTTGGATTCTTTCAACTTCGGATTCTAATGGAAAAACGTGACTGAAGACCCAATGTGACGCAGAAGGAAGAAGTGCGAGACAGAGTCGTTGCTCGCGTGAACTGTATCAGTACATGAATCAGTGACTTTTCTGCCTGTGTAGGATGATATGGTCGATGGTGGGAATGCGATATGACCCCGTATAACCAAAGTATGGGATATGAACCTATCTGCTATTCAAGTTTCTCCACAAGTAGCGTCGAGTAGATCTATGAGGAGTAATCGGGGCCGTATGGGCTCTGTCTGATAATTCAATTGTTGAGACACTTGTACTTTGTATCTCGGTCGTGTGCACTGCCTTGAGCTTATCTCTCCAGATCCTGAAAACTAGACGGAGTTTTAGACGAGCTGATCGTTGTTGAAACAATTCGGCTTGCATCGTCTTGCCCCGCAATTGGAAAATGCGAAGCCGCCATATTCGAAGACATTCTTTTGCCATGTCTTCATCCTGATCAAGGAGGAAACCATCTAATATCCCTGATAATTCGTCAACACGACCTAAAGCTTCTCTCCACATTCCAAGTTGAGATCTGGTATAATTAGCACGAACATCGATTGGGAGGTACCCAAGCAGATGAGTTTGATAATGGTTAGCAGCTTGAACTG
>Ga0335072_10007390_pt1 | contig 15997 bp, 11 predicted proteins | sample Lox_Sample_21_FD_206725 | JGI IMG/M metagenome (GOLD analysis project Ga0335072, IMG submission 206725) | Soil microbial communities from Loxahatchee National Wildlife Refuge, Florida, United States - Lox_Sample_2.1 | ecosystem: Environmental > Terrestrial > Soil > Wetlands | place: USA...
ATTCAAGCGCCGCTCCCGATCCTGCTTCCGCCAAACCATGAATTTCAAGCGCCCTCGTCAACGCCCACTCGAATCGCATCATCGCGCGCAACCGTTCCTGCGCGGAAAACACGCGCGTCATCTCCGGCGTCGAAAACAGAAACGAGTTAAGCCCGTCGCTCATGTCTGCTGCCATCTCTCTTCACCAAACAAAGAACACTGTCTCGTCGGTGCCCTGCAAAACAACGTCCCAGCGGTACGCCTCTTCACCATCGCGCTTTGCCGTCAGCGTTCCTCTACGTTCCTCCGGAACACTCAGCAGGACGGGATCGCTATCGTTCATCGCCTCATCTTCGAGATAGACCCGAGTAATCAAATGACGCATGAGTCCGCGCGCAAAAACCAGGACCATTGCGTGTGGCGCCTGCGCTCTTCCATCTTCCAGTCGATTTCCGACTGGCCTCATAATTTTCGCTGTGAAGTTCCCGTCAAGATCAGTCGCCGCTCGTCTGAACCCATCGGGAATCCCGTGATCTCGGGGCCCGTTCGCTTCCCCGGCACACCAGAATTCGAGCATGGCGTCCGGCACCGGAGCTCCATCGCGATCCAACACTCTTCCCTGAATCTGGATCATGCCCTCTGAAGTCGCGTCTTCCCGCGCCATTCGATCAACCAGGTAATCGAGACCGATCCTGAAGTACGGCCCAACTGTCTGCGAGCCGGCAGGAATCCGTGTGGCCTTCAAACTCATCGCCGGCCCTCCTCAAACGGAGTGTCATCACGCCCGCGTAGCACAATGTCGAACATGTAGGCCAGAGCGTAATCCGGCTCCGCGCGATCCATATCCAGGCTCGAAACCAGTCGCATCCGGGCGGCCTGATCCGAAATGCTGTTGAAGATGGGATCGAGCGGCTGCAACGGATCACCGGGGAAATACATCTGCGTCACCAGCCGCGACAAAATCCCCGCCCCGAACAGCGAAAAGTGAATATGTGCGGGCCGCCAGGCGTTGTGGTGATTCCCCCAGGGATACGGTCCAGGCTTGATCGTCTTGAAGCAGTAGTATCCGTTCGCGTCGGTCAGCGTCCGGCCTGCTCCAGTGAAATTCGGATCAAGCGGCGCATCGTGGATGTCCACCTTGTGCCGGTATCGTCCGGCGGCATTTGCCTGCCAAACTTCAATCAGCGCACCGCGCACTGGTCTTCCATCTTCGTCCAGCACGCGTCCGTGCACGTAAATTCGCTCCCCGAGTGGATCGCCGGAGTGCTGGGCGGTCAGATCGTTGTCCTCCGGTCGGATCAGCTCGTGCCCAAAAACTGGACCTGTTCTTTCCGTCAACGTTTTGGGCAGAAGAAGGAGCGGCAAACGCGGCGATCGCGCAATGCTCGACACGTATGGTGGGAAGAGGTACTCAGGCTGAGTTCCCGACACTGCCCCTTCGACAATCGGAAGATCTTTCATATCCCTCAAACCCGTTCGATCGCCATCGCGATCCCCTGGCCCACTCCAATGCACATCGTCGCCAGCGCCAGCTTTCCTCCGAACTTCTCCAGTTGATGAGCTGCGGTCATCACCAATCGGGCTCCGCTCATGCCCAGCGGATGCCCCAGAGCAATCGCTCCGCCTGTCGCATTCACGTGCTCCGCATCTTCAGGAAGGCCCCACTTCCTCAGGCACGCAAGGGACTGGCTCGCAAACGCTTCGTTTAACTGAATCCAGTCAAACTCTCCAATTCCCTTCCCCAATCGCGCCAGCAGCTTGTTCGTTGCCGGAACCGGCCCAATTCCCATCACACGTGGCGGAACTCCAGCAGTCGCCATCCCCAGCACCCGCGCTCTCGCCCGGAGTCCGTGCTTATTCACCGCCACCTCTGAAGCTACAAGCATCGCAGCAGCTCCGTCGTTCACTCCTGAAGCATTTCCCGCGGTTACGGTTCCACCGGGAAACAGCGGCTTCAGCACGGCCAACTTCTCCACCGTCGTGTCCGGCCGCGGATGTTCATCGTGCGCAACAACTGTTTTCTCCTTCTTTCCTGATACCGAAACGGGTACGATCTCCTCTTCGAAGAATCCGTCCTTCTTTGCCCGCGCGGTTCTCATCTGGCTTCGGAATGCAAACGCATCCTGCGCCTCGCGCTCTACACTGCACTGCCGCGCGACGTTCTCTCCGGTCTCCGGCATCGAATCCGTTCCATACATTTCGCACATCTTTGGATTCACAAACCGCCACCCGATTGTCGTGTCGTAAACCTCGGCGGATCGCTGAAATGCTGCCTCTGCTTTCCCCATGACAAAAGGCGCTCGCGACATGGACTCAATCCCACCTGCAATCATCAGCTCAGCCTCTCCACAGGCAATTGCTCGCGCTGCCATACCCACCGCATCCATTCCCGAGCCGCAAAGCCGATTCACCGTCGTTCCCGAAACCGAGTCCGCAAGACCCGCCAGGAGCAGCGCCATGCGCGCGATATTGCGGTTGTCCTCGCCCGCCTGGTTCGCGCATCCCAGCACCACATCATCCAGTGCGCCCCAATCCACAGCGGGATTTCGCCGCATCAGCTCGCGAATCGGCACCGCCGCCAAATCGTCTGCCCGCACAGTCGCAAGCGCGCCCCCGTAACGCCCAATCGGAGTCCGCACGGCATCGCACAAGAAGACTGCTCTCAAGCCGCTTCTCCCTCAACGCCATGTGCAGCAGCCGTGCGCGCCTTCAGCTCCCTCAGGACCCTTAATTCCTCCGCTCGCGGCTTTTCCGTCTCCTTGCACTCCTCATCGAATTGAATCTTCCATCCCGTGTTCGCGGCAAGAGTCCCGCGATTCACTCCCGGATGAATGCACGTCACCTTCAGTTCTCTCGTCGCCGGGTCGGGCCGCAGAATGCAAAGATCGGTAATCACAACCACGGGACCCTTTCCCCGCAGCCCCGCGTCCTCCCTGGAATTGCCTCCCGTCAGAAATCCGACCGATGTGACGAAATCCAACTTCTCCACCAGCGTCCTTTTCGACTGTTTCAGCACGATGAGGACTTCCTTCGCGGACGAGCTGATCTCCGGCGCGCCTCCAGCTCCGGGCAGGCGCACCTTTGGCTTCGCATATTGACCCACAACTGTCGTGTTGATATTCGCAAACCGGTCCAGTTGCGCGGCCCCCAAAAATCCGATATCGATCCGCCCGCCTTGCAGCCAATAGCGAAAGATCTCCGGCGTCGACACCACCGTATCCGCCGTCTCAGCCAGATTGCCATCCCCAATCGACAACGGCAGCACCGAAGGCTTCGCCCCAATCGGCCCCGACTCGTAAACCAGTACCGCATCCGGAGCATGCGTCAACCGTGCCAGGTTGGCCGCCGTGGACGGCAGCCCGATCCCCACGAAACACACCGCACCGTTGCGCAGCAGTCGCGCCGCTGATACCGTCATCATCTCGTCGGGGGAGTACTCAGTACTCATTGGCACACCGCCGAGGTCTGTGATTCCGCCAGCACGCGCAGATACTCCGCAAAATTTTCGGTCTTCAGGACGTGCTTCACCATCCAGGCATTGAAGGTCTCCCGATCCCGCGAAATCGCGTCCCACGCGCGGTAAAACACGTTGTCCCGGTCGTAATAGCCATGTGCATATGACGGCGTCGCCCCGCGTGGCACCTCGCAGACCGCGCTGACCACCCAGCCCGGCAAGACACAGGCGTTCGGCGGTGCGTTCAATGCTTCCACTCGCTCCTCCACCGTTACAACGACCCGCTTCGCTGCCAGCGCGGCCTCCTTCTGAACTCCCAGGATTCCCCACAGCAGCACATTGCCTTTCCAATCCGCCTTCTGGGCATGGATGACGGTCACATCCGGTCTCACCGCCGGAGTCGCTGCCAACACCTCTCCCGTAAACGGACACGTAATGCTCCGGATCTTGTCGTTTATACGCGCGAAGTCCGACCCTGTATATCCGCGCAGCACAGCAAAGGGAAGATCCGCTGCGCCCGCCACATACGCATTTGCCATATCACTGTGACTTCGCTCTTCGATCTCCAGCGGTCGCGGCCAATCATTCTCCACGGCATCGCGAAAGCGGTGCAGTGATCCGACTCCCGGATTTCCTCCCCAGGAGAAAGTCAGCTTTCGCGCACATCCCGCTCCGATCAGCTGGTCGTAAATCAGGTCCGGGGTCATCCGAATCAGCGCAAGCTCTTTTCTCCTTTGCCGGATGATCTCGTGCCCCGCGGCGAAGGGGATGAGGTGCGTGAATCCCTCCATGGCCACGCTGTCCCCGTCGTGCACATTCGTTGCGATCGCCTCGGCCAGGCTGAGCCACGCCGCCATCCGACCTCCAGAATGAACGGCATTATTACGCGAGTCGCCATACTTGTACAAGGTGTGCGATAATCGCCCACAGCAAAAAGAACCAGGATGCCTCCTGCCCGACGCCATTCCGCCGCCTCAAAAGCCGCCTCCAGCGACAACGAATTCGCCGCATACGCCGGCAACCCCGACTTCGTTCTTTCGCTGGCCCGGGGTCTTCGGGTTATCGAAAGCTTTGAGGGCCATCAGGACGGCCGCAGCATCGTCGAGATCTCCCACTCCACCGGTCTCTCCCGCGCGGCGATCCGCCGCATCCTTCACACGCTGGAGCTCCTCGGCTATGTCGACCGTTCCCGTCAGGTCTACCGGCTCAAAACGCAAGCCCTGCGGCTCGGCTTCTCATTCCTGTCCTCATCTTCTGTGGTTGAAGCTGCGCGTCCGATCCTGGAGCGCATTTCCGAACAGCTCCACGAATCCTCCTCGATGAGCATGCTCGATAGCGGCCAGATCGTGTACGTCGCCCGTTCTGCAGCCAGCCGCATCCTCGCCGCCGGTCTTTCGGTTGGCAGCCGCCTTCCCGCATACTGCACGTCGATGGGCCGCGTTCTGCTCGCCTCGTTGCCTGACGACCAGCTCACTGCTTATCTCCGCGACCTCAAGCCGAAGTCCTACACGCCCAGAACTCTCACCCGCGTTCCACAGATTAAGAAGGCAGTTTTGCAGGTCCGTATAGACGGCTATGCCATCGTTGACGAGGAACTCGAGGCAGGCCTGCGCTCCATCGCTGTGCCCGTTTCCACGCGCAGCAATCAAGTCGTCGCCGCCATCAACGTCGGAACGCATGTTTCTCGCGTCGATCGCACAACGCTGATCCGGCAGTGTCTGCCGGCCCTCCAGGCGGGTGCTCGCTCGCTTCGGAATGTACTGATCTGATCGTCCGGCAGCTTCAAAATCGGTTGCCGCACAAAAGGAGTCATTGGAATGCCGTCAACCTATCGCGCTGACCATGTCGGCAGCTTTCTTCGCCCCGCCGAACTCCTCGACGCCCGTCGTGCACAGCAATCGCCGGCGCAACTTGAGGAGATCGAAGACCGCCAGATCCTCCGCGTTCTTCAACGCCAGAAGGAAATCGGCTTCGACGTCTTTACCGATGGGGAATTCCGCCGCACCAATTTCATGAGCGACTTTACCGATGCGATCGAAGGCTTCGACTTTGGCGATGCCATATCCCGCAAATGGTCAGAGGATGCCCAAAAGGCCAACCAGTCCCAGACAGCCGTCAGCCACATCAACGGCATCGTTACCTCAAAGCTTCGTCAACGCCAGCCTCTTACCGGCCGTGAACTCCCATTTATGCGCAAGCACTCCCCGGGCCCAATCAAGATCACGCTGCCCAGCGCCACTCAGTTTCCTGCCATCTCTTTCAAGTACGGCATCACCGACCGTGTCTATCACGACCCCTACGCGCTGCTCAGCGCCGTCACTGAAATCATGGCCGCGGATATCCGCACCCTTGCCACCAGCGGCATCTCCTATCTCCAGATCGACGCGCCCCGTTACAGCTACTATCTCGATCCCAAGTGGACGGCCTGGATGGAGAACGAACTGCGTGTCGACCCCGCGCAGATGCTAACCGCATCGTTAAATGCGGACAATACGTGTTTCGCGGCAGCACGCCATGAGGGAGTGACGCTGGGGATTCATTTGTGCCGCGGCAACAACCGCAGTCATTGGTACGCCGAAGGCGGATACGACGCAATTGCCGAGCGGCTCTTCCACGAACTTGCAGTCGACCGCTTCCTCCTCGAATACGATGACGAGCGCTCCGGGACCTTCGAGCCTCTGAGACTCGTTCCGAAAGGCAAAACCGTCGTTCTCGGCCTGGTCAGTTCGAAGCGTCCGGAACTCGAGCGCAAAGAAGATCTTCTCCGCCGCATCCATGAAGCCTCACGCTTCATCCCCCTCGAGCAGCTCGCCATCAGCCCGCAATGCGGATTCGCCTCGACCATGGAAGGCAATCTCCTTGCCGAAGAACAGCAATGGGCCAAACTTCAACTCGTGGTCGACACTGCCCGGGAGTTCTGGGGATAATCGACGATTCCCTTGGAAGACTGAAAGAATGTTCGGAGACAGGTGCGAATGCGAACTTACTCTGAACTAATCCTCGACACGCGCAACTGCCACGTATAAACTTTCGAGGAATCCGGCTGCCAATTTGGAACGCACGCTTAGAGCAGGCCGAGGTCAATTCGTTCCACCAAATTCTGCGCCCCACCCAAGAAGGTCGCCCTATGCGCTACTCAATGCTGAGCCGTTGCTGCTGCCTTGTCTTCCTGCTGGCCATTGTGCCGATCGCCCCTAAAGCACAGGTCCCCACGCCGATTTCCGTTCTCGGACACAACCCCGGCGACGATTTTTATCTGGCCGACTACGAAGACACGAGCCGTTACTTTCATGCTCTGGCGGCACAAACCGACCGCATGAAGATGTTTACGGTAGGTAAGACCACCGGCGGCAAAGACATTGAGATCGCCGTCATCTCGTCGCCACAGAATCTGGCCAAGCTCGACGACTACAAGCAGATTGCCGGGCGCCTCGCCCACGCAACCGATCTGAACGACGACCAGGCCAAGGAACTAGCTCGCACTTCAAAGGTGATTATTCATATCGACGGCGGCTTACACGCCGACGAGGTGGCCGGCCCACAGCACACCATGGTGCTGGCCTACAAGCTCGTCTCCTCCAAAGACGATCCGCAGATCGATGCCATTCTCGACCAGGTCATCCTGGTGCTCTGGCCGACGCTGAATCCCGATGGGCAGGACCTGGTAGTGCACTGGTATCGGCAAAACCTGGGGACCAAATACGAAGTCAGCCCCATGCCCTGGCTCTATCAGGAGTATGTCGGTCACGATAACAATCGCGATGGCTACATGATGAACATGAAGGAAGAGCAGGTGGTGGTGAAGACTCAGCTCGAGTACAGCCCTGAAATCTTCTACTGCCAGCACCAGACCGCTCCGTTTCCGGCACGTATTTGGATTCCTCCGTTTTCCGATCCCATTTCAAGCAACATCAATCCGCTGGTGCGCAGTTGGCTCAACCTGATCGGCACCAACATGACGGCATATCTGAATGCACGCAACATGCCGGGCGCCATTTCTGAGTCGCGCTTCGATAACTGGTATGCGGGATTCACCGACTGGGCGCACGTGTTCCGCAACGAGATGTCGTTCTTCACTGAGACGGCGCTCTATGCATACGCCACTCCGCACTTCTACACGGTGCAGGACTTTCCGAAGAACTTCCAGGATCTGCGCGCCCTGAGCATGTACACCACGCCCTGGGAGGGCGGCTGGTGGCACCTGAAGGATGCGGTGGATTACATGGTCGGCGGTTCCATGTCGGTGCTGGACCTGGCCGCAAAAAACCGCGAGACGCTGCTCTACAACCGCTATCAGGCGGCACGCGACAATATCCAGCACTTCCGCAAGGAACCGCCTTTCGCCTACATCATCAGCGACAAGCAAAAGGACACGCCTGAGGCTGGGCTGCTGGCGCAAAAGATGATCGACAACGGCCTGGACGTGTACACATCGAAGAGCGGCTTCAAAGCCAATGGTGTGAACTATCCGGCCGGCTCCTGGGTGATCCCCATGGATCAGCCGTTTTCCGCTTTAGCCAAGGAGTTGTTTGAACGTCAGCGCTATCCGGATGCGCTCGAGAATGGAACTGCCAAGGCCATCGATCTGCCTTATGACGTGACCGGCTGGACTCTTCCATTACAGATGGGTGTGGACGTCGACGTCGTCACTGATCCCCTGGAGCCGTCTCAGCGGACGCTATTAACGAAGATCGATAAGGTGGAGTTGCCCGAGGCCGCAGTCGACGGTGCAGGCGCTCTGTTTGCAATTACCCACAGGGCGAATGCATCCTTCGAACTGGTGAATGCGGCATTGCGGGCGGGAGGAACCGTATCGTTGGCGCAGGACCCGGTGAAAACGCCGGAAGGCATGGAGACCGGCGCATTTCTGATTGGCGGCCTGACCCACCAGGCGCTGGCCGATCTTGGCAAGAAATACGGAGTATCTGCAGTCGCGGTCAGTGCACCGGCGCACACCCTGCCCCTTAAGAAAGCGCGCATCGGACTCTATCGGCCCTGGGCGCCATCGATTGACGAGGGCTGGACGCGTTGGATCCTGGAGAATTTCGGCTTTGAGCCGAAGAGCCTTTACAACGCGGACATTCGCTCTGCCAACCTGCGCGACCGTTACGACGTGATTGTCCTGCCCGATCTCTCGAACCGGCAACTGATGGAGGGCTTCGGGGTTGGCATTGTTCCGGGCGAGTACGCAGGCGGAGTTGGCCAGGACGGATTGGACAACCTGCGCGAGTTTGCCCGTGATGGCGGCACACTGATTGCGCTCAATAAGACCGGCGACAGCATCATTCCATTGATGTCGCTGCCCGTGGAGAATGTGATCAAGGGCGCTAAGAGTGACAAGTTTTTCTGCTCCGGCGCTTTGCTGCGGGTCAACACGGAACACGGCGATTTGCCCGTGAATTACGGCGTATCCGATTCCCCGGTGGTCATGTTCCAGAACGGCCCGGCGTTTCAGCCACTGCCGGGCTTTCACGGAGCAGTTCTCGCTCGTTATCCCAAAAAGACGAACCCGCTCGAGAGCGGCCTGCTGCTGCACCCCGAAGCGATTGAAGGCAAGGCGGCAGCAGTCGAGCTTGTTTATGGGCGAGGGCGCATTGTCCTCTTCGGATTCAAGCCACAGTTTCGTGGACAATCTCACGCAACATATAAGTATCTGTTCAACGAACTGTACATGTTCGATCATCCGCCGTTGCCGACGGAAGGTGAGAGCAAGCCTGCAGCCGAAACCGCCCAAGCCCCTGGTGCCAAGGAGGCTCCCAAAGCCAAGACAGAGGACAGCTCGGACAATGACTACATCGAATAGGCGGATCATGGCGGCTATCTATTAAGCCGCCCACAAATTGTGTTCGCGCTGCAACCTATTGACTGACTTTGATTTGATCGGACAGCGACCTATTTTGAATCCGCGATCCGCCTGCGCCCACGAAGGCAAGCTGCCGATGAACCATTCGGCCACGTGCACGCAGAGGGGAAGTTTGTTTCAATTAAGGTAGAACTACTTTGAAGGAGTCGGCATTTGGAGCGGACGACCGATTCGATTCGGCAGCCTAAAGGCTCGGACGGCCATTCCCAATTGCAGCAAGCCGAATGGATTCTGGCAGAGTTGGCACGAGTCTATTCTCCCGCGTCAGAGGAAGCCAGGACTCCGGCCGAACTCGACTCCTTTTCCACGTTTCAAGCGCGTTACACGGCTTTGCTCGAGCAGATTCCTGCCGTGGTGTTTATGGTGCCTCTTGATGGAGGCATGAGTGAGGCCTACGTCAGCCCGCATATTGAGTCAACGCTTGGCTATACGCCGGAGGAATGGCTTCACGATCCGGTGCTGTGGTACCGGACGCTTCATCCGGAAGACCGGGAACGCTGGAGCAGTGAAGCAATACAGCTGTTTCTCTCCGGAGAGCCACTGCAATCGTTGTATCGGGTGATAGCCCGAAATGGGCAGAGCATGTGGTTCAAATGCGATATCAAATTAGTCCGACGGCCCGATGGACAACCCTGGTTTTTTCAGGGCGTGGGTTTTGATGTCACGGAACTGAAAAGAACTGAGGAACTTCTCAAGCAAACGCACCAGCAACTTCTTCGCGATCATGAGGAAAGGAAACGCACTGAAGAGAAATTCCGAATGCTGCTGGAGGCCGCACCAGATGCGATGGTCATCATGAATGACCAGGGTCGAATTGTGATGGTGAACTCTCAAACCGAGAAGCTGTTTCATTACACGAGGGAAGAGATCCTTGGCCAATCGGTTGAGATGTTGATTCCACAACGCGAGGGAATTCATGGCATCCAGCACCAGATCGGATATTCTTCCGATCCCAGGATTCAAGATACGGGCGCGGGGTTACAACGATATGGTCTCCGTAAGGAGGGGACTGAATTCCCGGTAGAAATCAGCTTGAGCCCGCTCGAGACCGAGGAGGGCACCCTCCTTTCCAGTGCGATTCGGGACATCACGGAGCATAAGCGGGCGGAACAGCGAATTCTTGACTCACTGCATGAGAAAGATGTCCTACTGAAGGAGATTCACCACCGGGTGAAAAACAATCTCGCGGTGATTTCAAGTTTGTTTTATCTGCAGTCTATGGATCTCGATGATCAGCGTGTCATTCGAGCGTTTCAAGAAAGCCAGGATCGTGTTCGATCCATGGCGCTGGTACACGAGAAGCTGTACCGATCTGAGAATCTCGCCGCAGTCGACTTCGGAGAATACGCGGCGACCCTTAGTACGCAGTTGTTGCGTACCTATGCCACATCGCCGGATAGAGTGCAACTTACGAGCGACCTCGAGTCAGTCAAGATGCCCCTCGATTTCGCTGTGCCGTGCGGCCTGATCCTCAACGAAATGATCACGAACGCTCTCAAACACGCCTTCATCGACAATCGTAGAGGAGAGATCCGCTTGCTCGTGCGCAAGCACGCTGAGGATACCTGCATTTTGAGTGTCGCCGATAATGGCGTGGGCATCCCGGTCGATCTGGATGTCGAAAGCTCGACCTCGATGGGCTTACGCCTGATCCGGTTGTTGACGAATCAAATCGATGGGCAGTTTGAGTTTGTGCGCCATAATCCTGGAACTGAGGCACGCCTCCTGATTCGGGGAATCGTGTGAGGCCGATGACCATGAGTACTTCTAAGAAAATCCGTGTTCTGGTGGTGGAGGATGAAGCTTTAATTGGCGAAGAGATCCGGCAACGATTGGAGCGTCTGAATTATGAAGTGATCGCGGTGGTGGACCAGGGCGTGAAAGCGATCGCCATCACCGAGGAGGCCCGCCCCGATCTGGTGTTGATGGACATCCGTATCAAAGGGCCAATGGATGGTATTGAGGCGGGAAAAGAGATTTATCGGCGTTTTGGGACGCCTGTCCTGCATTTGACCGCGCACTCGGATGAGGCGACCCTGCAGCGAGCCATCAGCGAAGCAGCCTTCGGTTACGTACTCAAGCCGTTTGATCCCGAGGCTCTGCAGGTAGCCATACAGGTGGCTCTCAATCGGCATCGGAGCGAGCAGCAACTGAGGGAGGGCGGGCTTGCATACGACACAATTCTGAGTGGGATCAGTGACGCGGTCATCGCCGCCGATGGGGCAGGAAACATTCGTTTCATGAATCCCGTGGCCGAAGCATTAACAGGATGGCAAGACGGCAGCGGCCAAGGTCTACCTGCTGCACAGATTCTTCGCCTGGCCGATGAATCCAGCTTGGACGCGGTCGAGTGTCCGATCATCCAGGTCCTAAGCAACCCGAAGCTGGCTTATGCGCCCAACCAGTTTCTCTTACTGGGTCGAGATGGCAGCATGATTCCTGTTGAGGTTAGCGCATCTTGTCTCAGCAATGCCGCAGGCAACGTCATTGGGGCATCCGCAGTCCTTCGTGACTTGAGAAAACGCCGGAGCGAGGAGATCAAGTTTCGCGGTTTGCTGGAATCGGCTCCCGACGCCATGGTCATCGTCGATGCCCGATCGAGGATCGTGCTGGTCAATTCGCAGACGGAAAGGCTATTCGGCTATTCGCGGAAAGAACTCATTGGCCAGCCAGTTGATTTGTTGACGCCTGATCGATACCAGCAGGCGCATTCCGGGCAGCACGGGGTGTTCCTCGCCGACCCGAAGACTCGCGGGATGAAAAACGGGCTTGAACTCTACGGACTACGGAAGGACGGCACAGAATTCCCCGTTGAGATCAGTCTCAGCCCCTTGCGAACAGAAGACGGAATTCTTACCTATGCCACAATTCGCGATATCACGGATCGCAAACATGCCGACCAGATCCTGCGAAACTCCGAGGAGCGCTACCGTACCCTGGTCAATCACGCCACAGACGGCATCTTTATCCTCAATCAGCACGGTCGCTATCTTGATGTGAATCCTCCCGTCTGCAAGATGCTGGGTTACTCCCTTAGAGAGATGCTTGGTCTTTCGATTGCAGATGTGGTGGCGGCTAATGAGGTTCCGCGTGTGACGCCGGAGATCGCCAGGCTCCAGGAGTCCGGGTCGGTGAAGAGCGAGTGGGTGTTCCGCCGCAAGGACGGTTCTCTTTTCGACGGAGAAGTGAGCGCGAAACTTCTACCAGACTCTCGTGTGCTGGCAATTGTCCGGGATATCACCGAGCGAAAGCGCTCTGAAGAGGCTCTCCGTGGCAGCGAAGAACGATTCCGGACTCTCGTCCGCAGGAGCCCGGTAGGATTCACGATCCGGGCGCTGGAAGACGGCCGCTGCATCGAAGCCAACGACGCTTATTTGCGCATGCTGGAATTCGAACGGGATGAGATTGTCGGAAAAGGTCGGGATGAGATGCGCCTTCTCGAAGATCCGAACGCGTACCCTTCGATTGTTTCCGCGCTTGCGGCTCAAGAACAAGTCATTGAGAAGGAACTGAAGTATCGAACCAAGTCGGGCAAGATTCGTGATGTTCGGGCATCCTGCGACCTGATTCAGCTCGCAGGGAAGCCGTGCATCATGACTCTAACCCGGGATGTGACCGAGCAGAATTCGCTGGAGCAGCAGCTGCGCCAGGCGCAAAAGATGGAAGCAATCGGTCGACTCGCCGGCGGAGTCGCACACGACTTCAATAATCTCCTTTGCGTAATCATGGGATATGCAGAGCTACTGGAAAATGAGTTTGCTCCGGAATCTCCTTCGGCCAAGAAACTGGACGCAATTCAGAACGCAGTGCGGCGTGCAGCCGGCTTGACGTCCCAGCTACTCGCCTTCAGTCGCAGGCAACCGCTGCAGCCAAGGATCCTGGATTTGAATGGGGTCGTTCGGCAGGCAGAGCAGATGCTTAGCCGGTTAATCGCCGAAGATGTCGAGCTGCAAATCGTACTTGCCCCACAACTGCGCCCCGTGAATGCCGATCCCGGGCAACTGATTCAGACGATTTTGAACCTCGCGATCAACGCCCGTGACGCCATGCCGGGCGGCGGCAAACTTACGATCGCGACTTCAAATAGCACGTTGGATGAGAGTACCAAGTACGAAGGCATTGCGGTTAATCCGGGCCAATACGTCTTGCTGTCCGTTAGCGACACCGGAATAGGAATGGAAGAGAAAACGAAGGCACGAATCTTCGATCCATTCTTTACCACCAAAGCAGAAGGAAAAGGGACTGGACTTGGCTTGGCCAATGTCTACGGCGTCGTAAGACAAAGCGAGGGATATATTTTTGTGGATAGTTCCCCGGGGTCAGGATCCACGTTCAGGATTTTTCTGCCCGCATCAGCGGCCTCAGTGGTGGTACCGGTCAATGACGAACGCCTCGTCGAGCATGCCCACGCAACCGAAACAATTCTGCTGGTCGAAGACGAACGCGCGTTACGAGACCTCATAGCGGACGGGCTGCGAACCTACGGTTATACGGTCTTAGCACCAGCAGATGCCCTTGAGGCATTGCACCTCGCCGAAAAGCACCCGGGCCCGATTCACGCTCTGGTCACAGATGTGATCATGCCTCACATGAGCGGCACGGAAGTCGCTCAAATCCTGACGACCGTGCGTCCCAATCTCAAGGTCGTTTACATGTCAGGACACGTTGACGACACCTTCTCAGCAAAGTACGCCGCGCAACCAGACATCGTCTTTATTGCGAAGCCATTTCCCCTGGCAAAACTGGCACTCCAGTTGCGGGAATTGCTGGATCCACCAGGGCAGACCGAGTCTACAGCGATCTCCCCTGAGGATCACAAGAACGAAGCTTGAAGCGCCCCGCAACCGCAGCGAAGCGATCTGCAGATGGAGACCGATTCCCACTTCAGAATGTGCTAGGTTGTAGGACATGGCTGATTCACCAGTCACTTATCTCGGTGCAGGCCCGGACGGCTCCGGCGTCTCCGAAGCAATCGACGTTCTCTGGATTACTGCCGGTCTGGGTTGCGATGGAGACACGATTGCGCTTACCGCTGCAACCCAGCCAAGCGTAGAAGATCTTGTTCTAGGCACGTTTCCAGGGATTCCAAAGATCAAACTTCATAATCCGGTCCTGTCCCGCGAGAACGCCGAGGAGTTTTTGAGTGTATTCCACCAGGCGGCGAACAAGCAGCTCGCGCCCTTCATCCTGGTCGTCGAAGGATCGATTCCCAACGAGAAGAACAAGCAGGAGGGCTACTGGGCCTCATTTGGAACTGATTCCAGCAGCGGCCAGCCGATCCCTACGTGCGACTGGATCGATCGTCTCGCGCCGAATGCCTGGGCAGTTGTAGCAGCCGGAACATGCGCTGCCTATGGCGGAATTCACGCTATGGAAGGAAATCCCACGGGATGTATGGGGCTACCCGATTACCTGGGATGGCAATGGAAATCAAAAGCAGGAATTCCAATTGTCTGCGTACCCGGATGTCCAGTACTGCCCGACAACCTGACAGAGATACTCCTCTATTTGCTGAACATGGCGGCCGGAAAATCTCCGCTGATTCCCCTTGATGAGGGTCTACGCCCCAGGTGGTTGTTCGCGCAAACTCTGCACGAGGGGTGCAATCGTGGCGGGTACTACGAGCAAGGCGAGTTCACGGAAAACTACGGCGGGAACGAGTGCATTGTAAAACTGGGCTGCTGGGGTCCGGTGGTTCAGTGCAACGTAGGGAAACGCGGCTGGATCTCAGGCGTTGGCGGATGTGCCAGCGTGGGTGGAATATGTATCGGTTGCACCATGCCGGGTTTCCCCGACAAGTTCATGTCATTCATGAACCAGCCTCCGGGGTCGTTGCTCTCAGCGAAGGCTGTGATGACCTATGGGAAAGCGATCCACGCGCTGCGCAAGTTCACGCAAGCCTCCATGAACGAGGAGCCCGTCTCCAGATCGCGGGCGCGCCTCGTCTCAATTGAACCTGGCCCCGGAGGGATGGACATCCCATAGCAAGCGCGAACTGAATTCGTGCAGTCGGCTGAGAAGGTTGGCGCATAGCTGAGCATCATTTCGATGAAGGAGCCATCGTGACGAAGGTGAACGGAACCTCCGATCCCGTGACGGACAAACAACAACTTGTCGAAATGAACTGGGACCCTATCACCCGGGTCGTTGGAAGCCTGGGACTATTCACAAAGATAGACTTCAGCAATCGCTGCGTCGCCGAGTGCTACAGTACCTCGTCGATTTTCAGAGGGTACAGTCTGTTGCTAAGAGGAAAGGATCCACGGGACGCCCACTTCATCACGAGCCGCATTTGCGGGATCTGCGGAGACAACCATGCAACCTGTGCGATCTACGCGCAGAATATGGCGTTCGGCGTTCGTCCGCCCGCACTTGCCGAATGGATCATCAACCTGGGTGAGGCTGCTGAGTATATGTTCGACCACAACCTCTTTCAGGACAATCTTGCGGGTGTCGACTACAGCGAACTGATTGTCAGGGAGACGAACCCCGGCGTTTTCGCGAAAGCGGAGAAAACGGACGCGCCGCACGCAGAACTCCATGGCTTTCGTACGATCGCGGATATCATGCGCTCCCTGAATCCGTTCACAGGATCCTTCTATCGGGAAGCGTTGCAGATGAGCCGGTTGACTCGGGAAATGTTCTGCCTGATGGAGGGACGCCACGTTCACCCCTCCACGCTCTACCCCGGAGGGGTCGGG
>Ga0335072_10007391_pt1 | contig 15995 bp, 8 predicted proteins | sample Lox_Sample_21_FD_206725 | JGI IMG/M metagenome (GOLD analysis project Ga0335072, IMG submission 206725) | Soil microbial communities from Loxahatchee National Wildlife Refuge, Florida, United States - Lox_Sample_2.1 | ecosystem: Environmental > Terrestrial > Soil > Wetlands | place: USA: Florida...
TCGGACTGCTCCCGTAGTCCTCCCAAAATCGCGACTTAAGCCGCATCAATGCTTTGACATTGCGCCCCAGTGCCGGCGGATTCGCTAGTTTGGCCTGAAGAACGGGAAAGCTGCTGACGTCGATCTTGTTCCAGACGGAAGGAGGGATTGCCAACACTACATCATCGGCATTGATGGGGTCCGGTTCGCCTTTGACCCCTAGTGCAATGCCTTTCTCGGTCCGAGACAAACTTAGTACTGGCCTGTCGCAAAAGACTCGAGGTTTGCCCTTGTCCAACTCATTTCGGAACGCTTCAGCCAGTAGTTGATTGCCTCCATGGCATCGGTATAGCTCAGAATCAGTCCAGTAGCGGTCGAGCCCGCCTCCCTTGACCATCGCAAGAATCCCAAGAAGGCTTTGCTCATCGGCTGGGATGCCGTTGTCCGCCGCCATCATGAGTTCGATGCCTTCCTTGCACATCTTCGAGCACTCGCGCTTCTGAACCCAATCCGCGAGTGTCATTTTGTCCAGAGTCACGGAGTCGGGATTGGACCATGGTTCGTATGCGTCGAGAAGCGTTTCAGCAAGATCAGACAGCGCTTTTAGTTCCTGATCCATCTCGTCCATCAATTTGCTGCTCTCTTCGTAGGACAAGGTGTGATTCTTAAGTCGATAAGGGGAACTCTTGTACTCCTTCACATCGGAGAATTCGAGACCGAATTTTGCGCGGTAGGAATTCCAGAGCGCGTGGTTGCTTCCGATAAGCTCGCCACCGCCCTCAACTGTCTTTCCATTTGCAAAAGACGTAAGGGACTCGACCCGTCCGCCTACGCGCGATCGCGCCTCGAAGACACAAACATCGTAGCCAAGGCCATTGAGCTCGTATGCCGCAGCGAGACCCGACAGTCCTGCGCCGATGACAGCGACCTTCCTTTTCGGGAGATTAGGCAGCAGTTCCTTCGCTCTGGAACCACCCATGGACGCCAGAGCTTCTGTCTGCGGCAGTTGAAAAAAGGTCGCGGCTTGCGTGCTTAACAGCTTGTCGAGATCGCCCCTAAGGAGCGGCTCCTTTCGAACCTCCTCCGAGGCTGCCGGCGAGATCTCGGTGATTCTGGCACGATGGGGCTTGTCTCTGTGTTGCGCCCTCAAGGCTGTGAACAGCGTCGGCATCTACTTTCCTTCGTCTTCCGATGCGGCAAGGACATTCTGAAGCGCGGAGAGCGACGGCAGAAGAAAATATCCACCACCGGTTGGTATCACCCACTGTGCTGTGGTCTGCAACTGCTCCGACTTGTACTCCGTTCCGAAGAGGGTGCATGTCCTCTGACGATACTCATCGGGCGCTCCATTCTGTCCGATGATGAAATCGTGGCCTCCAGGATTCTTGGGCCGAGTCGGGTCATTGGCCCAACGGCTGCAAAGAAACTCGAATTGATCTTCGATAGAGGACTGGATGGATAGGAAGAGCAGTCCACGATTTCCTTCTTCAGGATCATCCTCCGGCTTGGCATATGGATCTGCGAGCGGCTTACCAAAAGGGATGCCGACACGCAAGAGACGCCGCTTATAGGTGGAGTCCTGTGTCCCCATGTCCGAGCCTGAATCACGCGTGTTGACCTTGCGTATGTGAGCGGCCCAGGGACAAGTTGTCCCCACAGGATCTGCTGTCGCCATTAGAAACTCGTCTTTCCCCTTTTTCAGAGGCAAGGGCAGCGTGTCAGAGTCGAAGCGAAAGTAATTGTTGGCCAAGCTGCATTTGCCAAGGTCCGTGTCGTCCTTTTCGGGGGTTCGGTTGACGGGAGCACCACTGGGCCAGCGGCCGACGAGTTTGGAGGCTAGTTCAACTTCCGTGATCGTCTTGAATCCATCCAAAGCGGAGAGGCGCTTCGCTTCCTGACGCATGGTTTGCCAGAACAAGCTCACGTCCTGCCGCAACCGGCGGAAAACGAGAAAGGATCCATTCCTGGTCCAATCCGGTGTGATCGACGCGGTTGGTCCCGGCCTTAGTGGGTCGGGGCTCGAACTGGGATATCCAAAAACAAATTCTCCAGGCCAGATGAGGGTTTGTCCCGGATAACCAAAGAGCCAATATTCCGGCGTCTGCTTCGGGTCGACGTGTCTGTCCGTGATAAAGTCCGCCGATCCGGAAGTAGCGCGTCCGCGGATGCCCGGTTGTGAGATTCCGTCGTCAAAGCCGAAGTGCTCGTGACCAGGAAGGTCGCTCCGCACGCTGCCGACTTCAATGTATGACTGTGTAAGATTGGTCTTCTTTATCGCAGCCTGGATTTTTGAGGTGCCTTCTGCCACGCATTCTGGTGTGTCGCCGGCAATCAGCACCAAAGCGTCGAGGTCGCCGCTTTTTCCGCCTACGATCCAATTTGCGGGATTGCCTTTTTCCGCGGAGTCGACCGGATCGCCGAGCAGCGATGAGCGCTCCTTCAACCCTAACCGGAATGCTTCACTCGGGATACTCCTGGCGCTCGGCGTCAGCTTAAGAAGACCGGTATAGCTGAAACCTATGCCGAAAAAGGCCACCGGCGGCTTCTCACCCCGCTTCCCGGCAAGCTTCAAGGCTTTGAACGCACGGCGATCGTTTAACGCCTCGCGGCTTGGAGTCACCAACTTCGAAACGATACCGACAAAGCGTCGTAAGTCCTTGGCCTGGTCGAAAGAGTCGCCGCAATTGATGCCGGCAAGGGTCTGATATTGCTTCAGAAAGCCTGGAACGACGGCGCCCTGAATGTCATCGAGTTCCAGGACCGGTTCAATGGGTTCGAATGGAGGGCTTACACGCTCGGCCATATTCTCCTCCTCAGGCTCTTTGTCACTGGGACTGTTGCAGCCGCTGTGTTCGGGATCGTGGCCTTTGTCTTAGCGGCTGGTGGAGTTGGAGCCTGAGCACCCTCGCCCTGGCCAACCAGAGCTTCAACCGTGCCTAAGGGTAACGGGTTCTTTAGATCGACGGCGCGATTGAGAAAGCTCCGCGCATCTGCCGGATCAATGATCCCTCTGGCGTCGGGTCCAATCGGAACTGAGGTCTCCTTGGTCAACACGGCAACACCCGTGAGCTTGACGGTGATGCATTCCGCAATCTGGCCACCGTAGCGAATTGGAACTCCGGCGATCGTGACGTCACTCAGAGAGAAACCCCGCTCAGGAGGTACCTCGACTTCAAGCCGTTCAATCATGCCCGGCTGACCGCGGACGATTCGGACCAGATCGGTAACCGGACCTCCATCAGGGGCTGCCCAACCTGCAAGATCGATATGATCCATATACAGTCCGACGGGATTTTGAAGTGTGATCATGGCCCCAAGTCTCGCCAGCGCATTTACCGTTCCGCCGATGGTCGGATCGCTGTTTCGATCCGGGCCACCATAAGCTGCGGCGGAGATAAGGGCGTCGGGCTCGACAAGTAATCGACCGTCTGCACTCTTACGAACGACCGAGGCATCCCCTCCGAGCCGTATTTCTGCCGTGAGAGTGTTCGGCGGTGAGCATAGGTGCATGATCCCGCGAGAAGTGTTCCACTTGTTGTATGGGTTGTAGAAACCTTTATGAATATCGAAATCAGGAAGGTCATAGGGGGAGATCAGATCTTTTAGTTCCACGTCTGGACTTACATGTTCCCTGTAAAGGTCCAGTACCACCTTCGGATCCCCCTTGAAGGTATATTTCTCGCAGACGCCTCCAAACAGCGCAAAGTAGTACTCGGGGGGTTCGGAGACAAACGCTACCTTCTTTATCTTGCTGGTCAACGGGTCTCGGAAGACATGCCACTCACAGTATTCGTTCTGAGGCCGATACTGAAGGCGGTTGTAGCTAATGACTGTGCCGTCGGGGACTTCCCATTTCGGTCGGTAGGAGAGGAGCGGATGAAGCCTGTCCGCCTCCTGTAAGGCCTGATCACGTGAGTAAGTGCGCAGCAGTTCCTTTGGAAACGCGTTCCATGTGATTGCCTGTGGCAGCGTAGGCCCTTTGGGTCCCGACTTGACCGGATCGAAGTACTGAACAGCCGGCTGAACCTTGTGGTCGCGATAGGTTTGCTCCTCGGCCTTGAGAGTCATCTCAAACCAAGAGGACATCGCCTCACTCCACTGGTTCAATAATCCAGGCACGCGACCAAAGTCGGCGAGGTACGCAGGAGGATCAAATCTCTCATAGAGCGGCGGCACGCTATCACCCCTCGAAAAATAAGATTCCGTAGATTTAGTTCTGAAGCTAGCATCCGCAAATTTAGCACAAGTTATGCCTCGAGTTGATCAATTAGTTGGTGCGCGGCGGCTCAGGTAGTCTGGTAGGTCGCTGGTAACTCACTTACGATCAATCTCAATAGCCGCATTCACAAAGTCGGAGCCGGCGTTTAGATGACGCGCACATGCTCTCCACGCTTCACCTGCGCCCCGCTCACTTCTTCCTTACGCGCGGCTGCCAACCGGATGGCGTCGTTGTCGGGGGAAGTTTCTCGGACTGAGACCTTAAGGGTGCGTCTGAGATCTTCAGGAACGAGGTCAAGCAGTGTTTTCCAGGTCCTGCCGTTCAGAGTGAGCCCAATGGTTTGATAGTCGAGCGGCAGTTGCTCCTGGTCCGAGATGATGACGCTGTCCTGACTGTTTGCCTGCCTCCGCAGCGTGAACTCGGCGCCTTCGACCTTCTTCAGGTCACGGCTCTTCAGAAAGTACAACACCATCGTCTTCGTCCGGGTGACCTTGTTCTCGGAGGTTCGGGCACGTTCGGAGAGCCGCTGTGCCTCCGAACGGCAGTGACTGGTGCGCGCTTCCATCGAACGAACGAAACGGCCGATGCGGTCGACCTTCTCGCCGTGTGCTTTCAGAAACTCCTGGAAGAGCTCGATCCGCTCGGGAGAGGGTTCTCCCTTCGTGTCGATCTCTTCCTGAATCTCCTCAATTAGGAGGTCGAGTTCCTGATCGATCTCAAACAGCGATGCTGACGCGGCAACGGATGACAGGGCAGAAGCGCCTGCCTGCGGGGGTGTCGATGCGCTTGGTGATATTGACTTCCATGGGACTCTCCCGCGGAATGTAGTATCCACGTTAGTATCCCAAGCTCTCGACTCGGTCAAATCTATTGAAAAGATTGGACTTAAGATGGTCGGGGCGGAGGGATTCGAACCCCCGACCCTCTGCTCCCAAAGAAGAGGAATCGCGACGACAGCTCAGTTTCAGACACCTCTGAGCAGTCGTCAGCTCTCCGAAATCGCGGAGTCTCGATCGCTTCCATGGGCCAATACGGGCCAACGCGCCCCGGTATTTGAGGCACCGGTGGAACAGGTGGCAATGTGAATTCTGTAACTTACAGACAGTCAATCGGCGATCAACGTTCGATCCCCACTAGCCGCCCCAATAGGAAATAAAAGAGTTATACAAGAATCCCCACCCCGGCGGGCAATGGTGCTATACCTCTTCTACTTTTCTGAGAGGTATAGTCGTGGGGCTGCAGCTCTACCGCCGCCATTCAAAAGCATGGAAGGCCAAGCGCCCGGAAGACTCCAGAACAGGCAAATTCGAGGAAGGCCGGCGCAGGATCATTATCGGGCCATCGCAATTCTAAGCTTCGCCCAGTACCGTGTCCGGCGGCCTCGGATCCGTGCGCGTGTATCCGCGAGCCAATTGAAACCGCGATCGCTGTTCGGTCTCGTCAGGATCGCCTTCAACCTCTTTCACCATGAACTTGTGCATGGAGTCGATGCGCGCCTGATGCTCCGGCAATGAAGCGAGGTTGGTGAACTCTTGCGGGTCGGTGGCAAGGTTGAATAGCTGGCGTTCGGCCGGATGGTCCTTGTCGATCACCGTGTGATAAACATACTTCCAGTCGCCCTGGCGAAGCATTACGTATCCCGAAGCAGTGTTGTGAGCGTAGTACTCGCTCACAGCATAGTCCTTCCACTTTTCGCCGGCGTGATCCATTCGGCGCAGCATCGACTGCCCATTCCAGTCGCCAGGTGCATGACCTCCCGCGATATCGATTACCGTCTGCACCAGGTCCATGTGCGAAGATGCGCCTGCGCGACGCTGCCCACCCTTCCAGCGCTCAGGCCATGAGATCACCAGGGGGACTCGGCTGGACTGCTCATACATGCAGTTCTTCCACCACATGCCGTGCTCGCCCATGTTCTCCCCATGATCCGACGAGTAGATGATGACGGTGTTCTCAGCGATTTCAGGATGCAGGCGGAGGGCTGCAAGCACTTTGCCAATTTCGTTGTCGGCCCAATCCGTGAGGCCGTAGTAAAGCTCGCGCCCGCGGCGAACCGTATCGTCGGGGACATCGATCTCCTCAAAGCCGGCACGCTGCACCTTGTAATTCAGGGGCAACTTGTCGAGAAACCCATTGGGAATAATCGGCATGTCGACTTTGCCCTTGTAGCGCTCAAAGTATTCGTCGGGCACAATCAGCGGAAAATGCGGAGCCAGGTAACCGACAAAAAAGAAAAATGGCTTCTCTCCGTCCTGACGTTTCGAAAGAAAGTCCACCGCTCCCGCAGTTACTCTGCGGTCATGTTCCACCGTGCTGCCGTGGTCGCCGGGATGAAACTCATCGAAGCGCGGCGACAGGCGAGTCTCAGTGAGATGCGTGGGAGGCAAACGACGGCCCTTGCCGGTCTTGTACCAGTTGTTGAAGTTGCCGCCAACTTCAGTAAAGCCATAGCGCCGGCTGTAATCGTAGTGCTGCTTGCCGCAGAGGAACGACTCGTAACTCGCGTCATTCAGTACCCGCGGCAACGAGGCGATGTCGGGACTGGGCAGCCAACATGTCAGTCCCCAAACATCCACACGCGATGTGTATTTGCCAGCAGTCAACGAGAGCCGCGAGGGAACGCACAGGGGGGAATTGCAGTAATGGCCATTGAAAGTAATGCCATTCTGTGCGATGGAGTCGATGTTGGGCGTGCGCACAAGCTTGTTGCCGTAGTAACCGGCGATGTGCGGGTTGTGCTCATCTGACATGATCCAAAGAATGTTGGGCTTCTTGGGAGTCTTCAGCAGTTTGGCAGCATGCCCTTGCTCGAGGGCAATGCCGCAGGCTCCGGCTGCAGCCGTGTTCAAGAACTCGCGCCTGGTAATTTGTTGGGAATCCTTCGGCATCCTATCTCCAATTGCGAACAGCAGTTAACTCCGGGAAAATTCGAACCGCGGTGGCGAGTGGTGCGGCCCTACGACCACGCGAAAATCGCCTGAGCGTAGCCGACGCCATCGGAACCGCGGCAGGCGCACCTGCATGGTCTCATAAATTCCAGACGATCTAAGGCACAATTCCCCAATCGGAGTTGTAACCCTTTACATTGAAGCGTACTTTTTAGTTTTTGCCAAGGCAGGTATCGAGCCGGCGACACACTGAGCCCGACTGGGAGATATGGACACTCAAGATTTGCGGGATCCCTGCGCCGCTTTGGCTCGACGCAGGAATCGCAGAACGATTTCTTGACAAGCACAATCGAGGAAATTAACCTGGCCGTTCGTGCAATCCTTTACATTTTGGATGCCGAATCGTAGTTAGCTCCGAAACGCCGCGCGGGACCGATCTTGCCTGAGCCTTGATTTGTCCCGGCAATCCGTTGAAGGTTCACATCCCCTGATCCCACGTAAGTTGAAAGCTACGTCTCGGCATCGACTCTGCGGACGCACAATTTTGTCCGCAAGCCTTACTCTCTCAGGAAGGGAAGAAAGATTTTGAAAGCATCATCAATGGCGAAGCAAGCATGTAATGCGGGGGCAATTCTTTTTGCCATGGTGTTGGGTGCGGCCGGCATGGCGCCCGCTCAGATTACGACCGCGCATCCAATGCCCGCCGTAGTGACGGTGCATGTCGATCCGCGCGGCTCACAACGCATTCCAGCCACCCTCTTCGGCAGCTTTCTTGAGCCCATCGGGAATTCCATAAACAACGGCATCGTGGCTGAGATTCTGGTGAACGGAAGCCTGGAGGCTGGACTCTGGAACCACACCAACCTCGAAAACATGTTTCGCGAACAGCCGGAATTGATCGAATCCTCCAATTCCACCGGAATTCCCTTGCCCTTGCAGCCGCTGAACGCCGCGGCCGGCAATCGCTATGAGTTGCACGTTGGCAATGCATCCAATAGCTGGCAGTCGCTGGAGATCATGGGAACGCTTGATCAGCAGGTGGGCATTCTTCAAAAAATCTACCTTCCAGTCCAGCGTGAGTTGCGATATCGCGTTTCGCTCTATGCCAAGCATGTGAGCGGCCCGACGGAACTCACCGTACTATTCCGCGACCGGGAGACGGGCCAGACTCTCGCACAATCGCATGTGGACGCGCCCGCAGAGCAATGGACGAAGTACACCACAGCCTTGCAGCTCAAACCTGGCCAGGTACGCCGCTTGCAAGCTGTTGATTTTGCCGTTGCTGTAGAAGGCACAGAGCGGGCAGACGTGGATGAGATTTCATTGATGCCGGATGATGCAATCGCATCTTCGACCCCGACGCCGTGGCCATGGCCAAAGCAATGAACGTGACAGAGTTGCGCCTGGGCGGCAACTTCAGCTCCTGTTACCACTCGCGCGATGGAATTGGTCCGCTCGATAAGCGGGTGACGATGAAGAATATCGCCTGGGGCATTCCCGAATACAATCTGCTGGGCACCGACGAGTTTCTTCAACTCTGCAAGCTGATCGGCGCCACTCCGCAATTCGATTTGAATATGGGCAGCGGAACACCGCAGGAGGCCGCGGACTGGGTTCGCTATATTGGCGACCGTTACCATGGTCCGATCATTTACGAGCTAGGCAACGAGCTCTACGGAAAGTGGCAGGTTGGGTATCCCACGGTGGATGAAATTGCCGCGAAGACGTTGGCGTTCAGCCAGGCGGTACGGTCCTTGAATCCGAATGGAACCATCATTGCCACCGGTCTGGGACCGGTGACGGACGGAAAGTGGAATGCGGCGCAACTCTCCAATCCGCCCGGCACGTTCGACGATTTGTCGCTGCATTTCATCATGGGCACCAATCATGCGAGCATGGATGCCGCGACGCCGGATTTTACGGCAGCCGCAGCTTATGCTCTGCCCTACGCGGTCGGGCCGTTCTTCGATAAAGATCAGGCGCAGCTGGATGCGCATCCTGACTTGCGCGGCAAGATTCATTTCGCGGTCACGGAGTGGCTCTCTAACAGCAAGGGCTACGGAGAGCGCAATTTTACTAACGAGAGCCCAAGCTGGATGAATGAAGGCGGGGCGGTGATGGCGGCGGGCTTTCTGAATACTGTGTTGCGCCATGCGGATGAAGTGAACATTACCGATATGACCGGGCTGATGGAGTTTGCCGGTATCTGGAAGCGGCGCGAACAGGTCTATGCAGTTCCGGCGTATTACGCTTTCAAGCTGTATTCCGCGGTCAAGGGCGATACCCTGCTGCCGGTGACGAGTGACTCTGGCAGCTACAACGTTTCAGGGTGGATTCGCCCCCTTGATGCCGTGAAAGATATTCCCTATGTTGACGTGGTGGCCACGCGCAGCACCGATGGCCGCACGGTGACGATGCTGTGCGTAAATAGAAGCCTGGATCAAGATGTGGAGACGCGGTTCGATCTGGGCAGCATGCATGCGGAGGGCCGGTTCACGCGGAGCAGATCAGCGCCGGGAGCCGCTACGAACGCAACGATGAAGTCGAGCCCGGCCATATTGTTCCTCTGCCGATCACAATCTCTGCGCCGGAGAAGGCATTGCTCGAGATCACTCTGCCTCATGAAAGCGTCACGGTGCTGCGCGTGCCGGTGCTATAAGCCGGCACGGCAAGCGTCGCCTTATCGGCTCGATACCGCGAACAACTGCATGCAGCCCTGCTCTGCGATGAGCAGATTGCGGTAACGAGCAAACGAAACTCCGCCCAGAATCCAACCCAAGCTGATGGCAGACAAGGTGGATCAGCAGTCTGCACGAGCAAACCTAGTCTTTCAGGCTATTGATCCGCATGCACGCGGTAGGCTTCTATGCTGGCAGCCAGCGGGGTTCCTGTGACCTGGGAGATCCGCAGCAAAACTTCAAAGTAGGGTGAGTTTTGTCCGCTTAGTTTCTGCTTCAAGGCGGCCATCTGCGGCTCCGACAGCAGGAAGAATTCCGCAGCCTGCGTAGCCGCTGGGGAAGTTCCCTGAATCAGCAAAAACTTTCCGCTGTGGCCCGTATTCGGCAGGTAGGCCACCACGCAATAGCCGGTGTTATCCGTACTTACATATACCGGTTGTTCCCGGCCTGCAGGAGCATGATTGATGACCGGCCCGAGATGGTTGCCCTGCCGATCGACAGTGAAGTTCAGCCGCCCTTCGATGATTTGGATGAAAGGGTTAGAGACCGGATCTCCGAGCAGTATCACATTGTCGCGATCGATAAAGGAGGGTATGTATTCGCGGCTGAAATAGAGGTGCAGCTTTTTGCTCAACGGATCGAGCGCCATAATTCTGTCGGCCATCTCGATGGCGCTCAAGGTCACGAAGTTCAAGGAAGTAAATGATCGGAGTGCATCCCGTACGCCGGCATTCATCGGGGCTCTCTGCAACTGTCCAAGATAGCTGCGATCCAGGTAATCCCGCAGGCTAACGCTGGTCTGCGTGTAGTACTCCATTTGGCCGAGCGCGGCATCGGGGACCACGACATCCGTATCCTGGCTGGAATTGAGGAACGCGGACCAGAAGGCGGCCACCGCGGGCTCTTCTCGCCACGGATAGAGGGATCGATCGAGTGCGGTCAGTTCCTCGCGCATCGACCGATTGCTCACCCACAGAGCGACGCATGCTCCACAAAGAACAAAGATTACGGCAAGAGCAGCGAAGTTGAGTGGCCATGGGGCCCTTGCCGCCGGCGTCGATTCGGCCTGGGAAACCGACGCGGGCGCATCGGACGGATCTGCTGCCGGGGCGGGAACAGGTTCTACGACCTCTACGACGCGCTTTCGAAAGACCAGCCTGTAGCTACCGCGGGGGATCTCCATAAGGAGCGGCTCAGTACGTCCCTCCCCTTCAAAATACGTCTCAATCCGTTTGCGCAACTCACTCACGTTGGCGCGAACAATATTGTCTACGTTGGTGTCGTAGGATGCAGGACGGCCAAAGACCTCCACGCCGATTTCCTGCTCGTGAAGCTGACTGCACTGCTCCCTGAGTTGGCGTCTGCCAATGAAGAGCAGCAGATCGCGCAGACGGGTGGTCCGCTTGAAGTACGAACTGGCCGCGGTCCGCTCGACGAGTGCCCAGCAGGTGTCAGCGTCGAGCAGGGCCTCGGTTAAAGCGGCCTCCGCCTGGGTCATGAGCATCCCCTGTGAGTTGTGAGAGCAATAACAATCACGATCCGCAAATCTCCATCAAAACAGCCGTTAAGACTAATCCCTAACTGTAATAGCGGCTACCCATCTGTTTGGACATCCCCAAACTCACCAGCCTGCCGATTGTAGCGCACTGCTGCCGACATGTTCCACTGATCTGCGCTTGCTTGCGGGAGTGACACTGCCCCCTAGACACGGATTTATCCTTCCAACGACGGCAGGCAAGGCAATGCTCTTGAATTCTGATATTTGGCTGGACACCACCGGCCCAGAGCGCAATTTGGAATGAACAAGGTCGAACGAACTGGCCGAGCGCAACCGGTGAGGGAGACAAATCCGCAACTCACGTTCCGCGCCTGCCATGGGCACCCGCCCTGTCCAGAAGCGTCAGGTCTTGCTGTAAAAGCATTACATCTCCATCTGTAAATTGACTTGCCTGCCGCTCAACCGATCATGAATTCTTGGTTGTCGCTCAGGCAGAGCGGAGACGGCCATTTCCCAGCGGGTTCCCCAATTTTGTGAACGCTTGACTCAGAAGCGTGAACGGCCGCCGAGCCGCAGTAACCGCCTGACTGAATCGAACTTGAACGATTTGAGGAGGAGCCTATGTCAGTTCCGGTTAGAAAACGCTTTCAACTCTTCGCTTGCTTTTTTGGCGGGAGGAACAGCATCTTTGCAAGGCCTGTCCGCGGGTGTCTCGTAGCGATTTGGGCAATTCTTTTTCTGACGGCCGCACTGCAGGGACAGCAGATGGCCCAATTGACGGGCAGAATCACGGACAGTGGCGGGGCGGCGATTCCCGGAGCAACCGTGACGGTGACGAATGCTGCTCGCGGGATTCGGGATACTGCAACCACCGGCTCGACCGGCTACTACGTCGTTCCCCTGCTACCGCCGGCTTCAGATTACGAACTGGCCGTCTCGGCGAACGGATTTCAAACCCTTAAGCGCGCAGGAATCACTTTGCAGGTGGCCCAGGTAGCGCAAGTGGACCTGGTGCTCTCTGTCGGAGCAACAACCGAAACGGTGACGGTAACTGGAGCGCCTCCGCTGCTCGACACTCAGACTTCTTCAGTGGGACAGACGATCACCGCAAACACCGTCTCCAGTCTGCCACTGAACGGTAGAAGTTCTTTCCGCCTGATTCAACTGACGCCGGGCGTGACCTTTACCCAAGCCGCCTCTGGACAGTTCGGAGACGTGCCGGTAAACACGCAGCAGGATTCCGATTTCAACATCAACGGTGGCCGGGCCGACGCCAATGAGGTTTTGATCGATGGTGTTCCGAGCACCGCCGGGTTCTATAACGCGATTACCACGATTCCGTCGGTTGACGATACCCAGGAATTCAAGGTGGAGAGCGATAATCTTTCCGCCCAATACGGCCGCTTCGGAGGAGGCGTGCTCAATGTGACCACAAAATCCGGTACGAACGAACTGCATGGAACGGTGTTTGAGTTTTTGCGGAACAATGTGCTGAACGCCGACGATTACATCGATCGCGGAGCCGGCAACCCGACGCCGCCTTTCAAGATGAATCAATTTGGCGCGGCAGTCGGAGGACCGGTCGTTCTTCCCCATCTCTATCACGGCAGAGACAAGACGTTCTTCTTCGCCGATTTTCAGGGAACCCGCCGCGTGCAAGGGAGCGTTTATCAGACGACAGTGCCCACTGCATTGCAAAGGCAGGGAGATTTCAGCCAGACCTATAATTCAGCCGGCAAACTGGTGACCATTTACAACCCGTTTTCAACCATGAAAGATCCAAACAATCCGGGTCAATATATCCGCACCGCATTCAGCGGCAATTCCATAGCAGGAATGATCGATCCCGTTGCCAAGGCAATTCTGAACTACTACCCCATGCCGAACCAACCCGGAGCAGCTTATACAAACGCGAATAACTACATCAGCAACGCGCCGGTGGTGGTGGACGTGAACCAGGGCAGCGTCCGGATCGACCAGAACGTCAACAGTCGCTACCGGCTCTTCGGCCGGTTCGCTTGGACGCCCACGGACCTGATCCAACCCAATTATTACGGCACGGTTGCTTCGCCAGGCGCGGGAGCGACCGGCAATACGATCTTCCACAACTGGTCCTTTGCTCTGAACAACACGGTAATCATCAGCCCGACGGAACTGTTGACCATCAATTATGGATGGGCGCGCTGGTTCCAGACCCGCCAGACCCTCAGCTACGGCTTCAACAACTCAAGCCTCGGATTTCCCGCGTCCTTCGTGAGCAGCATTACGGTCCCCATGTTTCCGCAGGTCAATATAACCGGATACGGCGGGACCTCGGGACAGACATTTCTTCGAACAGCAGGTGACAGCCACAGCCTTCTGATCTCCCTGACCAGTATTCACGGGCGGCATACGCTGGTTATGGGGAGCGATGTGCGCCTACACCTCATTAACAACCTGAACGTCCCGGTGGCATCCGGCACGTTCAGCTTCACTCAGGCCCAGACGCAAGGACCGAATCCCAACACCGCCAGTTCAACTGCCGGCAATGCCCTTGCGAGCTTCATGCTTGGCGCCGGAAACTCAGGTTCGTTCCCGGTTGGCTCAGGAAACGAGTTGAGAGACTGGTATGCGGCAGGGTATCTCCAGGACACGATACGGGTCTCGGACAAGCTTACCCTGAATGCCGGCGTCCGGTACGAGGAAGAAAGTCCCTACACGGATAGACACAATGAACTGAACTATTTCAGCTCGGGCATTTCAAGCCCGGCGGCTAATCCTACATTTCCCAATCTTACGGGCGGGCTTGTATTCGCCGGTGCGCACGGGGCGTCCACAGATGTCTACCAGTGGAATACAAATCAGTTTGCGCCGCGCGTCGGCTTTGCCTATACGCCGATTTCCAATACAGCTATTCATGCAGGATTTGGGATTGTGTACGCTCCATTGGAACTCGACGATAGCGCCACAGGGTTCGCTCCAAACACGGGCTATAGCTCATCGACGAGCTGGAACACCTCACAGAACGGCGGACTGAATCCTTACGATGTGCTCAGCAATCCCTACCCGCAAGGTATCGTGCAGCCATCTGGGAATTCGCTTGGAGCGGCAACAGCATTGGGACAATCGCTCCTCGTGTGGGATGCGGAGCCTAAGAACCCGGTGACCTACCAATGGAACTTTGGAATTCAGCGGCAGCTCCCCTCCAGCATGACCGTGGAGGGCACATACATAGGAACGCGCGGCCTGCACCTGACCGATCCTCTCAGCTTGGATACTCTTAATCCGTCGTATCTGAGCATGGGGACGGCGCTGCAAACCAAGGTGACCAACCCCTTTCAACCTTATGTCGGCATCGGCACGCTTTCCGCGGCAACCGTAACCCAGCAACAACTGTTGCTCCCTTACCCGCAATTTCTCGGTATTACGGAAGAGAACGCGACCTGGGGTGACTCGAATTACCAGTCGGGCCAGTTCAAGGTGACGAAGCAAACTACTCACGGAATCAGCTTCCTTGCCGTCTATACAATTAGCAAGTGGCTGTCCGATGTGAATGCGTCGACTTCGTCGTTCGGGACGATCAACAATACGACGAGCGTTCAGAACCCCTATAACCTGAGAGCGGAAAAATCGCTATCGGAGATCGATATTCCCCAAGCGTTTATCTTCAACGCCGTTGTAGAATTGCCCTTTGGACGCGGACGCACCTATCTGAACAACACCAACCGATTTGTGGATACGGTGCTGGGCGGCTGGAATGTGTCACCGATTGTGACCTTGCAAAAGGGTGTTCCGCTGGCTCTCTCCGCACCGATTACAGATGGAGGCAATCGACCTAACTACGTGGCGGGCGTGAGTCCTGTGCTTCCATCGAATCGTCCGATCGCGCAGAAGGTAAAGGAGTGGTTCAATCCCGCGGCATTTGCCCTTCCTCCTGCCTTTTCATTCGGGAATGTCTCACGCACCATCGGTTCGGTGCGCAGTCCCGCTCTAAAAAATCTCGACATTTCATTCGACAAGGAAACGCAACTTGTCGAGAGGCTGCGGTTGCAGTTCCGTTGCGACATATTCAACTTTACCAATACCGCCCATTTCAGCTCTCCGGACAGTAATATGAGCGATTTGACCTTTGGTCAATTGACCACATTGGATATGTCTCCTCCGCCGCGTGAGATTCAATTTGCGGCTAAGTTCGTGTTTTGACAGGCTTCACACGCAGGGCTATTGCTGGCAATGGGCAGAGTGATAGCCTTTCACGTTCGGCCGCAGTGAACTTCTGCTGCTTGCATGGCGCAGAGTTCCCACTTTGGTCGCTCAATACACAAACGAGAAGAAACAAGGGGATTCGATGAAAACACGGAGGGAGTTTCTGCAAGATGGCGCTTTAGCCACGGCGGGTCTCATGCTGCCAGAAGCAATAAGGCCGATGCCTGTTCAAGGCTCCGCAGAATCAAAGGAGAAAGATTCCCGGCCCAACATCGTCTTTATTCTTGCCGATGATATGGGATTTTCCGACATCGGCTGCTACGGGTCAGAGATCGAAACGCCCAATCTCGATGCGTTGGCACAAGGAGGCGTTAAATTTACTGACTTTCATAATAGCCCCCGATGCTGCCCCTCGCGCGCAGCATTGATGACGGGGCTCTACTCACACCAGGCCGGCTTTGGGATGATGACGGCTGACTACGGCCGTTATCCGTATCCGGCGTATCGAGGCGATCTGGGCGAGAATTGCTGCACGATTGCGGAAGCGC